>SMTZ1_10000763_pt1 | contig 45650 bp, 39 predicted proteins | sample DeeMarSWOR136_30_FD_25667 | JGI IMG/M metagenome (IMG submission 25667) | reverse complement strand
TACTTATCGGGACTTACCAGGTATCACTTCCTGGTGAGGGAGCGGATCAATTCCGATCTGGTTCAGGACTGGATCGACATCAACAGCAAGGCTCTCACAATCGGCACTGCGAAGCAGGCAAAGAATCTTGCCCTGCTCATCGATACCAGCGCTACCATGGTCGAGTATAAGTATTGGGACGGTTATCTGGAGGTAACGGGCGATTTCATCAATAACCAGCTTGGTACCTTTGACAAGGTGATGCTCATTACCTTTGCAAGCACGGATAAGGGCGTCCTGAATCTCGATTACTATCCGGCAAGCGGGCCCACAGCTGATAAGAAAGAGGTTTTGGAGTATCTGTACAAGCTGAAGCCCACAGATGCACGATACGCACATGTGTACGATGCGGTGTACAGAGGTATTGAGGCGCTGGATAAGAGCAGGCAGCAGGATGCCGACGATATGCTGGGACTGAGTGCGGTCGTTTCATTTACCGCTGCCGATCCGAGGGGGATAATCCCACATACCTATGATTACAAGGACTGCCTTGACATTTCCAAGGCACTGGGAATCCCCATCTACTCGATTGTCATGCCTCCGGCAAATAGCGTCGCTGAACTTTCTATTCTTGGCAAGGAGTCATCGGGTTTTTATAAAGAGGCGCGGGATACGAAAGAACTCCGGGAGGGGTATTTGAAGGCGCTCGATCACATGAACGGATATCTCCGCACCCTGTACACGGCTACCTGGGAAACGAAGTCAGGTAGCAGTGACCTGGTGGACGTCGGAGTCGAGATCAACTACCCGACCGAGAGTGAGGGTATATACAACGGCTACGACCAGGAAGACGATTATCAGGTGCCGTAATACCCATGCACGGGTTGAAAGATAATTGCATGATGTTCAGAAACCGGGCGCACGGGTGTCCATGTTCTCGCAGGTCTTTGTTGCAGGGATCAGGTTCTTCTTTACTTTGACTTTCAGCTGTGCCCCCTGTACTTTTTTTCCATGGCGGAGTTCAGGCTGAAGGCGCCCTACGAGCCCAAGGGCGACCAGGCACAGGCGATCGATAAGCTCTCCACAGGGGTGCTCGACGGACATCATTCCCAGACCCTGCTCGGGGTGACGGGCTCGGGCAAGACCTACACCATGGCCGGGGTAATCGAGAACATCGGCCGGCCCACCCTCGTCATCTCCCACAACAAAACCCTGGCTGCGCAGCTCTACCGGGAGTTTACCGATTTCTTCCCGGACAACGCGGTGGAGTACTTCGTCTCATACTACGACTATTACCAGCCCGAGGCTTACATGCCGGCCACGGACACCTACATCGAGAAGGACTTTTCAATCAACGACGAGATCGACCGCATGCGCCTGTCCGCGACCTCCTCGCTCATGGAGCGGGAGGACGTGATCGTGGTGGCCACGGTCTCATGCATATACGGCGTGGGCAATCCCCGGAACTGGAAGATCATGCGGCTTGCGTGCCAGGTGGGCGAGGAGTATGACCGCGACCAGGTCCTCCGCAAGCTCATCGATATACAGTACTCCCGAAACGACTACGAGTTCGCCAGATCCACCTTCAGGGTGAGGGGCGACGTGATCGAAATCTTTCCGGCATATGCGCGAAACGCCGTACGGCTCGAATTTTTCGGCGACGAGCTCGAACGTATCTACATCTTTGATCCCGTGTCGGGAGAGATCATCGAGGAGAGGGAACGGCTCATCATCTACCCCGCCTCCCACTACGTGGTGGAGCAGGTGAGCATGCAGACCGCCATGGCGCGCATCAGGGAGGAGCTCGAGCAGCGTCACAAGGCACTCCTGGATCAGGGGAAGCTCCTCGAGGCGCAGCGTCTCAGGTCCCGCACCGAGTATGACCTGGAGATGATGGCTGAGGTGGGATACTGCAACGGCATCGAGAACTACTCCAGGCACATATTCGGCCGCGAGGAGGGCGAGCGCCCGGCAGTGCTGCTCGACTACTTCCCCGAGGACTTTCTCATGTTCATCGACGAGTCCCACGTCACGGTGCCCCAGATCGGGGGTATGTACGAGGGAGACCGTTCGCGCAAGCTCTCCCTGGTGGAGCACGGGTTCCGGCTCCCCTCTGCCCTTGACAACCGTCCTCTTTACTTCGAGGAGTTCGAAAAACTCATAAACAGGGTGATTTTCGTTTCGGCCACTCCTGCCGATTATGAAAGAAGGGAGAGCGCGCAGATCGTGGAACAGATCATCAGGCCGACCGGTCTGCTGGACCCACAGATCGAGGTGCGCGATTCCCAGTACCAGATCGACGACCTGATCGCCGAGATCAAGGAGCGGGTGAAGGCGCGTGAGCGGGTCCTGGTAACCACGCTCACCAAGCGGATGGCTGAGGACATCGCGAACTTCCTCACCAAAATCGGGCTCAAGGTTCGATACCTGCACTCGGAGATCCAGACCCTCGAGCGGACCGACATCCTCCGCGATCTGCGCGCCGGGGAATTCGACGTGCTCGTGGGCATCAACCTGCTCCGCGAGGGCCTCGATCTACCGGAGGTTTCGCTCGTTGCGATCCTGGATGCCGACAAGATCGGGTTTCTTCGGTCCGCCACTTCACTCATTCAGACTGCAGGCAGGGCGGCGCGGCACGTAAACGGCAAGGTGCTCATGTATGCAGAGCGGATGAGTGAGGCCATGAAGTTTGCCATCGAGGAGACCAAGCGCCGGCGCAGTATTCAGGAGAGGTACAACCGGGAGCACGGCATCGTTCCTGAGAGCATAAGGAAAGAGGTCGTCGACATTCTGAAGCGCAGGCGTAAGGAGAAGGAGGATCTCTCCCATCGTGACCTGGAGGTCATTCAGAGGAACTACAACCTTCTCAATCCTTTGGAGCGAAAGCGCTATGTCAGGGTGCTCGAGTCTGAGATGCTCGAAGCGGCTAAGGATCTGAACTTCGAGCGCGCCATCGTATTCAGGAACGAAATCCAGAGGCTCAAGGGCGAGCGGACGACATGAAGCGGTGTATGAAGTCTTGTTTGGCAATTGCGGCATTTCTGATCTTCACTGGTATCTCCGGTATCGCTCAGGACATGGTCGAGAAGATCGTGGTGTACGGAGAGTATCCGGTGGCTGAGGAGCTCGGCAAAGACGCCTTCTTCAATAGAGAGCCGCAGCGGGGCGAACCCCTCATCGACTACACCAGTGGATCCACAATCCAGGACCATGCACTGGCCGAAGCCCTTCACTTCCTCAACGCCAACGTGTATGGCTATACATTTGAGTACAAGCCAGGAAGCAAGCTCCTTGAAACCGATGAGGTGTTCAATCTCGCGCTCAGAGGGGAGCTCGAGCCGCAATGGGTGCATCCTGTAGGGGAGGGGGTACGGGAGACGGTGTATCGCGTGAAAATCGAGCTTCTCCTCACACCCTCCATGAAACGGTGGACCGCAGCCTTCACCTCGAACAGGCTCCGCTTCGAGGATGCCGAGGGTACCTCCGATTTCTACGCCGGCTGGGGCGGGAGAAGCGACGCCTACCGTGAGGCGCTCAGGAACCTGGTGCTCGTGTCGGCGAGGAAGCAGCTCAGCTCAAAGCCCCTGGTCATGAAAGGTGACATACTCCTCAAGGGAAATCCCACCTTCTCCGTGGGCGCGGGAAGGTACTACTGCAGGGTCGAGGGCTACGTGAACATCGTGGAAGTGGTGACCTACGATTGAGCTTGAGACCGAGATGGGAGAAGTGCCTGCTTGCCCTCTATTTCCTTTTACATATTTTTACAAATGGGACATAATCCAGCAACATTCTCTCCCCATACTATATGGTAGTCAATCTCTTTTGAGGAGGGTACCATGAAAGGGAAGAGAAAAGGTATCGTTGTGTTGCTGCTGGTCGCAGCACTGGTTCTGGCTTCGGGCGTCGCTGCCTTTGCGCACCGGTGGGACCTGGATTCTGCTGAGGAGGTCAAGAAACTCGACGGCACCCTGTCGTTTTCGAGAGCCTGGGGGTTTACATTGACTGCGAGCTCCGGCGAGCGTTATCGTCTGCTCATGCACCCGATGCGCTTTCTGGACGAGACCCAGCTCAACGTGGGTGCAAACGACCGTGTGAGCGTTTCCGGTTACAAGGTTGACGACGACGTCATCTTTGTATCCACAATGACCAAGGGTTCCAAAACCTACGAGATCGCCGACCCCGAAAAATTGCGCGAGTATGGTCCCGGACCATACGCGGGAAATCGACCCGGCGGCAGGCGAGTTCCCGGGGGCGAATACGAAGGTAGAGGCTGGGATGAAGACTACGGCATGCACGGTGGTGCCCGGTGCTGGTAAGGGCGTATTAAGAGTATGAAGCCCGAGCCATGCCCGTGCACATGGTGTTACAGAGATATTGCACGAAGAGGGGAGCTGCTTGGGCAGCTCCCCTCCTCAAGAGCTCGGTGTTTCATGCGGTATTAACTCACCGGAAGGGCTGATAGGCGTGGCACGGATTGCGGTTGTGGACGATGATCAGAAGCTCCTCGATCTTCTTGCGGGTTATCTTGCGGAAAACGGTCACAACCCGATGCAGTTCCGGAATCCGAAGGAGTTTCTTCGCCAGAAGTTCGACAAATTCGATCTTGTCATACTCGATATTCTCATGCCTGGTATGGATGGTTTTGATGTTCTCCGGGAGCTGCGTAAACAGGGGTCGCTTCCGGTCATCATGCTCACCGCACGTGGAGAGGTGTACGACCGTATCGTGGGACTCGAACTCGGTGCCGACGACTACCTGTCCAAACCCTTTGAGCCGCGGGAGCTCCTTGCCCGGATCGAGGCTGTGCTCAGGCGGACCGCGCCCGAAGGCAAACGGCCTGAACGACTCGAGTACGAGTCGTTCACCTTGATTCCCGAGAGCATGAAACTCACGGTGAGGGAGCAGGAGATACCGATCACAACTGCGGAGTTCGAGCTTCTCCACTACTTCTGTATCAATCCGTTCAGAGTGCTCACCCGGGATATGATCATGGAGAGCACGAAAGAGATCACCTGGGAAAGTTACGACCGCTCTGTCGATGTGCTCGTGAGCAGACTCAGGAAAAAGCTCGGCGACGATCCAGGAAATCCGCGTATCATAAAGACGATCTGGGGTGAGGGGTATATGTTCATTGCGAAGAGGAAGGATGAGAAATAGGGGATCATACAGTTTCGCACTGGTCGTCAAGTCAGTCCTGATGATCACGCTCGGTTTTCTTCTCGTAAGCGTGGTGGTCTGGCTCTTTTTCAGAAACGAGGTGCGAGATATCGGCTACTACCTCCGCTTCGGGAGGAGGGATGAGATCGCGCTTTTGGTTTCAGATTATCTGGGTGATCCGCCGTCGAGGTTCAGGGCCCGTATGCTGGCCCAGACCTATAATCTCACCATCCTGTACCGGGAAGAGGGCAGGATCCAGTGGGTTGTCGAGCGATGGGGGCTGCTGAGGCGCAGAGAGCCGATGCTCCCTGCCCTCAGGCATATGATGGCCATGCGCATGATGGAGGACCATGCCGCCATGATGCGGCAACCCCATGTCCAGCATATCGAACTCGCCGGGAACCGGGCCCTCTTCATAAGCTTTCCTCCTCCATTTACCAGGAGGCAGCCTGTCACGCCCCTCTTTTTCTTTCTGTCCATTGCCGTGCTCATCGGGCTGATCCTTTTCCTCTCCCTCAGGAGGACATTCAGCCCCCTTGATCATGTCATCGAAGCCTCGGAGCGAATCGGCCGCGGTGACCTTTCCTACCGCATTTCGTACAACAGAGAGGACGATTTCGGAAAGGTTGCGGCTGCTTTCAATACCATGACCGCGAAACTGAGTGCTATGCTTTCGAGTCAGCGCGAGCTGCTACACTTCGTCAGCCACGAGCTCCGCACCCCGCTTACGCGGATACGACTTGCTCTCGAGCTGAAGGATTCGAATCGCGCTCATGACATCATCAGGAACGAGGTGAGTGAGATCGATTCACTTGTGGAAGCGGTCTCTGAGCTCTCTCGCCTCGATCACATCGAACGTGAGTCTGTACGTGAGCCTGTCGACATTGCAGCGCTCCTCGGGGAAGTCATCGAGGCATCGGGGGGAGAGAATATTCATTATCACAAGAGGGAAGAGCCGTCCGTGGTAATGGGAAACGTAACGTTACTCAAGAAGGCGTTGTCCAACCTCATCGATAATGCGCTCAAATATTCCGATGGGAGCGGCCCCGTCGAGGTAGACCTGACATTGGACAGGGGTTTCAGCGCGGTCTCGGTGAAGAACAGCGGTCCCGGTATTCCTGAGGGAGAAATGGAAAAAATCTGGGAGCCCTTCTACAGGGGAACCAATGCGGCGATCGGAAAAGCAGAGGGACGGGGTTTGGGGCTCGTGGTTGTGAAAAGAGCGGTCGAGCTTTCGCGCGGGCAGGTGACGGCGCACAGCAGCATGGCCGGCCCCACGGTCTTTTGCGTACGCCTGCCGATGAGCAGTGCGTGATCCTCAAGCCGGGGCAGCAACTATCCCTTCCCAAACCACACAATTACTTTTATAATTACAGCGACGAATTACGGGTACACGGCATGTAATGTGTGCTCGAAGCTATTTTTACGGCAGGAACGGGGGAGGGGAATGCATCTTGAGGATTTTCTCGAAACCCTGAAGAGCGATCCCACCTTTGCGCGTAACGTTTCTTACTGGGGCGTACGAAAGGCACAGGAATCCCGATACTCTCCGATTCCCGATGAGGTGCATCCCTTTTTAAAAAAACACCTGGATCATCAGGGAATCGAGCAGCTCTACACCCATCAGGCCGAGGTATTTCGTGCGGTAAGGCAGGGGAGGGACGTGGTCATCACCACGCCCACGGCGTCGGGCAAGAGCCTCGCCTACAACCTCCCCGTGCTCGATGAGCTCATTCGAAACCCCGACGCCAAGGCCCTGTACCTCTTTCCCACCAAGGCGCTGAGCCAGGACCAGATCAAGGGGCTCGGTGCATTCGAGATCCCGGACCTCAGGCTCTACATCTACGACGGCGACACGCCCTCATCCATCCGGCAGTCGGCGCGCCGCAACGGCCGGATCATCGTCACCAACCCCGACATGCTGCACACGGGAATCCTCCCCAACCACCCCAAGTGGGTGAAGATATTCGACGGGTTGCAATTCATCATTCTCGACGAGCTGCACACCTACCGGGGCGTATTCGGGAGCCATCTGGCAAACGTCATGCGGCGGCTCGTCCGTGTAGCCTCTTTTTACAATTCCAAACCGGTGTTCATCGCCTCGTCGGCCACCATCGACAATCCCGACGAGCTGTTCGAGCAGATTACGGGGAGGAAGCCCCTGGTGGTGGCGAAAAGCGGAGCACCCCTGGGGGAGAAGCACTACATCATCTACAACCCTCCCCTCGTTGCACCGGAGCAGGGCATTCGCCGCGGTGTGGTGCTCGAGGGGCACCGCGTTGCGACCAGGTTCATCAAGAACGGGAGCGCCACCATCGTGTTCGCCCGCAGCCGGCTCAACACGGAGGTCATACTCTCCTACCTGAAGAAATCCTTCAAGGGGAGCGCAGCACGCATCGCCGGGTACAGGGGCGGGTATCTTCCCAACGAGCGGCGAGAGATCGAGCTGGGGCTGAAAGAAGGCTCAATCATCGGGATTGTGTCCACCAACGCCCTGGAGCTCGGCATCGATATCGGAAGCCTCGACGTGAGCATTCTCGCCGGCTATCCGGGTTCGGTAGCGTCCTTCCACCAGCAGGCGGGCAGAAGCGGGCGGACCGACCGGGTGAGCGCCTCCGTGCTCATTACCTCGAACTCACCCCTCGACCAGTACATAGCGGCCCACCCGGAGTTCCTCATGGAAAAGAGCCCGGAAGCCGCGCTCATCAACCCCTCCAACGTGTATGTGCTCGTGGACCAGGTTAAATGCGCGGCCTTCGAGCTTCCCTTCAGGGAGACCGAGCCGTTCGGCACCGAGGAGATCACCGACGTGCTCTCCTACCTGGAGGAGGAGGAGGTGCTGCACTGCGAGGAAGGAGTGTATCACTGGCAGGACCGCAGCTATCCGGCTGAGAATGTGTCGCTCAGGAGTGCGAGCATCAGCAACTTCGTGATCGTGCTCATGGAAAACGGGAAACGGCGGGTCATCGGTGAGATGGACCGGGAGAGCGTGCCCGAGATCCTCTTCGAGAACGCCATCTACATTCACGGCTCAGAACAGTACACGGTAACGAAGCTCGACTGGGACAAGCAGATCGCCTATGTGGAGCGCTCACGGCCCAACTACTACACCGATGCCCTCACAAAGTCGGACATCAAGGTCCTGGAACACAACCTGGAGGAGGAACACGCCGCATACAGGGCCTTCCTCTCCGAGGTGCTCGTCAGGACCGCGGCGGTCAAGTACAAGAAGATACGGTTCAACACCCACGAGAACATAGGCTACGGCGACATCAATCTGCCGCCCACGGAGATGCACACAAAGAGCCTCATCCTCTCATTTCAGGCCCACGTGTTCCAGGGGCTCTCGCGGGACGAGTGCGAGAACATCCTGCTTGCCCTCGCCCATCTGCTGAAAAACATCAGCCCTATCTATGTCATGACGGACATGCGGGACATCGGTACGGCGGAAACTCTGAAGGAGCAGGTGATCGGCCTTCCCACGGTTTTTCTCTACGACCGGTATCCGGGCGGTGTGGGACTCGCCGACCGTCTGTTCGAGGTGAAGGACGAACTTCTGCAGGCGGCGCTATGGCGTGTGCAGGAGTGTTCCTGTAAAGACGGCTGTCCCTCCTGCGTTGGGCCTGACCGGTTCAACAAGAAGGGCACGGAGGAGGTGCTCAAGCGCATACTCGCTCGAATGCTCCAGGAGCAGGAAGCCGGCCGGAAGGAGGGTTAGGAGCTTTCATGAAGCGGCTCGATCTGTACCGCCTGGGCAGGGGATCGCAGCAGGAGCGTGCTGTCGGGGTGGATGCACAGGTACCGCGCTCAGACAGAGGCAAGAGCGGGCAAAGAGGCCGGGACCGCCGGTTTCGCCTGCTCGAGGAGCTGCGCGAACGCACTGGAGGAGAGATCGTCACCGGTGACGGGGGAGCGCTTCTCCTGGTCGAAGAGCATATCCCTTTGGATCACCGCCACGGGACCGTTTCCCTGCACGAGGCGTTCGGAGCCGGTTCAGAACGCGTGGGCACCCTGTTTCCGCTCATCCGGGAGCTGGGACAGGGCAGCGTCGGCTTTCGGGACCTGCTCTTCTTCGATATCGAAACCACCGGCCTCTCCGGTGGCGCCGGCACCTACCTCTTCCTGGCTGGTTTTCTTCGGACCGTGGACGACGGATTTCACCTCCGGCAGTTCTTCATGCACAGCCTCTCCTCAGAGCGCTTCTTCCTCGAAGAGATCGGGAGGGAGCTGAGGGAAACCCCCTTTCTCGTTTCCTACAACGGAAAGAGCTACGACTACAACATACTCAGAAACCGGTACATCATGGCGGGATTGCCCTCCCTTGAACAGGAGCCCGTGCACCTGGACCTGCTCTACACCTCGCGGAGGTTATGGCGGGGACTGTTTCCGGAATACACCCTGTCCACGGTGGAGGAGCGGGCCCTGGGTCTGAGAAGGTTCGATGACATCCCAGGATGGCAGATCCCTGCAGTGTATGCAGACTATCTCAGGGGCAGGGAGGTATCGGGGGAACTCACCCGCATCATCTTCCACAACAGGGGTGACGTGCTTTCCTTACTCGCCCTTCTCTTGAAACAGCTTGGTCTGATCGACAGCGCGTTGAATGCTCAGCCAGGGACGGCGGAACAGTACGACCCGGTAGCCCTCTCGGACATACTCATAACGGACATGAGGAAGGAAGAGGCACGAACCGTTCTCTCCGCCAACCGTGAGTCCAACGAGGTGTTAAAGAGACTCATTCTCATGTACAAGCGTGACCGCCAGTACGACCATGCGCTCAGACATCTTGAAGAGCTGCATGCCAGACAGGCCGGGCTCGCCGACTATCTGTTTTCCTGCACGGAGGCGGCGAAGATCTACGAGCACCGAGTCGGGGACTTCGAGACTGCGCTCCGATATACCGAGCGGATGCTGCGGCGTCTGGAGCGGGCGAAGCAATTCGGAAGGATCGATGCGGGGTTTGAGCAGGTACGGCATGAGATTCTGCACCGCATGAAGCGCCTGCAGCGTAAGCTCGGCAGACTGGTGTGAAACCATACACAGGAGCCCGTTACTGTGAAGTGCGAGATACTTTCATCTGAAACCGTCTTCAATGAATACATCCTGGTTGAGAAGACCAACCTCCGGTGGGAGAAATTCGATGGGAACATGAGCCCGGAGAGCATTCGCTTTGTGGTGCGGCGCGGCGACTCGGTTGGTGTCGTGCCTGTCTGCCGGGAAAGCGGCAGGATCGTGCTGGTAAAGCAGTTCCGATTTCCCGCTGTGCGTGATGACGAGGACGGGTATCTGTGGGAGATACCCGCGGGTATGCTCGACAGGGACGAAGAGCCGGTTGAAACCGCTGCCCGTGAGCTATTCGAGGAGATTGGCGTGAGTTCGGAAGAAATCGAGACTCTCACCTCCTACTACCTATCACCGGGCCTGCTTGACGAGAGGATGCATCTGTACCTGGCGCAGATCGGTGAATGCCCGCAGATTGGTGCGGCCGGGGGTAATCCCGACGAGCATGAGGACCTCCTGGTTCAGGCCTTCAGCAAAGATGAAATATTAGCTATGATTGCGCAGCACGAGATCATCGACGCCAAGTCACTGGCAGGTCTCCTCTATTATTTTTCTGTGTATTTGTCGAGCAGATAGCTCTGACCGTGAGGTCGATTCACCCCGTTTTCAATCAACTCATCCTTTACTCTCCCGGGGCGGCACATTAAGTTATTATTCAAAAACACGCCTGGAGGGTCGCCAATGATGGAAAAACCCATTCCCATCGCGAAGGATGTGTACTGGATAGGTGTCAACGACCTCGAAACCCATCTGTTCGAGGCCATATGGCCTCTTCCACGGGGCGTCTGCTACAACTCATACCTCATTGATGACGAGAAGGTGGCGCTTGTCGATACGGTGAAACGGGCGTTCTTCCCACAGTTTCTCGAGAAGATCAAGGAAGTCCTGAAAAAAGGCAGGAGCGTGGATTATCTGATCGTCAACCACATGGAGCCCGATCACTCAGGGGCCATGCGGGTGCTGCGGGACGTATTTCCGAAGATGAAGATCGTGGGAAACAAGAAAACCGTGGAGTTCGCCAAGGGTTTTTACGGAGACGACGCGGCCTTTCACGTGGTGGAGGACGGTGACACGCTCAAGCTGGGCAAACGAACGCTCAAGTTCTTCCTCACACCTATGGTGCACTGGCCCGAAACCATGATGACCTATGAGGTAAATGACAAGATCCTCTTCTCGGGCGACGCTTTCGGCGGCTTCGGAACCTTGAACGGCGGTATCTTTGACGATGAGGTTGACCTGAACTACTTCGAGTTGGAGATACTCCGCTACTACTCGAATATCGTTGCCAAGTACAGCCCCATGGTGCAGAAGGCCCTTGCCAGGCTCAAGGACCTGGACATCAAACTCATCGCCGCAACCCACGGCCCTATATTCAGGAAGGACCTCTCCTATATCGTGAACCTGTACGACTGCTGGAGCCGACAGGAGACCGAGAAGGGAGCCGTGATCGTGTACGCATCGATGTACGGAAACACCCAGGTCATGGCTGAGTCGATTGCCCGTTCCATGGCGCAGGAGGGCATAGAAAAGATCATGCTCCACAACATCTCCAAGTCCCATCTCTCCTTCATTCTGACCGATATCTGGAAGTTTAAGGGAATCGCGCTGGGAAGCTGCACCTACAACACAAAGCTCTTCCCGCTAATGGATATGCTCGTGCGCACCCTCGACAACGACAAGCTAACAGGACGCGTTCTTGGTATCTTCGGCTCCTACAGCTGGAGTGGCGGTGCGGTGAAGGCTTTGATGGAATATGCAAGCCAGTGCCCCAACCACCATGTCGAGCCGGTGATCGAAGCCAAGTACGCACCCACCAAAGAGGACCGGCAGAATTGCGAGCTTCTGGGCAAGAACATGGCCAGGGAGATCATGAAGGATGAAGCCTCCAAGAAGTGCTGAGAGATATTTCATTGAGTGACAATGTAGCGGCAGAATATATGGAGTATTTTTTTACGCAGTTTTTCCAATGTATGTCCCCTGAGCATCGCTGATCACCGAATCGGTAATACCTTCCGGGAAGTATCGACTGTTCCGCCTTCTCTGTAATCACTGTGCCCGGGAAATCTGCACATGTCGACACATACCGTCGTATCTTCACAAGTTTTAAGTGGCAGGTAACCTAGAATTCGATTATAGACCGTATCTCAAAGCAAAAAACAATAAAGGCTGGGTAACAGCAGAAATTTTAAGAGCTGGCGACATCCTGATTTTAAAAGACCATAATGGGATAACGTGAAATTATGGTTGCCGAAATAGTAGATCATAATAATATGGAGTAACTATGAAATCCAGGGGCAATGTGACCATGAGAAACAAACCCAGTATAACAGTGTTTTTTCCATGCTACAATGATGCCGGAACTATTGCGAGTATGGTAATAATGGCTTTTTGTACGCTGCGTGAATTATCAGACAATTATGAGGTGATTGTCGTGAATGACGGCAGTGGTGACCATAGTCAGGAGATACTGGAGGAGCTACAAAGCAAGTATCCTGAATTGAGGATTATCAGACATGAAGAAAATAATGGCTACGGAGGTGCATTGAAGTCCGGGTTTGCCAACGCATCGAAGGAATTGGTTTTTTACACCGATGGCGACGCACAGTATAACGTAAAAGAGATGGCTTCTCTTGTATCAGCAATGGAGAGTGATGTTGATATGGTTAACGGATACAAAATCTCTCGTTCTGATCCTCTACACAGAAAAATTATTGGGAGGTTATATCATTGGAGCATAAAGATTGCTTTTGGAATAAGATTGAAGGATGTTGATTGTGACTTTCGCTTGATGAGAAAGTCTATCTTTGACAAAGTGAAATTGAGGTCAAACTCTGGAGTGATCTGTGTTGAGCTTGTAAGGAAAATTCAAAGTGCGGGGTTTAAGATTAAACAGGTACCGGTCCATCACTACCATCGTGCATACGGGAAATCGCAGTTTTTTAATTTTAAAAGACTTATAAAAGTGTTCTTTGATCTCTATAGACTGTGGTGGAAGTTAGTGATATTAAAGGAGACGTGATGCTCGATTACACAACAACGTTTAGGGAGAAGAATATTCTTATCACAGGAGGTTTGGGTTTCATTGGCAGCAATCTTGCCATAAAACTGGTTGAATTGGGCGCTCGTATTGTACTGGTGGACTCCCTTATTCCCAGTTACGGCGGTAACTTATTTAACATTGAGCCGGTTAAGGACAAAGTCACCATAAATATTGCTGACGTACGCGATGAATACAGTATGGTCTATCTGGTAAAGGGACAGGATTACCTGTTTAATTTAGCGGGCCAAACGAGCCATATTGATTCAATGAATGACCCGTATACTGATATGGAAATCAACTGCCGTAGTCAATTATCCATATTGGAAGCGTGCCGCAAGCATAACCCGGAGATAAAGATTGTCTTCGCCAGTACAAGGCAGATTTATGGAATACCAGAATATCTCCCGGTAGATGAGAAACATCCTCTCCATCCCACAGATGTGAATGGCATAAATAAGATGGCAGGTGAGTGGTATCATATTCTTTACAACAACGTGTATGGAATCCGTGCCTGCGCTTTACGATTAACAAATACATATGGCCCGCGAATGAGAATTAAGGATGCTCGGCAGACTTTTTTAGGCTTATGGATAAGACAGGTTTTAGAAGGAGAAGAGATCAAAGTCTTTGGAGATGGCACACAACTGCGGGATTTTAATTACATCGATGATACCGTTGAAGCATTCCTGATTACTGCTTCAAGTAATGAGGCAAATGGGTTGATATTCAATTTGGGCAGTACTGAGTATATCAGTTTACGTGATCTGGCCCGACTTTTAATTGAAATAAATGGTAAAGGTACTTATGAAGTAGTCCCATTTCCCCCTGACAGGAAGAAGATAGACATAGGCAGTTACTACAGTAACTATGAAAAAATACATAAAAGATTGAGCTGGAAACCGAAGGTAATGTTGAAACACGGGTTAACTTCGACATTGGAATATTATAAAAAATATGGAAACAGATATCAGGGACAAGAGAGTTGAAAATACCGTTTGGTAATCTAAAACTGAATTATCAAGTGATGAAGCATGAAATAGATCAATCTTTGAACAGTGTCCTTAATAGTGGTTGGTTCGTGTTGGGTAGGCAGGTTGAAGACTTTGAAAAAGAATTTGCTGCTTACTGTGGGTTGCCATATGGGGCAGGGGTGAATTCAGGAACGGATGCATTATACTTGGCCCTCCTGGTTAGCGGGGTTGGAAAAGGGGACGAAGTTATCACTGTACCTAATACCGCTGTGCCCACAATATGTGCTATAAGGATGGCGGGAGCCAAACCGGTGTTTTGTGATGTGAAGGAAGAAACTTTATTAATGAACCCTGATCTGATACGAGAACTTATCACAGGAAAAACGAAGGCTGTAATACCAGTTCATCTATATGGCCAGATGTGTGAAATGGATACAATTATGGAAGTGGCCCGTGAATACAATATTAAGGTTGTGGAGGATGCCTGCCAGGCCCATGGGGCAGAATGGAAAGGGTTGAAGAGCGGTAATTATGGTGATGCTGCCTGTTACAGTTTTTATCCGAGTAAAAATTTGGGTGCCTATGGTGATGGAGGAATGATAGTAACAAAAAATAAGGTTTTTTCTGAAAAGATAAGGATGCTGCGCAATTATGGGCAAAAAGAGCGTTATAACAACGTTGTGGAGGGCATCAATTCCAGGCTTGATGAGATCCAGGCGGCTGTTTTAAGAGCCAAGCTTCCACATCTTGATGAATGGAACAGGCGTCGGAGAGATATTGCCGCTCTGTACCGCCGTTCCAATAACAATCCAAATGTGAAACACCCGGTTGAGAAAATGGAAGCAAAGCATGTGTTTCATCTCTACGTGATTCAAATCAAGAACCGTGAAAGCTTGCAACGTTATCTCAGCAGCAATGGAATTGAAACATCGATTCATTACCCTTTACCGGTTTATAAACAACAAGCGTATAGCCAACTGGATGTTTCCAATACCCATTGTCCTGTTGCTGAGAAAGCTGTTACGCAGATACTAAGTATCCCGATATATCCGGAATTAACTGATGAAGAGATCACATATATTATTGATTGTTTAAATGGCTGGGAAGGTTGAGCTTGTGTAAGGATCAGGATATATCGATACCCTTCAACAAACAGATCACAAATCTGGTCAAGAATCATGTTAAAATCAAATAGATAGAGCACATACCAAGCAGAAGCCCAACCATCTGCTTGGTTGATATTTTTTCCCCGATAAAAAATCCGTAGCCTGTAATCAAAAGGATGACACATATGGTTATGATGGGATAAATCTTACTGATGGGAAATCGCCTTAAAATATGAAAGTATAAAACAAAGGACACGAGATATAAAAAAACACTCAGCAGTATGAAGACGAACCAGGCTCTGGACCAACTTTGATAACCGGAAGACTTCTTCAACATAATCTGAGCCGATGCTGATGTGAGAACGCCAAAAAGAACCAGAATGTATTTTGTCATATCGTCTCCATTCCATGATTGACGAAATTTAATTTTAGTGATCCGAAAAAAGCTGAGAAGAAATGAGACTTGCTCTTGGCGTTTCGATTTTTTATTCCATAGTATTGTACTATTGAATATAACTTTGGAAAATAATAAAAAAGGAAGAGAAAAGGTGATTACCGATGAAGAATATACGAGGATGGCGAAGTTTGAAACGAATCACTGGTGGTATAAGACACTACATTATTCGATGTACAAGGTTATTTTGGATTCCTACAGTAAAAACAAAAATGTTCGAATATTAGATGCAGGTTGTGGGACAGGTGGCACGCAACTATATCTAAAACGTAAAGGCTATCATAATATTTATGGATTTGACATCTCAAAGCATGCAGTTGATATCTGTAAGAAAAGGAAACTAGACGTTTTTCAAGAGGATATAAGAAATATTAATAAACGTATTCATGAGAATAGTTTGGATGTCATTATCTGTTCTGATATCTTATATTTTTTGGATTTCGATGAGATTGAGGGAGTATTGCAACGCTTCTTTGTTCTCTTAAAAAATAATGGAACTGTCATAATTAATCTGCCGGCCTTAAGGGTTTTTAGAGGAACGCACGATATCGTCGTTGGGATTAAACACCGTTTTTCAAAAAAATTAATGAAAGAACTGTTTTCATCAACGGAATTCTATATCAGAGAAATGTATTATTGGCCTTTTTTACTGTCACCGTTCATACTGCTGGTTAGGCTATTTCAAAGAATAAAAATATTTTTCATAAAAGACATGAATATCACTTCCGATCTCAGACAATATTCGGATGTCATAAATTCGATGCTCTATGGGTTAAATAAAATGGAAAAGCAGATTTTTAAGAATATGAGATTTTTTGGAAGCTCTGTATTTGTGTGTGCTCAAAAACAATGCGACTAATTAATATACAGTGTGAGGGCTTTTTGATTCCAAAAAAACATGATTGGATCAAGCAAACAACATTTTATTCGTTGCCAGCATAAACCTTCTCCCACATATCGAAGGAAGCTGTTTCTTTGACCCTCAAAGAGCTGTCCAGTACCACAACATTAAAACCACGCTGATTTTGAGAATATTCCTTTTCATTGATCTTGATAGAGGAGTGGTTTCCATGTGAATATCCGGCCGATGATACCTCTAAGCTGCTGCCTGAAAACAAAGGCCTTATTTGTTCTGATGCAGAATTGTCTATCCTTATAGCCGATGAATTACTTATTTCCTCGAATACTATTCTGTTGTTATGAATTATGGCGATATAAGAACCGCGTTTCTTTAAGTTGTTTATCCTAGAACCTCTGATGACAAAATATTTTTTACAATTGAAGGATAATCTTTTTGTTGCATCGTCTTTCACTGATATGATTATTATATCAGTGCGGTATTTATCGATATAATCTATGAAAGCATCAGAAACCGAAAGATAGGGTTCTGGTATAGAGCCGGCAGGATCGGTGAAGTAGCTGATTATCTTAATCTGTGAGTCAAAATTCAATGAATTAATTTTTTCCTTTGTGCTTTGATTATTTGATATGTCATGTCCTCTTTTGAGTAATAAAAAGCCTTGATCGTATCTCGTAACTCCAAAATCACCGCTATTGATGAGTCCAAATACTATTGATTTTACTCCATTTTCATCCAGCATATGTCTTCTGTATACAGTTTCATACAGATCAAGAGCAGGTGAAGGAGGATACATGTCCGCAAGAACATATTCAATTTTTTCGTCTATTCTGTAAAGCAAGTTTATCGTTTCTCTTCCAGAAAGATGGGGATATAATCGGGCATTGGTAACCACGGATGCGTTCCCGGGGATATCATGGAAAAAAGAATATGCAATATTCTCACGTTCTGATGCTTTTGGAATACCGGGAAATCTTTTAGAAAGAATTAATCCATATTCGTAATTCATCAGAATACCAGCAGACAAAAGCGTGATCGCTATGACTGTGTTTTTAAGCTGTGGCCATCTACGCTGAATATTTTCAATCCCGGCTATAGTCAGGATAAATACTAGCGGTATTATATGAGCTGAATACTGGAATCCGATGGAATAAAATGCAGCATTATTCGATAATAAAATGATCGCAAATCCTGGAAGTACTAGTATCATCTCTTTTATTGCGAAAAAGGGAAGGAACAGTATAGGAATGAAGATTAGAAACAGGTACAGGAGCTTATCGGTATTGAAAAGAATCTGTTTAAAAACGAAGAACGGGTTTGTGATGAGTGTTGTAAGGACCCCCGTAAAGCCTTGGGACTCAGGTAAAGCCACATTCAGGTAATTTTCAGAACCTTCTGAAGCTGTCATAATTGAAAGAATGATGAGAAAATAGATAATGGCCGATGCACTTATCGATATTCCAAGTTTGTATTTTTTCATTATGAAGTAAGTGTAAAGACCCACGCCAAGCAGAGTTATGGGTGTATCTTCTCTTGTGATAAGTGCCAGAAAGAAAAAAAGCCAGAACAGCTTCACCCTGTCCGTTTCGAGAAAGTAGAACATGATAAAGAAAATAGGTATAAAAAAAACCAGCCCGTGAAAATCGTAGGTATTTAATCCGTGCAGGGCGGGAAATAATAAAAAAACAATACTTATGATAACCGGTAAAAAATTATTATGGAGCCTTTTCTTTGCGATCAGATAGAGTGGAATAGCACTGGAGGCCAAAAACAGGGACTGTAGTACCAGTAGAGTCACAGGGTCCTGAAATACCGCATATATTGGTGCCAGCAGATAAAATAAAATCTCGAAATGGTTACTGAAGTGACTAAGAGGGGTGTACAAGGTAACAAACGGCCATCCTTTGTGAACAAGGGTGTAAAATACTTGATTATACCAGCCTAGATCAAAAGCATAGGAATGAAAGGCATAATGTTTGGAAACGGTGTAAACCGTAAAAAACAGTGCGTATCCAGCGCTTATTAGAATCACGAAGAATAAACTGATCTTGTCTGAGCTCCATTTAAAAGAGATCTTCCGGCCAGATGACGTCTTTGATTGTTTGCCGATGCGATATACGATGTATGAAATCAGTATGAACATACCCACCAATAGTATGAATATCTGAAAAGGATAGTACACTTCGATTGCCGGTATTGAAAGAAGAGGCTGGAACCAGAAGAGTACTCCCACAAAGATCCAGGAAGAAGTCCTGTCCATTGTACACTCAAAGGGTTTCCCGCGTCCGTGAATGAGAATGGAAAGGAGGACCCAGCAGGTAAGTGCGGAGAGTATCCCCACGAAAAGAAAGAGTAATAATGTTATCCTTTGTTCAGGATACAGAATATTCTGAAATATTAATGCGTGAAAAAGGTGTTTTTCCATGGTCAGTGACCACACGAAGAAACCCGCCGAGAATCCTCCGAGAATGACAAAGACGGTGTGCTTGATATGCGCCTGACTGAGGAAATAGGAGCAGAGCTGCTTCGTCAGAGGCTTTCTTGTTGGTACTGTACCCATAGTGCACCCCAGGGGCTTGTCTTTTTCCAATCATCAAATATGTTTTTTCCCCGCCTGTTCCACCAGAATTTGTCGTGGTACAGATCAGAAGCAATGACGAATAGGTACACCAGTGGTGTACGGAAGAGGAGGTTTTGGAAAACCTTCAACGGACTGAACCAGAAGAGATGTCCGAAACGGCTCGCGAGGTTGTGCCCGACATGAAAGTGGAGATCGAGATTCGAAACATTGTCCCCGACAACTTCTATGTTCTCCGGCTTTCCATTCCCCAACCGCTGCTCGTCTGCAATTCTAATGTAGTCGATATCCATGGGATGAAAACCCATGATGCGCGCAGCAACGGAATCAATAGCTACCTGATCGGCACTTGCAAGGATACAATCGGTCCTTGTCGGGATCAGGGTCCTGGGTCCGGGTCCGTTTCCGGCGGTTGTGCCGTCCATAACGGCAAATATTCCTGAATGTATTTCTTTTTGAATCTTCAGCAAATCAACCAGCGTCTCATGTATCCATGAATGGGTGTAGTGACGCTTCGTGCTCAGCAGTCCCCCGAACGCATTTTTCATTGCACCGGTTGTCATCGTGTAGATGTGACATTTCATGGTGGGGAGATGGATGATATTCTTTCCAATGAAGAAATCAGGAATGGGTATACCCTCCGGGTACAATTTGGAAAGAACGCTCATTTCAGATTTTGGATGATAGGGAATCCAGCTCATGTCTTTTGGTTCGAAGTTGTAGAGCACAGGTATACCGTATTTTTTGTAAACACGGTCCAGGTTATTGCTCTTTTCTCCATATTTTGGGCGGGTTACCACGGTCTTGTTTTCAACCGCATGGACATCTTCGAATCCACTTCCTTTCAACGTTGAAAGTACACCATCGAGCTGCCAGGGCGTGGTGTTGGCCCCCGGCATGGGAAAGTGCCACGATATATTGTCCTTTATGATCGTCGGGGTGTGTATATTCAAAGCCTCACGAAGTCCGGCCATTTCCATGAGGTGTGCGTAATCGTCCACAACGGTCTCAGGTTTTGTTTTGAGGACTGCAACCTTGGTTTTTTTCATGGCACCCTCTAAAGCTCACACCCTTTTCAGATATAGATGAGAAGGACGACTGCAACTACCCAGAGTGTGATATCGATCAGCATGCTCCAATCGTGGAGTATCAGATCCGTTGGATCTCCATTACCACCAGTCCAGAGTAAATAGACATAGCGAAAAAAGCCATACGCCACGAGCGGGACAGTGTAGATAAGTGTTGGTGTCCCGATACGCTGTATAACCGATGGGTCACGCGTGTACAGAGCGTACGAGAGTAGAGATATCGTCCCGCATGAGATGAGTATATGATTCGCGTACTCAGCATCGTATCGAATGGGAGTCTTTCGCTGGAGAGATTCAGTTTCAGAGGGGGCCAGCATCTCATTTCTTCGTTTGCCGAAACCGAGAAAGAGGGCGAGAAAGAAGGTTGTCATCATAATCCATCCAGAGGGTTGAACCGATATCGCCAGTGCACCACCAACAACCCTGAGCACGAAACCCGCTGCGATGCAGAAGGCATCGATGATGACCAATTTTTTACCCATGTAGGTGTAGAACAGGTTCAGAACGAAGTATGAGAGAAGAATCGTGAAAAAAGAAGGCTGCACCATGGCGCCGATGACCATCCCTCCCGTAAAAAAAATTGCAGCTGTTACAAGTGCCAATGCCCTGCTTACTCTTCCTGCTGCTATCGGCCGACAACTCTTTTTAGGGTGCAGTCTATCCAGGTGAGCGTCATGAATGTCGTTTATGATATATATGGAACTGGCGACAAAGCAGAATGCAAAAAAAGCGGTAACTGAGATGAGAAGCGGCTGTCGTTCATACAGTTTTTGCGAGAACAGAAGGGCGGCAAAGATGAATATATTCTTGGTCCAGTGATCGATACGCAGAAGAGCAAACAGGTCCCTCACTATCCGCATGTGCACATCCCCCTTCATGATTTGGGTAGGCCTTTTTCCAATGTTCCCCCGATCACGTGATACTTTTCTTCAGCGATTTCATACAAAGGGAGGTCAGCTACGCTGTCGGAATATACCTTTTTCACAACCACTTCCATGTCTTCCTTTCTGGCCCACTCTTTGAGGCGCCTGACCTTTTCATTACCCTTACAGTTCGGGGACTTCATCTTGTTGGTTTGAATGGAACCATTCTTTATGAATTCGGAGCATATGAGCGTTTCGAAGCCGAGGTCCCTTGCAATACCGTCAAGGAGGAAATCGGGGGATGCTGATATGCAGACAGGGTGGAGTGACTGGTCCCGGTCCCTGTGTATCTGTTCTGAAACCCAGCCGGGAATATTTCTCCTGTATCGGCTCCAGAAGGACGCGATACAGGAATTGAAATGGCTGGATGGGATCGCCCGTATGAATGACAGAAATGCCTCTTTGAACTTTTCCGTGGGTATGACCTTGCATTTCCAGAGAATTGCTGAAACAATTTGATAGGGAACCCACATCAATGTATGCGGGTGCCGAGTGATTGCATGTTTCCAGAAATCGACGATCGAATTACCGTTATAAACGGTGTCATCAAAGTCGTACACTGCAATGAACCGTCTGTTCATAGGGGAGACCGGCTATGATCTAGATTTTGTACTTTTTCCCGATACGCGTCACATACGGTACCAACTGCGTTTCCCATTCCACCGATTTTGTGAAGATGGAAAATTGTTTGTTACATTCTATATTATTGTGCAATTTTTACAATTGCTATAATATACCTCATGCATGGTTACAGAAATATGAAAAGATCGATTTTTCATCGAAAGGGCAAAGTCCATCCCCCATACGCACTGCTCAAGAGATATGTCACCCGTTTGTTTTTTTTGATTCCGGCTCTCCTCTATTTTATAACCGCGTGCAGAAGCCCGGGATGGGTTGATGCGACACTCATCGTTTCAAACGTGTACAATCTAAGACTGGGGTCTTGGGTAAATCTGCACAACCTGTTTCAGGTCCTCGGTTATGGGTGGCTGCGGCTTTTGCCATTGCAGAACATACACTACTCCCTCGTGTTGCTGTCTGCCTCTTTTGGTGTCGCGACGGTGTACCTCATGTTCCTCGTCGGTCTTGAGATTACCTCAAACATCGTAGCGTCGGCGCTCGGGTCTCTGGTTCTCATGATCTCTCAGTCACTCTGGTGGCATTCAACGATGCTTGAAGTGTACACCACAAACACCGCCATCATGGCCGCAATACTTCTGTGTATCGTGCGCTACAACAAAAATGGAAGGGTCACTACTCTCTACATTGCCGCATTTCTCTTCGGTCTGGGGTGGAGCAATCACATGCTCATGGGTCTGTTCCTCTTTGCATTTTTGATTTTATGGTGCGTTCTGTTGTTTCTGTGGAAAGCCGTTGCCTTGAAACATATACTGCTGATGGCCCTCTGCTTTTTCGCGGGATTTCAGCTCTTCTTCGTTTTCTTTATTCAGGACTACCGGGCTGAGTTCAAACACCTGCAGCCTTTGGAATCCAATCAAACGGTGTATGAAACGAGGCTGAAAGCACTGAAGTCGACAATACATAGTGCAACGGGTGGTGAGTTCAAGCATTACATGTTTCAGAAAGATGTGCCCCGGGATAGAAAAATATTCTGGCGGCTCAATTACCCCTTTTTAATTTTTTTCAACTATCCTTCAGCGGCGTTCTTCCTGAGTATTTTTGGTTTTTACTGTTTTTGGAGGAGGAAGTTTTATCGTCTGACCCTCATATTCTTCATGGCGGGGATCATCGCACAGATCATCTGGTCGAGTAATTACTGGATTTGGGATATGTATGCTTTTTCCTTGCCCGTCTATGTTCTGTTGAGCCTGCCCATTATCCTGTCGATCGATTATCTGATGCAGCGGGGCAAGGCTGCCCGTCTCGCACTCCTTATTATGACTCCCACATTTGTCGCACCGCTTTTTATCTACGGGAACATGGACGATTGGAACAAAAAGCCGGGTATTGTTCAGAACTACTTTAAAAATTATCCTGAAATAGAGAGGGTCAGGAACACGTGGGATGCTGTTGAGTATTGCATGGAACCGAACAAGTTCAACTATCACAAGGTAGCTGAATACGCGCAAAGGATATTCGATACGCTTCCACAGGGAGCCTACTTCTGGAACTCCGACGACCATTCGGATTACGCTTTGACGCTCTACTATAGAAATATATGTAATATACGCCCCGATATACACTACCATTCCATATTCAGTGTTTTGAAGACCCATGAAGAGGTTAAAGGTGAGGCTCTTTCATTGAAATCGTGTATCGAATTCGGTCTGCCTGTGTACATTGTCACCCTGGAATATCCGGAGCGTCTCATCCTTGATCAGCTTTACATACTGTATCGGCCCGACCGCACGTTGGACTGGGTAAGTAATCTGTCGACTGATGATCTCGTTCGTGAATTTCATGAAGTGGAGTTCGAGAAGATAGTACTGTTTGAGCAGGAACAGATATTCATATACCGTATACGAAAGAGGGAGTCGCTCTAGATTACCCGGTTTTATGTGGGGTACTCCATCGAGAAATTCATTCAGCAGGTGGTATTCAGTAGTCTTCCTGATTGTTGATCACCTCGGACACGGTGACGAAGTGATAGCCCCTGTTCTGAAAGTAGGAGATGTACTCGGGAAGGATCTTTACCATTTTATCGATCTTCCGGGATGTACCGAGGTGGGCGATTGAGATGGCGCCGTTGAGGCCGTGCTCGTCGGCGCGCTCCCATTCCTTCATACGGTGCAGCATCTCACCTGAGGTGAAGTAGTTCGGGTTCCTGACGAGGGTGTAGCGGTTCTTGTCGTTGTCGTATATTCTGACGGAGCGCTGCTTCTCGTAGTCGAAGAAGTCCAGTGGTCCGAGCTCGTTTCCCGACCAGAATACATGATAGGGATACCCCGCGCGCGCGGCCACGGAGAGTATTCGGTGGTCGATTGCGCCGTAGGGCGCGCGCCATAGGGGTGCCAGGTCGAATCCAGTTTCGTTTTTAAACTGTGACCTTACCCTGTCGAATTCGAGCATGAGGGAAAGCTCATCGAGTACCTCGTCTGAGATGAAGGAGAGGTGCAGCCTTCTCCTTCGTGATGTCTCGTAGATCGAGTGTTTCAGGTGATAGTGGGACCAGGTGTGGTTGCCGAATTCGCAGCCCAGCTCACCCAGCTTTTTCAAGTACTGCAGGTTCCGTTCCCGGAACAGGGAGCCGTATTCCGTTGAGGCCATCTCGTTGCTGATGAAGACCGTTGCCCTGGCATCAAGCCGGTTGAGAATTGCATAGACCAGCGGAAGGTCTTCGCCGGTTCCAAGGTCATAGGTGAGTGCAGTCTCGGGAAATGAGGTGTTCCCCCTGCTGATGTTGTAATACTCGTAGCCTCCGTACTCGAACCCCTCGATGCTCTTTCTCACGACCTCCGTGAGATCCACGTCGATGAGCCGGGAGTCCTCGATGATGAGATTGCTGAACACGGACTGGTACTCGTCGATCTGGCTCTTGTAGAAGTTTTCGAATGCGGTGAGTTTCTGTATCTCCCTATTCAGATGGGTGAGTTCCTCGGTGTAGCGGTTGATTTCGTTCCTGAGGCCTTCGAGGTGGTTTCGTAAGAAGGTGAGGTAGAGAAGAGTCGAGCCGATCCCCGTGAGAGCGAGTATGGAAATGATGAGATAGAATGATTTCTTGAAAAATCTCCGGACCCTTACATGCCGGAAGTCATGCTGTGACTGCTGATAGAGCTCCCGATAGACTCCTTCCTCGATCTCGGTTGAAAATGGATCCTTGTTTCGCTGATCCATGATGCGCGCACCCGGTGTCAGCTGCCTGCCAGCCGGCTACTGCTCCTTCTGCTTTTTCAATTCGATGATTCTGCGCTTGATGGGGAGCCACTTTTTGTTGTACTGTTCGGCAAGCTGATATATCTCGAAGTCCCTCCGGTTCTCCTGGATACGTACGGGCGTCGAGTATTCGGTTGTTTTGTATCCCCTGAGCATTACGCTCGTCGCACTTGCCACGTGCCTGTTGAAGAACCGGCGATAGATTGTGGTGATGAAGATGATTGCGGCGATGATGATATCGAATACCGTCATGTTTATGAGTGCATGTGCCCTCTTCACGTCTTTTCGATCCAGGTACACTTCGTATTCACCCATCTCCACAACGTAGTAATCGTCGTTGAAGTAGCTGGATTCAAAGACTCCGGGGTCTATGTTCTGCAACACTGTCTCTCCATCTGCCTCGATGAAGAGCAGGGACCGGCTTTCCGAAAAGAAGAGGTGAAGATTCTCGGGGTCCTCCACCTCCATGGAGGACGCGAGGACGGCCCGTACCTCCTCGGCTTTCGGCCGTATGATCCTTTCGTCTTCCAGGTACGTGAAACCTATCAGTGCCGCGACACAGACGGCGATAACAATCAGGACAGGTGCGCCGACGTAGCGCGGTGTCATCACATAGCGGGTCTTCACCTTGCCGAACAGCTTCATGGCTCTGATGAAGCGGAATATTCGGATGATCCGAATGGTCTTGAAGATTTTGAGGAACCGTATCTTGCTCACCGCACCAATGCCTAAACCTCCCACAACAGGTATGACGATACCCCTGCCGCCCGCGAGATAGGTCATGAAGAAGAGCGGGCCTGAGCTGAGAATCAGCAAGGGAAGGGAAGCCAGAAAGTCGATGATTCCTCCCTCCCTGAGGAGGTAACGGCCTGTTTTACCCCTCCTGCCGGAGACGATAAGCCTGGCTATGAACTCCACGCTGAAGATGGCGTCGAAACAGAAACTGGCCATGAGGAGATACTTTCGTATTCCCACGCCGAGGTTCAGGAAGATGGCGAGTTCTTCTCCGTAGGTCTGGAAAATAACGAGAATGATGAGTATGAAGATCAACGATTCGAGAATTCTTCCGAGATAGCTGTATCTGTTCATGTACCACTCTCCCCAATTATGACATGTATCTTATTTGACCGGCTCTTTTCCAAAGTTGCAGCGGATCTATCTGTCTGGCAGAGCAGACGGACTTCCCATTACTCCTTGTATAGTACATATTTCGGCAGGTTGCCATTGTTTCTTATACATGAGAATATATAGGGCAAATATAAAGAAATCGCTACGCTAGCGCGTCGCCAGGTCGAGTTTCACACATCGGTATAAAAATGCAACGTACTCTTATATATCACACGGTAATCTTTGAGAACTTCGGTTAAAAAGTATGCTTTGTTTCAGTTTTTAACTAAAATGGTTGCTTATCCCATTTAAAAAAACAATTAGAAGTTCGACCTGTACAGATTCCATGTCAATCAGGGCTCCAGCATGGACCTGACAAGCGCGAGGGCCTCCCCGGGACTCTGGGCGCCCAGTACACGGTCGTTTCTTCTACTGTCCAGGGCTTGATCGATGAGCTGTTCCACAAACCCGGGCAGGTCACGAAGTACAATGATGGGTTTACCGTACTGCCAGGCGAGGGCTATCTCGCTCAGTGTGCCGCTGCCGCCGGAAACGGCGATGAGCGCATCTGCTGTGCATGCTATAATGCTGTTACGGGCGTAACCCATTCCCGTGGCGATGACGACGTCCACGTACGGATTGGCATCGTATTTGTCATGGCCTGGGAGCACCCCAATGATACGCCCTGAATGATCGCCCACTACGGAGTGCGCTCCCCGGCAGGCAGCCTCCATGACACCACCTAAACCGCCGCATATGAGCGAGTAACCGGCCCTCACGATTTCTATTCCCGTCTCAAAGGCGGCATCGAGAACGCGCTGGGGCGCCGCGCTGGCACCGATTACTCCCACCAGTGTCTGCATTTCTTAATTCCCTCACTTAATATACATTTGACGTGAAGATAGGTTGATTATTCATCATTTGTTTATTATATTATTGATATTATCCTTATGAGTCTCTATAGGTATAAATTTTTCCCCCTTGCCAGAAAAATCTCTTTGGAATGAAATATCGTTATTGACTTAATTGTCAAAATCTGTTATTATAGTATATTACAATTTTTAAAACGTAAAGGGGCTGTTTATGTATTCACAGGGGGACAAGGTCGTGTATCCTTTGCATGGAGTGGGCGTCATAAATTCCATCGAGGATAAAACCGTGCTGGGAGAGAGGCGATCCTACTATGTTATCAAGCTCGCCATTTCCGACATGACCGTCATGATCCCCGTTAACAAATCGGAGGATCTCGGTCTTCGGCTCATTGTTTCTGACAGAGACGTCAACAAGGCTCTCAAGATCATCGGTGGTGAAACCACTGCGATGGAAGAGGACTGGAAGTCCCGCTATCAGCAGAATTTCGAGAAGATCAAAAGCGGGTCCATTCTCAATGTCGCCGAGGTGGTTCGGAACCTCTTTCATAGAAACAAAGTCAAGGAGCTTTCCATCATGGAGAAGAAACTGTACGAGAATGCATACCGGCTCCTGGTGGATGAAATCTCCTATGTAAGGGACCTGAACAGGGAAGAGGTACAGACGATAGTCGCAGAGGGTCTGGAGAACGGAGACTGATTCTTCTCTGTTATGTTCTTTTAAAACAGTGACTTCACAACATCTCGTAATTGGGATAGCACTGGTTCTGACAGTACTCAGGAATGTGTGAGGAGATCCCAGTTCAGAAGACGGAGAATGACGATTGATAATACGTGTAATTTTCGTGCTCATCACCACATTGCTGGCCGTGCTGTTCAGTCTTGGTCGTGATAACTTCTACATCTATCCGATCGGTGTGCTGCTCGTTTCCGTGGGTGTGGTTCTACTGGAAGCCTATATCAAGCGCTTCAACCGTGAGAACGTTTCGAAGATATTCAAGGGTTTCATCATAGGACTCCTGCTCGGTGCGGGGTTCTCGGCCGTTGCACGCTCTTTCGGCTTCGAGCTTGCCTGGCTGTTCAGGCTTCTCATCTATTTGTGTTCCCTGTACATCGGTATTGCCATTGTCTCGCAGCTCGATGTGGGTTTCGGTCTCATACGGCAGCCATCCGCCAAGGGCACCCCTGAGGAGTGTCTGAAGATACTCGACACGAGCGTCATTATCGATGGCAGGATAGCCGATATCATCGAGACGAAATTCATCGAAGGGGTGCTTGTGGTACCCAAGTTCGTCCTCGACGAGCTGCAGCAGATCGCTGACTCCTCGGACTCCGTGAAGCGGGCACGCGGCAGGCGGGGTCTCGATGTGCTGAACCGGTTGAAGAAGGACAAGGAGACCCTGCTGCGCATTACCGATCAGGATTTCCCGGAGATCTCCGACGTGGATTCGAAGCTCGTGAAGCTCGCCAAGATACTCGACGCAAAGGTTCTCACCAACGATTTCAACCTCTTCAAGGTGGCACAGATTCAGGGTGTCACGGTTCTCAACATCAACCTCCTGACCAATGCCCTCAAGCCGGTGGTTCTCCCTGGTGAGAAGATGAAAATCGTGGTCATCAAGGAGGGCAAGGACCCGGGACAGGGTATCGGTTATCTGGACGACGGCACCATGGTTGTGGTCGATTCAGGTAAGAAGTACGTTGGTGAAGAGGTATTTGTAACGGTGACGAGTGTTCTGCAGACACCGGCTGGAAGGATGATTTTTGCCAGATACGAGCACGACTGAAGGTGTACTCTTCGTTGTGAGCACGCCCATCGGGAACCTGCAGGATATAACCCTCCGGGCGCTCGATATACTCAGGAACGTCGACCTCATCGCCTGTGAGGATACCCGTGTTTCCCGTAAGTTGCTCACAAGGTACGAGATCAAAAACACCACTGTATCGTTGCATGCACGGAGCAAAGAGAACGCGGTCGAGCGCATCGTGCGTACGGTGATACAGGGCTCGAAAGTGGCCTATGTAACGGACAGCGGCACGCCCTCGGTTTCTGACCCGGGCGCCGCCCTGGTCCGCCGTGTCGTCGAAGCGGGCGCCAAGATTGTGCCGGTTCCCGGACCCTCTGCGGTCCATACTGCGCTTGCTGCTTCGGGTCTGGCCATTTCAGAATACACCTTCCTGGGTTTCCTTTCAAACAAGGCGGGGCGAAGGCGGCGCAAGCTCGGCGAGCTCAGCACGTCTAAGACCGTGCTCGTATTCTATGAGTCTCCCCACAGGCTCATGGAATTTCTGCATGACGTGCGGGATCTGTTCGGGGATGTTCCCTGCGTAGTGGGCAAGGAAATGACGAAACTGTTCGAGAAGTATTACAGGGGCACGGTGGGAGACGTGTGCGGTATGATCGAGCATGACGGGATACGTGGCGAATATACCGTGATCCTCGACAACCGGGGCTGAACATAATGCTTACAGAATTCCACGGATTATGGTATACTTAAACTAGGCGAATAAGTGAAGGACTTTTACGCTGTGAAGACCGGGATTTGCTTAAGATTAATAAATATTTTTCCGATATATCTTATGTCACAAGGAGTGAAGCGAAATGACAATTGATAAGATCGGACCGCTCAACAAGATTCTGAAAACCCAGAGCGATGTCAAGGTCGACAAGGGCGGCAGGACAGACAAGAAGGACAGAGTTGAACTCTCCCCGGAAGCCAGGAAAATGGCGGAACTCGCGCAGGCCGAGGCAAAGGTAAAGGCCGCTCCGGACATCAGAAAAGAGCTTACGGCGGATCGAATAAAGCAGCTCAGGGACAAGCTAGAAGATCCTGACCAGTATCTCACGAAAGAGGTGGCGGAGAAGATCGCTGAGAAGGTTGCTGAATCCTTTGGCATTAGGTAGATATCTCACCCCCGAGACCGTGCAGCGGTATGCGGTGGACGGTGAGATCGGTATAGATGGCTTAAGGCGGAGATTGTGCTCCGTCTTTTTTTTATATAACATGGAATACCCCAACCTCACTTGCAGGAGCCCCTGTTGAGCATATTTGAGTTTACCATCCCCACAAAGATCGAGTTCGGTATCGATTCTCTTGCCCGTCTCGGGTATTTCGCTCATACCATGGGCGACAGGGCCTTCGTGATTACCGAGAATGTAGTGAGCTCCTCGGAGCTCAACAGCAATATCGAGAGCATTCTGAAGGGTAAGGGAATCGAGACCATTTTCTATGACGCCGTGTTTCCCAACGCCGATTCCACGGTTATTGATGAGGTGGCTCTGATTGCACAGAAATCGAGGGCCAACATCATCATCGGTGTCGGCGGTATGCGGGTCTGCAACATTGCGAAAATTGCTGCCTTTCTGGCCCGAAACGAGGGGGAAATTATCGATTACATACACGGCAGGGAGGGTGACGGGAGCCGTGTCCCCTATATCGAGATACCCACCACGTTCCGTGAGGTCTATGCGCTCACCTCGTCGGCATTCCTGACGGATGCCCATGATCAGGCCAACAAGGTGGTAACCCTGCATGGCCTGGGTACCGACATGCTGCTCAGTGACCCGGCAATCGTGTCGGGCCTGCCGATTACCACTGCGGTGTATGTGGCCCTCGACATACTCTCACTGTGCATCGAGGGATACATATCCCTGAAGGTGAATCCTCTCGTGGAGCCCGTGCTGCTGCGGGGTGTGGAGATCGTGTTCTACAACCTTCAGAAATACATCAAGAACCCGCATGACGTGACCATCAGGGAGAATCTCTGCACCGCTGGCTTGTTCACGGCAATTGCCAACAGCATCACCGGATTCGGTGTCAACTTCGCTCTGAGCATGGGGATGAACGGCAAGAATCGGAAGTCAAAATCGGTGGTCTCCTCCATTCTCCTTCCCTACATGATAGATTTCAATCTCTCGGTCTCCGCATCGCGCTTTGCCAAGATCGCGCGGGTCATGGGAAAGGATACATCAAAAAAGGCTCCGTCAACTCGGTCTGACGAAGGACGACCTGGCAGAAGCCGCTGAGGTGGCCATACGCTTCGAGGACATCAACACCGTCCCGCGAAAGGCGTCGTTCGAGCACCTCATGGCCATTCTTGAAAAGGCTTACTGAAACACAGGTCTCCCTCGGCTGACTGCCTTCTTACTGAATGAGACATAACATTCAAAGTCTGTATGCGACATCTCTCCTCCACAGACGTGAACATCTCTCTATACACATAAAATCCTGGCAGTCTAGATGGTGAGGCTTACCGTGAGGATGCTCAAGTGGCTTGAGAGGAAACCTTCATGTGAATCCCATCAGCTATTCACGAGGAGGGGAAGAAGATGAGCGCCGTCCAGTAGCAGAGCAGGGCAACGGCCGCAGTGACGAGTAGCCCTGCATTGGAAGCCACGAGTACCGTACCTGTGGAGGCGATCACGGAGAAGAAGCCGTTGATGGACCACGCCCACGGCAGTGCATCACCATTCCCCTTTTTGACACTTGACATGCCCAGGGGAAAGAACAGGCCCATGCACAGTCCCAACGGTGCCGTGGTCAACGCCGGGAGGAGCAGGTGGATCATTCGGGGGCCCCTCAGAGCAATGGGAAAGAGGAACCGGAAGGCTGCGAGAAGAAAAATGAGATACAGGGAGAGCGCGGTAAGGGCACGGGCGAGCGTTTTCCGCCTGTACACGGTACGGTCTGAGAAGAAACTGGCGATTCCTGTGAAGACCAGGAGAGTGGCGATAATCATGGAATTAGAATACAGGGGATTGGCGATGTAGCGACGGAACTTCTGCATGACGAGGACCTCGATGAACATGAAACCGATGGCGATCATGCTGAAGTACAGAAGCACCGAGGCAGCGCGCGCGGTAATACTCCGCCCCGAGCACAGGGGAGGGAGAAGAATGAAGAGGGCCGCGAGCAGCAGGGTCGCCAGGAATGTGGCGAAGAGGACGATGTAGCCTCCCTCGAGCACGAAGAGCCACTGTGTGCCCGTCTGTCTGAACAAATCGGCGAGTTTGGAGATTCGAAAGAAGTAGAAGAAGTAGGGTCTGTCGTCCGTGGATGGACGGATGTTGAACAGGTACTCCTTCGTGAAGCGGCGGTCGCCGTGAATGACAGGCAGTACGGTCTGGTAGTAGATATTGTCCTGTACGATGTTGAACCGGTTGGTCTCCTCCTCTCCAACCCCGGGATAGTATACGAGGTCAAACCGCATCTGATCGCAGAACTCCCGGATCCGGACAATGTCCAGTGGTGTGAAGGCACTGCCTTTCAGAAGGACCGTGCCCGAGGCCCAGCTCCGGATAATGATAATGCAGAGTTCAGGATTGCCGCTCTCCCTGCGAAGTGCACGAACAGCCGTGGCCGCCAGTTTTGGGAGGTTTCTAGGCGGCTGTTTCAGGGGCACTGTGGCCGAGACTGTTCCCCCCTCTTTCAGGGCACCGAGATACTCTCTGAAGGCAGAAACGGTGAGCGTGTAGTCGGTGTCAGCCGAGTAGATGCCTCCTATGGACGAGGAGATCCGGTTTTCGGCGATGTCTATGATGTCCCACTTTCTATTCGAGCCGGCGAGGGAGCTCCTCCCCCCTCCCGTGATGACAGTGACCATGCTGTCACCGAGAAGGTTGCACGTGAAATCGCTGAAGGGGCCCAGGAGAAGGCGTGGGAGATGGGGGTTCTCCTCTGTTACAAGCACGGTCCGTGCGCCGTTTCCGATGCTGCGCATCACGGGCGTGCCGCCGCCGAGTCCGATTACGAAGACCTCCGGATCATCGTGCAGCCTGTACACCGCGGCCTGGGTCTGATACGACAGGTAGTCCATGGAAGATGGAGCGGTCACCCCATCGATCGAGGAGAGGAGGTCTCCGTCTATGAACAGTCCGTGCTGCCGGGGAAGCGCGCCCTCGAAGGTGTACGAAAGCCCGGGTGCGATTCTCAACTTTTCTGACCCGATGACCTCGACGGTGCCGAAGGGGCTGATTTCCCGCTCCAGGACCCGGGCATCGGGAAGGTTGAGCGCGAGCTCCCGGTCCTTGAAGGGAAGAACCCGTATATCCCCTATGAGGATCAGTACAATGCCCGGGAAGACGAGCGCCAGAGAATAGAAACGCCTCAACGTGAGCGAAGGCAGCGAGAACAGCACACAAACCGCACTTATCAATCCGAGTGCCATGGGCACTACCAGGATTCGAGCCGGCGGTATGACGTAGAGACTTCCAAGGATGGCAAAGATGCCGAATCCGGAGCCCGTCAGGTTGAAAAAGTACACCCTTCCCGGCTGTCCAATGATGAAGGAAAGGACCACAAATGCGGAACCCAGGATAAAGGGCACCGTGTAGAGAAGGTAGCGGAGGACCAGCCTGAGGAGCTGGTTACGGTCCCAGAGAATCCTAAGAGCATCGAACTCCACGAGCATGGAGCAGTAAAAACCGATCCCGAGAAAAAGACAGAAGAGCACGGGAGACCAGCACGAGAGAAGCGTCTCCCTGCCACTGATCGGTCTCCTGAAAAGAGCGATAAAGGTACCGCTTGCACCAAACCCGGTCAGGGCAAGGGCTATGGCGCCGAATGTGAAGTTGCCGAATCCCTCCACCCTGAGAATGCGCATGAGGGACACTTCGAGGGACAACAGGGCTGCAGAGATAAAAAACAGGGAGAGATGGTAGGGCCTATCTTTCATCTGCCCTCGTAAACGGAACGAACATGACCGGGATGATGTCGCGCACCGTAACGTTACCCTCCAGGTCCTTGACCGCGAGCTTCAGCACCTGGGGGAAATAGGGCTGGCCTACTGGGATGCACATCCTTCCGCCCGGTCTGAGCTGCTTGAGCAGGGGTGGTGGTATGTGGTCCGCCGCCGCCGTGACGATGATGGCATCGAAGGGAGCATGCTCCTCCCAACCGAAGTATCCGTCGCCGACTCTGGTGTAGACATTGTCATACCCGAGTCTGGATAATCGTTCCCGGGCGTTCAGCCCGAGGGGCTCGATGATTTCAACGGTGTAGACCTCGCTCACGATGACGGAGAGGATGGCCGCCTGATACCCCGATCCGGTCCCGATCTCGAGAACCCGGTCATCGGCGCCCACGGAGAGGAGCTCGGTCATAAGTGCGACGATATAGGGTTGGGATATAGTCTGACCGTACCCGATGGGCAGGGGCTTGTTTGCGTATGCGAACTTGCGAAGCTCCGGTGGAACGAACTCCTCACGCGGAACGGTGAGCATGCTCCTGATGGTCTCCGGGTCCTCGATTCCTTCACCCTCTATGTGATCCCTTGTGAGCTTCTCCCGTTCCTTCTGATAGTCCGTGGCAAGCGCGCTCGCGGCCACCGATAGCGTCAAGATGGGCAGAAGGAAGATGAACTGGATATATCCGTGTCTCATAATGTTTCATTGTCCCTGAACTGGTGATGGTTTGTCAACAAAAAAACCCGCGGGCCTTTCCAACTCGAGCGGAGAACGGTTTTTGTTTTGTTTGACGTTGAGAAATGGACTCCTAAAGCACACTGTGTAGGTACGCTGGTGAGCAGGATCGTGCAAAAGGGTTGAAAAGAAAGGGGCTTCGGTATATGCTTCAAAAAACCTTTTATGTGTTCCGTCCGGTTTCGGAAACGGGGGCAGCCATGAATGACGGCAGGCTGTTGCTGAATGATGCGTGAGAGGAAGCTATGAGGGCAATCGTGGTGGGCAGCGCCAACACCGACCTGATCATCCAAGTCGACGAGCTCCCGCCAGTAGGCGACACACGCATCGGGCACAGTTTCAAGAGCGGGCCTGGAGGAAAGGGGGCAAATCAGGCGGTATGCCTTGCCAGACTCGGTGCCGAGACGCACCTTATCGCACGCTTCGGTTGGGACGGCTTCAGTTCGCTGTTGCGCGAGGCCATCGGTGAGCACGGTGTGGATCTCTCATCCTCGGTCATAGACAGGGAGACGATGGGTGGGGTCGTGTTCATCATCGTGGACGAGGGCGGGAACAACACCATGGTTGCGGATCTGGGTTCGAACCTCTCCCTCTCCCCCGATGACGTATCGCGGGGGGAGGCTCTTTTCGAAGGTGCGGAGCTCCTGCTCCTTCAGTTCGAGGTACCCGAGGATGCGAATCTCAGGGCATGCAACCTGGCTCGAGAACATGGTGTGAAGGTAATCATGAATCCGGCGCCCATGCGGCGGTTCAATACCGAGCTTCTCGGACTCGTCGACCTGTTCACGCCGAACGTGCCGGAGCTTGCAAAGGTGCTCGAGCTACTCGAGGGAAGAGAGGTCATCGATCCGGGCGAGCGGAACCTCAGAACCATTGGTAGACTAGCTGCACGGCTCAGGAAGCACGGGGCCCGAAACATCGTTGTAACCGCGGGAAGTGCCGGATGCGTATATGTCAGCCAGGATGGCACGAAGCAATACGGAACTTTCATAGTACACCCGGTCGATTCGACCGCAGCGGGCGATGCCTTTACCGCTGCCCTGTCGCTCCGGTACGCGGAGACGGAGGATATAGACGGTTCCATTCCCTTCGCATCGGCATGTGCAGCCATCACCGTGACCCGTTCAGGGGCCATCCCGTCGCTGCCCTCACGGCAGGAGGTGGAGGAGTTCATGCAGAACAACAGGTTGCAAAAACCCTGATTCTTCGTGAAAGAGACAGGACGAATACAATAACTGTACAAAATGGGTATTCTAGGGTTCATAGAAGAAAAGGAAAGAAAAGTACAGAATGATAGAGAGATCGCTGCGCTTGCGCTTCGCTCGGTCGAGTTTCATACATCGGTATGGAAAAGTGGTGTTTTCTGATATATAACGCGGTAATCTTTGAGAACTTCGTTTGAAAAGCATGGTTTGCATCAACTTTTCAATGAAAATAGTTTCGTTTACCGTTTAAAAAACATGACCAGCGCATCGCAGGCGAAACGATTAATTTATAGTTAGACCTTTACTATAATTTTTCTATGAGAGGACTTGGGGCATTATGAGTGAAAGCGTGTACGAGGATCTACGGCGTGCGGTGGTTGAGTATAATAATGACCTGGCCGCGGACAAGGCGAGAGAAATCATCGATTCCGGACTGGACCTTGAACGGGCCCTCGACGTGATGACCGAGGCCATTCGTAAGATCGGCGACGACTTCGGCAGGGGAGACCTCTTTTTGCCCGACCTGGTGGGCGCAAGCCAGGCAATGCTCAGTGCCTTGCCCCTCATCGAGGGTGAGCTGGAGAAGCGGGGGAATAAGCGTGCGGGGCAGGGCGTGGTGGTTGCGGGTACCGTGTACGGGGACATACACACCATCGGGAAGACCATGGTGGTCACCCTCCTCATGGCTGCCGGTTTCAGCGTGCACGACATCGGAGTGAACGTCCGGCCTGAAGCGTTCGTAAAGGCGGTTCAGGAGTATGGTGCCGATATACTCTGCATGTCAGCGCTCATGACCACAACCGCTCCGGAGCAGAAGAAGACCATCGAGGCCTTGGAGAGGGCCGGCATTCGGGACAGGGTGAAGGTCATGGTAGGCGGTGCCGCCATAACCCAGGAGTTCGCCGACAGCATAGGGGCGGATGGGTACGACCCGATGGCACCCGGAGCAGTCGCGCTGGCGAAAAAATTGATTGGAGCCTGAAGGATGAAGCATCAGGAACCATATTTCCTTGTCTTTGACTTCGGTACTGAATCGGTTCGGGGAGCCCTCTTCGATCGGAAGGGGCGCATGGCGTTCACGGAGGCGGAGGAGTATCAAACCTATTTCCCCCGTGCAGGATGGGCGGAACAGAAGCCTGAAGAGTGGTGGAAAGCATTTCTCCAGGTTGCGAAGAGGATCCTAGAAAAATCGGGTGTCCCGGGCGAGTCGATCCCGTCCGTCGCCGTAGACACGACCTCCTGCACCGTGCTTGCCCTGGATCGCGGTTTCAGACCGCTCAGAAACGCCATCATCTGGATGGATGTACGCTCCTTCAAACAGGCGGAGCGTATCGCCGCGTCGGGAATGAACGCGCTCAAGTACAACGGGTTCGGCAGCGTGTCGGCGGAGTGGATGCCCTGCAAAGCACTGTGGCTCAAGGAACATGAGCCGGAAACCTACGGGAAGGCAGCATATATCTGCGAGTTCCAGGATTACGTCAACTATCTACTCACCGGCGAGTTTGCCGGCAGCATCAACAACACCACGGTACGGTGGTACTATAACAACCGCGAGGGCGGCTGGCCCGTTGATTTCTACAATAAGATCGGTCTGGGAGACGTGATCGAGAAGTTTCCCCAGCGCATTGTTCAACTCGGCGCACCGCTCGGCAACATCAAACCTGAACTGGCCTCACAGATCGGGCTGAGCGAAAAAACCGTGGTGTTACAGGGAGGTGCCGACGCCTATATCGGCGTGCTGGGCTTGGGTGCGGTGAAGCCCGGACGAATGGCATTCATCACCGGGTCTTCCCATCTCATGCTCGGACACACGGAAAAGGGGTTCCACACGAAGGGCATATTCGGTGCCTTTCCCGACTGCATCATGCCGGGACTCTTCGTGGTCGAGGGGGCGCAGATATCTTCGGGCTCGGTGCTCAAGTGGTTCAGGGACAACTTCGTCTCGCGGAAGCACGAGGAGGAGGCGGCGCGGCAGGGTCTTTCGCTGTACGACTATTTCAACACCCTGGCCGGCGGGCTGAAAAGAGGGTCAGAGGGACTCATCGTACTCAACTACTGGCAGGGGAACCGCAACCCCCTCGTCGATTCCCAGGTCCGGGGTGTGATCTGGGGCCTGAGCCTCAAGCACACGCCCGCTCACATCTACCGGGCGATCATGGAGGGTGTCTCCTACGGGACCGAGCACATCATGCGTTATTTTCGCGAGGCCGGATTCGTTCCCAGCGAGGTGTACGCCTGCGGCGGGGCCACACAGAGCGCACTGTGGATGCAGATTCAGAGTGACGTGCTCGGCATCCCCATCTATCTGACCGAGGAACCGAACGCCCCTCTGCTCGGCGACGCCATTCTCGCGTCCTACGGTGCAGGTGTACACGGAAGCATAGAGGAGGCGGCTTCGGAGATGGTGAAGATACGTGACAGGATAGAGCCAGATCTGGAGCAGACCGCAGCATACCGGTTCTACGTGGATAAGTATATCGAAACCTATCCTTCCCTCAAGGATCTCATGCATGACATGCTGCGGCATGAGACAGCGTAGGCAGCCATGCATGTACGGGCCGTGGTGTGGGATTTCGACGGGGTGCTCCTGGATTCTGAGCTCCTGCACATGGAGGCGGAGTTCGAAACCTTCAGGCAGTTCGGCTTCGAGCTTGCGGAATCGGTGGCGAAGGAGTATTTCGGGATTAAGCTCAAGGACTACTTCACGGATGTGGCCGGACGTTTTCGACTCCAGTCCAGCGCTGATGAGATGATCCGGGAGCATTACAAGACATTGATACATTATTACCGGGATGTGTTCCCCCTCGTACCCCATGCCCGTGAGGTGCTTGAAGGGATGAGAGGGTCCTACGCCATGGCGCTTGCCACGAGCAGGGAGCGGGAGCTTGCACAGCTCGCGCTGAAGAGGCACGAACTCGAGGGTTACTTCGATGCACTGATATACGGCGAGGACGTTACAGCCGGCAAGCCGGACCCCGAACCCTTTCTCACGGCATGCGAGGCACTCGGGGTGCACCCTCAGGAGGCCATTGTGGTGGAGGACGCAGAGGCCGGTTTCGTATCTGCACGGCGAGCAGGCATGCGGGTCATTGCGAGAAGGGCTGCGCACAACCATGACCTTGATTTCTCCGCAGCGCACTGGGTAGTCGAGGATTTGCGGGAAATTCCTCCCCTGATTTCAAGGCTGGATTGAAAAACCGGAATGGATACCCGGCACTCAAGTCGGTAATGCGTGCGAATACAAAGGGGAGAAGCAAAGCGCATGACAAGACGTGAAAGGATCCTGCAGGCCATCAGGGGAAAAGCAGTGGACCGCATTCCCCTCACCTTCAGGGCTTCCAGGTTTCTGACCATCGAGCTCATGAGGCATTTCGGCTTCTCCGATCCTGCAGATTTTGCGGGAAACCGCGGAGAGTTCCTGGACAGGCTTGGAGCAGATTTCTGGTCCTCAGGATCGAAAGTTGATAAATTTTCGACCTTCATCCCAGCGTACAGGGGTGAAAAGCCGTTCCCTCCCTACGTGGATGACGGCACCTTCTTCTACACCATTGGAATCCATTCAAAGCCTGGAAACATGCAGTCCTGGGACATCGATTATCCAAATGTGGGTGTGGACCCGCCCCTGGCAGATGCTGATTCTTCCTCAGACGTCGAAAAGGACTTTCTGCTTAAAAAGCTCGACCTTTTCGATTTCGGCGCCATGGGAAACAAGTACCGCGCGGCTTCGGTTACCGACCTCACGGGCAGGGACGACGCCGTGGTGAATATCGGAACCCTGAGCAGCCTGTTCATGATGTGCTGTTACCTGCGCGGCATGGAGAACTTCCTCATGGATCTGGCATTCAATCGGAAGCTTGTAGAGCGGCTGGTTGGAGAGGTGGGCGAGTTCGTCATCGAATTCAACCGGCGTGAGCTCGAGACCATGGGGGAGCACGCGGAGTACTACGGCACCTGGGACGACGTGGCGGGTCAGAACGGCATGATGTTCTCTCCAGAGCAGTTCAGGAGGTACTTCCTTCCCTATTACGAAAAGCTCATCGATCAGAACAGGAAAAGGGGGCTCTACTTCGGCTGGCACGTGTGCGGCAGCGTGCACGAGGTGCTTCCCTTGATGATCGATGCGGGAATCGACGTATTCGACGTAGTCCAGACCTCAGCCCGGGACATGACAATCGAGAACGTGCACCGCCTCTATGGAAATCACGTGTGCCTGCACGGCGGGCTTGACGTGCAGAAGCTCCTGGTGGAGAAGAGTACGCAGGAGGTGCGCGATGAGGTGCGCAAGATCATGGATCTCTGGGGCAAGCGGGGCGGGATCATCCTGGCGCCTTCCCACGAGACCCTTCCTGATACACCTATCGAGAACGTGCTCGCCATCTACGAGACGCTGCTTACAGCCTGAATTTCCCGAATCCGATGATTGGAACGAAGCTCATGTCTAAATCCGCCGTTCTTTTCCGGCTGCCAGTCCTTTAAGGCTTGACCTGCAGAAGCTCGTCTTATTAAATTTCTGATTCGGCCAAAACACTACCCCTGTGTGAAGGAGGAAATCGGTGATCAAGATCGAGAACGTCACGAAGATGTACGGACCGACCGTTGCCGTGCAGAACGTTAGTTTCGAGGTTCAGAAGGGAGAGATACTGGGTTTCTTGGGTCCCAACGGCGCGGGCAAGACCACCACCATGCGTGTGATAACCGGTTACGTTCCTCCCACCGACGGCAATGCCTATATTGCAGGGCACAGCGTGCTCGATGAACCGCTGGAGGTGAAGAGACGTATCGGCTATGTGCCAGAGACGCCCTCCATGTACAACGACATGCTCGTGAAGGAGTACAGCCGTGTAGCGCACGTGGTTGATCTCTGCGCCCTGAAGTCTGTGTACAATAAGAGCATCGGCGCCCTGTCCAAGGGCTTCAAACAGCGGGTTGCCCTGGGTCAGGCGCTTATCAACGATCCACCGGTGCTCGTTCTGGACGAGCCCACCTCCGGACTCGATCCGAAGCAGATACACGAGATACGCACTCTCATCAAGTCCATGGAGGGTGAACGGACGATCATTCTCTCGACCCACATCCTGCCCGAGGTGAGTATGACCTGCAGCAAGGTGGTCATCATCAACGATGGCGTGATCGTGGCGGCTGACACTACGGAAAACATCGGCACGGGCCTTTCCGAGAGCCATCAGGTCGAGCTCGTTATCGGCGGCGGTAAAGCGAAGGCCGATCAGGCCAGGAAAATGGTGGCGCTCATCCATGGCGTCAGAGGTGTGGACGTTTCAGGCAATGCAATTGTCATCGATTCGGAGAAGGACAGGGACCTTCGGGCCGAGATAGCCCGGAAGGTGGTGGAGGCCGGATTCGACCTCCTCGAAATGCGCTCCCGGGCCATGAGCCTGGAGGATGTATTTCTCAGACTCGTTACAGAGGAGGAGGGTGTACGGCAATGAGGAATATCGTTGAAATCTTCAAAAGGGAAGCACGGTACTTTTACACCTCACCGATCGCCTATGTGGTGATCGTCATATTCTCCGCCGTCTTCGGGTTCCTCTACTTCAGGAATCTCACGTACTACTCCCAGTTGTCCTATCAGCTCATGCAGAATCCCTACTTCCCACAGCGGGTTGACCTGGTGATGGGCGTGTTTGCCCCGCTTTTCAGCTCGAACAGCATCATCTTCCTGCTCGTGATTCCGCCCATATCCATGCGGCTCTTTGCCGAGGAGAAGAAGTCGGGAACCATCGAACTCATGTTCACCTATCCGGTGAAGGACATACACATGGTGCTCGGCAAGTGGCTCGCGTCGCTGACCATACTCGTGGTGATGCTTGCCCTCAGCGTACCCGGACCGATCATGGCCTTCAAGTTTTCCGGTTCCTGGGAGTGGGGCCCGATACTGGCCGGATATCTGGGGATGTTCCTGATGGGTCTTGCCTTTTTATCCCTGGGCATTCTCATCTCAGCCCTCTCGGAGAACCAGATCGTGGCGCTCATCATCTCATACGGTGCATTGCTTGGTTTCTGGTTTCTCGGATGGGCGGTTGATCCAGATTCGGGCAAGAAGATAGGTGACGTGCTCACCGAGTTCAGCATCATACAGCATCTGGACAGCTTCATCAAAGGTGTCATCGACACGAAAGATCTGGTGTACTACGTGCTGTTCATCTTTACCTGTGTGTTCCTGACCGCGAGGGTTCTCGAATCGAAGAGATGGAGGGGTTGAAGATGTTGAAAAAATTCGAAAAGTACCTCTATATCGTTTCTCCCATACTGGTTCTGGTCAGCCTATTCAGCTTCTACCTGAAGAGAGATTTCGGGCTGCTCTCCATCGCCACCCTCGTTTCGGGCCTGCTCATCGGGCTGCTCTTCTTCATGCGGTTCTACGAGGACGTGGTGAAAAAGATAACGAAGCGCAAGATACGTTACGGGATCAACAGCGTGATTATTACCGTGGTCGTGCTCGGTATCGTGGTAATCGTGTACCTGGTTCTCATGGACCGCAACAAGCGGTTCGATCTCACTCAGGTCAAGCGCTTCACCCTGTCAGACCAGACCACCAAGGTTTTAGAAGGGCTCGAGGGCCCGGTCAACGCCTACGCCTTCTACTCCAAACAGATGGACCCCACAGGGATCAGGGAGCTGTTCGGCCAGTACAACTACAATTACCGGGATTTCGAGTTCGAGATCATCGATCCCGATCTGAGCCCCGCCCAGGCAGAGGAGATGGGGGTGACCGAGTACGGGCAGGTCATCATCGAGTATGGCGGCAGGACGGAGAAGATAAAGAACAACAACGAGGAGGGCATCACCAACGCCCTCATCAAGCTGCTGCAGACCGAGGTGAAGAAGATCTACTTCATATCAGGTCACGGGGAGCGGAGTCCCCAGGAATACGACAACAACGGGTATGATCAGATCAAGGGAGCAATCGAGACCGAAAACTATGCCGTGGAGGAGCTACTTCTCTTCCGGGCCGAACGGGTTCCGGAGGATGCCTCCGTGGTGGTGGCGGCTGGACCGGAGACCGACTATGCTCCCTATGAGATCGGTCTGCTCGACGAATACGTGCAGAGCGGTGGACGGCTGTTCTTCCTTATCGACCCCGCAGAGGGTAATAAGTACGTCAATATTGCTTCCTTTCTCGAGAAGTACGGGCTGCTCCTCGGCAGCGATATCATCATCGATCCTCTAAGCAGAGTGCTGTCGGGTGATTTTTTCATGCCAGTTATCAACAGCTACACCTATAATCCAATCACCAAGGATTTCAAGCTCGCGACCTTCCTCAGGATTGCCCGGAGCGTGTCCACCAAGGACGACCCGGGCGAAAACATTTTCGTGCGAATCGTGGCGAGCACCGGGGATGCGAGCTGGGCCGAGACCAATTTCGAGAGACTTACCGCAGGAAAGGCCAATTTCGACGAGGGCGTTGACACCAAGGGACCCGTGCCTATCATGGCCTATGCAACCATTTCACGCCCCTCGGAGTCGAACGAGGAGGATGAGATGTTCGAGGAGCACAAGCCTGAGGACGCGGTGATCGCGCTGGTCGGGGATTCCGATTTCGTCACCAACGCCATGTATCAAACCCAGGGAAACAAGGATCTGTTCCTGAACACCATCAACTTTCTCGCCGACCGCGGCGAGCTCATCTCGGTGAGGCCCAAGCAGCAGGAGTCGGTGTACCTGACCATGACGGCACAGCAGGGCAGGATCGCGTTTCTCGTCTCGATCATTCTCATACCCCTGTTCTCCATTGCTGTCGGCATCTACATCACCATTCAGAGGAGAGTCCGGTCATGAAGTTCTTCAGGAAGGCGATTGTTCTCGGCATCGTGGCCGTGCTGGCCGGTTTCCTGTACTGGTTCTTCGAAGTGAAAAAGAAGAAGGAGAAGGAGGAGGTCAAACGGCAGGAGGCGCTCCTGTTCGGGGAAACCGAGAAGCGGGTCGTTAAGATAAGCCTGAAGGAGAAGGGAAAAGACGAGATTCTGCTCGAATGGCGACGGAATGAGCCGGTTGAGACTGAAGCCGGTGAAGAGAAACCGGGGGACGACGAGGAGGGAGACTGGTTCGTGATCGCACCGGTGCGGACCGGCGGCGACAATATGACAATCGACACCATGGTGAAGAGCATGTTTCAGGCCTCTACAGATGAGGTCGTGTGGGAGAGCCTGGAGAAGCAGGCAGAATACGGGCTCGATGATCCCGATTTCTCACTCCGCTTCTACTATGAGGGCGAAGACAGGTTGCAAGGAATCGACCTGGGCAGGGAGACCCTTGACCGTAAAAAGTACTTCGCCAGGGTGGTGGGTGAGGATCGAATCTACACTATTACTTCCAACTTTCTCGACGTTGTCAAGAAGAGCCTCTTCGACCTACGCGACAAGAAAATCGCTCCCTATGACAAGGACGATATCGTCGGTATCACCGCCTTGACCGGGCTGGACTTAATCCTGCTGGAAAAGGAGGGCGATGACTGGTACATCCTTCCCGACCGAATCAAGGCCTCCACGGCCCGGGTTGACATATACACGGGCAATCTTCGCTGGCAGAGCTTCGTCGAGGTGGTCGAGGAGAAGGGGAGTGACTATACGAAGTATGGACTCGACAACCCGCGCATGATCGTCACCTTCAAGCTTGCGGACGACTCTGGGTTCATCTTCGTCGTCGGCAATGCAGTGCAGGAGGGAGACGCCCAGTTTTTCTACGCCACCCGTTCCAGCGACAACATGATATTCCAGATAAAGGGTGAAACGGTGCAGAAGCTCATCCCCAACGAGTTCTACCTGCGGGAACGCTCCATACTCGATTTCGAACAGGACCTGGTGAACTATGTTGCTTTCAGCAAGGGTACCGAGAGCTACACCTTCGAGAAGCGAGAAGGGGACGAATGGGAGCTCGCGGCGGTCCGAAACGTCGAGGGCGGTGAGGAGTTCGTGGGGCAAATGCTCGAGCGGGGATACAATGTCGATAATGTGGTGCGGGGTATTGCAACCGCCGAGTATGAGGACAGGGAGCCGATAAAGCGCGGAGAACCCGGCTACCAAGAGACGGGCATCGGCAGCCCTGTATATGAGGTGGTTCTCCGTTTCGAGGACGGCCGCACACCCATAACGGTCAGCTTGACGGAGAAGGAGGAGGAAACCGGTAAACTGTACCTGACGCCCGACGGCGGTGAAACAGTGTATTACACCTCGGGTTACTTCGTCACCAACTTTCCCGAAACGGCGCAGGAGCTTTTCGAATAGACGTGCGTGAGTGAGAAAAAAACACTCAACGAGCGAATCGAAAGTAGCGATCTCTCTATCTGTCTTCATTGTTTGATCTACAGAGAGCAGGGAGGAGGGCAACGCGTCCTCCTCCTTTTGCATGTGCGCCCGGCAGGGCGCACTCCCTTCCAGGCTCCGTGAAGCATCTCTTCCACGTGTACCGGCTGTGCTTGACGGGCTGCAATCTCGACATTCAACAATGATTTTTATGCAAAGCTGGTATATACTTTTAGGGGGAAATCCAGGCCTGTGAGTGTTCAGTACAGATGCAGATGACTGAGTTGAGGAAGAGTTTCGACGCTTACCTGGAGAGCCACAAGGGAGACATCGAACACGTCATACACGAGCTGTGGCTCATCAGGGATGAGGAGACGTGGCGCCGCGAGCCCTATTTCTACATCAGGCTTGGTGAAACCGCGGACAAGCTCGGGCAGGTCATGTTTGCGCATGATGTGCTCAGCGAAGGCCTGGAGTTTTTTCCTGAGAACCTGCGCATCACCCAGCTCTTCGCCCTGGCATCGATCAAGTGCGGATTTCTGGGAAAAGCCCGGGAGCTCCTCACCGGACTCGTGGAAAAGGGGCATAAGGATGAGGAGACACTCGGCATTCTCGGCCGGGTTTACAAGGATATGTGGCTGCTCACGGGAGGAGAGGGGAAGGACAGTACGTACCTCGAGCAGTCGCGTAACCTGTACCTTGAAGCGTTCAGGAGAAATCGCGGCTACTATTCGGGAAT
>SMTZ1_10001950_pt1 | contig 45844 bp, 46 predicted proteins | sample DeeMarSWOR136_30_FD_25667 | JGI IMG/M metagenome (IMG submission 25667) | reverse complement strand
CTCAAGAGCCCATTCCGATGATGGGCAGTACTATCTCTATAAGGTATCCCTAAAGCAAGGCAACCATTACATCGATCGAGGATGTGAATGGGAATTTGTTCCAGAAGAAGGGGAGAGTTCGGATGGCGCCTCCACTCGTGGGATCGATTCCGAGGGTTCCATGCCGCCCCAATTGGATTAAACCCTGGGCGTTTATTCCGCGGCCGATATGAAGAGGGTTTTACCATAACGTAATTTTCGTGTCCACCATTTCCCCACGTTTTGCCTTAACAAGTCACCCCATCCAGCCTAGTTTGGGTACTGCAGTTATGCGGTGCTGCAGTTTGAAAGGGTAGAATTACGCTCAGGAACAAGGGAATCCCCCAAAAAATTAGGAAACTCTGGTGGATTTTTTGTTGACTCAAGGGGAAAGATCTTATAATATGTTAGTTGTTGAATCAAGGGATTGAGACTGAGATTTTTTTTGCAGCTTTTCCACTTTTTCACTTGATCTTCTCCACAAATGGTTATATGATTACGGTAACAGTGGAGAGGGGGATAGAATCTCAGGGAAAGGAGGGGTGAGTGGTTATGACGCGAAATTTTTCCTTTGCGAGGGTATTCGCAAGCCTGACCATTGCTGCATTTGTGGTTATCTTTGCCTTCGGCTGTGCCACAACTGAGCAGATGAAAAAAGCTCAGGTGACTGCTGATGAGGCCTTACAGACGGCGCAACAGGCAATGAGCAAGGCCGATTCAGCAGTGGTTCAGGCCGCGGCGAGCGAGAACGCCGCGAAGCAAGCCAATGTCGCCGCTGCAAGAGCGGATTCCGCGGCCAATCGGTCAGTTAAGGCTGCGGACCAGGCGGAGAATGCCGCTGATAGGGCAGAGGCAGCGGCCGATCGAGCGGAGGCGGCTGCGAGGAAAGCTGCGGCGGCATTTAAGAAGCGCATGATCAAATAGTGGTGCGGGTGGACCTTCAAGGGTTCATCGAGACTCAGGGTTTGCCGATAAACTCCCTTCCCATGAGAAGGACGGGTTTATCGGCAAACTTATTTTCCCCTTTTAGCCTCATGATATCAACGGGAATCCCCGTGCGCTGCGCTAGGGCGATGGTGAATTTCTTAAGATTTACCCGTTTTTCCAGCCCTTCCTCTTTCAATCGAGTGAAGCCGTAGCGGATGAGGTCGGGGATCTGACGATAGATGTCCTCGTGGACCTCGACGGAGATCCTGTTGTGTCTAAATCCGAATTTAATGGGTTCATAGATGATCTCTACCGGCATGCCAATTCTGACGAAAGGATAAAGATTCTCGATATCCTCCGGATAGAGCCTAATGCATCCATGACTCACCAAGCGGCCCACGCCCCAGGGAAAATCGGTGCCGTGAATTCCATAACGATTGAGGGATAGGGAAATCCAATGCGTCCCAAGGGGATTTTCCGGCCCGGGAGGGACGGATACTCTCCTATGCTTCTTCCGGAGATTGGGTGGAATGTACCATGTGGGATTCTCTGCTTTACCGGTGACGTGAAACGTCCCAAAGGGTGTTCGTCCATCCGATACCCCGATTCCCACGGGATAAGTTTTCACCATCCGTATGGATTTGATGAAGAGATAGAGCCTCATTTCCGGCACATTAATTACAATACCTTCGTGCCGAGTTTTGGGGAGGACCCACGTGGCAGGGATTTTGAGCTTTAACCCCTCAGGTGGAATCCATGAATCCAGGTCCCGATAAAGGGATTTCAGTTCCCAGAAACCGAGATCGAAGTTCCTCGCTATGTCCAGTAACGTCTCATCTGGCTGGATGATGTGATTTCGTTCACTTCCTATTACCGTCAGAGCTTGTGAGTCGGCATTGCCTTTCCCTTTGGGTATGAAATAGGAGAAAGCCCCCGAGGCCGATAATGGGGATGGTAAACCACACCAGGAGACGAAGTAAAAAATGATCCCGAAAAGAAGTTTTCTTGCTTTCATTTCAGCTATGATTCATATACTATCACGGATAATCTTCAGCTTCCAGGGAAATTTGTTTAGATTATTGTTGCTGTGAAAGGGGACGGGGGATGAAAGGGAGGGGAAGAATCCATTACGGGTGGGTCGTTATAGCTATGGGGACCCTCACGACGATAGGGGCCCACGGATTTGGACGATTCGCATATTCCATGATCAATCCTAGCATGATCGGTGGTTTGGGTTTGTCCTACACGCAGGTCGGAAACCTTGCGGTGGGCAATTTCGGCGGCTACCTGATTCTCGCCATCGTCGGTGGTTTCTTGGCGGCACGATTGGGGCTCAGAATCGTCATCAGCCTCTCTCTTGCTCTGATGGGCATCACCATGATCTTGACAGGCTTGGCCAAGATCCACGGTTTTGCTCTTGCCATGCGGACACTGACCGGTCTCGGCAACGGGGGAACGTATGTCCCCGCAATGGTGCTGGGTCAATCTGGTTTTCAGCCCAGAAGAGGGGACTTGCCACGGGCATCGTGACAGCGGGTGTCGGCATCGGATTCGCCCTTTCGGGCGTAATCATCCCCCCTATCCTATCCGCTTATGGGGCAGAAGGCTGGCGATCCTGCTGGTATTACCTTGGGGTCATCGTTCTCATTCTGGCAGGGATCACGTGCGGTTTTCTCAGAAACAGGTCGGAAGATCTGGGGCTGAAATAGTTAGGTTCAGACGCGTCGGAGGACAAATCGGAAGGACAAAAGGCGAAAGGACTCGAATGGGAAAAGGTCTACAAAATCGGACCGGTGTGGCACCTCGGGGTCGTCTATTTCATGTTTGGATTTTCCTATATCATCTACATCAACTTTTTTGCCACCTTTCTCGTCAGAGAGATGGGATGGACACATAATGAAGCAGGTAGGCTTTTCACTTTTCTCGGCTTTCTAAGCATCTTCTGCGGCCTTCTCTGGGGAGGAATTTCTGATGTCATTGGAAGAAAGGGCGGAGCAACCCTGGCCTATTTGGCTCTGGCTATATCCTATGGAATTTTTGCCTTGTTCCGTTCACCGGGAGCTTTCTATGTCTCCGCCGTTTTTTTCGGCCTCACGGCATGGGCCATACCCACCATTATGGCAGCAGCAGGAGACTATGTGGGCCCGAGGTTAGCACCAGCTGGACTGGGTTTTATTACCCTTTTTTTCGGAGTTGGGCAGTTCATTGGCCCGGGGGTGGGAGGACGTTTGGCTGATATAAGGGATTCCTTTACCCTCTCCTTTGCCTTGGCTCCGGTGTCTCCATGATAGGGGTAGGGGGATCTATTACGTTGAGAAAACCCCATGGAGAGGCTTGAAACCACAAAAAAAGTTTGACAAAAAAGGCTCGAATCAATAATGTTGATGAGGAAGAATATGGAGGAGGTGGTATCTGGCAGGAGGCGGTTATGAGCGAGAATCAAGTGGATAGGAGAAGGGGTGGGCGGAGGCAATCCGATATCTTCATCAAGAATCTCTCGGATGAGCTAGATATTATCATCGATATCCTGGATGGTAAACTCGACGCTACCGCAAGGGAAATCCTGGAGGTAAGGAGCCTTCAATTTCAATTGGGTCGGAGAAGAGATGACCGAGAAACCGAAGCAGAGATCATGAGGAAACTGGAGAGCATTTCCAAAGCCCTGTTGGACTTGGTCCAATCGAGAAGGTGAACTATCAGGGTTCTGGGAATTCGATTCCCTGATTATTTCTCAGACTGAAACTTCCTTCATGGTGTTTAGCTTTGATGTGATGTAATTATCGAAGGGTTGGAGCCTAGCAATTTATGGAAGAGGGGGTCACCTTTTACAGAAAACCACACCTTAGAAAACCAGATTTCATCGCTGCATGGCCGGGAATGGGGAATGTAGCCATGAAGGCCGCCAGCTTCCTGAGGGACAAGTTGAAAGCAGAGGAGTTTGCGGAGATCGAACCTGGCGATTTTTTCCCCTTATCCGGTATCACTATCCGGGAAAACCTCGTTGAAACCCCCCTTTACCCAAGAGTAAATTTTACTCGTGGAAAGGCTCTACCCGCTCCAAAGACCTCTTAATCTTTATCGGGGATGCCCAGCCTTCATCGGGAAGGGAATATGCCTTCGCGGGTCGGGTGATGGATGTAGCCACGAAGGTGGGTATCGAAAGGCTCTATACATTCGCTGCCATGCCTTCCAATATTGACCACAAGCAGGTTCCGAAGGTATGGGGTGTTGTTACCCATCTCAAACTGGTAGAGATCCTCAAGGAATTTGACGTTCACATTATGTCGGATGGCCATATCAGCGGTTTGAATGGTTTCCTTCTCGGAATGGCGAAGATGAGGGGAATTGAGGAAATCTGTTTGTTGGGAGAGATCCCCTATTATGCCACCCAAATCGAGAACCCCAGGGCCTCAAAGGTCGCTTTAGAGGTGCTGGGGAGAATGCTCAAGATTCAGATTGATATGACCGAATTGGAGACCTTGGCCCAATATACGGAAACCGAGATTGAAAAGTATATTCGCCAAGTAAGGGAGGATATCAAATTCGAGAAGATGCTGAAAAAAGGGAAGAGAGGCCCGGGATATGTTCATTAACCTTGTGTTCTTTGCCGCGAAAAGGGGAGCATTATGGAATTGGGTAAGGTTAGGCAAACGGTGAGATCTAGATTCGGATTTGCCGTGGCCATTGCCGTCATCTGTTTTATCGCCATCTTCGGTTTTGGATTTATGGCGTTCATGGCAGAAAGGGATGTCATGATCAAAAATACTACCATTCGAGGGCATAGCATAGCCAAAATTCTGTCCATCCTGAACGAAGATGCCGCCGTTAATCGAGACCCGAAATTATTGGAAAGGTATATGGGGGAGATTGGAAAGGAAAGGGATATCGTCTTCATCGAGATTACCCAGGGGAATAAGCTCATCGCCAGTTATCGGGATAAAGGGAGGATCGCCGAAAGGAACATCCGGAGAGTTTCCCGCCCATTGGTTTTCCATGGGGAGAACATAGGGGTTACCCTGGTCGGTTTCTCCATTGAGCAGACCAACGAAAATATGTATGAGATCAAGAAGATCACGATAATTGTGGGGGTACTAGCCCTCTCCTTCTTTATTAGTTACTTCATCTTACTCTTATGAGACATTTCCGGGAAAATGGGGGAATAAGATGGATAAGCTAACAGAGGTTCAACTGAAATTGCAAAAGGTGGGATGTCCTCTGTGTTTCAACACTCGGCTGGAACTGGTGCTGAGATGCGACCTTGGTCAAGACGAATGTATCTATACGGCTAAATGTCTCCATTGTGGAAACGTCTTTGAGGTAAACACCAAGAGTGAAACCATGGAAGAATTGGAGCCTGCATTGGAGGACAAGATAAAGAAAAACGGGTGTCCCAAATGCGGGGGTCATGACCTTCAGGTAAACTTTCGTTGTGACTTGGCGTCTCAGGATTGTTTTCATGTCCTGACCTGTCAAGCCTGTGGTCATGTGTTCGTGGGAAAAGGCTGACGAGACAGATCAATGGATGATGGGCCGTGAGCTTTCCTTTATGGAGAAAAGGTGGGGGAGACGGCGGGGTTGATAGGGACGGCGATGAGCTTTATGAGATCTTGAGGGGATCGGTAGGAAGTGCTCGGGGTCGTTTGTCATCTTGCCGAAGTTATACGGGGTACCAATATCCCCTCAGTTTATGGATGAAAGGGCGGATGGTCATTTTTTCCGTTTGTTTATTCTCTTTCATATCGATAAACCAAAATTTATTGATATCGAAAAGAAAGAGGGTTGAATGGGGAACTTCGTTTGGTCGCAGAAGGAAAATTTCCCCATAATCCGGATGGCTAATCGTGGGGCCCGTTACCTTTTTCACGTTTTCCCGATACCGCTTTTGTGCGGTGCTATTATTGCCGAGGCATGGCTGTTTTGAGATATACCGTTGATCCACTATTTCCTCTCTCTTAATCATGGCCTTCACCCCTTTGGAAGATTCCACTTTCGTCCTGAAGAATAAAAAGGTTAACATGCCCTTTTCGGGATTGGTTGTTGTAGTTTTCCAATTAGCAAAACGCATGCCACATACTTGGAGGCCAAGATTGCAGGGATTCATGCTAATCAAGGGATGAAATGCCGCCCAGTGCGGCCGAAAAAGGTAAAAATACGCAAAAGGTGACATTTTTTGTCAAGTATTGTCCGAAAAGAGAAGGATTTTTCCCTGGAATAATGCGCGTGGTTGACCCCCGGGCAAAACTTTGCAATAATTACCCGAAAGAGCGTTTTGTGAGTGTGGGGGAGAAGGAAAGAAACGGGGTGTTGTATTCTTTCCTTCTCTTCTTGCTGGGGCTTTCCGTATGTCTCGCTGTTTTTCCCAAGGAGAACATGAGAGAGTGCGACGTCGATGTTTCCTTACCACAACTCACGTTGCATCCTGAAGAGTATATGGGGAGGAAAGTTCTACTCGGAGGGCAAAACATTGAGCAGAATTAAAATGGCATTTCCGTTGCTAGAGGTGAGATCGATGGTGGACAAAAGGGGGGCTCGAAGATGGACAAGATTTCTGAGGAAGGGGATATTGATCTAAATCAGGTTTTTATGCGGAATGGGAGGGATTTAAACCGACTATTTCCCGATCTCTCCCTCAAGAGATTCCTGAAGGAGATTGAGCAGCATCAGAGGGAGGTGAGAACGTTTCTCAAATCCCTGGAGTTTGAGGATGAGGGGAGTGGGTAATGAAAGGGAAAAAAGGCATTCGGTGTCCTAAATGCGATTACAAATTTCCAACCTCTCTTTGTGAATCCTGCGGTGCCGAAAATTTGAAGAAATCTTCTTACTGTTGCCGATGTGGAATGGAGTTTGTTGAACTTGTTGAAGATGAGCCTTCCGTTGATTGGGAAAGCAGGAGGTTGTGCAGCGATGGAACCTGCATTGGCGTCATCAATGAGCAAGGGGTCTGTAACGTTTGCGGGAAGGCTTACAGGGGCGAGCCGGAGTGAAGGGGGGTGGGACGCAGGTGAGGGGGGGCAGATAGGTTTTTCATCCCAGGTTGTATGAATAGGAGATGGATATTGACACGGAAAGGATAAATGACTAACTTATAAATAGGTGCTATGGTTCGTGTAAGGAGGTATTGATGATCGTTGTACCCAGTGGTGCCGACAAGGGGGGCAAGGAGAAGGAGGAAAGGATCCACGTTCCTCAAGAGCTTCCCATTTTACCATTGCGAGGGACAGTCCTTTACCCTGAACTGATATTGCCCATCATGGTCGGCAGGAAAAAGTCGGTGAAGTTGATCGATGACGCCATGGACAAGGATAGAATCATTGGGGTCGTGACTCAGAAGCGATCGGAGATCGAGGACCCAAAGGAGGACGAGCTTCACCAATTCGGTGTAGCAGCCCTTATCCTCAGGATGATTCGCGAATTGGATGGCAGCCAGCGGGTTATTGTCCAAGGCATTTCAAGGATACGAATACATGAATTTATTCAAAGGAATCCCTATTATAAGGCGAGGATTGAGGAGGTTGAAGAGGGATCAATAAAGGGCGTCGAAGTCGATGCGATGATGATGAACTTGAAAGGCCTTTTTCAGAAAGCCATTGAATACGCACCCTACCTCACCTCCGAATTGGGAACGATGGTCAGTAATATTAAATCTCCCATCATTTTGACCGATCTCATTGCCTCGAACTTGAATATCAATGCATCGGAAAAACAGCGACTCCTGGAGATGGTCGATGTCCAAGAGAGGCTCAACCAGGTTCACCTGCTCTTGAACCGAGAGGTTCAAGTTTTAGAATTGGGCAATAAGATCCAATCTCAAGTGAAGGAGGACATGGATAAGACCCAGAGGGAATACTATCTCAGGGAGCAAATGAAGGCCATCAAGAAAGAGCTGGGTGAGCTGGATGAACACACCACCGAGACTAAGGAATTGAAAGAACGGATAGCCAAGGCCAAGATGCCATCGGAGGCCTTGAAGGTGGCCGAAAAGGAGTTGGATCGGCTTTCGAAAATCCCGCCTGCCTCGGCCGAATATACGGTTGCACGAACCTACCTGGATTGGCTCGTTGATTTGCCCTGGTCGAAGAGCACAAAGGATAACTTGGAAATTTCCAATGCCCAGAATATATTGGAAGAGGATCATTACAACCTGGAGAAGGTTAAGAAGCGAATCTTGGAATACCTAGCCGTGAGGAAACTCAAGGACGACATGAAGGGGCCCATCCTCTGTTTCGTCGGACCTCCGGGGGTTGGGAAGACTTCCCTTGGGAAATCAATCGCCCGGGCGATGGGCCGTAAGTTCGTTCGAATCTCATTGGGGGGAATAAGGGATGAGGCGGAGATCAGGGGCCACAGAAGGACGTATGTTGGGGCCTTGCCGGGAAGGATCATCCAGGGGCTCAAAAGAGCCGGTTCCAATAATCCCGTCTTTATGCTGGACGAAGTGGACAAAATCGGGATGGACTTCCGGGGTGACCCTTCATCGGCCCTGTTGGAGGTTTTGGATCCCGAACAGAACTTCTCTTTCTCGGACCACTACATCGACGTGGGGTTTGACCTTTCCAAGGTGATGTTTATCACCACCGCTAATGTCCTGGAAACGATTCATCAGACCCTAAGGGATAGGATGGAGGTACTTGAGCTGCCGGGATATACCGAATACGAGAAATTGATGATCGCCAAGGAGTTTCTCATCCCTAAACAGCTCAGTGAGCACGGCCTTTCGGAGGAGAACATAGAACTTCAGGACGATGCCCTTAGCACCATCATTACCTCTTACACCCGGGAAGCGGGAGTGAGGAATCTGGAGAGGGAGATTGCCTCTGGGTGCAGGGGGGTTGCTAAGGAAGTGGCCGAGGGTAAGAAGGAAAAGACGGTTATCAATTCGGATGCCCTCCATAAATTTCTGGGCCCGGTGAAGTTTTTCCCAGAGGTTGCTGAGAGGACATCCGAGGCCGGGGTAGCTACGGGCCTTGCCTGGACTCCCACTGGGGGCGATATCATTTTCGTCGAGGTGACGAAGATGAAGGGGGAGAAGGGGCTGACCCTAACCGGACAATTGGGAGATGTGATGAAGGAATCGGCTCAGGCTGCCCTGAGCTTCGTTCGAACCAAGGCCAAGAAGTTGGGCATAAAGGAGGACTTTTTCGACAAAACCGACCTGCATATCCATGTTCCCGCCGGGGGAATTCCCAAAGATGGCCCTTCCGCAGGATTGACTATATTTGTTGCATTGACCTCCCTGTTTACCAACAGGCCCGTTCGAAGCGATATCGCCATGACAGGGGAAATAACCCTTAGAGGGTCGGTTTTGCCCGTGGGAGGCATTAAGGAGAAAGTCCTAGCGGGAAGACGAGCTGGGATCAAAACGATCATCCTGCCCAAGAAGAACGAAAAGGACCTGGAGGAAATTCCCGAAAGGATCAAGAAGGAGATGGATTTTAAGTTCATCCAGAAGATGGATGAGGCCATCGATATGGCTTTTACCTAGAGATTTAATGGGAGAAATCCTTTTTCTCCTCTCTATGAGTTTACAAGGTGGGCCTAACTATTGGCTCCGAGCGGGTTTTCCGCAATACAATCCCTTCAAAGAACCCCTTCGCAAATTCTTTCTTGACCTCCTTTTCAGGAAAATGAAATAGTATCCTGGATTCCACGTGAACCCCATGGGAGGGAAAAGATATACTAACCCAAGGATCTTTTGACATCCCTTTTCATGGTTGCCGATCTGAAGGGAATGGAGCCCGAAGAGGTGGCCCAGAAGACCACCCAAAATGCCCTGAGGCTCTTCGGACTAGATGTGGCGATATGAGAGGTCTCTCATGAGCCCGGCTCTTGCTGAGGGAAAAACCGAGAAATGCCGCCACTGTGGTTTCTGCGAGGAGTTTCTCTGTGGTCACGAGAGCTGTACCAGCTGTGGAAAAAACTCGAGAGCCTCACTCGGTTGACTCACCAATCCATTCTACCTATAATATTCTGCGGGTTTAACACGTACCCGCCATGCGGCCCTGAAAGGGTTTTTTGTTTTTTCGGCGTTGGAAGAAAAGTTCATAAGGAGATGGTAACACGTCATGGATTACCCCAAATTGAGGGGCGTTGATGCCTTTCCCACTCAAATCCAAGGTCGGCAAATGATCTGTATTCAAGACCCCCAAGGGTTCAGTCAAAGGGCAGTATTCCTCCCGCTTTCCCTCTTCTTTATCGTAAGCCTATTCGATGGGAAACACTCTATCCTCGACATTCAGGCGGAATATATGAGGAAGTATGGGGAGCTGATATACAGGGAGAAGGTCGAGGAGATCATCGAACAGTTGGACTCCCAGCTCCTGCTGGATAGCGACCGCTTTAGAGATACACTCGAAAGGGAAAAGGGGGGGGTTGGGCTGTCCCCCATCAGGGAGGCCGCTTTCGCCGGGACGAGTTACGATCCGGGTCCCATTACATTGAGGGGACAGATCGAGGGGTATTTTTCCCCTCCCGATGGGCCCGGTCAACCGCGCATGGAAAATCCCTCGGGGAAGCTGAAGGGAATCGTTGCTCCACATATAGACTTTCAAAGGGGCGGCCCATGTTATGCTTTTGCCCACAAAGAGGTGAGGGAGGGATCCACTGCCGATCTCTTCGTGATCCTGGGAACGGCCCATTGTGAGATGAGGAATTACTTCAGTCTGACCCTTAAGGATTTCAGGACCCCCTTAGGTACGGTGAAGACCAACAAGGCTTTTATCGAGGTACTATCGAAGGCGTGCCATTGGGACCCCTTCGAGGATGAATTCGTCCACAAAAGGGAGCATTCCATAGAATTTCAGTTGATCTTCCTCCAATATCTCTACCCAGGCAAACCTTTGGAGATAGTCCCCGTATTGTGTCGGTCATTTCACGAGGCAGTCGAGAGGTCCATCTCCCCACGGGAGATTCCCCAAATCCGGGAGTTCATAGAGGGCCTAGAAGAGGCAGTCCGGGCCACTGATAGAGAGATCTGCCTGATAGCGAGCGCCGATTTGTCCCATATCGGGTTGCAGTTTGGCGACGGGGATCCCGCTTCATCCATGCTGAGCCAGACGAGGGTGAGTGATTTAGAGATGTTGGCCTATGCTGAAAAAGTGGATGCGGAGGGGTTTTATGATTCGATTCGAAAAGAGGGCAACCGTCGTCGAATTTGCGGTTTCCCTTCTATCTACGTCTTATTGAGTATCAACCGGGTCAAGAGGGGAAGGCTTCTGAAGTATGCCCAGAGTCAAAACCCAGAGACTCAGTCGGCGGTTACTTTTGCCAGCTTAGGCTTTTGTTGAACACCGCCCTTGATATGAGGGGTTAGGTATGGTATGAGAGAGGGCAAAACGGGGTCAGTTACCTATGATCAAAACGGTCAAAATCCAAAGCGGGGCCAGGACGGACTTCATCGATATCACCGGCAAGGTTCAAGATGTTGTTCGTGAATCCAAGACTCGGGAGGGGATTTGCTATCTCTTTGTCCCGCACACAACTGCCGCTATCACCATTAACGAAAATACCGACCCCAGCGTCCACCAGGATATCTTAATGGAATTGAATAAGGTCATTCCCTTTGATGATCAGTATAGACACATCGAGGGAAACTCCGCCGCCCACATAAAGGCAAGCATCATCGGGTTCTCTGAAACGGTATTCATCGAGTCGGGAACGTTGCTTTTAGGAACTTGGCAAGGGATCTATTTTTGCGAATTTGACGGGCCAAGGAGCAGAAGGCTTCACGTGAAGGTGATAACGTTGAATTAGGTTCCCAGGCTATGTTTCCGGATATTGAACGGGATTCCATTGGAATGGAGGCTATGGAGAGGGAGAAACAATCCTTATTGGAAGAAGCTGAAGAGGTATTCCGGGGGGAGCCCAAATTGATCCATCTGCCCAATACCGGTAAGGCCATCTTTGTAGGGGATACCCATGGCGACTTGGAAGCAAGCAGATCGATACTGGAGAGATATCTCTCCGATGATCAGAAGGTGGTTTTCTTGGGCGACTATGTCGATCGAGGGGAGGCATCTCGGGAGAATATCCACTACCTGCTCTCGATGAAGTTACAGTATCCCAAGGATGTCATTATGCTTATGGGAAATCATGAGGGATATATCATAAAGGAGTTTTACCCTGCCAACTTCTGGCTCAGTCTCAACGAGAGAGAGAAGGAGCGGTATGGTCAGACCCTTGCTCAGCTCCCCTATGCCGTTTCGACTCTCAACGGGGTAATTGGAGTTCATGGATCCTTGCCCGATGTGGAAAAACTCGAAGATATCAATGGAATCGAAACCGGGGATGAGAATTGGGATCAAATTGTGTGGGGGGACTTCCAAGACCGGTCGGGAAATGACCTGGGTGAATTTTGGGGACGACCTCAGTATGGACGGGATTACTTTCACCGGCTCATGGATCAATTCGAAAGACAGGTACTCATTCGATCCCACCAGCCTAACGCCAATCCCATTATGTTTGAGAAGCGGTGCTTGACCATCTTTACCTCTTATGCCTATCTACCCATCAGGACGGTAGCCCTGGTTGACCTAACTCAAGAAAAGGTGGAGAGCATTGATGACATCGTGCTGGAGATGGTTTGATTCCATGGAGAGAGTTCTTTATGTGCGGTAATGAGGATGAATGATGATTCCGGAAGGGATAAAGGTCATCTCCTTTGATCTGGATGGGACCCTGGTTGATTCAGAATTTAGCGAATGGGTATGGAGTGTGGGGATTCCCCAGCTCTTTGCCGAAAAGAGAGGGATTTCCTTTGACGAGGCCAAGGAGATCGTGGAGGGAGAATACCGCAAGGTAGGTGATGGGTCCCTCCAGTGGTACGATATCAAGTATTGGTTTAATTTTTTCCATCTCGATGGCCATTGGAAACCATTGCTGAATCGTTTCTCCCACAAGATCAAAACGTATCCAGAGGTCTCAAAGGTGCTCCAAGACCTCTCTCGCAACTACAGGCTCATCATCATTTCCAATGCCGCACGGGAATTTATTGATATCGAAGTTGAAGTATCTGCACTCCGGAGATATTTCTCACGGATTTTTTCGGCCACCTCCGACTTCGGGCAGATCAAAAAAACCGCGGAATTTTACGGACGTATATGCCAACTCCTCGGAATCAGCTTCCAGGAGATACTGCATGTGGGGGACCACTGGGAGTTCGACTATCTCGTTCCAAAGGGACGGGGGATCAAAGCCTTGCATATCGATCGGTCTTGGAGCCGCAGTGGAGACGATGTGATCAGGAACTTAGAGGAGGTAGGACAGAGGTTGGGGTTGAGGACGGAGGTTGAAGGCTAAGACTGAGGCTGAGGTTAAGAGGAGCTGTTTCCCATGAGTTCTGAAGGGATACAGGTGAGCTTCAGAGTTCGCTTATAGGGTAGGAAATCGGAAAGGAGGGTTTTACAGATGAAAGGGAAAAGGTGGGGCTGGATCATATGGTTCGGCTTTCTGCTCCTATTGGATTATACCGTGCCCTACAGGGTTCTTTCAGGGGTGAGCAAGTTTTACGGGGCTTTCCTTTTTTGGAATCTCTTTGCGTTGACAGCTATCGCCTCCATGTTGGTCCTCCTGTGGAAGTGGAGGGATTGAGAGGGGGAAATGAACGTATCGTATATCATAGTCTGCGTCGCCATCTACGTGGCCCTGGCAACGTGGATGGCTTATATGTCCCGCAGAGGGATGGGTGCGGGGATAACCGAGTATTTCTTGGCGAATCGCACGGTAGGGGGATTTGTTGCAGCCCTCACGTACAGCGCCACAACGTACAGCGCCTTTATGATGGTGGGTTTGGCCGGCTTGACCTATAGAGGGGGAGTGGGGGCCTTGGGGTTTGAGCTGACCTACCTTTCGGGTTTGGTTCTCGCGGTCTTTTTCGCTCCGCGGTTTTGGTTGGTGGGGAAGAGGTACGGATATATCTCCCCGGCAGAGCTCTTGGGAGATCGATATCAAAGCCGATGGGTCGCCGTTGTGACCACATTGGTCTGTTTGATCTTTCTCATTCCGTATGCCGCCGTTCAGCTGATGGGCATCGGGATCCTATTTGAGGGGCTATCGGGAGGGGCAATTCCCTTCTGGGTGGGCCTCGTCTTGGCAACCCTACTAGCCATTATCTGGGCCTGGATAGCGGGACTGAGGTCCGTGGCCTGGACCGATAGTCTCCAGGCCTTGATCATGTTGGTGACATCGGTCCTCGTCCTGTTTTTCGTAGTTTATCGGTTTTTCGGAGGCTTTGGAGGTCTTTTCGCGAAGTTAGAGACGGACTATCCCGGATGGTTGAGTGTTCCCGGGCCGGGCTTTTTCAACCTTAAGGTCTACATTGGCCTGACGCTTCCGTGGTTTTTCTTCTGCATCTCCAACCCACAGGTCAGCCAGAGGCTCTTCATCCCCAAGTCAATGAGTGCTATGCGGAGGATGTTGGGGGGATTTCTCATTTTCGGTTTCATCTATACCCTGGTCTCGGTCATGTGGGGTTTTTCCACGAAGGTATTGAACCCGGGCCTTACGAGAGCCGATCTAGCCACGCCAACCCTTCTCTCCCAGCCCGTCATCCCGGCTATCCTGGCCCTAATCGTAATGGTGGGGATTTTGGGGGCGGCCATCTCAACCATTGATTCCATTCTCCTTACCCTGTCTTCCATGTTTGCCCGGGATCTCTACAGGGGGTTTAAGCCCCGAGCATCGGAGGAGATGCAGTTGAGGTTGGGAAAATGGGTGATTCCGGTGATCTCCGTGGTGGCAATGATTTTTGGGGGGTTGAGGCTGGGGCTCATCTCAATACTCTCCGTTGCGGCATCGGCGGGGCTTCTCATGACGGTTCCGGCCATATTCGGGGCCTTCTTCTGGAAAAGGGGTACCGCTACAGGGGCTATCTGGAGCATGATTTTGGGTGGGGTGGTAACGGGCTTTCTCCAATTTTCCCGCATCAGGCCTTTGGGCCACTGGCCAGCAATCTGGGGAGGGTTGGTCTGCTTGGTTACCTTCATCCTCATCAGTTTTATGACAAAGCCTCCTCTGGAGAAAGCCGAGGAGTTTCTCGGGTATTTGGAAGATGGGCTCAAGGAGAAAAATGCCCTCTAGCTTTGCTTTCTCGGACCTTGGACGATTGAGATGAAAACGGGCGGTGAGAGGGGCGCCGAGCACGGCTTTCCCAGGGTCATCCAGATTTTGGCCCAGTGTAGAAAGGACACGGGTCAGCTCTATTGCGATTGTTGCCCAGATCCCCTTTCGCTCACTGAAAAGACTTTTTGACCATTCTGAGGCTCGCTCCATTACAAAGAGCGCTTTAGGCGCTACTTCGTTCCCAAAACTCGTCTTTCAGGCTCAAACATTGGATTTGTGGCCGTTTCGCTTCGCCAAGAATGGTTAGCAAAAATTCTTTGATGTTCGCTCCAGGGGATCGGGGCAACAGCCCCTATAATCATTTTTTCAGTCTCCCCACATCCAGAGACCCTTGTTGGTTAGGCTGTAAAATTGGTCGTTTAATATCCTTTCGTGTAACTCCTCCTCCCTGGCCAATTTCTTGAACATATCCCTCCCAAGGGGATCGGCGGGTTCCTTTGCCATCTCGTGGTAATATTCCTGGGCCTTTCTTTCTTCTTTGATGGCCATGGAGAGGGCATCGAGATCATCAGCCTGAGGCCCCACCTCTTTCTCTATGGACAAATCCGTGCTGATCTTTTTCCCTTTCTTGGAAAATCTGGTTCCGGAGTAGGCGGTCCATTTTCCCTCTCCCTTCAGGGAATCATAGAGGACCTTCAGATGATGGAAATGATTCTTTTCGAAATCGGCCAACTGGGAAAACATGTCCCTTCCCTTAGGGTTTTTCGTTTTCTGGGCTGCTTTGGAATAGAAATTATGAGCATCCATCTCGGCCTCCATTGCAGCCTTAATCGCGTCTAGCGCACTGGCTTTTCCTGATTTCACCTCTCATCCCTCCGATAGATATTCTAGACGGAGAATACCCTTTATCGATTTCAACGTGCCAATTATCCCTCAGCAAGAGGAGCATCCCCATCTGGTTCACTTCTTATTACCCCTCCCTCAGGGTTTGTTTGCCAACGCTTTTCCCGCCTCAAAGGCCTCTCGCAGCGCGGCAGGGTGATTTCGGATGTCCCCCTTGCCCTCCACGCCCTTAAAAAGCAATTGTCCCGCCAAATCCACGTCTAAGGCGTCAAAGAAATATTTTACGGTGAGCATGACACCATCAAAGAGCCTTGCCCCCTTAGTGGCTCCCACTGAAATAAAGAATCCCTTTCTCCTCCTTCCCTGGTGCTCTGGTGGCACCTTCAAGCGATACTTTCTCACCCATAAGGATTGAACGCGGTCTATCAGAGCTTTTGTCCATGCCGTGATTCCATAGAAGAAAATGGGGGAAGCCAGAATGATCCAATCCGCCTCCAGAAGCTTGGGGTAGACCTTTTCCATGTGGTCATGCAGAACACACTCCCCCGTCTCATCACAGCCGTGACATTCTATACAGGGAGAGAACTTGAGTTCGGAGATGATAATCCTCTCGATTTGTGCTCCTTTTTCCTTTGCGCCTTTGAGCATCTCTTCCAGCAATAGGTCTGTATTACCCCCGCGCCTGGGACTTCCGAAAAGTCCCAGGACTTTCACCTTTTTCCGCATTCGGCGCATTCCCTCACTGTTGCTGATTTTCCATCGGGCTGAAACACTTATAAATGATAAGAGATTGAGGCGAAGCTTTCAAGCAACATGCAATGGAGAACTTTCGTTGGCTTCTGGGAAATTGCGTTGTCCCTATGAGGAATCATTTCCATTTATCTGATTGATTCGGTCTGTTCGGTTTATCTGCTCTATTTTGTCTGTTTCGTTAGTCTCATTTATATGGTTTATCTCGTTTTTCCGGTTTATTCGGTTTGTTTAGTTATTCGGTGTGAATCGTTGAGATGGTTTAGATTGCGAGCGAAGCGAACTTAGCTCTTTCCTTCATTTCAACCCATCATTCCAACATTCCATCGATCCATCGGCCCACTATCCCAGTTGGGATGTTCCAGCTGGGGCAAAGCCCCTGAGTTCCGATATGATCAACAGTTCCCTATCCCCTCGGAATGATCACATATCGCTCAAGGTTTTGCAATTTTTTTTTGCCGATCCCCCTGACCTCCATCAGTTCCTCAATTTTCCGAAAGCCCCCCTTCTTAGATCGATATTGGATGATCCTCTGTGCCATTCGGGGGCCGATGCCGGGAATGAGTGTCAGGTGTTCTTCCTCTACCTCATTGAGGTTTAGGGGAATGGAGAAGACAATACACTTCTCCGGTTCCATTCGTGCTAACTCTATGGTTAGCATATTGTTTGCAGTCCTTATAACGGTGATCTTGGAGCCCGTGTTGAGCGTCTTATTGAGCACTTGGGGATTGTCGATTTTCCTGCTTCCGGTTCCCCCCGCCCTGAGGAGCGCTTGCTCGACGGTTACTTCCCTCGTGAAGGAGTGGATGCCGGGATTAGAGATATCCCCCGCGATCTCCACGGCGATGTTCAAGGAGTTCCCTTTGAGATTGCCATCAGGACTTAATCGTTGATATAGGGTTATAACGAGTGAGACGACCAAGAGCAGCGAAGCCAAGGAGAGGAGGAGCGAGCTTTGCTTAGACGAATAAGCCTTCATGGGGTCGGCGTTGAGCTCTCTTTGACAGGAGATCTTTTGTCTAACTGAAAGGTGTCGTGCAGAGCCCTTATTGCCAATTCGGTGTATTTCGATTCGATAACACAGGAGATCTTGATTTCCGAGGTGCTGATCATCAAGATGTTGATACCTTCCTTTGCCAGTGCTCCGAACATGGTAGAGGCAACCCCGGAATGACTTCTCATTCCCGTTCCAATGATGGAGACCTTGGCGATGTCTTCGTCCGTGGTGATTTCTTTGGCGCCAATCTGTTGTGCAATTTTCCTGACGATTTCCCGGGCATTATGGAAGTCGTTCTTGACGCAAGGCCTTCCTCGCTCACATTTTGGATAATCATATCAACCATGATGTTGGCCTCTGCAATAGCCCCGAAGAGTTTATGGGCAATTCCAGGTCGATCGGGTACCTTGGTGATGGTAATCTTGGCTTCGTTCTTATCATAGGTGACTCCTGAGACGGCGACATTTTCCATTTCTTCATCCTCCCGGCAGACGAAAGTCCCGATGGTTTCGATGAAAGAAGATCTCACATGGATGGGAACGTCATATTTTTTTGCAAATTCAACAGCTCTTATTTGGAGGACTTTAGCCCCCAAGCTGGCCATTTCCAGCATCTCGTCATAAGAGATTTTTTCCAATTTTCTCGCCTTTTCGCATACGTTGGGATCAGTGGTGTAGACGCCATCCACGTCGGTAAAGATTTCGCATACATCTGCCTTGAGGCTTGCCGCCAACGCCACAGCCGTCGTATCCGATCCCCCACGGCCCAGGGTAGTGACATTGCCCTCGTCATCGATTCCCTGAAAGCCCGCCACGACAACGATCTTCCCCGCCTTTACGTCCCCCATGATTTCGTCGGGTTGTACATGAGTAATCCGGGCCTTTCCGTATGCGCTATCGGTCCGTATCGGAATTTGATATCCGAGGTAAGATTTTGCGTCATGGCCCATTGACTTGATGGTCATGGAAACCAAGGCGATGCTTATCTGCTCCCCGGTTGAGATCAGAACATCGAGCTCTCTCCCATCCGGGAGAGATGCAAATTCATGGGCGAGGCTGATGAGTTTGTCCGTCTCTCCCGCCATGGCCGAAACGACGACGATGACATCATTCCCAGCTTCCTTCGCCCGAATTGCCCTTTGGGCGACGTTTTTTATCCTTTCACCATCGGCAACCGAGGTGCCCCCGTATTTTTGGACGATCAAGGCCATTTTTCCCCCAATCGAGTCGTGCTGACAGAAGGGTGATTGATAGCCTGAGACGATAGCACAGAGCCGTAGGCCATTTATTGGCTGATGGCAGATGGCCTATCCGTTTTCCAACGGGCTATATCTCCTACGATATCCCGGTAGGGATGGCCGTGCCCAATAATCCTCAACTTCCGCCGTTTCTCGCAGAGGTGCGAAAGTTCGACCATTAAGCGGTTCTCGGGGAGGAAGGGGAGGATCTTTTCGGCCCACTCGATAACCGTTACCCCATCACCGTAGAAATATTCCTCGTATCCCAATTCCCCCATTTGATCCATCTCTTCCAGCCGATACAGATCAATATGGTTAAGCGGAATTCTTCCGGGGTATTCGTTGATGATGGTGAAGGATGGACTGGTCACGTAATACCGGTGATCAATGCCCAATCCCCTTGCCAATCCCTTAGCCAAATGGGTCTTACCCGTTCCCAACTCCCCGCACAGGCCGATTACGCTGCCGGGTTTCAAGATCTCTCCGATGAATTGCCCCAGTTGAATCGTCTCTTCTGGACTGGATGTGCACAAAATGGCACTTTTCCTCCTCAGGCTCTTTGCCACCCGCTTTACTCCTCCGGAGGAATGCATAAAAGGGTAATATAAAAAAAATCAAGGGAAGTGCAATATGGCGAAAGTTAGGCCTTATGCTCGAAGTCTTCGGTTTTAAGACTCTTCAACCATTCCTCTAAACTATCAGCGGAATCCAGGTCCTCTTTGTCGACCACGGCGTTTTTTGTTCGATGGAGAACATCCTCCTCGACAAAAATCGGTGCCTCCGCACCCAGGGCAATCGCGATGGCATCGCTAGGCCTGGAATCGATGGCGACCTGGTTTTCCCGTGACTTGATATAAATGAGACCATAATAGGTGTTTTCCTTGAGATCGCTGACGACTACATGACTAATCTTACAATCGAGGATATCAATGAAATTGCGAATGAGATCATGGGTCAAAGGTCTATGGGAGGAGGCCTTCTTCAGTTTGAGGGCTATGGCGTTGGCTTCGAATGGGCCGATCCAGATGGGAAGGGCATGCTTATTCTCTAAGTCCATCAAAAGAACCACAAACCCGTTTGAGGATGGATCGAATGTAAGGAACTTGACCTTCATCTCTATCAACATCTTCCCCTCCCTGCCCATTAAACTATACCCACGCCATTCCAAAAATCAAGGCCTTCCCTTTATGGGGATCATAGCCCTTTGAGCGTGACCCACGTATCCCTATCCCCGTAAAAGTGACTTCGTGAAATGGAGGTTTTAGCAACGGCTTCAAAACGAATTAAGCAAGAACTATACCAATCGATGTTGGGAGGGCCAACGTCGATGGGGATTTCCCCGGTAATGGGATAATCCTTGTAGAGATCCTCCCATTCACCTTCTCCTTCTGGATAGAGGCTGAAATTTCTGAGGACATCGGTAATGACGAGTCGATTCCGAGTCAGAATGGTCTGAACCTCATACCATTTGGGCAGCGAAGATTCCACCCTGGTAATTCCGATATATCCCGTACCTTCTTCCTCAGCCAAGGATTTTATTCCCCTCTTCAGGAAGGTGAGCATCCCTTTAATTCCCTCAGGGGGTTCGCTAATGAAGACATCGAAGGCGTGACGGAGGTGATGGGGAAGAGATCGGTTGAGGTCGAATTCCATGGTTTCGACGTTAAGACCGAGCTCCCCGGCTTTTTCCTCGACAAAACGGAGGACCTGTTTATCGATATCCAGAACAAGAATTCTCTGACCCATTCCCAGCATCCCCAGATACAGGCTGAAGAGGTCATCATCACCAATGAAGAGGATCGCACGGTCCTCCAGATCGCCCCTCTCGTACATGAAGGATGCTTTTAGGGCGAGATCCGGGAATGAAATCAATCCCTGATTATAATTTGGATCGGGCGCAGGTCTTCTAGCAAGCATGGAGGTAAATTGTTGGAGGGTTTTATGGAAGATCCCATCCACGATGACGCCTTTTCCATTACAGGATTTACACCTCAGGTCCATACGGGGATGATATTTTTCGTTGCGCAGCAATTGGAACGTCTTGGTGGAACTATCGAAATGAATTCTCCCTCCGTCCATAAGACTCTTTATTGTCACTACGATGACGGAAAGGGTTGAATCTTGAAGGGTTACCAATTCCCAAAAGGATTTGGGGCTTTCCTTCAGCGCTCTCAATATCTGTATTTCAGTTCTCTCCATGGAACCATGCTCCAATGTAATCACAAAAATTTTCGATATGCTACTGAATATTACCGATATTGTCAAGGAAAGAGTCGGTCGGTGTGAAGGAGGAATCTAAACAATCGGGCAGTGGTCAGCGGGATCAATGGGACTAACGGGATTGGATCCCGATGGGATGGAGGAAAAGCAGCGGTTATCTGCCTTTCCCCATCTCCTTTAGGACATGGGGAATCTTGTCCAGTATATCGGAGGCGATCAGTGCCATCTCCCCCTTTTCATCGGCGACTAAGTCCCCGGCAAGGCCGTGGATGTAGGTGGCGGCGATAGCAGCGGATGATGGAGAAAACCCCTGACATACTAATCCTCCCATCATACCGGTTAAGATGTCTCCTGTGCCCCCCGATGCCATGCCGGGATTCCCCGATGGATTGATGTGGATATTCCCGTCGGGTTGGGCGATAATGGTTCGCGAACCCTTCAGGACGAGATAAACTTTATATTCAATTGCGAAATTCCTGGAGGTCTCAACGCGGTCTTCCTGAATGGCTTTGGAGGAAAGGCCGGTAAGCCTAGCCATTTCACCCGGGTGAGGTGTGAGGATTATGGGGGATTCGGTATCCTTCAGTATTTCCGGTTCAACGGAGAGGGCAGTGAGGGCATCGGCATCGATGACCATGGGAATACAAAGGGCCTTGACTAATTTCCGGACTAGCTGTCCCGTATCATCCGTGGTGGAAATTCCAGGGCCGATTACAAGGGCTTGCATCCCTTGGCTTATCTCAACGATCTCAGGGAAGGCATCAAGTCCAAGGGTTCGCGATTCGGTTTCGGGCAAAGGCATGGTCATGGTCTCTACAAGGTTTACCTCCATGATTTCGTTCAAGCTTATGGGAATGCCCAAGGTAACTAATCCAGCCCCCACCCTCATGGCGGCCTTGCAGGCCAGTGTAGCCGCACCTGTCTTGCCAATTGAGCCAGCGAGGACCAGGAGATGACCGTAGTCCCCCTTATGGGTATCGGCGTTTCGGGGGATAGCAAGGAGGCCCTGGATATCCTCATATTGGATGAGATGGGATCGGATGTCTTCTTCCTCTATCAAGTCCCTGGGAATTCCGATGTCGATGACCTTCAGTTCCCCGACAAATTCCACCCCCGGATGGATGAGTTGGCCTACTTTGGGTAATCCAAAGGTAGGGGTGAAGGCAGCTTTTATGCACGTACCCAGGGGTTTGCCGCTTGTCGCGTCCAACCCCGAAGGGATATCAATGGCCACAATGGGCTTCCCCGTGGCGTTTAGTGCGGAGATTACCTCCCTGTAGTATCCCTTCACCTCTGAAGCGAGGCCCGTTCCCAGTATCCCCTCTATAAAGAGATCGTGGGAAAGGAGGTCATCTCTTATGGACTCGAACTCCCCGAGGGTTGCAAGCTCTCTTACCTCGATATCGTCCTTGGTCAATATGTCCAGGTTGGTCTTGGCATCCCCCTTGATGGCCTTATTCTCGGCGAGCAGGAAAATGTTTACCCCCAGACCCCTTTTTATCAGGTGTCGGGCTATAACGAAGGCTTCTCCATCAGGTCGATCCCTGGCACACCCCTTTCATGAATCGTCCTTCGATCAAGGGTCTTCATTTGATCGGCCGTTACCACTTTCATGTTTAAACCTCTAATACCACCTGGGCGATCCCATAATCCTTTTCGTGGGAGATGCTGACGAAAGCCGTCTTGATGTTGCGATCGATGAGGAAACCCTTGGCCTGGTTATGAACCTTAAGAGAAGGACGGCCAAAGGAGTCATTGACCACCTCAATATCTGTCCACTTGACTCCACCCCTAAGGCCCAAACCGAGGGCCTTCAACATCGCCTCTTTAGCTGCCCAGCGAAGGGCGAAATGTTGCCCTGGGTTCAATTTACCTTCGCAAAAGGCAATTTCACCGGGCGTGTATACCCTTTGGGTAAAAAAGGAACCCCATCTTTCGAGCATCCTCTCGATACGGCGTATTGAGACGATATCTGTCCCAATTCCATAGATCATGGAATATCCCTCAGGGGCTACTTTATTAGTTCGATCATATCTCGAACAGCCCTGTCCAATCCAACTAGGATGGCCCGAGCAACGATGCTGTGCCCTATACTGAGCTCTTCGATCTCCTTAATCTCGGCAACACGCCGTACATTGAAATAGTTGAGGCCATGGCCGGCATTGATACCCAGATCCAGATCATAGGTAATGTTTACAGCATCTAGAAGGTTCTTATATTCCCTGTCTTCTTCGTTTTTCGTTGTCGCATCACAGTATGGCCCGGTGTGAAGTTCCACGAAATCCGTCCCCACTTCCTTGGAGGCCTCGATCTGTTTACCATCGGGATCTATGAATAAGCTCACGGCAATTCCGGCATCCTTCAATTGAGCAATAGTTTTTGCGAGGGCCCCTTTATTCCCCCCGACATTGAGCCCACCCTCCGTAGTTAATTCCCTCCTCTTTTCGGGGACAAGGGTAACCATATAGGGTTTTGCCTTCAAGGCGATCTTGACCATCTCCGGCGTAGCGGCCATCTCCAGATTAAGTTTGGTCTTTACGGTTTCCCTCAGGATATGGACGTCTCGATCCTGTATATGTCTCCTATCCTCCCTCAGATGGACAACGATGCCGTCGGCCCCCGCCATTTCAACGAGAGCTGCAGCAGCAACCGGGTCAGGGTATTTTACGCCCCTCGCTTCGCGAAGGGTGGCCACGTGATCGATATTGACTCCTAATCTGGTCATCCCTTCAACCTCCTCATCCTGGCGAATTCGTGTTTCTTCCCATCCTCTCCATCACCTGTTCAATGGTGTCCGTTAGTTCCCTGCCCATGCGAGAGATCTTATCCTCGTCTTCCCCCTCCAACATAATTCTCAAAACGGGTTCCGTCCCCGAATAACGGGCTAGTATCCTCCCCGATTTCCCAAGTTCCCTCTCAATGGCCTTAATTTTTCGACGGATTTTTGGCATTCTAAGGACATCGATTTCCCTATCGATTTGGGTATTAAACTGTACTTGAGGCAGAGGGATCATTGACTTTGCAAGGTCATCCAATTGCCTTTCTCTGCTCACCATAATCGATAACACTTGAAGGGCGGTGAGAATACCGTCCCCCGTCGTATTATAATCGAGAAAGATGGTATGGCCGGATTGTTCACCTCCCAGATTATATCCTCCCCTTACCATCTCCTCGACTACATAACGGTCCCCTACGGCAGTCCTGACGACCCGAATTCCCCGTTTGCCGAGGGAAAGATCGAGCCCTATATTGCTCATAACCGTGGTGACAGCGGTCTTACTCTTGAGCCTTCTCTTATCGGCCATGTCAATGGCACAAATGGCCATGATATGGTCACCATCCACGATGTTTCCATTTTGATCGACGAAGACCACCCGGTCCCCATCCCCGTCCAAGGCCATCCCCAAATGGGCTTGTTTCTGGACAACCAATTCGCTAATCCTTTGCGGACAGAGGGAACCGCAATCGAGGTTAATATTCTCCCCATCGGGCTCTACCCCTATGGGGATAACCTCCGTCCCCAATTCCTCCAATACGGCGGGGGCCACTTTGTAGGCCGCCCCATTGGCACAATCCAAGACGATCTTGAGACCATCCAGCGTTAAATCATTGGGGAAGGTGTTTTTCAGGAAGACGACGTATCTCCCAACGGCGTCTTCTATTCGGTAAGCCTTTCCAACCTCCTCGGCCGTGGGCCGCAAGGAATCGATGCTGTTGGAGAAGATGAGTTCCTCGATCTGGGCCTCAAGGGCATCGGGAAGTTTGAAACCATCCCTGGAGAAGATCTTAATGCCGTTGTCGTAGAAGGGATTATGGGAGGCAGATATCACAACACCAGCGTCGGCCCGCATGCTGGTGGTAATGAAGGCAATACCGGGTGTGGGAAGTGGACCAACCAATAAGACGTCGACCCCCATGGAGCAGATACCCGATGCCAATGCCGTCTCCAACATATATCCCGAAAGTCGGGTGTCCTTTCCAATGAGCTGCATTGCCATTTCACCCGACATGGGGTCCACATTGGCGATACCCCTGATCCCATCTGTCCCAAACAGTTTCCGCATCTCTCCCTCCATCCAGGCGCTCACTCCGCGGCAACTTTCCCACACTTTATGTTCACTTTCACCTCCTGACTACTTACGGATTTGATGTGTAACTTCCCTAAACTCAGGGCTGCCTTTTTTGTCGAGTCTTTTTTAAGGCCGGAAATATCGATCTCTTCGGTAAAGATCTTCTTTAACCTCTTCAATTCATTTTGGGCACCAACTATTTCAACGGCAGGAGGATCAACCCATACTCCTGTTATTTTGAACCCTTCAGAAGGTTTGCCAACCAATATGGCTTCTATCAGGAGGGTTTTGCTTATGAGCCTTTCGAATCTCAGCATGATGGAAGCTGGACTCCTCATGGATACTCTTAGACCCCGTGGAAGGGTGATGTGCTCGGGTTGGATCACGAATTCGGCAACCCCCGGCTCCGCATTGGAGAGGTCGATAATGGCCTTTACGTCCCGAGGAGATAATCCCCTCAGAAGGGTTGCCGGTCCGATAATTCGGATATTGATGGATTCTACCGGATTCTTGATGATGAGGGAGGAGGGAATGTTGCGAAAATCTAAGGGAATGGTAAGGGCGTTTTCGCCCATCTTTTCGCTGATGACGAAATACCACAATATCACTGCCAAAAAAATGGAGATGAGCTTTAAAGACAGGTTTTTAGTGAAAAAGCCTTTCAAGGAATCCCTCCACTTATTGCTCAAACCTCCCGGATCCCTTGGGTTGGAATAACCTCTGGAGGATTTTTCTCAGGGTGGTTGGATCCAGATTCCGGGTAATTTTACCCTCGAGGACAAACGAAATAGTCCCGGTCTCCTCGGAAACTACGATGACAACGGCGTCAGTCTCTTTCGTTAAACCGATGGCAGCTCGATGCCTCGTTCCCATGTTATTACCGACCTCGGAATCCATACTGAGGGGGAGGAGGCAACCCGCCGCGGCGATTTTCCCGCCACGAATGATCATGGCCCCATCATGAAGGGGAGAGGGGGGATGGAAGATACTCTCAATGAGCTCTTTGGATACCCTTGACTCCAAGTTTATCCCACCTTCAATATATTCCCCGAGACCGGTTTTTCTTTCCAGCACGATGAGGGCCCCGATTTTCTTGCCAGCTAAGGAGGCCGACGCCATTATCAATTCCTCGAAGACATGGGATTCCTCTGCGCGGTCGATGCCGGTGAAGAAAGGGTTCTTCCCAAAGGTGGTCAGTGCCCTTCGAATGTCATGCTGGAAGATAACGATTATGACGAGGATGATGGAGCTCCAAAAGGTATTCAAGATCCAATGCAGTGTGAGCAGTTCCCCCTTTCGGGAGATAAAGAAGGCGACGATGATCAGGGCGAGGCCGAAGATCATCTGAACCGCTCTCGTCCCCTTGATGAAAATGATGATCCAATAGATCAGTACGGAGACGATAGCGATATCTACGATGTCCTGCCATCGCAGAATATCCGGGACACTCATGTGGTTGTTACCCTCTTAAGATGGCATCCATTATTTGTGCTGCCTTTCTCGCGGGACCCACCTCATGGACCCGGAGGATGTCAGCCCCGTTCATGATGGCTGCAGAAATGGAGGCCAGGGTTCCCTCGGTCCTTTGGTCAACTTCGGCATCTAAGATCTTACCAATAAAGGATTTCCTTGAGACACCCAGCATGATCGGTTTTCCCAGGCTCTTTAACTCGGCTAAGTGGCGAATAATCCTTAGATTATCTTCCACCGTTTTTCCGAAGCCAATTCCCGGATCGATAATGATCTGTCCTGCGTCTACTCCGGCTCCCTCGGCAATTTCAATACTTTCCTCCAAGTACTCCATAATCTCCGTAAGGAGACAGTCATAGTGAACGTCCAATTGCATAACTTCGGGGGTCCCCTTGATATGCATTAACACAATGGGCACGTCATATTTGGCTGCAACGTCCGCCATTTTGGGGTCGAAATGCAATCCGCTGATGTCATTGATCATCTGAGCGCCGGCCTCGATGGCCTTTTCAGCTATGAAGGATTTATATGTGTCGATGGATATGGGGGCATCGACCTTTGCCAAAAGGCCTTCAATGACCGGGATTACCCTTCGTAACTCTTCATCCCGCGGCAAAGGTTTGGCTCCAGGTCTCGTCGATTCTCCCCCAATATCGATGATATCGGCTCCCTGAGAGGCCAATTCGATGCCATGGGAGATCGCTTTATCCGGGGCAAAGAACATTCCTCCGTCGGAGAAAGAGTCCGGTGTGACGTTCAATATGCCCATAAGGTGAGTCCTCTCATTGAGGTGAAGGACCGTTTTCTTACACCGAATGGTATGAGGTAGGCCTTGCAGGTTTTTAAGACATTTGCGGATCCGGACCGCTACCCCCTGGAGACCGTTGAAACGATCTTCAATCCTGTCGATGAGGGCTTTTATCTGATTCCGAGTACCCATGAGGATGAGGTCAGAGGCGGCAACGCTACAATCGATGATCCTCTTATCCATGGCGACATCACCGCCCAATAAGACCATCTCTTGCTTCAGCAAGTTGGCCAGGCGACAGTCGATTCCCTCGACCTTCAGATTGAGATGGAATATCTTGTTCCGCATCGACTCAATGCCGACGGGGTCGGCGCCAATGCGCTGCATTTCACGGATGGCCTCATCTGGCTTGGAGAAGTGAAGAAGTCGAACCCTTTTCATTCTTGGACGTCCACCCTATCCATGGATGATGAGCAGAGGTTATATGTAGAGTCTTAAATTGTTGGGCAAAATTCAAAGAAGGATTAAATCCTAAATCGACTCGGCCGAGCTCGTCGAAGTCTCGTCGCGGGCCGAAGCACTAAATCCTAAAGTCGCTTCGCTCCAAATCCTAAATACGAATATCTAAATCCTAAACGTATTGGCCATTTGATCATTAGTGCTTTGTATTTATTTAGGGTTTAGTACTTTGTGCTTAGTATTTCCCTTTAGGGCTTTGGTAATTTGATATTGTTTAGAGTTTAGAAAATTAGTGTTTAGAATTTGCCTGTGTCCATTCCTATTTGCAAGTATTTATGTGATCATACATAGTAGATTTGAATAGGTGGTTATATCTTTTCGCCTTTTATAATCTTTTCTATTTGATCCCCGTCAAGGGCTTCCCTATCCAATAAGTAATTGGCAAGGCTATGGAGACGATTGATATTTTCCTCGATAATTTTTCTTGCGCTATTGTAGCTGTTGTCGACAATCTGCTTAATCTCTTCATCGATATCTTGCGCCGTCCTCTCGCTATAATCCTTGTGTCTGGCGAATTCACGACCTAAGAAGATCTGCTCCTCCTTCTGTCCAAAGGCGAGAGGACCCATTTTTTCGCTCATCCCCCATTCACAGACCATTTTTCTGGCCAATTCGGTGGATTGCTCAATATCTTCACGAGATCCTGTGGTTTGGATATGGAGAACGATTTCCTCCGCAGCCCTTCCACCCATTAAGACGGCGATATTATTGAGGAGATAATCCTTGGGGTATATATGTTTCTCATCGACGGGCAACCTTTGGGTTAACCCGAGGGCACGTCCCCGGGGTATGATGGTGACCTTATGGATGGGATCGGTCCCAGGGATCATCTTAGCCACCAAGACATGACCAGATTCGTGGTATGCGATATTTTTCCTCTCCTCATAGGGAATGATCATGCTCTTCCTCTCGGTCCCCATCAAGACCTTATCCTTTGCCTGTTCGAGATCCCTCATTTCGATCTGACTCTTTCCCTGTCTTGCGGCCAGCAAGGCCCCTTCGTTTATCATGTTTTCTAGATCTGCTCCGGTAAAGCCCGGCGTCCCACGGGCTAAGACTTGGAGGTTGACATTTCCTGACAAAGGGTTCTTTTTCGTGTGGACCCTAAGGATGGCCTCCCTTCCCTTGATATCGGGAATAGGCACTACTACCTGTCGGTCGAACCTTCCCGGTCTCATAAGAGCAGGGTCTAAGACGTCCGGCCTATTGGTAGCGGAAATGAGGATGACCCCGTCATTAGATTCGAAACCGTCCATCTCCACCAAGAGCTGATTGAGGGTTTGCTCCCTTTCATCATGTCCTCCTCCGAGGCCGGCTCCCCGATGCCTCCCCACGGCATCGATCTCATCGATGAATATGATACAGGGCGCATTCCTTTTACCCTGGATGAAGAGGTCCCTTACCCTTGAAGCCCCAACGCCGACGAACATTTCCACGAAATCGCTTCCGCTTATGCTAAAAAAGGGAACATCGGCCTCCCCAGCGATGGCTCGAGCCAAAAGGGTCTTTCCCGTGCCAGGTGCCCCTAAGATGAGGACCCCCTTTGGGATTCTTCCGCCCAGCTTGGTGAATTTCTTTGGGTCCTTGAGAAAGTGGATGATTTCTTCCAGTTCCTCCTTTGCCTCGTCGACACCCGCCACATCCTCGAAGGTTACCTTATGCTGATCCTTGGAAAGGATTTTAGCGCGACTTTTCCCAAAGGCTAAAGCCTTTCCACCGCCCATCTGTACCTGTCTCATGAAGAAGATCCATACCGCTATGAGCAGGAGCATCGGGAACCAGGAAATTAAGATGGATTGCCAGAAGGGTGATTCTCCAGGAGGCTTTGCCGATATCTCCACCCCCTTTTCCCTCAAATCTCTGACCAAATCGGGGTATTCCGGAATGAATAGTTTAAATTCCCTTCCATCCAAATATCTGCCCGAGACCTTACTTCCATGAATGGTCACGCTGCCAATGTCCCCTCGCTCCACCGCGGCAATGAATTGGCTGAAATTGATGGTTTCGGTCTTTACCTGAGGCCGATTGAAGAGATTAAACAGCAGGACCATCACCAAACTGATGACGAGCCAAAAAGCAATATTTCGATAGAAGGGGTTCAAGAACGTTCCCTTAAACTAAACATTGATATGCAAGTCATTAAGTTAATTAATTATTGCACAAGCTACCTTGATTTTCAACTCCTATCTAGTTGGCAGCCAAACCCGGTTAGTGAGGTCCTATTTGAAGAACCGTTGGAAGACAACCCCATATCTCAGAGCATAATAACTGAACCACGTTCGGTTTGATCCAAACCGTGACAGAGAATGGAGGAGGATCATCGCACCGGGAATGATTGCTCTCCTCGATAGGGTCTGAGATGAGGAACTGTTCCGTTAATGTTACCGAGCTGGGATTCCCCTGGCTCTTCACTGCTGATATTGAGCGATGAAACGGGAGATGGATCGGTCGAATGTCCTTTCCACTTCGGGGGAGAACAGGCATGCGGGGAGTTGTCCAAGCCGATTGTGGTAAGCTACGCACTGACAGCATCTCCCCTTCCTATCGCAAGGTTCGTAGGTACAGGTATAATTCCGCTGATTGAGCTCGAGATTGCATTCCAGCATGGCTTTCTCCTCTCTTCAATTCCACAAAACGGGATGATTCCATCCTTGAAGGGAGTTCTTTCCCAATATTCCATCAATCCATTATTCCAATTGGAGCCCTGAGTCCCATATTATCAATAGGTTACAAAAATATTTCCTATAGAACTCAGGAAACTGGTTTATTTATGTCACTTTGCTTGCAATTGAGAGATTGATGGGGACTGATCTGAGGGGGGGCGGGCTGCTCTCTTCCCATGACTGGGCCCATCTTCAACGTGCACATCTCCACCCCTCAATCGATCTTTTCCATTACAGCAGCGGCCAAAAGGGGAAACATGATCTCGTGATGTCCGATTAATGAGTATCCCTTACCCCCTTTACGGGTGGGCCGATTCACTACGTTGACCGTTGGACGGTAATGCTGGAGGAAATCCATGTTGATCGTGGTGAAATGGTCGACTCGATGGCCCAGATTTCGGACAAGGCTGAGGGCCTTAAGGAATATCTCTGGAAGGATGACTGCTGATCCTAGGTTGAGGTAGACTCCGCCCTCCAATTTGGAGATGATAGATGAGAAGATCTTAAAATCTCGGTAGCTTTCCTCCCCAATGGCAGCTCCGTCGGTCGAGGGATGCATGTGGATTACGTCTGTTCCAATGGCTACGTGCACGGTTATGGGGATACCGACTCTCGAGCCAGCAGCCATAATGCTCAAACCGGCATAGGGAAGGTTTTCATCGAGGAGTTTCCTCCCTAGGGATTCACCCAGCCCCAAACCCCGCGGGATTCCCTCCCTGATGGCTCCATTGATGAAATCGGCGGTTTCGCTGGCCATTCCGAATGTTCCTTGATCCAGCTCTTCGGCCACATCCTCCGAGGTTTGGCCTGCTATAGCGACTTCCACATCGTGGATGATGCATGCCCCGTTCATGGCCACCGCCTTGAAAACTCCTCTTTCAATGAGGTTGCTGATGATAGGGTTGAGCCCGACTTTGATAGGGTGGGCACCCATGGCTAAAACGGCCATCCTCTTTTCTTGAAAGGCAGCAACTATGCTCTGGACGATATTGCGAAAATCTCTTCCCGCCAGTATATTTGGAATGGCCTCATAGAAATCCCCGAAGGTGCTCCCCTTGGCATAGGTCTTACTGAAATCCTCGATCCCCACCGTGGATTTTCTCCCCATTAAGGAGACGGTTTTGATCTTTCTCGGATCAATCTGGTCGAACCTCGATTTCATCTTATCTCCGTGAAGTCAGATTAGTAGGCCATCTTAAAGATTTGTGCCTCGACCATCTCGCAGAGAATATGCCCTATGACCATGTGGACCTCTTGGATACATGGGGTACTGTTGGAGGGAACAATAAGGGAATAGTTGGCCACTTTGGCGAGGTCGCCTCCATCGTTTCCCGTAAGGGCAACGGTTTCAATGCCCATCTCCTTTGCTGCCTCGATGGCCCTGATAACGTTAGCTGAGTTTCCACTGGTGCTGATACCGATGGCGATGTCGCCCTCTTTTCCCAAGGCCACAATCTGCTTGGAGAAGACCTCCGAAAAGCTATAATCGTTGCCGATGCTTGTGAGAATGGAAGAATCCGTGCTCAAGGCTATGGCGGGAAGGGGCGGCCGCTCCATGAGGAAACGATTAACAAACTCTGCAGCGAGATGTTGAGCCTCGGCTGCACTGCCTCCATTGCCGAAGAGCATGATCTTATTGCCGTTCTCGAAGGCTTCGGCGATTAGCTTGATGATGGCGATGAGTCGAGGCAGGTTTTCCTGTAAAAACCGCTTCTTGATCTTATCGGGTTCCCCGAACCTCTTAATAATAGTCTCATCCATGGGCTCTGATATTATACCCCCCCCACAGTTCCTGTCAAGGCTTTAAGGGGCGTAGTCTCCTGAGTTTGTTGAGTTCCTAGAGTTTTTTGAGTTACTAGGGTTTGTTTGGTTTATTTGGTCTATTTCGTCTATCTCGTCTGTCTCGTTGATTTCGTTTGTCTCGTCTATTTGGTCTATCTCGTTTGGTCGGTTGATTCGGTTTATTCCGGTGAATTCTTACACTTCCGGCCAAGTCAGGGTGGTGCGGTTATGCGGCGGTGCGGGGCTGCGGGGAAATACAAGTGCTGCGATTTCGAGGATGGAATTACGCTCAGGGGCAGCGGGGCACTCTCATGTACCCTTCGTAGGCGTGTGGACCGCAACGAATGATGAAAATTGCCCTTTATTTTCGTGTCAGATATCTTTATGCAATAGAATTAATCGAAAAGGGACGAGAAGTTGACCTTTTTCCTTTTTTGAAATAGGATATGATATCGATTGGCCTTGACCTCTAAGAGTTAGTGGTCAGTTTTTTTGAGGTGAGGAACCCTATGAATATTTTGGCTCTTCCTGCCGCTTTGGCATTCACCATGAATATTACCCTCTGTTTGATTGTCCTCTCCAGCAACCCCAAAAATATCGCCAACAGGCTTTTTGCCTGTTTCGTCCTGTCATTCGCCACATGGAATGTGGGCGAATTCATCATGATTAATAGTCAAAATCCGGAGAACGCCGTGTTGGGAGCGAAGATTATCTTCGCCGGTTTGGCTTATGCGCCGATCTTTTTCCTCCACTTTTCCCTGGTATTTCCATTGAAACAGAGAATACCCTTTTTTCGGAAGAAGAATTTGATCATTTTCTATCTCGCTCCCGCCGGCCTCCTCACGCTGTTTTTCTCCTTCTTCCCAATTGATGTTCATCCATTGGAAGAGATGAGGAACGTATTCTACTATGCCCTGAAATTCGAGGAACCGTTGGTATTTCAAATATTCATCTTCATCATCGGATGTGTTGCGGGAGTGTATGTCTATTGGGGAATTCGTAATCTCATCTCAGCATTGAAGACCACCCGATTGCCAAAACAGAAATTGCAAATTAAGTATTTGATCTTCGGGATCGTATCCGTGGGTGTCGTGGGAGCAGGGATCACCCTCTCAAATCATTTTCTGGAGCTGGGATGGCCGGTCTTCTTTCTAGCCAGCCTTTATGGCATTTTGGTCAGCTTCTTTTTCGCGATTGCTCTCATCAAATATCGGTTGCTGGATATCCACATCCTCATAAGGGGCGGTATTCTCTATTCAACCCTCTCCGGCTTTATCCTGGTGGTTTATGTACTTCTCATAAAGAATATTGGCGAGATGATTTCCGAGGCCTATACCCCGAAATCCCTGTTTGTCGAGTCCATGTTGATTTTGGTCTTGGTCTATATACTCCGACCCTTTCAGAGAAAGGCAGAAGACTGGATCGATCGCTTCTTCTATCTGGAACGGTACCACTATCGCAGGAAGTTCATGGAGTTCAATCGGGCATTGATCGAGTTGATCGATTTGGAGGATGTTCTCAAGACAACGGGGAGATTTATTTCGGAGACGCTGCACATCGGAAGCGTTGCCATTCTTCTCCTCGATGGAGAAGGGGAGGGGTACCTCATCCGGTATGAGGAGAATGTCGGGGGTGGCTTGGAAATCCGCCCCAATTCCAATCTTATTCGATTTTTGAGAAAATCCGGTAAGGGTACAGAGATAGAGAACTTGAGGATAGAGAAGGGGTTGGAAGGGGAGGCGGAGGATTTGCTGAGCCTTGGATTTTCTGCTGTTATTCCCATAATGTTGAAGGAGAGACTGATGGGGCTCATGGTACTGGGCAGGAAGATGAATCAAAAGGATTTTACCAACGAAGAGATCGAGATGATGGAGGCATTCTCCACCCAGACGTCTTTGGCAATCTCCCGTGCGCTAATATATCGGGATATGAGCTTGAAGGATAGGCAGATCATGCAATCGGAAAAGATGGCTTCATTAGGAGAATTGGCAGCCGGGATCGCCCACGAGATTCGTAACCCGTTGGCAATTATCTCTGGGTCGGCTGAGACCATGAAAAAGAGAAGAGATAAGGAGACGAAGGAGGAGATGATCAACTACATCATGGAGGAGACAGATCGCATCAATGCCATGCTTATGAATTTCCTGGATTATGCCAAACCCAAGGAGCCCAAATTCGTTAGGAGCAATATCGTGGAAGTGATCGAGAAGAGCATTCGATTGATTTCCCCCCAGGCGAACACCCGAAATGTTGAGGTGGTAAGGGAATTCTCTCAGAGGGCCCGTTATATCGAAGCTGATCCTGAGCTGATTCAGCACGCCTTCATGAATATCGAGTTGAACGCATTGGAAGCGATGGAGCAAGGCGGGGTTCTGAGGATCAATGTGCTCTCCAATCAGGGGGGTCAGATACTGGTTAAGTTCAGCGACACCGGAAAGGGGATGCCACCTGAGATTTCTCGGAAGGTATTCGATCCCTTCTTCACCACAAAGGAGGGAGGTACGGGCCTTGGTCTTTCCATTGCGCATACTATCGTGGAATCTCACGGGGGGACCGTCACCAACACCTCACATGGAGGAGGGGGGACAACGTTTAGCATTAGCCTTCCCGCTCGGAGGGTATGAACGATATGCGAAAAAGGAACATTCTCATTGTCGAAGACGAAGTGAAGATGCGGAGGATCCTCGAGGTCAACTTAAGGGATAGATACAATGTCCTTCAGGCGAACAACGGCGATGAGGCTCTCAGTATCATCAAGGGCAACGACGTAAACCTGATATTAACCGATATGAAAATGCCCGGAAAGGATGGCATATCTCTGCTCCACGACGTAAAAGAGTTCGCACCGGATATTCCCGTCATCCTGATCACCGCATATGGAACCATCGAATCCGCCGTTCAGGCCATGAAGGAAGGTGCGTATGATTATATCTTAAAGCCCCTGAAGATGGATGAAATCGAGATGGTCGTGGAAAAGGCCTTATCCTACGCGAGGCTCATCGACGAAAACCGTAGCTTAAGGGAGGAACTGAAAGGGAGTTATGGCTTCGATAATATCATCAGCATCAATCCGAAGATGTTGCAGATCTTGGAATTGATTGGTCAGATTGCCGACAGTAAGGCCACCGTTTTGCTCCAGGGAGAGAGTGGAACGGGCAAAGAACTTGTGGCTCGGGCTATCCACCACAATAGCCAAAGGTCGAAAGGTCCCTTTATCGTTGTCAACTGTTCAGCTATTCCGAGGGAATTACTCGAAAGCGAACTATTCGGGTATGAGAAGGGGGCCTTCACAGGAGCAATGCGATTAAAGTTGGGGAGTTTTGAATTGGCCGACACGGGGACCCTTTTTCTCGATGAGATCGGAGAGATGGAAAAGGAATTACAGGTCAAGATACTAAGGGCATTGGAGGGATATGGGTTTATGCGGATTGGCGGGAACGGATCCATCGAGGTGAATGTCAGGGTGATCACGGCGACTAATCGGGATCTCAAGGAAGCGGTGGATATCGGGGAATTCAGGGAGGACCTCTACTATCGTCTCAACGTCGTATGCATCAATCTCCCCCCTTTGAGAGAGCGGAAAGAGGATATTCCGCTGTTGGCGGTCCACTTCATGGAGAAACACAAGGGTGAGGGCAAGAGGGAGGTAAGTGAGATATCGGATGAGGTGATGAAATTGGTGGAGCGATATCATTGGCCTGGAAATGTGAGGGAGCTGGAAAATTGCATATTGAGAGGCATGATTCTCGCCAAAACCGGTCGAATAGAGGTGAGGGATTTACCCGAAGAGGTGGTTGAAGGGGCTCTGGCCGCTGAGGCGCAAACTCCCCGAAATACTGAAGAGTTGAAGCTCATGAAGAAGACGGAAAAAGAGAGGGTGGTGGGCCACATCGAAAAGCAGTTCATCATGGAGGCTTTGCGGCGAAATAAGGGGAATATTTCCCGGAGCGCCAGCGATGTGGGGATGGATCGGAGACAATTTCAAAATCTGATCAAGAAATATCGGGTTTTCGTGGGGGATTACCGGGGAACGTGATGAGATAGGTGCGAGAGAAAAGGGCCGTAGTGTGGAGAAATTACTCGCAAGAATTACATTCTATTTCAGCAAGTTACGAATTCACTTCTGTACTGCGATAAAAATATTCGCAATTCCATGGCCAATTGATTTCCATTTCGGTTTGGAATGACGGGTAAGGATCATGTAACCAATTGATAAAAGGCCACTTTTTGGAGTGGCCTTTTTTGTGATTTCTTTGGTATGCAATTTGCGTAATGCAACAGTATACCAACAGATATGGAGAGGGATACTATGTGGCAGGCATGGATGACCGGAATTCTAGGTGTTTGGTTGATAATCGCCTCATTCACCATCAGCGGAAATATCATGAACCAATTGATCGTGGGAGTGGCCATTGCCGTCCTGGGATTTTGGTCCGCTGTCAGGATTTAGATTTAACCCGTGGGGGGTAATGGGTATTATAACCTGAAAGGAGATGATAGTAATGAACTTTGCTCAACAGATTAAGGGCTTTACCGGAAATCAGGCGGCGAAGATGATCGTTGAGTTGCTCTACAGGATTTCCGATGAACGGTTGGTTCAAATGACCTATTTGGCCGAAAAGCTCACCAATGACTGGGAAATATTGGATGGGATCAGAGCAGTCAGGGGCTTCTTACAAGACCCCTCCCACCCCACGATTCGCCTCTTTCGAAAGGTGTTGGATTATCTGCCGCCGGACAACAGGCAACGAACCTTTAATACCCTGTTTAACTATGCCTGGTTCTTCGGGGGGAAGAAGCGGGACCGATGCGAGCGGCAGCGGGGTTTCAGGCCCCCTTTTATCATGATCCTCAGCCCCACCTGGCAGTGCAACCTCAGGTGTGCTGGGTGCTATACGCTGGGGTATCAGAGGCATCCTGGGTTATCCAGGGATCTGGTGATGCGTATACTGGACGAATGTGAGGAGTTGGGAATCCACTTCATCACCGTCTTGGGAGGCGAACCCTTCGTGTATCCTCACCTCTTCGAGATGGTAGAGTCCCATCCCAATATCTTCTGGCAGATCTACACCAATGGGACCCTGATGGATCGGGAGACGGCCCAGAGAATCGCCGAATTGGGCAATGTTGCGGTGGTCGTCAGCATTGAGGGCTATGAGGAGGAGACGGATAGGTGGCGGGGGGAGGGCGTTTATCGCAAGATTATGGATGCCATGGATTATCTCAGGGAGGCGAGGGTATTATTTGGTGCTTCCTCCACGGTGACCCGGCATAATGTGGAGACGGTTTCATCTGATAAGTTTATCGATATGCTGATCGACAAGGGGATTGTTGCCCAGATGTACTTCCTCTATCTCCCTGTCAATGGAAAGGCGGATTTTTCCCTGATGGTCACACCTGAACAGCGAAACTATTTACGTAAAAGGGATATAGAGATGAGACGAACGAAACCCCTTTTTATACTGGACTTCTGGAATGATGGACCCCATGTGAATGGGTGTATCGCTGGGGGGAGGCGGTATTTCCATGTCAATGCCAACGGGGATGTGGAGCCTTGCGTATACACCCATATTGCCGTGGACAACATAAAGAATGTCAGCTTAGCCCAGGCCTTGGACAGCGAGCTGTTTCGGGCCATTCGAAGGAGACAACCCCATAACGAGAATCACCTGAGGCCTTGCATGATCATCGACAACCCCCACGTCATGAGGGAGGTGATCCAGGAAGCCCATCCCTATTTTACTCACAATGGAGCCGATGAGATCTATACTGAGCGGAAAGATGAAATGGACCAATATGCCGAAATCTTCGGAAAACTGGCCGATGAAGTCTGGGAAAGCGAATACGTAAACCCTTGTATAAAAGAGATCTCTGAAAAACCGGAGAGAGAAGCTCTGAGCGCGAAATTATAGAGTGTTGCAGTGCTGCGGTTTTGCAGTCATGCGGTTAGGATGCTGCACATTTTAACAACTGGTAAAATGAAATAAAGAATGATCGAAAAATATTTTGAGCAGCGAAGAGCGGCTTTTCATGAGATTTTCATGAATGGAAATGACAACGGATTTATGGATTGATATCGAGAAACCGCCTTTTGCCCCAGGATTTGTCCAAATAGCTTTCCATTGATCTCCATCGAATTCGCTATATTAAGGAGATGATAAGCCGATCGGAATATTTGAGGGAATTGCCTTGCCGACCGGAGCACCCCTCTTGAACATTGTCGGCCTCATTTTTCTAGGCGTGTGCCGATAAACTGAGCCATTGGGATATGGTGCGGATGCTAAAGAGATCCATTATTGAAACAAGGCGATTGATCGAGGTTGCTTCCGGGCGCAGGGCGGCCGATTACTACCTCGCCAATGGGAGAATCGTCAACGTCTATTCCGGAGAGGTGATTGAGGGTAATGTGGCCACAATGGGGGAAAGGATCGCTTACGTGGGCCCTTCGGACACGATGGTTGGATGGGAAACGAAGGTGGTGGACGCGAAGGGGAATTACGTCATTCCTGGTTTTTTCGATCCCCATACGCACACCGATCTCCTCTATAACCCGGCCTCCTTTTCGGATCAGGTCGTGGTCACCGGCACAACCGCCGTTTTTGCGGACAACCACGACTTAGCCAATGTCTTGGGACTGAAGGGATGGAAAAGGATCATTCGAGACTCCAGATCCTATCCCCTCAAGTTCTTCGTGGGACTCCCCGCAGTTTCGCCTCCCCTTCCGGACATTGAGGGGAAGGATTTTTACCCATTGAGGGATTTATCAGGTCTGCTCGAGGAGGAAGCGGCACTGGCCATCAGTGAGGTCACCCCCTTTGTGAGGCTTGTTAAGGGAGATCGAAGGTTGCTCTCCAAGATTACCCTGGCACGGAATGTGGGAAAGAGGGTTGAGGGGCATACGGTAGGAGCATCCTACGATAAGCTCAACGCCATCATCAATGGGGGCATCACCTCATGCCATGAATCCATCAGGCCGGAGGATGTCCTCAACAGGGTGAGGCTGGGTTTGTACGTGATGTTGAGGCATGGGTCAATCCGGAGAGACCTTGAAACCCTATCGAGCGCTCTGAAGGAATGTCAGGCCATGCGTTCCAGTCGGGTCATGCTCGCAACCGATAGCATCTTCGCGGAGGATCTCGTGAGCCGCGGATACATGGATTACGTGGTCTCCGAGGCCATCAAATACGGCATCGAACCCATAGAGGCCATCAGAATGGCCACCCTCAACCCGGCAACCTACTTCGGTCTGGATTTTGATTTAGGGGGCATTGCGCCCTCTCGCTTCGCCGATATATCCATCGTCGAGGACTTGAGAAGGCCCACTCCAAGGCTCGTTATGGAGAGGGGGAGGATTGTGGCCAGAGAGGGGAAGTTGACCGTCGATCCATCTCCCCTTCCCGTCAGCGGCTTGGGTGTTCGACCATTCACGCTGGGAAAGACCGACGAAGATCTCTTTCGGGTGCCATCGCGAAGGAGAGAACGAGTTCGAGTTCCCGTGATCCACATCGCGGACAAGACGGTAACCGCGAGGAGGGATGCCGAGCTAACGGTGAGGGACGGGGCCATTCAGGCTGATCCAGCGAGGGACGTCCTGAAGATCGTCTTGATCCAGAGGGATGGTAAGCGGAGGGGTTCTGGATTTCTATCGGGTTTCGGGGTCAGGATCGGGGCGATCGCTTCGAGCATCGCCCATGACACCCATCACCTCATGGTGATCGGGGGGGATGACCGGGATATGACCATTGCCTTGGATCGTGTCGTCCGAATCAAAGGCGGTATCGTCTTGGTTCGTGGGGGAAGGATAGCATGTGAGTTACGCCTCCCCATCGGGGGGATCATGTCCCCTTTGCCCATGGAGGAATTGGCGCGGGAGGTCGAGAAACTGAAAGGGGTTTTTAGGGATTTCGGTTGCCCTTTGGAAGACCCCATATGGACGATGGGGTTTCTATCGTTCACCTCCATCGTCGAAGTGAGGATTACACCTTCCGGGGTTTACGACGTGAAGAAGGGAAGGGTAATATTTTGATCCCCGGGAGCGTACTATCCCTTCTGAACCCACGTGAGTCACCCAGTTGATTTCGACCTTATTCCTGGATCAACCTACCATTTTGCCCTCTTTTTGGCCCTATTACCCCTGAATTTCTCCTTTTTGCCATCTTCGCTAAATTCTTTCAGTTACCACCTGCCCACCGCTCTGCATTGAGGTTTATCGGGAAGAAACAACAAAGTAGGTTTTGGGTTTTTCAAGATCAGTCAGTTGCGTTTACAGGTCCCTGGGAGACAGGGTGACTTCGTCTTAAGTCAGGTATATGGAGTTTCATCTTTTCCTGAAGGCCTTTCAACTGGACTTCAAAGGATTTTCTAATATCCAAATATGTGCTTGCATAATGGTATCGGCCTTCTCTTGGGAGCGGGGGCCTTTTTACTTCTGGGCCTCATCGCCCCGGTGATGGTTAGGGAAGTCTTTGAGGCGATGACTCTCATGAATTTCTTGCGATTTCCAATTCTGTTTATCAGTGGCGTCTTCATGCCCGTGGAGGCCTTACCGGCCTGGGTCAAACCTGTAGCCATGGTTTCGCCATTGACGTACGTGGTTGAGCTCCTGCGGTTCGGCATCTCTGGAGAATCTTACTTCTCCTCACCGTGGACATGCGCCCTTGTAGCAGCTGGTTTTCTCACCGTCAGTTGGCTGGTGGCTGGGCCGGCCTTTCACCGGAGAGTAAACCGATAGCGTCACAATGCCCGGACGGGTCTGGTCCTCGACATATCCTCCTGAATTTGGTATTTTTACAAAGGTAAGAGATAATTGTTGCTTTCGTGACCGGGTCAACAAGCTTTTATATCAGATTCCTCTCTCAGGTTTCTCTTTTTCCCCTTTGACGTTTGGTAAGTGCAGCGTTTACTGTGAGAACATCTCGTGCATTCTTAAAATGCAGGAATTGTGTTTAGGCCGCTTTGAGAGCGGATATTACCAAGGATTGGCTCATCTATGACGAAGGAATATAAGTATCAAGAGATCTTAGAACGTGTTCGAGAAAAGGTTCCCCCACTGAAAGGAAGTGAGATCGTCATAGGCATTCCGTTTTCCGATCAGGCCGAGACTTTGCCAAAAGTAATAGAGATTGCCAACGAGGGCCTCAGGGAATTTTACCCTGGTAAAAGCGTAGCCTTTGTCCTGGCAGGTACCCATGAAGGGAGAAGGATGCTCGGAGGAATACGAGAAATCCTCAAGGAGCAAAACAGAGAGGGCTACTCTTTTACCTTGGATAGGGAGGTAGATGGAAAAGGCTGGACAATGAGGGCTTTGATAGAGGTTAGCGAATTCTTAAAAGCGGATTTGATTCTATTAGAGCCGGATTTCGTCAGAAAAGGGAGGCATGGCCTCCAACCCGACTGGATACACTCAATTTACAGGCCAATTGAACTGGGCAATGATTTTGTTCTCCCTGTGTTCAATAGACCTCCGGAGGGCAAGAGAATAACTGACCACTTGGTTATTCCACTCTTAGTCTCCCTTTACGGTTACCGGTTAAAAGAGCCTATGGGAGGAGTTTATGGAATAAATAAGAGATGCTTTGACGTGTTTTTACGAGACAAAGAGGTTTTTGCTGAGACAGATGTGGGGAATTATGGAATAGATATTTTCCTAACCATTACCGCGATAACAAATGATTTAAAGATTTGCCAGGCGAATTTGGGAACAAGACTCAAGCTCCACTCTCCAGGGGAATTTCCGGTTAGGCTGAGACAGGCACTAAGGACTACGTTGGATCAAATCGGTCGTACATCAAGTTGGTGGTTAGAGATGGGTAAAAAGGTAAAAACCGAGCCACCCTTTTATGGTAAGCTGCCTTCCCTCCAACCTTCTAAAATTGACCTAGACATATCGTACGAAATTGAAAGATTTAAGATAGATTTTCAAAGATATAGGGACTACTTATATAAAAAGTTCTGCCCCTCCTCCCTTTATGAGAGATTGTTAAATGTATCAATCAAAGATGAGGAAGAATTCTATTTTTCTTCTTCTGATTGGGCGGAGTGCGTCTATATTTTACTTTTGGCCTATTTCTTCCAGAAAGAGATACCCAAGGCAGACATTTTGGATACATTGGTCATTCTCAATAGGGCTCGAATGGCAACTTTTGTGAAGGAAGTCGAGAAATTTGAGGGGGACGCAAAGAGGTTCGAAGCTGATAGGCTGAGGGAGGCTCAGATAAGGGATTTCACGAACTTAGCAGAATCATTCGAGGCACACTGGAGGGAACGGAAGCTATTCTATATGGCTCCAATGGAACGAGTTTTGTTGGAGTTTTTGCCGGGTGTTCCCTTAAATCTGCCTAAGGAAGTCGTAGATAAGAAGGGAAGAGTCATTAGGGTCTACAAGATTTTTGAAGATCTCATGGAGTATGTTCAGGGGAAAGGTGCGGCATTTCTTCCAGCAGAGGAACAAATTGAATTTATGGAAAGATGTACACATGAGGCCGATGAAAAATTGCGAGAGGTATTGAAGGGAAATGTATATTCCCTAACTGGAGTGAGAAAGGTGGTCGAGAATGTATTCAGGTCCCTTCCATTCTCTCGAAAGAAATGCTTCTTTTTACATGAAAAGAAAATCATTGAATTCTTGGAGGGAAATACTCCCCATAGTCTCTGTGAGGTGTTTGGCTATAGTAACGTATACTCTTCGCTCAAAGAATATGAGCCCAGTGATATCCTTCTCTTGGCTTCCTTCATCGAAGAGAGAGAATTTAATGAGAGATTGTGGGATTGGCTCGAGGATGCCCAACCTGATTGGTTCGGTTTTCGAGAAAAGGGCTTTATCATACAGGATAATAAGAATTTCGCCCAATGGGTAAACCAACGGGGAGAACCATCTGATATCGGAATTCTCTGTGGGAAAATCTTGGTTACGCAATACCCAAAAGCTGCCGGTCTGGAGTATCCTTATCTTCTCTATCTCTCTCAAATTGCTAAGCTCAATGTGGAGATGGAGATATTTGCTAAAGACTGGCAACTCTACTCTCAAGCTGGGAATTTCTCCAAGAAAGTGGCGAATTCTCTCAGGAGACATAGGTCAAAAGAGGCCCTTTCCGCTCGGGAGGTTTTTGAGGCCAATGTTGATGAGCTTTCCATGGAAAGAATAGGAAAATCTAAGGTTTTCAGGGAAATTTTGCACGGGCTTCTAGAGGTGTACTCCGTCATTTTTAGGGTAGATGGCGACTTTTTGCCTCTGGGATTTCCTTCTTGGGCAATCTATCGTACGTGGGGAAGGAAAGGGATACCTTCCATAGGATTTTTGGGTGGGAAAAGTAAGGTTGAACAACGCTGGTTTGTAAGGGAAATTGTCTCAAAGTTAGCAAAGATCGGAGGGTTCGGGGATGAGAAATACATAGACAAAAAAATTAGGGAAATGAGAGGGGATGGGATAGAAGATAAGAACTTAGCTGTGGAATTGGGGCTCCTCCCTGCACTACGGTTTGACAAGGAGAACTTACCTCTTATTTTTAGAGTGCCACGAGAGTGCACGGATTCAAAGGCCTTAACGGAAAAGGTAAATGTATCAATAAAATCTCTTTCCAGGGAGTTCACCTTAGATGATTTCATTACAAACGTACCAAGAGAGCTAAAGCCGACGGAAGAACAGATAGAGGAGGTCTATCGTCTTGCGAGGGAGCTTAGGGGATTGGAGATTACCCACTTCAACTCTGCAAGGTATGGGGGCGGCGTAGCAGAGATATTGGATTGGCTTGTGCCCCTGATGAACAGCGTTGGTATTAAAGCAAATCGCGTAATCATAAAGCCCAGAAATTCCGTTGAATTCTTCAGGGTTACAAAATCTCTCCATAATGCCTTACAAGGCGCGGAAGCTGTGCTTACAAACGAGATGAGAAAAATCTATTTGAAGGAATCCGATCACATGGCTAAGAATCTCTCGAGGGAAGGGAGGATAAAGGGAGATATCTTAGTTTGCCATGACCCGCAACCTCTCGCCGCCATTTCTTCCTTGGATAGGAAAAAGATATGGAGGGCTCATATTGATCTATCATTTCCTCGGGATGAATTCGTAGAATTCCTCCTACCATTTGTTGAAGAATATGATGCCGCTCTATTCCATTTTGAAGATTTCGTCTTAAAGGAACTAAAAGGCAAAATTCCCATCTATTTGGTTCCTGCAGGCATTAACTTCTTGGCCCCCAAAAATATGGAATTACCCTCTGAATTCCCTTCTTATGTCCTCAAAAGCTTCGGCATAGATAGGGATAAGCCTATTATTCTCCAAATATCTCGTTTTGACCGCTTTAAGGACCCGAAAGGGGTGGTGGAGGCTTTCGAGAGTGCACGAAGTGCATTGTTAAAGGAAGGTTTGGACTTGCAGCTTGTTTATGCAGGAAATATGGCGAGAGATGACCCTGAGGGAATGAAGATTTTGTCGGACCTAATAAGTAATCTCAGCCCTAAGAAGAGGACTCTGCGCAAGAGAATGTTTATCCCAAAGTCTGTGGTATGGACAGTGGGGGAGGTTCCTCATATTTTCATAATAAATTTAGGGCCGACTCCCGTAATAGAGAATGCCTTAGTGGTAAACTCCCTGCAGAGAGCAGCTACCATTGTCTTGCAGAAATCATTGAGAGAGGGCTTAGGCCTCACTATTTTGGAAGCAATGTGCAAGAAAAAACCCGTTATCGTTGGAAGTATAGGAGGTCCAGCTCATTTAATCAAGGAAGACGGCCTTTATGGATATGGTGTAGGATATAAGGATGAAAAGGGGAATTTAGTCTATACCTCTGAAGAGACAGCGGGAGAGATTTTGAGATGTTTTGAGGGTCCCCAAAAAGCTTTGGCGATGTCAGAGAGGGCACAAAGGAACGTAGCGGTTAACTATTCAGCAATCCGCCATCTCTTAGATTACCTCAAGGTTTTTCATGATATTATGAGCTCGTTCAGTTCTGCAAGGGACTCAAGGGGATTGAGCTGAGAGAAGAAATCAGATCCCTCCGGGATCATAGCAGTGAGTTTGGCCTCCCCTCCACGACCCCGGAGAAAACCATCTGTTCCAGCTACAGTCTCTTGTTTCAGCTGCCACGCTCCCTCCCGCGTATGAATGAAGTTAAAAGTGATTCAAGCCTCGGCCGAGGTGAGGTATTCGCCCTATTTTGTTCACAAAGGCACTCTGGACTAGGGGATTTTAGAACTCCAAGCGCTTGAAGGTGGCCACCCTTGTGAGGCCCCAGATGGTGTCGAGGGCAAAGTGATCTTCGATAGCGGGGTCGAAGAGGATATTTACCTTGGCGGGGAATTCATTGTCTGCCGCCCATAAGATGAAGAGAACCGAGATGCGAGGGAGTGCCTGAAATGTCACTCCTACGTCACCGCAGTGGACTGTGTGTCCTCCTATGGATCGCCCCGCCTTGAAAAAATCGTCGGGTGGGTGGACGAATCTTTCCTCCAGGGGATTCTTGAACATCTCCAGGGAAGGACCCCACGGTAAAACATCTCGCTGTTTTTCAACTCCTTTTCCGTTACCCATTTCCAACAAGGGGAAGT
>SMTZ1_10001287_pt1 | contig 45930 bp, 40 predicted proteins | sample DeeMarSWOR136_30_FD_25667 | JGI IMG/M metagenome (IMG submission 25667) | reverse complement strand
AAATGATTAAGTATCTTAAAAAAGGAGTTATTTTAGGTGTGCTGGGCATCTTTTTACTGGTTGTTGTTTGCCAAATGGGCCCGGCGTTTGCGGAGACCCCGAAACGAGGGGGGTGGCTTACCGTCGCCACGGATGAAACCGCCGTCGGATTAGATCCACATCTGAGTATCGTCTTCTCAACATTCACCTTTGCGGAACACGTGTATGAGTGCCTTCTCAGTTACAATTACAATATGGAATTGCAGCCTGGTCTGGCCACATCGTGGGAACATCCAGATCCGCTGACCTATATTTTCCACCTGAGAAAGGGGGTGAAATTTCACAACGGGAGGGAAATGACATCGGAAGACGTCAAATTTTCATATGATCGAATCATTGATCCCAAGACTGGATCCCCTGGTGCGAAAACGTTGAAAGCACTTAAGAGCATTGAGGCCGTGGATAAATACACGGTCAAGATAACGCTCAAGGAAACCTCTCCCGATTTCCTCCTGTTCGCCGCGTTCCCAAGAAATACGGCGATCCTTCCCAAAGATGAGGTCCTCAAACACGGATCCATGCAAAAAGTCATGATCGGAACAGGCCCCTTTAAATTACAAGAATACAAGCACGGGGTCGGCGCAACCTTTGTCCGGAATCCCGATTACTGGGACAAGCCTCTCCCTTATATCGACGGGTTTAAATTCGTCGTGGTCAAGGATGAGACTTCCCGGCTGGCCGGCATGCGGAAGAAAACCTACGATATCGCCTGGGTCAAAGGGATCCAAATGGCGAAATTGGCCGCCAAAGAGCCGCACGTTACGATCGCTAAGAGTTCAGCCGACCGGCAGGGTCGATTCTGGCTGAACCATGAGCGTTTTCCCTTCAACAATTTGAAATTGCGCCAGGCAGTTGCAGCATGTCTTGATCGCCAGGCCATCATCAACCATGTTCTTCTGGGAGACGGGGTACTTTCGACCATTATCCCGCCCGTTGCAGTTCCCTTTGTTCTCTCCCAAGAAGAGATTGCTAACCTCCCCTTTTACAAGCAGGATTATGAGCTGGCCAAAAAGCTCCTCAAAGAGGCCGGCTACCCCAACGGCTTTGAATTTAGCATCAAAACATCACCCCATAGCCCTGACTATGTTCCAGCTAGTGAGATGATTGCGCAGCAATGCGCGAAGGCGGGGATCAAGGTCAAGATTCAGCAGATGGACTGGGGCGTTTTCCAGAAAGTCCGGCGATCCAGGGATTTCCAGGCCAATTATTTCGCCGGGAGCTGGCGGGCGGCTCCTTGCGATTATTTCTACCGTTACATGCGTGGCGGAATAAAGTCTAACGAGATCGGCCAAAACGACCCTGAAATCAACCGCCTCATGGATCTCACCATGACGGAACCGGATCTTGAAAAGCGGAATAAGGTTTTCAAAGAGCTGCAGTACAAGGCAGCCGAAAACGTTACGGCTATCTTCCCGTATGCCATGGTAGGCAGGTTTGAGTTGGTGAATAAGAGGGTGAAGGGTTATCACTTCATGGGCCATAGGGGTCGGGCATATCTGAAACAAGCCTGGATCTCGGAGTAAGGCGTTGCTTCCCGGCCATCGGGGTTTTCCCCGATGGCCGGGTGTCCTTTATCGAGGCGGTGGAGAAGGGCTAAGGGATGTCGAGATATATCGGTTACCGATTGTTAACGATGATTCCCGTGCTACTGGGGGCCTCTTTCCTCGTTTTTTCCCTTTTCTGGATAGTACCTGGAGACGTGGTGGACATCATGATAGGGGACGAGGCCTTCGGAGACCCCAAGGCCGAGGAGGTGCTCAGGAAAACCTGGAATCTGGATAAGCCCTTTTACATCCAGTATGTGATGTGGCTGTGGAGGGCGGTGCATGGGGATCTGGGTGTGTCCTTCGTCTCGGGTCATGATGTAACGACCGAGATCCTCACCCGAATTTCGGTGAATATTGAGATGATCTCCATTGCCATGTTTTTCGTGGTCATCATCGGCATTACAACCGGAATCGTATCGGCTTATCGACAATTTTCCGTGTTTGACCATATCATGCGTTTCCTTACCACGTTGGGGTATTCCGTGCCCAACTTCTGGGCTGCCACGATCACGGTCCTTCTCGGATCCCTCTACTTCAGATGGTTGCCGGTTTTAGAGTACGTCCGCTTCACTGAAAATCCCTTGGCAAACATCAAATGCATGCTCCTCCCGGGATTTGTGCTGGGATTGAGCACGATCGCCCTGGTCGCACGCATGTCTCGATCAACGGCCCTGGATACCCTGCGCCAGGATTATGTGCGAACGGCACGGGCCAAGGGGGCTTCGGAAAATGTAGTCCTCTTCATCCACGTTTTAAAAAACTCCCTCATCCCCGTGGTCACCATCCTCGGTTTCCAAGTCGGGGTCATGATCGGGGGATTTGTTCTGACCGAGCAGGTTTTTGTCTTGCCCGGAGTTGGTTCCTTGATTTTGCAGGCCATTTTGGAAAGGGATCTGGTCACCGTCACCGGGGGAATTATCTTCCTGGCGGCAACTTTCGTTGTGCTGAACCTCGTTGTGGATGTCATCTACTGTCTCTTGGACCCGAGGATACGATATTAGTTCGCCCCTGTGGCTAAATAGTATGTCAGGTAAACCATGAGGATATGAAACCGTGGAAGCAGTGTTGAAGCCCAAGGATAGCGTTATACCGGGAAAGGAAGAGGAAAAGGAGGAAATCCTCTCCCCGGCAAGACTGAGTTGGCGGAGCTTCAAGCGGGATAAAATAGGTATGCTTGGCGCCGCTATGGTGATAGTGTTGATCTTATCCGCTCTCTTCGGGAATTACTTCGCTCCCTATGACCCGCTGGAAATGATCTATCAGGATGCATTTCAAGCTCCCTCAATGAAACATTATCTGGGGGCCGACCGGTTTGGCAGGGACCAGCTGAGCCGTCTGATTATGGGTTCCCAAGTATCCATGACCGTTTCTTTCGGCGCCGTGGCCATTGCCACGATTCTCGGGATCATAGTCGGCATGATATCCGGCTATTTCGGGGGACGGACCGATAGCATAATCATGCGCTTGCTGGATGTCCTTTTTGCCTTTCCTACCCTTCTGTTGGCCTTGGCTGCGGTCGCAGCCTTTGGCCCAAGTCTCCTCAACCTCTTGATGATTATCGGGGTGATATACAGCGCCCGGTTTGCTCGGATCATTCGGGGTTCCGTCCTTTCAGTGAAGGAAAAGGATTTCATCGAGGGGGTCAGGTCCATAGGGGCGAGGGATACGAGCATAATGTCCAAGTTTATCCTGCCAAATGTTTTGTCCCCCATTATCGTTCAGGCGACATTCAGTCTTTCCAACGCCATCATGACTGAAGCGGGATTGAGCTTTCTCGGTTTGGGTACACAACCGCCTCGACCTTCGTGGGGGTTGATGCTCAACGAGGCCCGTGAATTTATGGAAATGGCTCCCTGGCTGGCGGTTTTCCCAGGAGTTGCGATCATTTTCGCGGTTCTTGCCTTCAATTTTCTGGGTGACGCCCTCAGGGATGCACTGGACCCGCGGCTTTCTCAGCGGTAAGGATTAGCGGAAGGACAGGGGAATCCATGAATCAGAGAGATAATGGGAAATCGATCCTCAGGGTATCAGGGTTAAAGACCTACTTCTTCACCAGTGAAGGGATCATTAAGGCAGTAGATGGTGTCGATTTTGAGGTGAAAAAGGGCGAAGTTCTGGGTCTTGTTGGAGAGTCTGGGTGTGGCAAGAGCGTTACGGCCTTATCCATTCTTCGATTGGTGGCCTCTCCCCCGGGGCGGATTCTCGAGGGGCGCATAGAATTTGTGGGGAATGACTTACGGGCCTTGAGCGATGATGAGATCAGGGAGATTCGTGGCAAGAGAATCTCGATGATATTTCAGGATCCGCTGACCAGTTTGAATCCGGTATTACGGGTCGGGTATCAGATAGCGGAGGTATTTCGGTTCCACAGGGGTCTGGATCGTATCAAGAGCCTACAGGGTTCGATCAGCATGTTGAAATCGACGGAGATTCCTTCCCCAGAGGAGCGGGTCAAAAACTACCCTCACGAGATGAGCGGGGGGATGCGGCAACGAGCGATGATCGCCATGGCACTGGCATGTGAACCAGCCTTACTGATCGCGGACGAGCCCACCACAGCATTGGATGTGACGGTTCAGGCGCAGGTTTTGAAGTTGATGAAGGAGCTTTGCCGGGAGCGAGAGACGGCAGTTCTGTTGATCACCCACGACATGGGCGTCGTCGCGAACATGTGTCAGCGGGTGGCGGTGATGTATGCGGGTCGTGTAGTGGAGTATACGGACATATTCACCTTGTTCAACGAGCCGGCGCATCCGTACACGGAGGCCCTTCTGAGATCGCTCCCTCGATTAGGGGCAAAGAGGAATCGTTTGGATTCCATCGAGGGACAACCTCCTCAGTTGCATCGGTTACCCCCGGGGTGTCCCTTTGAGCCACGATGTGAGTATTCGGCCGAGAGGTGTAAAGAAGAGGCACCGGATGTAACGTCCCTTTGCGATGGTCATGAGGTGAGGTGTTACTATCCAATCAACGGTGAGAAGAGATGAGTGAGAATGGAAACTTAATCGAAGTTAAAGACCTCTGCAAGTATTTTCCGGTCTCCCGGGGGAAGATCTTGAAGGCGGTGGATGGGGTAAATTTTGGGATTCCCAAAGGTAAGGTGTTGGGCCTTGTTGGGGAATCCGGATGTGGTAAGACAACGATTGGCCGATTGATCTTGAATTTATTACCCCTGACCTCCGGCGAGGTAGTATTCAGTGATGTCAAATTGCATGAGCTGTCGAAGGATGGGATGCGCAAGATGCGTCGGAGGATGCAGATCGTGTTTCAGGATCCGTATGCGTCGCTCAATCCCCGAATGACGGTTGGGAACATTCTCACCTTCCCGATGAAGGTGCAGGGTCTTTACGAGGGCAAACAAAAGGAACGGGCGGTTTATTTATTGGAACGGGTTGGAATGCGTGCCTCTGATATGAACCGGTATCCCCACGAGTTTTCCGGCGGGCAGTTGCAAAGGATAGGGATAGCCCGGGCCCTTGCTGTGGATCCGGAGTTTATCGTAGCGGATGAACCGGTATCGGCGTTAGATGTCTCTATCCAGTCCCAGGTATTGAATTTGTTCAAGGAGCTCCAGGACGAGTTTCATTTGACCTGTCTCTTCATAGCCCACGATTTGAGTGTCGTGGAGTTCATCAGTGACCACATTGCGGTGGTGTACCTGGGGGTGATTGTGGAGATGGCGCCTTCAGATGTACTATATACTTCGCACCGGCATCCGTACACGAAGAGCCTGCTCTCTGCGATACCGCTTCCGGATCCAAAAATAGAGCAGGGCAAGCCACCTTTTACTCTCACCGGGGAGACCACGAGCCCAATAGACCCCCCGCCTGGCTGCAGGTTCTTTTCCCGGTGCCCATCGAAAAAGGATATCTGTGAGAAAAAGAACCCGGGACTCGTTGAAGTCACAAAAACTCACTACATTGCTTGTTTTCAGGTGGAGTAGGGATCTCTCATTCGAGGCGGAGTTTGACTTTGCTCGGGACGATCTGGTGAGAGCCTAACAACTGTAGTGCCCAGCCGTAACGCAGTCGCAGGTTCCTTTAGCATTCAATTTCCCGTTGGAAAAGGAGGCACTGCTGAAGTATGCCTGCTGAGAAGAGGCGAAAGATCTTGGTCGCCATGATGGACGGGTTTGGCCCGGATTACCTCCAGGCCAGCAACATGCCGAACTTGAAACAGATGATCAAGGAGGGGTTCTACAAGACAGTCACCGCCTGCATGCCTACAGTCACCAATATAAACAACGCCTCTATCTGTACGGGAGAATATGCGGAGGTACACGGTATTACGGCCAACTCCTATTTTGATCTCGCCTCAAAAAAAGAGCACTACATGGACAAAGCCGAACTCCTATTGGCCCCAACCATCTTCGAGAGAGCCAAGCGAGCCGGCATGAAGTCCGCCTTATTGACAGCAAAGGTAAAGACCATCACCTTGTTACATCGGGGCGCTGATATCACCGCGGCTGCGGAACAACCTACCCGGGAGTGGGTAGATATGTTGGGCTCGCCCCCCGATATCTACTCCGCTGAGATCAACTACTGGATATGGAGGGCTGTTTTGGCCTTATTGCGGGAGCGGCCCGAAATCGATCTCTTCTACTGTCACACCACGGATTATACGATGCACATGTCGGATCCGCTGGGCGATTCCTCACAGAGCTATCTCCATGAGACGGACAAGCTCTTCGGCCAAATCCTCAACGAATGCCCTGATATGGAGTTTTACTTGAGTGCCCGAGGAAGGAGGTTCCATCTTCTTTGCCATGTCTGCCGAGCGTGACCCCTACGTCAAGCATCATCGCACATTCGGTGGAACTGCCTACGTCTGGTTGAATAAAGCCACGGACTACACGAGGACGGTGGACATTATCCGTTGGATCGAGGGGGTTGAGGCGGTATACAACAAGTACGAGGCAGCTTCCCTCTTCCATCTTCACCCGGAGCGGATCGGGGACTTGATCGTGCTTGGCGATAAGCATACCGTCTTTGGTCCATTGAATGGTTCCCGTGAGGACCTTCCGGAGGAATTCCGGGCCCACGGATCGCTCCACGAGGCTCCCGTTCCCTTGATCGTGTATAATGCCAAGATAGATTTCTCCAAATGGGATGAATACACCTCTAACTGCCATCTGACGAGCCACATCTCCTTTGAGGCCTAATTTGCAGGTTCGCGGTTGGACTCCCAGGTGCTGGGAATCGGTGGGCCCTCCCCGGGGTAAGCTTTTCACGGTCTGGATGCGCCCATCGGTTTTCATATACACAACCGAACCCACCTCAATATCCATGATTTCTCAGAGGGCGATTGTGCGAGTTGACACATTACTGGTTGGGAGAGAATCACCATGAAGCGGCCTCCTTTACCGGTATTCTATATTTCAACGGCTTTATCCTTAGTCGTCCTGGGTGATGGCCTCATCTACACCATTCTCCCCAGCTATTATCAGCATTTGGGACTAGTCCCCTTTCAGGTGGGGATTCTCCTCTCAGTCAACCGATGGATTCGCCTGGCAACCAATCATTTGGCGGAACATTGTTACCGGCACTACCCAAGTAATCTCTGGCTCATTTTTGCCTTATGCATGGGTTCTGTTGTAACCGCCATATATGGAATCGCTCACCTGTTCATCATCTTTCTGGGAGCCAGAATCCTGTGGGGTCTCGCTTTCTCCTTCATCCGCCAAGCCGGTATCATGACGGCCGTCAAGTCCGGCTCCTCAGCTTACCTAGGAGAACGGATGGGATATTACCGCGGCATCAATGCCATGTGGCGTACCTTGGGGGTTCTCGTCGGAGGCTTATGCCACGATGTGTTCGGGTTTACCCCCACACTCATCGCCCTGAGCCTTCTCTCCCTTGTCGCAATGCCCCTCGGTGTTCTCTCCCAAAAAGGGGTTAAACGGTTGCAAGTGCCTGTGGAAAAAGATCTTTCCGGGAAAGGGCATGTTGGGGTTATATGTTGCGGGTTCGCCGTAGGTCTCGTCGGCGCTGGAATGATCATGTCAACCCTGGGGCTCATCCTCAAGGAGCACCTCGGGGACACGGTCCCAATAGCCGGCCATTCCATCGGTGTGGTCACGCTGACCGGCATCATCCTGGGGTTTCGCTTTTTCTTAGATGGAATCGGTAGCCCTGTCTTGGGATCCATCGCTGACAGAACCGGAAGGGAACGATCCATCACGTTTCTGTTTTTTGTAGGTGCAGTTTCCCTATTGGTTGCCGTACTTCATCCAAAAACAACCATATTAGTTATTTTCGTTCTGATTTTCTTTGCCTGCGGAACCACACTGTGGACTTTACTCTCGAGTCAAGCTGGCCAAAGGGGATCCCGGTCGGTAGCATCGTTCGCAACTGCATGGGATCTTGGCGCCTCAGTCGGACCCCTCATGGGCTGGAGCATTGCCCACTTCGGATTTCCTACGAATTATATTTTCATCCTAGGAGGTACAATCTACATAGTTGGTGCGATTATATCGTTCAAAACATTTGGTATCGAAGAGGTCGGCCAGTAAACTGTCCAAAACAACTGAAACTTGAAGGAAAAAAGAAACCGGAATCATCTGCCTTCCCTACCTCGGGGTCTCAGTGCTGTCGATCCCGGGTCGCAGCATCCGAGAATAATAGCCCCCCACAGTATAGAGGGCCGCGGCCGGATTGTGGCCGAGGACCCGATCCTTTACGATCAGGACCGTGGTGAGAGCCTCGCTGTATTTGAGAAAGAGAGAGTCATGGCCCACACAGAGACCAACCAGGATATTGAAGTCGGTTTTCTCCTCGTTGAGAATTCTGGCCTGTGCGATGGGACTGCACATCCCCTCGAATTGTCCAATCCGGATTTTCTCCTCTTGCCGGATTCCAATGGTTTCCTTCGGGGTACGCCCTACGCTGCAAATCACGGAAACCACCTCGAATCCCTGGGCCTCAAGGATCCTCGTCAGGGCCTGTGCCTCAGAAGAGAGGCCGCCGCAGAAGGCAATACCGAGCTTCCGGTAGCCCATCTTCTTCGCAAACTCGCAGATTTCCTGAACTCTGGGCTTGACAGGATGTCTAACAAAGGGCTGGATGTCCCGGTTGCTGTAACATTCGGCCTCCTGGATCGAGGCCATCCGTGCAAACTCTCTCACCTCAGACCTCTCGTACTCAGCCACGGCACTCTTAACGATTTCGGCGTAATTTTTTGTCGGGCAGAACTCCGGACCCTTCCCACCCTCCACGCGGCAGATCTTATCCTTCAGGGAACATTTGGCACATTGGGGATTTCCCTTATCCTGCATCACAAATCCTCCCTTCCCAAAGGTTTGTACAGGGTTTATCATTTACAGGTAAAATTTTTCCCTCTTGCTCCTTTGTTACAAGCCCTTCGGCCGTTTGAAAAACCCATCCCATATCGGGGAAAAGGCTTTTATCATGGATTCATCGATATATCAAGGGTTAGAGGCCAAGAAAAGTTAAGGGTAATCATGTTGCCGACGCACGCACTTTCGATACAGAGCCGATTTTGGAAGTGTTGATTAAAGGGGAAACAATGGCTGGCATATCATATCTTGCCCGTCTCAAAGGCTTTCGAAGTTCATCGAAGGCCTTCTCCTTCAGCAAAGCCTTTCGATACGGCCTATCGGAAGTCATAGCATCAAAGCTGTCGGCCACAGCCACAATCTTCGCGATCAGGGGGATATCGCCATCGACAAGGCCTTCCGGGTATCCCTTTCCATCGATCTTTTCATGATGGTACTTCAGCCCGGGGATAATCCAATGAAGCTGCTTGATATGCCCGATGATCTCCGCGCCCATCAGGGTATGTTGCTTCATTTGATCATATTCCTCTTGATTCAATTTATCGGGCTTCCTTAAGATTCCATCCTCAACCCCTATCTTCCCGATATCGTGGAGAATGGCAGCCAGCTTCAACCACCGAATCTCGTTCGGGTCCAGGTCGAGCTGCTCCGCGATGGCCAGAGAATACGTAGTCACCCGCTTGGTATGGCCCCCGGTGTACGGATCCCTCTTTTCGATAGCATCGGCCAAGGATAAAGCCGTTTGAAAGAATAGCTCCTCGATCTCAGCCAGCAGGCGCGCATTATCTAAGGCAACGGCCACTTGATCCGCCAGGGATTGGAAAAGGGTTACGTCCTCCTCCGAAAACGCTCCCCCATCCACCTTGTTGATGGCCTCCAGGACCCCAATGGTCTTTTCTTTCACCTTAACAGGAACGCAGATCACATTTTTCGTGGTAAATTTGGATTTCTTATCCACCTCGCTGAAAAACCTGGGATCGCTTTGGGCATCATGGACGATGAGAGGTTCACCATGTTGAGCCACCCATCCGGCAATTCCCTCCCCCATTTTCAAATGAAATGTCTTGACGGCTTCCTCCTTATCTCCGAGTGCAACCTCGAAGTAAAGCTGGCCGGTCTCCTCATCGATGAGCAATAAGGACCCTACCTCGGCCTCCATCAATTCCGTAGCCGCCTGCATGGCCCTTCTCCTCACGGTTCCGGGTTCCAGGGTAGAATTGAGTATTCGGCCCAATTCCGTTAGCGTGACCAATTTGTTCAGGGACTTTTGGAAATCACGTATTTCCCCCTCCTTCTGCTTCAACGACCGGCCCACTCGTGAGGCTTTTCGCCTCATCCCCGATAACTTCTCCCTATAATCCCCGATTTGCTCCTGCAAATTGCGAAGTGTCTTGGAGCTCTTCTCCCCGATTTCCACTGTTTGAACCCCCCCTTGGGTCAATCCATTAAATAGGGAAGTAAAGTCGGTGCCCTAAACAACACTTCGATCTGGGCCCGTTATGCCTTAATTACTTAATATGTTTGATTTTTCGACCTTTGTCAATATAAAACCGGCTGAAGTTTCCTGATTTACTGCGGAGACTCCGTTGTCCCTGAGCGTAATCCCATCCTCCAAACCGCCGCACTGCACTACTGAATAACGGCAGCACCTAAACTCGGCTGGAAGGGGTAAGTATGACGGCTTCGTAAAAAGTCCATCTGCCGTTCGACATGCTCACGGCCCTGAGTAAAGCCGAAGGGCTGCGTTGCGCTTCATCTTTAGTCATTGCGGCGTACTGGTAAGTACGCCTCATTCCAAAAGATTTGCGCGCCTTGCATCTGGAGCTTTTTACTGTGCCGTCTGATTTATGACTTTTTACGAGACCATCAAGTATTGCCCGCCGTTCGGCTGAGCTCACGACGAAGCCTGCGAACCCCGAAAGGGTCAGCCGACAAAGCACTAAAGCGAAGGGACAATGGTGTTCGAGTATGAAAAGTAGAATTAACCGTATAATCAGGGGTTAGAAAAATTCTCCTAAAAGGTGAGGAAACTTCAGAAAACGGAGATCCCAGGATCCTTTATCCTTTGGCTCCAATGCTCCCAAGTAAGCCTTTGGGGCCTGTAGGCGAATGGTTGCATGAACATGCTTAGATGAAGGGGAATAGGAATGCCTCACGGGAAAATTGGGAAGGAAGGGTGGAGACTTGACAATTACGTAAATGTAGATTATATTTAAGACAAAAATCCAAAAATATCAAAGCAACAACATCTAACCCTCTTGCCGGAGGAATACAATGCGCAGTAGAAAGCTTGACTTCTTCAGAAAACTCCTTGTTCGTCGCTTAGAGGAGTTACTGATGGAAGCCGAGAGGACTAAAGATCAGGTCAAGGAAACCGATGAGCCTGCGGCAGATCCCATAGAGCTGGCATCCAATGGGTTTGATAGGGATTTCCTTTTGCGGTTGAGGGATCGTGAGAGGAAGTTGATGAGCAAGATCAAAGAGGCCCTGGAAAGGATAGAGAATGGTACCTTCGGTATCTGTGAGGAATGTGGGGAAAAAATCTCCGAAAAGCGGCTCGGTGCCAGGCCTATGGCTACCCTTTGTATCGATTGTAAACATGAACAAGAGGCCTCGGAAAAGAGAGTAAAATCCGAGAAGCCGAGGGAGTCCCCCACGCTATGGACCCACATGTAACGGTACCTGTCACCATTTCCTGAACCGAAGCGGACACGGCTCTTGAGATCATTTTTTGAAACGTGATATCCATCGGTTTCTCCAAAGGAGTAAACGTTCGTATTGTTCCGGGTATCTCGCCTTAAGCCGATCGCCGAACCGCCTCATGGCCTCGCTCTCCTTGGAAAGGAGCAACAGACCGCATCCGATCAGGACCAATCCCTGGAGAAAGGGAAGGAATAATCCCATTACTCCCAGCCCAATGCAAAGCCAACCTGCTATGAGTGTCACCATTCGCTTCATTGTCACCCCGAAGGGCAAAATCACGCTATTGCGCAACCTCACTTTCGAGAAATCCCCCTTTGAAATGCAGGACCCTCTCCCCTAAACTTGGACCTTAACGATATCCCCCTATTGAACCATCGCTCCCCGTCACTCGGCAGAATCTCCTTATCTTGCCTATGCTATCCAGGTCTGTCGATTCCAAGCCATCTCCCAGAAGAGGCGTTCCCATCTACTCGAGAAATTGAAGATTTCCTGAAGGCGATCTAATTTCTCCTTGGATGCTCCCCTTGTCAATTCGTTGAACAGCTCCTTAATGGATTCCGTCAACTCCCTGAATTCCGCTGAGGCGTAGGTCTCGATCCATTTAGCGTAATGGGGATGTTCGGGTATTCCCTTGGTCTTTAAGCGGGTCCCGATTTCAACATATCCCCACTCACAGGGAAGAAAGGCAGCCAAAAGGTCCAGGAAATCCCCCTCATACGCGATCCTTAAAAGGTAGCTCGAGTATGCCAAGCAGTAGGGAGCCGGTTCGGTCTGCTCGAGCTCTTCCGACGATATGCCGAAATCGCTACAGATGGACCGGTGAAGATCCATCTCCACCTTTAACGTGAGCCCGAGGAGATCGGAAAACCTCCCCATGACATTTAAATCATGGCCCTTTGCCACAGCAATGGCCAGAAATCGACAGAAGTCTTTGAGATAGACATAGTCCTGAGCGAGGTAAAATTTGAACTTCTCCTCGTCCAGGCTTCCATCGCCGATTCCCTGGACAAAGGCATGATTGAAATTGGCCTCCCAGATAGCATGGGCCTTTCTGCGTAAAGTATCCGTAAATCTCATGGCACGATACCCGGAAAATATGGGGATTATCTCGATGATACCCTATGGAGGACATCCCAAAACATAAGTTCATAACCTTGAAGCATTCTCGAGGCCTCCCTGATGGCCTTGGGCTCAACCCCTTGGGAAATCCCGACACTGATAACGAGCCGCGCCTTTTCCTCAAAATCAGCCACCGGGGTACTGAAGAGCTCGAAGAAGGAGAGATCCTCCCCCTTAAACCCATATCCTTTCATGAGGGCCTTGCTCATCCTTCCACAGTTCGCCCCCCATGCCGGGAAATTCGTCAGGAATGCCCCAGCCACTTCCGCTCCGCTCCCGTAGAGGGAAAGCCACGCCATGTATGCCTTGTAAGCCTGAGCCTCCAGTAATGGCTCATAGGCCTGCAGCTCCTCTCGCGATACTCCCAATGCCGATACAAACCGCCCGAGGGCTTTAAGGGCTTCGGTCTCGCCTTGGAGCACCATCCAAAAAAAATCTCGTCCAGGGGGCAGCCCATGTCTCGACAGGAGTAAGCTGACGCTTCGGAGGTCACTCGTGATGATATGGTGTTGTTCCCCCACGAAATACTTCAGTTTTCCACTCCCGATCTTCCTCCCCTCCAAATCATCAAGATACGGATGCCCACGGATCTTATCCTCCAACGGGCTCAAAAGATCCCTTATCTCCTCCAATAGAGAATCCACCCTTTGCATGTCTTCCCTCCCCTCAACCCATATCGGCAATCAACAGCCGTAAAGCAGCTATGAGGTTAGTCTCCCCCTCACGAAAAGTCAATTGCAAATTGGCCGAAGTCTCCTTTCTCATTAGAGAACTCGGTCGTCACCTATGTAACCGGCTCAATCAGGAGTAGTGAGAAAGGTAATTATTTATGGAAAAACCACCTCATTGTGAAGCTGAAGAATATGGAGAAGAGAACTATGGAAGGGATGAGAGTGGACAACGTGTAGGTTGAAATGAACCCGTTTATCCAGTAAATGCCTCGGTAAAGAAGGCTGATAAACCTCTCCCTAGTATTGGTTGGGGCTACTATCCTCACTGATCTGCTGAGCTGTCTTTCAAATTCCTCTATTCCCATGCCGGGCTTGGCTTCAATATTGATGTACTGTCCCTCGGTCATTCGGCTTATCTTCTTCAAATGGACCTCCATGTCCGTTTGGATTCCCAGCTCAGCCACCTGGTCGCGCTTCTCCTTCTGGGAAATTTTCAGCGCGATTACGTTGATTCTCACGATATCGATGCCAAGGAGCCTGAGATCATCCTCCAAACCCCTCACCTCTTCAATGCTATCACAGTCACAGTCCCCCTCACCATCAGTGATCAGCATGATGCTCTTCTCCCCTCCTGAAAACTCCCCAGAATCCAGAAATCGCCGCACATCACTCGGTGTGGAGATATCTACCAGAGCCTTTCGAAGAGAATAAGCCATGGGAGTTTTCCCCAGATGGCCGGGTATAACCTTCTTCATTTTTCCCTTAAAGGCCTCCTTGTCAAGAGGTCCCACCGGGACGATCAGTTGTGAGTCCTTACATCCCCTTTCCCTGTATCGCCCGAAGACCCTCAATCCCACATTGACCTTCTCCTGATCCAAATCGTCTACATATTCCTCCAACACCTTTTTCGCGATCTCAATCTTACACCTGTGAGCACGTGTGGTGCCCGGCCCTCCCAATGAGATTTGACCCCACATGCTCCCTGAGGCATCGAGGATGATCAGGATATTCTCCTTCCCGTTTTCCCTCGGCCCAGGTTTTACCCGTTTCCGAGGTGGGACCCATTTCTCCTGCCCAATTTTCATCCTCACCTTTTTCCCGTAACCACCCCTTCCCAATAGACTGGGATGGGCCTCATCAGAAAGAACTGGCAAAAGGGGGAGAGAAATGAGAAGGGCCAAAAAAAATGGAGATATATACCTTTCTAATCGCATCTTCATCAGCTCACAACAAACGTGTACGGCATAACCCTTTTTTTAAGCAAATTTAATGCCATTCCTGCCGCTCCCATGCATTGAAAGTGACTTTCTGAAACTCGCATAAAAAGGGGGGGGGCAAACGGCGACAGTGTTTGCGTGCCAGTCGACATGATTTTCGGTGAATTGTAGGGTTTCCCGAGTAGGATGGGTAATGATTTGCGTCAGAAATCTATTGTAGATCGAGGTCGCCGAATCTCCATATTTCAGTTAGCAAAGGTCGCACACAACACTGCGGTGTGCGTTATACACGGAAGAAACTGTTTCAGTTTCTTAGAAGGAGAATTCGCAACCCGCGGTTTGATCAGGCCGCGTACTCCGGTACTTCCCAAATCGCCTTTGGGTGAATACACCATCGAGCGTCTGGCAAAATCACGCCAGCACGGATAGAAGATAGTTTGAGGCAAATCAACGCCCGACGTCTCTAAGGAAACCACTAGCTCGATTGACGACTGAAGGAGTAACCCATGTCTTAAGTGAAAACGGAGCTTGACAACAAGCGGCCTCATAGAAGAATTTAAAACCGTAGGGTTTCCGTCAGTGAGTTTGCAACCTCCCACGTGAACACGCCGGAATGATTGCCTGGGCCTGCATAAATTCCGGAAACCGTTAATAGTGAACTGGTTTGCAATTCACGTTACTCCTTGACTATGCACATGGCAGATATATACTCGGGGCTAATGGGGGTACATGTTAACAGGTATACCGTGGAATTGAGTTTTGGCAAACAGCCTCCATATCTCGTGGTGTTAGTCGATTCACGAGGTTGAAACGGATACTAATGGCCTAGATACCGTTCGGACGTCCCCCCGAGGTGTATGTGCAAAATTGAAGTCTTCCTAAGTTCTCAAAAGCTTAAAGTGAGACAAAGGATTACTTTGAAGAACCAATGGAGAGACAAGTCATGGAATTTATGTATCACTCCGCACGGTTACCCAAAGATCAACAGTCGCTGATGAGTATTAATGCAGCGGCAAACAGGCTATATAACAAGCTGAAAACTCTGGAAATACAACAACTAGACATATCGGATTATATCAAGCGGTCTCTTGGAAAAAGATTGACACATTTGACCTCCAGTTTGATATTATATTCTTACATTTTATCATGGTCTCTTGCCAAGTCTGATCTGCCAATTAGTGAATCTGTTTTCTTGGACTATGGCGGTGGTTCAGGAATGTTGTGCTTACTGGCCAAAGAGCTAGGTTTAGGGACCGTCATCTACACCGACATATATGATGTCTCTTGTCATGATGCCAGACTCGTAGCAGAGTCGATAGGAAATCAAGCAGACCATTATGTTCAAGGGGATATGGATAATGTGTTTGGCTTCCTAAGAACATACAATATCAATTGTAATGCGGTAGCATCGTACGATGTAATTGAGCACATCTATGACATCGAATCCTTTTTTGTGAAGCTCCCCCTTTTTTCAGATGGTCCATTGACTATAGTTATGTCATCAGGCGCCAATCCCTTTAATCCAATGATAAACCGGAGAAGAATGAGATCCCAGCTTGAAGTGGAATACAAAGATCGGAAGAAACAGCGGGGACACAAGGAGCGGGACTGCTTGAAATCTTACCTGAACGCTAGGGCAGAAATCATTCATGAATATTCGCAACAACTTAATCAGGAACTCACTGAGGGGGAAATCGAGCAACTGGCAAGGAAGACACGAGGTATGATGGAGGTGGACATTCGGAAATGTGTAGATAGGTATGTACAGACAGGGGAACTTCCTCCGGGGTCAACGCACCCAACTAATACATGCGACCCATATACTGGAAATTGGGCAGAGCATTTAATTGATCCGTATTCCCTAGCCCGCATCTTGTCAGGAGCAGGATTCAAAGTGGATGTGCTGAGCGGTTATTATGGCCGACCAAAAGACATTGCTGAAAGACTCCTCAATAGATTTTCGAATTTAGCCATTTATCTATTTCAAAAACAAGGTATTAGAATCGCTCCATTCTATACAGTGTACGGAAGAAGAGACTCAAACTAGGCAGTCTGTCTACACACAGCCTTTATGTCTCGGAATAAAATCTGGCCCAAGTTTGCATCATTTAATCTGCATTTGTTATGTGTGCGTCATCCGCATTGCATGCGGCGTGATGTTAATTCTCTGAGATGTTATCGATTATGGGGGGACAAAGGAAAAGTAACGATATTCGTTACAAATCTGTATTTTGAGATAGGTTCCGTTGCGATTGCGGGGTGATTTTGCCTTAATCTCCTTCGGACGTAAATAACCTTACCTTAGAATCCGTCGGAATTCTAAGAAAGATGGAGACGAAATCACAGTTTGTAGTCCACAATGGTAGCCTGGAGACGTCCAATGACCTTCACCAATGGGCTGAGATCACGAAAACTCTCCCCCTCCACCAATTTAATGTGGGTAGCATCCGCGGGAATCTGGTCGAAAGTTGGGTCCACGGGAATCCAGTAGCCTATGAAGCTCTCCGCCCAGGCGTGATAGAGAAATCCCACCTTCTCCATATAGACCAACCCGGACACGACCTTAGTCGGAATCCCCGCAGCCCGACAGAGGGCGGTATATAGGTAGGCATGGGCTTGGCATTCTCCCTTCTTCCCATGAAGGGCATCCAGGGCTGAAAAGGAATCTACCAACGCATCCTCTACGTGATCACTTACCCAATGGGCCAGTTTCGTCAGAGCCAGAAGTCCACTGCTCTCTCCACCCAGGATGGCCTTCGCCCTTTGGACAATTTCCCTGTTTCCGCTCTCGATACGGGGGGAGGTTTGGAGGTAGCGGCCGTATTTCTTTTTCGGAATAGGGATGCCTACAAGGGGCCTTTCCCCTCGTTTTCCGACCGAAATCACGAATTCGACAACCGAGGTATTCCCCTCCCTTTTGATGGAGGTCCACTGCCTTTGGTCAGAAATGACCAATTTCGGGTCATCCAGCCCTTTCAGCCGTACATGGAGTACTCGCAACTTCCTTGGGTTGGGGATAGCCCGATCAACTTTGACCAAACTGTAGTCCAAGAGGACATCCCTCTTGGATAGGCTCGACTCATAGATAAACCTTTTGGCTGAAACCTCATCCTCCTTGGCCGCAATGAGAGGCCCCGCCATCTCGAACACCATTTCCCCCCGCATGTTGATCCATACCTTGGGATTGATCCCGGAGACCTTGGTCTCTATTTCGAAGGCCGGTCCCTCGAAGAGGTCGCTTCGCTTAAAAGCCAGTACCCTCTGATTGACTTCCATCACCGAAAGGCTCTGTGCACTGAAGATGCGGTATCGATAGTGCCTCCCGACATCCATCCCCTTCATAGGCGGGTAGAGATATTGGGCAAGGGAGGGATAGATGGGGCCTTCAACGGGAATAAAGCGTTCCGCCCACCTGCCCTCCCTTTCCGTCTTCAATCTCAAGCCACCGCCCTCGACCGCCGCCTCTATCCTCCGGATCTTCCCATCCAATTTCTGTTCCCCATTGGCCCTTAGCAACCGTAAGTCAGGGGTGACGTAATCGACCTCTTTGAGAAGGGATTCCTTTTTGATTCCCAACATTTTAAATCGAATAACGGCCTCGGATGAAATCTTGAAAGCCCCCCGGAACTCTCTCACTTCTTCAATGCGAAAATGAGAAAACCCAATCTTTTCCCCATACCAAAAGAATCCCTGCCAATGCTCCCGAAACCCTAAGCTGGAAATCACCTCCGCAGGCGCGAAGGCCTTCTCGAGCGGCACACGGTGAAAATAGAGCCCAGTACATCCCCACAGGGCCATTGTCAAAATTCCTATAAGAGGTCTTTTAAAAACTCGGGAAAGGAGCTCTGAGCGCGAATTAAGATTTTTTCGGTAACCATTCTTGGTGAAGCGGAACGGCCACAAATTCAATGTTTGAGTCTGAAGGGCGAGTTTTGGAAACGAAGTAGCGCCTAAAGCGCTCTTTGTAGTGAAACGAACTTTAGAATGGTCGAGAAAATATTTTGAGCAGCGAAGAACGACTTTTCCAGAAATCTCTATGAGAAAACACCTTTTCCACTTCCCCTTGTACAAACCTCGTCGCCTTTCCATTCCTTTTCTCTCCCGAAAGGACAAAAAAGGGGTGGCATTACCACGCCCCCCCTCCATTTTCACCTCCACATTCTCAACCGGAAAAATCCTATCCCTTGATTACACCCATGGGAACGAGCTTCGCCACCTTTTTGCTGATTCCCGCGTTGTGAACCACATCCACTACCTCGGTAACATCCTTATACGCCTCGGATATTTCCTCGACAATGGTGGCCCTTCCCGCTGATCGAACGATTATTCCCCGATCCTCTAACTCCCTGGTGATGGCTCTTCCTTTGGCAACCCTCTTTGCATGGTGTCGGCTCATCACCCTGCCTGCGCCATGGCAGGTGCTCCCGAAGGTATCAGTAAATGCCTTCTCCGTTCCTACCAGGACGTAGGAACACCTCCCCATATCGCCGGGGATCAAAACCGGTTGACCGATCTCCCGATAATCCTCCGGTATGCCGGCATGATCTGGCGGGAAGGCTCGCGTCGCCCCCTTTCTGTGCACACAGACCCTCCTGCGGTGCCCATCGACCTCGTGGTCTTCTAGTTTGGCGATATTGTGGCAGACGTCGTAGATGAGGTCTAATTGGAGCCGCTTGGGACCCATCCTCATCACCCGTTCAAAGGTCTCCCTTACCCAGTGGGTAATCAACTGCCGGTTTGCAAAGGCGAAATTAGCCGCACAAGCCATGCCGGCCCAGTAACGCTTCCCCTCATCGGAGGCAATAGGGGCACAACAGAGCTGTCTATCGGGTAATTCGATTCCATATTTTGCCGCTGCCTGAAGCATAACCTTGATATAATCATCGCATACCTGGTGCCCCAACCCCCTCGATCCGGTATGAACGATGACCGTCACCCCGTCCTCCTTCAGCAGGAGTGCATTGGCCAATTCTTTGTCATATATCTCGGCCACGTACCCCACTTCCACAAAATGATTACCCGACCCGAGGGTTCCCAATTGAGCACGTCCTCGCTCCAAGGCCCTTTCCGAAACAACGCGTGGGTCCGCTCCCTCTATGGCTCCCTTTTCCTCGATGTGTTCCAAGTCCTCCCATGAACCATAGCCATTCTCGATCGCCCATCGGGCTCCCTTCACGAAGACCCTCTTCTCCTCTTCCCGGCTTAACTTAAGGTCCTTCCGACGTGAACCCACCCCTGATGGGATATTTCTGAAAAGGGCCTCAACCAATTCTTTTATGCTTCCCGAGATATCTTGGCGGCTCAAACCTGAGCGCATAAGCCGCACGCCTCAATTGATATCGTATCCCACCCCTCCAGGCGAGATGATTCCCTCACCCAGATCGAAGGCCGCCACTCCGCCAATGGGAAAACCATACCCCCAATGGATATCTGGCATGGCCAGGGAGTTCCCCACGATGCCCGGAAGCCACGCTACATTTGACACTTGGACGAGGCTTTGGTCTTTCCGGATATCTGCAATCATCCTCTCATTGGCGTAGACGAGGCCATCGGTCCGCATCTTTCCTTCCCGGGGAATACGCCACCGGTAATCGTCCACCTTCTGAATTTTTACGTGGCTTCCTTCTGACATATTTCACGCTCCTTGCCTCAGGTTTCCCTCACTCCCTAAAGGTCGAATATGACCCTCGCCCTCCATCTCCCCTTCTCTTTTTTCACCTCGATTTGATGATATGTTACCGCCTTGATCTCCGTGTTAATCACGTGCCGTTTCCCATCAAATGCTTCCCCCCTCGCCCTCGCCTTCAGCGAACCATCCCGAAGTTCATCGATGAAAAAGCTTCTGAAAAGGAGGCCATCCACATCATGTACGTAGAGAAGTTCCCCCAACCACTGAACCATCAAATCTTCCAAATTCGAACTCCCCACTCGAATGATCCTCTCCGTCCTCTCCCTTACCCTCCGCAAATCGGTAATAATGTCGAAAAAGGCCTCCCCAGCGTTGCTGAATAACTCCTCTAGGTCTTTGCCGTAGACTAGGATCCCCAAATCAGCGGTATGATCCAAGAGCCTGAACTTTTTCCTTTTGTTCAATGGATCTCCCGAATCCTTCAACGGTTTAAAAAATTGTATATCCGCCCATTATTTGTGTCAATCTTTGTTAATGTGGAGTTTTCTGGCTCGAGGCTTCCAAAATCTCAGCTCAAAGGATAATCTCATTTCCTCACTTTATCGTCAATCCCCCGCCTCTTCCTAAATGCCTCCTTGAACTCGGCCACCACCCTCTCTCCCAAGGCCTTATATTCTTCCGGGATCATGATGGCGGCCCACCCCTTCTGGGGAATGTAGAGACCATCATAGGCTGTATCGGAGAATCTTTTCATCATTACCGGAATTCCCTCTTCTTGCAGGGCCTGAGAGACCAAATCGGCCTCAAATTTATTCTCCACAACAAGGATCTTAACCAAATTGCCCATAAATCGACTCAACATGTTCCTCTGTTAAAAGGGGAGAATCTGAGATTCAAAGCATCAACCCATGCTCCTTTGAATGAACCCCAATTATGAATTGGTATGCTTAATAATATAAAGCTATTGGAAGTTAACCGCAAAAATATTTTTTTGGAGTTTTCTGATTTACGAGGGGAATTCCGTTGTCCCTGAGCGTAATCTGCTGGAAAAGGGGCACTGCGGAACACGTCGTAGCCCTGGTTCCCTGAAGCGAGAAGTTATTCAGTGCTGCCGTGGTGCAGCCAGAAAGGGGAATGAGGTTAGAGGGTGGAGGGTTGAGATGGTTAGGATCGTTGAGGGCGTTAATAGCGTTAAGATCGTTAGGATCGTTGGGAACGTTGAGATCGTTGATAGTGTTTGGATGGTTTAGAGCGTTCGGATTATGTGGATCACCTAAAACATAAAGAATGAAAGGTGAGGATAGGGTGTAGAAGAAAGAAGTTGGAGGACGGAGAACGAACACGGACACGAAGCACGAACACGAGGGTCAATGTCAAAGTTCAAAGTTGGGAATCCCTGGAAAACCGGAAAAACGAACTCTGAACGAAAGGGAATTTGGGCAACAGACCCCAGAGCTTTGAAGCGAAGGGGCAAGGGAGTTCCTTACTGAAATATCAATTTTTTTATAAAACTAGAAAGTTACAAAAATACTTACTATAGAACCCAGGAAACCTCAGCATTTTTGAGTTGAAACGTCCTGCCGATATTCGTATAATCAGGCGTAATATCCATCTCCTTGGATTTCGTATTGAGGGGGAAAAGATGCCGAGACCTAAGGAATCCTTTGAATCGAGGATGAGGAAATTACGGTTAAAAACGGGCCTATCCTTGAAACAGCTGGCCAATGAAACGGGATACAGTTCCGAATACCTCAAGAAGATCGAGAAGGGACAGGTCATCCCGCCGGTTTCGGCAATTATTCAGATCGCAAAGGCACTCTCTGTGGAATCAGGCACCTTCCTTTCAGCAACAGAAAGCCTCGGAAGAGAGAAGGAGAAAGAACTTTCTGGTCCGGACCGAGGCATATGCCTATCAAACCCTTACTCCAGGAGCCGAAACCAAACATTTGAAGGCCTTCCTCGTGACCGTAGAACCAAGAAAAGAACACATGGGTGTTGATTATCACCACGAAGGCGAGGAATTCATCTATGTCTTGGAGGGCAACGTGGAGATGATGGTTGGAGAGGAAAAAAACGTCGTCAGAACGGGGCAAAGCCTCCATTTCAATTCAGCCATAAGCCATAAATTGAGAAATTTGGGGAACAAACCCGCCAGATTCATCGCCGTGATCTACACGCCTTAGCAACGACCTTAAGAACATCGGCCTGCAGCCCTTGGAGTCTGTCCGATCCTTTCAGGGATGATTTCTCGACTCCCCAAGGATCTCTCGCACCTTTGCCTTTAACTCCCCCAAATCGGCCGATTTGACCACGTAGGCCTCGGCACCCCAACTCATGAAGTCGTCCCTGTAACTCGAATAGGCAGTATTCAAAATGATGGGAACTTCCCTATGCTCACTGATAATCCTGCCAATGGTCTCCATTCCATCCATCACGGGCATAACGATATCCAGTATGATCAAATCAGGCTTCGCCATATCCAGTTGCTTCAATGCTTCCCTCCCATTAGCAGCCAGCATCACCTCGTAGCCGGCTTCGGCGAATTCATCGTGGTATAAAATCCGCTGGCTCTCATCGTCTTCGACCACCAATATCTTCTTCACGATTAACTCCCCTAAAGGGAAAATTTCCTATTACTACTTAATATCACAGCTCTCATATGAAAATCAAGTCAAAACATTGTTTTGGTAGGCTTCCCCCACTTACATCCCTTGTCATGACTCAGGGCATCTTCTTAGGTTGGAAGCATGTGCCTTAGGGTTGTCTTGAGGGAATCAATCTCTTATAATCGTTACATCATTGACACCCAATGGGGCCGATGGAGCGATTTAAGCGCAGAAAGCAGACATAATGGGCTGTCGAATCCCAAGTTCTTGTTCACCTGATCGTATGGGTTTTATGCCATGTCACTTCGGAATCAATGCATTCTCGGATTAATCCTGTTTGCCGTTGTCGATGCCATCATCCCTATCCCCTTCGCCGAACTCATCCTCCTTTACGTCCTCATGAAAAAGCCAGATTGGTTTAGGGAAATGGTCGATAGAATCTATAGCGGGCTGTAGGTCGAGATCAGTTTGGCCTCACCGCACGAAGGCCGGTTTTGGCTTTCACTTCATCCATCACCTCAACGGCGATCGCTTTACATCGCCTCGCCCCATTTTCCAAGATTTCCCTTACATGACCAATATTCCCTCGAAGCTCCCTTATCCTGTTCCGAATTGGGGTCAATTGGGCCATCATATCCTCATATAGAATCCTTTTGTGATCCACACATCCTATTGTTGCCTCTCGGCAACCTCGATCTATGGCATCCAGGTCCTCCCGGCTCCCAAACCCTCCATGGATAGTAAAGATATTACACCTGTCCGGGTTTCCCGGATCGCTTCGACGTTTTCTGGCTTCATCGGTCACCGCCTTTCGCAACTTCTCCCAAATTTCGTCCTCCGGTTCCATCAGTCCCAGGTAATTATTCAGGCTTTTGGACATCTTCTTCTTTCCATCAAGCCCGAGGATCCTTGGGGTATTCGGTGAGAGGACTTGGGGTTCGGGAAAGATCTCCCCAAATTTCCTGTTGAATCTCCTGGCGATTTCTCGGGTGAGCTCCACATGTTGAAATTGATCCTCTCCAACGGGAACGAAATGGGCCTTGTAGAGGAGAATATCCGCCGCCTGGAGAACTGGATAATCCAAAAGCCCCATATTAATGTTGTGACGATGCTGCTTTGATTTGTCCTTAAACTGCGTCATCCGTTCCAACTCCCCGATGGGGGTAATACAATTGAAAATCCAGGCCAATTCCGTATGTTCTGGGACATGGGATTGGACAAATAAGGAGCATCTATCCGGATCCAATCCACAACCGATGTTGACCATGGCCGTCTCCAGGATTCGAGATTCCATCAGATTCGATTCGAAGCCGATGGTAATGGCATGGTAATCGACGATACAATAGATACAATCGTAGTCGTCTATCAAAGAGACCCAGTTCTGGATAGCACCGAGATAGTTACCGATATGGATTTCTCCCGTTGGCTGAATTCCGCTAAAAATCCTCTTCATCTCACAACTCCCCGGAGAAAAAAGGCCATGGGGTAATCTGCCGCCCACGGCCTTAATAAAATCCCCTATGCCATTCAATCACTTCATAAGAGGTTCAGGACCCATCTCCTCTATAATCGTCCACCGCCGAAATCCCCTCAATCCCCTCTCTATCGCTACCCCTTTCGATAAAATTAAGGTACCGCCTTGGGGATAAAATGTCAATGACAATATCTCCCCCCCAAGATGAGAGGTTTCGTATCTCCACAAAATTGCCCTTCATTTGCAACGGGATGATCCCATTACCCTAGTACTTAGTTGATTCCAGCACATCATCCTCGTATATCTTCTCGCACTTCAACTTGTGCTTGGCTTCCTCTTGGGCCAACATCTGAAATAATCTTTTCAGGTCCGTATCCTCACACCTTTCCGCAGATCTGAGGTAGAAGTCACGGGATTTCTCCTCACTCTTCATGGCATACCGGAGAATGTCCTGATAATCCATATCCCTGCTGTAAGCGATATCCTCTAAATACTCGCTGATTTTCAAATCGGGCACTTCCCGGAATTCGTAACTCCTCAGCTTCGCCATATCCAATTCCTCCAGCAATTTCTTGTGTCCCCTTTCCTCCTCTGCTAGTTCCTCGAACATCTTATCCATGCCCGGCTTGGCTCGTTCACTGGCCATTTGGTAGAACATCGCGGCATCGGCCTCTTTTCTAATGGCTTGTCGGACAATATCCTCAAAAGTATCCAATCTCATGTCACCCTCCCTTGTCTCCAAACTGACCGGCAAAAGGAAACCACCCATGATGGAATAAACCGGTACTTTCCTGAAATCCTAATGCCATCTTAGGAATCCTCTCATGCTGACGAAGAAAGGAGTCACGAAACCATTCACTGCATTGATCCCAATCCCCACGACCTCCAACTAAGTCCTTCGATTCATAAGTTCGATGACGAACTTGTTCAGACTTCGGCTGAGCGACTCGACATGAGCCTTCGACCCGAGCTCAGGCCGAGGGGCTCGTCGACATGTCTCAGTCGAAGCCCTCAGGACTCAGTGCTGCCCTCGACCATGAGCAGTCCGGCCTTGAGCTCACTGCCGAAAGGCGCGGGCCGAATGGAGTGAGCAAGATTCCTGAAATAAGTCGCCAAAATACGTCAACGTAACTGCGAATCGAAGCACTAAGGGAGTATAAAAACCAGATCCCCGCTCTTAAGGTAGGGGAAGAACTCTTCTATATCTCGGTTGAAGAGGGAGATGCAACCATCGGTCCAATCGACCTTGAAACGATTGAGGATCTCGGAATGGGTTCCGTGAATCCCTATCCCCCCTCCTAAGCCTATACATCTGCCGTCCCTCAACGGGATTACCCCTTTGACGCAGGCCTCTTCGTGCCTTTTCACGTCGTCCCAAGTCGGGTAATTAAGCAGGATAAACCTCGACCACTCCTCATGAAATCGCTTCAACACAACTCGGAAGATCCCCTCGGGCGTACATTTGTCCCCTTCATAAAGTTTCTGTTTATTGCCATTTTTCCCGAAAACAACGGGATATGTCTTGACAAACTTCTCATCCAAATACAAGAAAAGCTTTCTTTTCGCCTTTATGATGACGATGCTAGCCCGAGCGGGGAAGATCCCCTTCTCCTCGCAGATCTCACCGATGGATTTCGTGTAACCACGGGGTGAACCGAGGGCGATAAGGGAGAAAAACAGGGCGATGAAGAGAGGGCATTTCTTCAGCATGGCCTTCCTCACAGATCTTATGATTCTTCTTCCCAAATTGATTGATCACTAATTCACTTTTTCTCCGTTTCATCCTTTAAAGCCTTTTTTAGTCGACGAATCTCCCCTTGAATCTCCTCTTTCTCTGGGCAGTATTCTAAGGCCTTTCTGAGGTGAACCAAGGCGTATTTGACCTCCCCTTTTTTGCTGAAATAAGTGCTGAAATTCCGGTGAGAATTGCAGCCATCACCCCTTTTGCCGTAAACCATTGCCAGGCTGTAATAGAGGTCGACAATGTCTGGATTAATCTCCCTTGCCCTCAAATAAGCATTGAGGGAAGCTTCCAAATTACCTTTTTCCTGATACGCCCGACCCATATAATAGAAACTGAAAATGTCTTTAGGATGAATAGCCAGGGATTCCTTCAGGACGGAAACCGCATCATCCAGCCTTCCGTGTGAGAAATAGCAGATACCCAACTCCCGCAGGATGTCTCCATCTTTGGGAGATGCCTGCCTCGCCCGCTCGAAGTTTCCGATGGCGAGATCAATCCTTCCCATCTTCTTGTAGGCCAAGGCGAGGCCGTAAAGGGCATCTGCGTCGGCTGGGTTTCCCTTCAGAATGGATTGAAAATGCGTTACCGCAGTTCGGGCTACCCTCTCCTCCACAAAAAGTATCGCCTGAACTCGTTTCAGGTCTTTTTCCTTCCCCGTGGAGGCTCTCGGAGGGGAATCCCTCAACCTCTCCATGAGATAGGTGATCCGGTCATCGGTGCCCGGATGAGTCGAAAGGTAACTCGGAGGGGTTGCACGGGTATGGAGGGTTTTTTGACCCATCTTCTTCAAAAAAGAAACCAATCCCCACCCGTCATAGCCCGCTTTCGTCACGTACTGAAGTCCCAGTTGGTCGGCCCCCCTTTCATCCTCACGGCTATATTTCAACGCCAGAGCTTGGCCCGTAGCAACAGAGCCCGCCGCCATCGCGCCTCCAGCCTCTCCACCCACGATGACAGCGGCTAGCATTCCCGCTATGCTCAGCAAGCTCAGCTTTTTCGACCTCTCAATCCTCTGGGCGATATGCCTGGCCTTGATATGGGCAATTTCGTGGCCCACAACACCTGCCACCTCATCCTCCGAGGAGGACATCAGGATGAGCCCGCTGGCCAAAAAGATGTGACCCCCCGGGATGGCAAAGGCGTTGGGATCGGCACTCCTCACCACGTAGTATCGGAACTCGTAGGGATTATGACCAATCTGAGGAACGATTCGGTCCCCTATCCTCTCCACGTATCCCTGAACGGTGGGGTCCCGGATGATATCCAAGTTTTTCTCAATCTGGAGAACCAACCTCCGCCCCATCTCCTTTTCCTTTTCCACCGATAATGATGCATAGGCACTCGGTGAATTGGACCTCAATATGGTTCCCCCCCACCCGAAGAGCAAGAAGAGGGTCGCCATCATAACGCGCCATTGATGCCTTTTCTTCTTCACCACCATTTTCCTTTGAGCTCCCACCGTTTTCCAGATCCTCCCATTACGGCTCATCCACGGTGTGGCCGATATTCCGGGGAAAGTTTGTCCTGAGGTAAATGAACTCATTTACGATCAGACGGATGGTTTTATCCCTCCGCCTTTTCTTCCTCCGGCACCTCCTCTTTTTTCCTGAAAATCTTCGCCAGGATAATGCCAACTTCAAACAGCCCGATGAGGGGACCCGCCATCATGATCTGCGTGGCCACATCGGGAGGGGTTAAGATTGCCGCTGTAGCAAAAATCACCAATATGGCATATTTCCTCTGTCTGGCAAGGGTTTGGGGACTGACGATCCCGGCTTTGGATAGGAACACGATGAACAGGGGCAATTCAAAGACGAATCCAAAGGCCAGCAAGAGTTTCGTGCTGAAGGAGAAGTATTCCTTAATGGCCAACATGGGTTGGATATCATAGGCATAGCCCAGGAGGAACTTAAAACCATAAGGACAGACGATGCGGTAACCGAAGAGGGTCCCGAGCAAAAAGAGCATTGACGAGAAGAATACGAAGGGAACAACATATCTCCTTTCACGACTGTAAAGGCCCGGGGCGACGAAGGCCCAAATTTCATAAAGGATGACGGGAGCGGAGAAAAAAATACCGGCTACCAGGGAGACCTTTAAATAGACGAAAAAGGGTTCCGGAACCCCGGTAAAGATCAGGGAACCCTTCTCCGGCATCGCCTTCAAGAGCGGCAGTACTAAAATGTGAAAAAACTTCTCCTTAAAGCAATAGGAGCCGATGAACCCGATCCCGACCGCAATTAAGCAGATGATTAACCGGTTCCTCAATTCCTCCAGATGGGCGGTGAAGGACATCTTGGCTTCATCCATCGGGAACCGTTTCTCCTTCTTTCCCTCCCTTTTTCCCTGTCACCTCCACCTCATCTGAGGTATCCGCCGAGGGAGTCACCTCCTCTCTCGATTCCTGCCCTGATTCAGCCTTCGGCTCATCCATCTCTTCCAGGTCGAATTCTCCCTCTTCTTCGAAACTAACCTCCTCCTTCATGGTTTCCGTAACGTCTTTCAACTCCTTGGTTTCCTCATCGAATTGCTCCCTGATATCATTCGTGGCTCGCCGGAACTCTCGCATGGCCCTTCCCAAACCTCGGGCTATCTCGGGTAACTTTTTGGGGCCCAAGATGATGAGGGCAAGGCCCAAAATGACCAGGAGCTCAGGCATCCCTATCCCAAACATACACCCATTCTCTCCCTCAAAGGTTGACGAATTTATACCATACCCAATGCCATATTGCAATAATATACGTCCCGGAGTTTCCTACCGAAATGTCTAATTTTAAATAAAATTAATAAGTTACAAAGATACTTCTTATAAATCTCAGGAACCTCCAGTATGCGTCCCCAGCGGCAGAGCTTTCGGTGTTGAATTTTCAACCAGGGGGTGATATATACCTAACGAAATCCATCCGGTATGGGACCGTGACTCTCCTACAACAAATTCGCTATGCTGTTATACTCCTGCTGATCATCATCATTACCGGGACCTTTGGATACACCCTCGTCGAAGAATGGCCCCTGCTCGACTCCCTTTACATGACGGTCATCACCATCACGACGGTGGGATATGGTGAGGTTGGGGAGTTGTCGGGAACCGGAAGGCTTTTTACCATTGGCCTGATTATCAGCAGCGTGGGCATTGTAGCTTACCTGGTAAGCCGTCTAGCCGGGGTCGTCGTAGAGGAAGAAATCAGAAAACTCATGGGGAGGAGGAAATTGGAAAAGGCCATTCATAAGCTTAAGGACCACTATATCGTCTGCGGTTATGGCCGCATTGGCGGTTACATCTGCAGTCAATTCAAAGGCGAAGGGCTCCCCTTCGTGCTTATCGAGAGGGATGAGCATGTGATCCAGAGCATGGAGGAAGAGGGATTGGTTTACATCAGGGGTGATGCTACCGATGAAAAAACCCTTATCGATGCCGGCGTTGAAAGGGCAAAGGCCTTGATAACTGCGGTGGCCTCCGATGCCGACAACTTATACATTACCTTGACGGCCAGGGAGTTAAACCCGAATCTCTATATCCTCAGCCGGACCAGTGAGGAAAAGGCGGAGAGGAAATTGATTTCCGCGGGAGCCAACAAGGTCGTCTCCCCTTACCTTATCGGGGCCCATCGGATGGCCATGGCCATCATTAGACCTGCCGTTGTTGAATTGATGGAACTCGCCATGAAACGGGAAAGCATTCAGCTCCAAATGGAGGAGATCAAGGTCAACGATACGGCGAAACTTCCCGGGACCAGCCTGAGGGAATCAGGGATCCGAAGCGAATTGGACCTTATCGTTGTAGCCATCAAGAAGGAAGATGGTAGCATGATCTTCAACCCGGCCTTTAACACCGCCATCGAAAGGGGCGACACCCTGATAACCCTGGGGGAGAGGACCAACTTGGGTAGGTTAGCAGAGCTCGTCAAATTCGTAGAGAAGAAGGGCGTAGCATAGGGGAGTGCATCCATATGGCAAAAAACCAGATCTTTATCAACGTTCCCTATGAGATGTTACTGGCTCGGCTCGATTTTGCCATCCAAAATCGGCTGCTCCCGGAGATCTACTTCGACGGAAACACCCTCGACACTGCTTGCCAGGAGGATATAGACCGCCTTGCCAGGGTCCTCTCCGAACAGAAGATCGACGTCACCCTTCACGGGCCCTATATGGACCTCAGCCCCGGAGGGCTAGATGCAAAGGTGAAGGGGGTTACCCTCGAGAGGATACGGAAAACCATGGAGTTGGCCGTTCTCTTCCGGCCCAAAACGGTCGTCTTCCATCCGGGGTTCGACCCCTGGCGCTTCGAGGGATACCAAGATCTCTGGTTGAAAAATAGCATCGAGGCCTGGAAGCCCGTCGCAGGGAAAGCCGAGGAGATAGGCACCACCATAGTCGTTGAGAACGTCTTCGAAGAGGAACCCCAAACTTTGAGGAGCCTGATCGAGGGCGTCGATTCCCCCAACTTCCGCTTCTGTTTCGATACGGGACACTATTTCGTATTCGGCAAGGCCCCTTTGCCCCTATGGTTCGATCTCCTGGGCGAATTCATGGTCGAAGTGCACCTACACGACAACGATGGAGCCAGGGATGACCACCTTCCCCTGGGCGAGGGGAAAATGGATTTCGCTGAATTCTTCGATCTCCTTGAGCGCATTAACCCTCGTCCGATTCTTGCCGTGGAACCCCACGAAGAAGCTCATCTTTGGAGTAGTCTCACGGCGCTGGAAAAGTATTTATCATAACCCCTATTTCTCGAATAACCTCAGCGGCAGGAAAAGGGGATGCCCCATCGCATTGAAATCTGCTTGAAAGGCCATATCCGCGATGCCCTTGGGGAAAAGCTCAAGAGGCGGATCCGAGACGACCTGAACTTAGAGGTCCAATCCGTCAATACCATCTCGGTCTATACCGTCGACGCCGACCTTTCCCCTGAGCAATTAAAAATGGTGGCCAGCGGGCCCTTTTCGGACCCCATTACCCAGTGGTATGCCATCGATCGACCTTTGGCCCAATCCTTCGATTGGCTTATCGAAGTGAGTTTTAGGCCCGGTGTGACGGACAATGTGGGAAAAACCGCCAGGGAAGCTATTGAACTGAGATTGGGCGTTCAACTGAAAGACCAAGAGAGGGTTTATACGTCGATTCAGTACCTCATCAAAGGGAATTTGGAAAGGCCGGAGGTGGAAAAAATCTGTGCCGGACTCCTGGTAAACCCATTGGTCCAACGCTTTGAGATCATTCCCCGCCACCTGTGGAATGGCCAGAGGGGATTCGAACCTACCATCCCCAGGGTTAAAATAGACCAAGAAATCCACGTAGAGGAGATCGATCTCCAAATAACTGACCGAGCCTTGCTCAAGCTCAGCCACGATAGGGTATTGGCCCTGAGCCTGGACGAGTTGAAGGCCATCCAGGCATACCTTAGGGGGGATTCGGTCCTCCGAGAACGAAAAAAACTCAACCTCGGGAGGAACATTACCGACGTAGAGCTGGAGGCCTTGGCCCAGACGTGGTCGGAACACTGCAAACATAAGATCTTCAATGCCCTGATCGAATATACCAACGAGAGGGGTGAGGTAGAGGTCATCGACAGCCTCTTCAATACCTACATTAAGGGAGCTACGGAAACGATCAGAAGGGAAAAGGGAGGGGAAGATCTCTGTTTATCCGTCTTCGACGACAACGCGGGGGTGATCAAATTCAACGACTCCTACAGCCTTGTTTTCAAGGTGGAAACCCATAATACCCCTTGTGCCCTCGATCCATACGGGGGAGCTTTGACCGGTATCGTCGGCGTTAACCGGGATCCCTTTGGAACAGGAAAAGGGGCCAAGCTCATCTTCAACGTCGATACCTTCTGCTTCGCACCCCCCCATTACTCCGAACCCCTCCCCCCAAGGCTCTTTCACCCCAAAAGGGTCTATGAAGGGGTGAGAGAGGGAGTGGAGCACGGAGGCAATAAAAGCGGCATTCCAACCATTAATGGCTGTGTGGTCTTCGATGATCGATATGCGGGCAAGCCGTTAGTCTACTGCGGAACAGGCGGAATCATGCCCAGCAAGATTCGAGATGAGCCCAGCCATATCAAAAACCCGTTGCCTGGCGATCTGATCGTCATGACCGGGGGACGAATTGGAAAGGACGGGATCCACGGAGCTACCTTTTCCTCCAAGGAGCTCCACGAAGAATCCCCAACGACGGCCGTTCAAATTGGAGACCCCATAACCCAAAAGAAAATGACCGAATTTCTCCTGGAGGCCAGGGATTTGGGGTTATACCATTCCATTACCGACAACGGGGCCGGTGGACTTTCATCCTCCGTGGGGGAAATGGCCCGCTACATCGGTTGCCGGCTCGAACTGGAAAAGGCACCATTGAAGTACGCCGGGCTCAACCCATGGGAAATCTTGCTGTCAGAGGCCCAGGAAAGAATGACCCTGGCCGTCCCCCCCTCGAAGGTCGAACCCTTCCTCCAATTGGCCGAGAAGATGGATGTAGAGGCTACGGTTTTGGGAACGTTCAGCGACACTGGCAAATTCCACGTGCTCTACGGGGGGAGAACCGTTGGATATCTGGATATGGATTTTCTGCACGGGGGACTCCCCAAGATGAGGCTGAGGGCCATATGGAAACCCAAGGGCCTCGAAGAGCCCCAATTGCCAATGGACGAAGACCTCACAGAAACCCTTCAAGAGATGCTCTCCAGGTTCAACATTTGCAGCAAGGAATCCATCATCCGCCAATACGATCATGAGGTACAGGGAGGGAGCGTGGTCAAGCCCTTGGTTGGGAAGGAAAACGATGGGCCCAGCGATGCCGCGGTCATCAGGCCGATCTTGGATTCCTATGAAGGAGTCGTCGTCTCCAACGGCATATGCCCCAGGTACAGTGAAATCGATACGTATCATATGATGGCCTGCGCCATCGACGAGGCCATCCGCAATAACGTGGCCGTTGGGGGAAGAATCGATCGAATGGTGGGGCTCGACAATTTCTGCTGGCCTGATCCGATCCAGTCGGAAAAGACCCCAGACGGAGAACATAAACTGGCTCAACTCGTCCGGGCCAATAAGGCCCTCTATGACTTCACTACCGCCTTCGGCGTGCCCTGCATCTCGGGCAAAGACAGCGTGAAAAACGATTATCTTATTGGAAACACCAAAATCTCCATTCCCCCAACGGTGCTCTTCTCGGTGATGGGAAAAATCGATGATGCCCGAAAGGCGGTCACCATGGACGCCAAAAGACCGGGGGATCTCATCTACATCCTCGGGGAGACCTTGAACGAACTAGGCGGATCCGAATACTATGCAATGTGGGGTTACATTGGAAACAATGTCCCCAAGGTACATGCCGGTGGGGCCAAAGAGTTATATCGAAGGTTGAATGAGGCCACCGAAGAGGGACTCATCGCCTCGTGCCACGATTGCTCAGATGGGGGCATGGGAGTCGCTTTAGCTGAGACAGCCTTTGCGGGAGGGTTGGGGATGGAGATTGACCTGGGGAAGGTGCCCGCTACCGGGGTGGACCGGAATGACCTGCTGTTCTTTTCAGAGACCCAATCTCGATTTGTCGTCACCATATCACCAGACAAAAAGAAAGCCTTCGAAAAAGCCTTTGAGGTAATACCTTATGGCCTCCTGGGGAAAATGAACTCAGCTCCGCTATTCAGGGCCATCGGGCTGAGTGGGAAGGAGATCATTCGGGCGGACATTCAAGACCTGAAGAAGGCCTGGAAGAGACCTTTGGGATAATAAAGTCTCCTTTTCCGTGGTATTTGTTCACCATCGCACGATCTCATCCAATTCCACCGCAGTAGGAGATTCTCTTGCCCCTTCGCTTCAGCACTTCGTGGTCAGTTGGCCAAATTTCCTTTCGCTCAGAGTTCGTTTTTCCGGTTTTCCAGGGATTCCCAACTTTTGCGTTATTTGTCACTTGGCATTTCTCCTCCCGCCTCCACCCTCTCAACCTTAACCTTAGCCTTTCACCTTTGTCATTTGTCATTTGACATTTCTCCTTCAGCCTCCAACCTCTCACCTCATTCCCCTTTCTGGCTGCAGCACGGCAGCACTGAATAACTTCTCGCTCCAGGGAACCCGACCAACAGCCACCTTCGAAATTACCCTACTTCTTCAGTACATTACGCTAAGGGACAAGGGAATCTCTCAGAAAGTCAGGCCCCCTATAGCGGAATACCTTTGATGCCCGGTGAAAATGTGGTACATTTTTCGAGATTACGGAAGCATCAGAGAAGGTGTTCATTTATCCTCCTCCGGTTGAAGAGATATGAGGGGCCATCAAATGGCCGGCAAGGGAAAAGATCAATTGCCGAGACTCGTCTTTGCCGATTGTAATGGAAAGGTACATGATCATCCATCCCTTGGAATGGCGGGAAGGTCAGCCCATACCTTTGTGCTCCCGGAAGAGGCAGAGCTCGTCCCTTTGCCCGAGGGAAGCCAGCTTTTTACGATGCCTGGGCGATTTCCCGTAGGGTGGGACAAAGAGGAAGGCAACTTTGTCGTTCCGGATGAGGTGGAGACCGGCGTCGAGGAAACACACTGTCTCGCCGTAGCAGCTTTTTTGCCCCCCGGTTATGTCCGTACGCTGCTTCCCGCCACGAAATTGCAAGGAAAATCGCCGATATTGCCCCTTTGGGCCTATTGCAGCGTGGGATGGAGGGATGGGAAATTTTGGATTCCGGGGGTCCAGGTAGATCCCAACCCTCACTGGGAGCCAACATTTTTTCAGGATGACCGAAATCTTGCCCTCAAAGTGGAGCAATTCTTCCGCAATTACCCTGAGAATCGACTGGTACGACAGCTTTCCCGATGCGCCCTGGAGTACCACTGTTTCGCTGCCAAGAATGTCTTCTACAGGAGATGGGAGTGCCCACTACCCACTTCTCCGGTTTGCAATGCGGAGTGCATTGGTTGCCTCTCCTCTCAACCACCGGAGTGCTGCTCTGCCTCCCATGAGAGGATCACCTTCGTTCCGACGGTGGAGGAAGTAAACCAGGTGGCCCTTCCCCATCTCGAGGAGGCCGAAGATGCTATTATCAGCTTCGGGCAGGGCTGTGAGGGGGAGCCTCTTCTCCAGGTTGATCTCCTCGAAAAATCCATATCTACCCTGAGGGATAACACTGACAGGGGTACCATTAATCTGAACACCAATGCAAGTATCCCCCGATATGTGGATCGGCTCTGTCGGGCGGGGTTGGATAGCATCAGGATAACCCTCAACAGCCCTGATTCACAATTGTACGAGGGATATTTCAAGCCCAAGGGATATGGGATTGGCCATGTAATGGAATCGATCCACCGGGCGAAGGAACGGAGTATCTTCGCGGCTATTAACCTCCTTGTCTTTCCCGGAATAACCGACCGGAAAGAGGAGGTGGAACGCCTCATCTCATTCATTCGGAAAACCACTATCGATATGATCCAGATGCGCAACCTCAATATCGACCCGGACCTCTATCTTCAGGCTATTGACCCGAAACGAAGCGAGGCGATCGGAATATCGAAGATGATGGATATCATAAGGAAGGAATTTCCCCATCTCATCCTCGGTTACTTCAACAGAACGAAGGAGACTTTTCGCCAAAACTCCCCTGCGTGATTCCGCCTAATTTCTCGTTATTGCCCTGTGAGAAAATATGGTAACGCAAATGCCATGTTGCAACCAGGGAACCATGATAGTAATCGCAGAGCTGTTTCCACAGATACCGGATTCCTCATGATCAACCCCGACCAGACACTCATAATCCAACATTGAAAACTCCACCCGGATCAATTGGACAAGTCAGGCTTGGGCCGGTTGCCTCTCGCCGAAAATCACCGAAATTGCTGCTTACCACTCATACCTAACTTATCCCGGTCAGGTCAAAATGCCATCTTGCTCATGTATTCAGCTCAAAAATGGGTTTGCAGATGGCATCCTGAATCCCTTTAACAATAAAGCTCCCCCTTTACAATCCCCATAAAAGTTGGTAACTTCGAATCACAAGCGGTTCAGTTCAACATGTTTTATCCTACATGCCTAACAGCACTACGGATAAAACTCTATACGTTATACAGCTAATAAGTTTTGTTTCACCACACTCAGAGGAGAACAAAAAAGATGAGACAATTAAAAAAGTGTCTTACCGGGGCTTTTTTCTTCATTTTGACAGTAAATTACGGTTATGCTCAAACCATACCCTTTGACTCTGATAGGTGGGAAATTAATGCCAAACAGAGCACGTTAGAAGATTACTTGGGCCGAAAAAGTCTTTTTTTAAAAGAGGGTATTGCTTCCATTAAAGATTCCAAGTTCACTGACGGTATTATCGAGTTCGATATTGCGTTCACTGGGGAAAGAGGGTTTATGGGTGCAGTGTGGCGGATGCAGGATTCGAGGAACTTTGAAGAATTCTATATGAGACCACATCAATCTGGAAATCCAGACGCGAACCAATATACTCCGGTTTTTAATGGATTACCAGGCTGGCAATTATATCACGGTGAAGGGTATGGTGCAGCGGTTGCGTATGCGTTCAATGAATGGATCCACGTTAAGATCGTCGTATCAGGAAAACAAGCTGAAGTATATATAAAAGATATGGAGCAGCCTGCACTGTTTATACCCGAGCTGAAGCGGGAGACCAAACCCGGCAGAGTGGGGCTAAGAGTAGTTGATTTTGCCCCGGCTCATTTTTCCAGTTTCAGCTTTACCAAAATGAATAATCCTCCACTAAAGGGAAAAGCCAAAGAGCCTGAAGATGTTCCTGAAGGAACCATTATGTCATGGTTAATTTCAGACACTTTTGAAGAAAAACCGTTGGTTGGCAAATTTCGACTTACCAAAGACGACAAGGAAAAATTAACTTGGAATAGGCTCACGTGCGAGCGCTCAGGCTTGGCAAATCTCTCTAGATTGCGAGGAATTGCAAGAGGCAAAAATTCTGCTTTCGCGCGGGTGACCATCGTATCTGAGAAAGAGCAGGTAAAGCAACTTCAATTCGGATTTAGTGACAGGGTTAAAGTATATTTCAATGACCAATTGATCTATAGTGGAAATAATCTTTTCCGCTCTAGAGATTACCGGTTTCTGGGAACAATTGGCTTGTTCGATGAATTGTATTTACCACTTAAGAAAGGAGAAAATGAACTCTGGATGGCTGTTTCCGAAAGCTTTGGCGGCTGGGGGCTTAAGGCCAGGTTCAAGGACATGGAGGGAATTGCGGTCAGAGAGTAGAATTCGATTTTTTGTGCGCTGTATAACAAACGCGTGGAGCTGACGAAGGGACTCTGGTTCCTTGGGTTAGCTGTGTGCTCTTTCAAAACTTCTTTTAAACAGCACGTTAAGTGCTCTTAAACCCTTTGCAGCTCACGTGCAAAACCGTTATGCGCAAAGATTGATGATGTGGTGGGTGATAAGGGAGCGAAATTGTTTCGGCGTTGGGGTTTTGCTTGGCTTGCGCTTTGTTCCGCCTTCGTATTACATGTCTTGGATGAGGCGCTTAACGATTTCCTCGCTGTCTATAATCCTACCGTTAAGGCACTTCGAGAAAAATTCCCGTGGGCACTTCTTCCCATTTTTGCATTCATCGAGTGGATTGCCCTGCTTGGTGCCGCCATATTAATTTTGTTCTTACTTTCGATATACGCCTTTAGAGGCATAAGATGGATAATACCGTTGTATTATATCTTTGCGGTAGTGATGCTTGTCAATGGCCTACAGCATATTGGGGTCTTGTTGTATTCGGGTGCTCTAATGCCAGGATCGTTTTCATCACCACTATTGTTAGTCGGCGCTATTTACCTCCTAAGTACTGCGTTCCAAAGTCGAAAATGGCCGAATCCGAACCACTCTTAGGAAGGTGCTTATGGTTGTAGTGGAATAGGGGACGTTGTTTCTCAGACCACTTAGTGATTAAGAAATCATCTTTATCTACATAAAATCATTCTATTTAATTGACGGCTTTTGGTATAATATAATAAAAGGATATGGTTTTATCCAAATTTTTGCGCATGGGAATTATATAAGGATATCTTTTTGCATTCGTAAATAAACGGTTTCACAATTAACAGCCCCTAACAGCCCAAAAATAAAGGTGGGGCAATGACAGCACGAATTCAGTCCAAAGAAAATATTTTCATGGTAATCCGAAATAACCGGAATAAGATCAAGAAATTCGGAGTTCGCAAACTGGGTTTATTCGAATCCATTATACGTAAGGAAGAATTCCAGAAAGATGAAACCCTAAAGAGGACTTATGTGCGCAGCATGGAGATCATTGGTGAAGCTTCGAAGAAGAGTCCGGCTGATCTCAAAGAAAAATACGCTCATCTTGAGTGGCGAGCGATGACAGGAATGCGGGACACATTGATACATGATTATTTTTGAATTGATTATGATATCGTTTGGGATGTTGTTGCCAACAAGATACCGGAACTAATGAAGAATATCCAAAGAGTCTTGCGAGAGGAAGACTCCAAATAACCAGTAAAATGCAATTCAGATGATAAAGGTAGGCAGCTGATCTCCAACGAAATGCAATGCCTGTACACGAAATTCGAAGGAAATTACGGAGGCTCGGAAACAAGCAAAGGGCAAAAGTTTCACGGAGATTTTTTAAGACGGGGCCGGGAGAGTATGGGGAAGGCGATGTCTTCTTGGGAATTAAGGTCCCTGAGCTGAGGAAGCTCGCAAAAGAATATCAAGACCTTACAACCAAGGAGATTAAGCAATTACTCAAGTCTCCCACCCATGAAGAAAGGTTACTGGCACTGTTGATACTTGTTCGCACGTATTCAAAGGGAAATGAAACAACGAAAAAGGGGATCTATGAGCTGTACTTAAAGAACACCAAATTCATAAATAATTGGGACCTCGTTGATGGGTCAGCCGAATATATTGTCGGAGATTTCTTGATGGACAAAAGCAAGAAGCCCCTTTACAGCCTGGCGAAATCAAGCGATTTGTGGGAGCGGCGAATTTCCATAATGTCAACATTTCACTTTATTAAGCGACATGAGTTCTCTCAAACACTCAAGATCTCCAAAATATTACTATCTGATGAGGAGCACTTGATTCATAAAGCAGTGGGATGGATGCTCCGTGAGGTCGGCAAGCGCCATTTGCCCACCGAAGAGAAATGCTTGAGAGAGCACTATAAGAAGATGCCACGGACTATGTTGCGGTATGCGATTGAAAGATTTCCGGAATCTAAAAGACAGCGCTATCTAAGAGGGAGCATGTGACGCTCAATGTACGGGAAAGCATGAAATATCAAAGTAGGTATTATGTCTTCAGAAAGAGCAGAAATACGGGAACACCTGAATACCTGACCAGATTCTTGAAAACCAAGTTGCCATTTTTGTTCCCTAATTGTAACCGTTGAATATAAGCTGTACTTTTATGGAAGGGAAAAGACAATGAGAGGAAAGGTTCTTATTTTAACTGGGACCTTTTTTGTGACGATTCTATGTCTTCATTCCACCTGGCCTGTATGGTGCCAATCTCGACCAGAACTCACCATCCAATCGGAATCGGCCGTGTTGATGGATGGAACGACCGGTCAGATCCTCTTTAAAAAGAACCCCGAGAAGCAATTCAGCCCTGCTAGTCTTATAAAAATGATGACCTTATATCTAGCCTTTGATGCCATCAAGCGCGGGACTGTAAAATTTGACCAAGAGGTGCTTGTCAGTAAAAGAGCGTGGAAGATGGGCGGGTCCCAGATGTTTCTTGAAGTTGGGGACAGGGTCAAATTCATTGAATTGATCAAGGGGGTTGCCACCATATCAGCCAATGACGGTGCTCTGGCTATCGCTGAGTTTCTGACAGGCTCCGAGGAAGTCTTTGTCCATCAAATGAACGAAAAGGCCCGCGCTCTTGGCCTGAAGCACACCCGATTTGTCAACTCCCATGGCCTTCACGCAAAAGGTCAACAGACAAGTGCTATCGATATGGCCTCTCTTGGATTTCATTATATCGATCAACCATTGCTCAAACGGGACAAAAGTGTCGATGGCCTCAAGACAGGGTATTTGAGGAGAGCTGGGTATCATTTTCTCTTTTCAGCCAAAAAAGACAGCCAGAGGCTCATCGGCATTGTCATGGGAGCAAAGACCGCCGAGAGCCGTGACGGTGACGCCTTGAAGCTTATTGGATACGGGTTCAAAAACTTCTCCACCCTCACAGTGGTCAAGGAAGGGGAAGTTGTTGGGAAAGTGAAGGTGCCCAATGGCGATCTACCGGAACTAGGCCTCTCCGCCACCAAGACCCTTATCGTGACAGTTAATAAAACCGTGGAAGAATCCATTTCCCTCAGAAAAGAGATCCCACCTTCGGCAAATCCTCCCATAAGCAAAGGGGACATTCTCGGAAAGCTCGTTCTCGAGGGTGAGGGGTTTTCAAGGGAAGAGATCGACCTCGTTGCCAGCCAGGACGTTCTGCCCAAATCCTATACCAAGTATTATGTACTTGGCTCCGCGGCTATGGTTAGTCTTTTGGTTTTCTTTTATTGGAGACGCCGAGTCCCGAGGAAAAAACCGAAAAAGCGGAGGAGATAAATACAGAGTGTCCCTTTGCCTACAGAACCATGATGCAGATCCAAAATAAATCATGGGTAGATAATATCCCCAAGCATATATCCATTGAGAGATTCCCTTCCTGCTCTTTACCGTGAAAATTTCTATATAATGTAGTATAAAAAGGAGAAAGTACTATATATAGGGGAAAAGAAATCATTTCTTATGGAGTTCGCTTCCTCGGAATATTTTTGACTCGGAGCCTCAAAAGGTGTAAAGTTGAAGTAGGGGTGAATCACTAAAAACGAATGAGAAATCTAGGCGGGGGGGATATTTATGGAAGATACAACAAAGTCAAAGAGCTTTTCGCAATTATTAAAATACGGTATTCCTTTTCTCATTTTACTGGTGGTTGGCCTCTTTTTTCTCTTCCAGTACGGACCTTGGAAGAAACTTGAGACTGAGGAGATCGAGAGAGAGGCAGCGGAGCGCATCGAAGCTCTCAAGGACGAGCCCAGTGAGCCCATTGACTTGGAGAGGGCCGATCACTTTGTCGATGCCAAAACAGTTCTTTCCAAAAAGGATCGGCGGATCATTACCACGACACCCAAGACACTTCTGGAGGATCTGCCCGTTGGGGCCAAATCCGAAATCAAGATCTTAGTAGAAGAAGAGAAGACAATCATAACCACCCCCCGGGAGCTCCTGAGCAACCGAACCATCCATCCAGATACTCCGATTCGCATTCTCAAAGAAGGCGGAATAGTCACGGAGACTACTCCCAGGAAGCTTATGGCCGACCCATCCATCACTCCAGACACGCCCATAAAGATTATCGAGAAGGTGGAGAAGGTGACTGTCACCACTCCAGAGGAACTCCAGAAGATGGCCATGAGCCCAGAGACTCCCATCAAGGTCATCGTGGAGAAGCCAGGCGAAACCTTGACACTCTCCCAACTCTTGCAAGAGAAAAGGGACCTTGGGGAAGACACCTTTTACGTCCATGCCGTAACCAGAGAGGATGCTCAGGGCATCTGGGGTATTATTCAGCACGGCCTTATGGATCAGTTCCTCAGAGGGGTCCCGGTAGGTGTTGAATTAGGGGTTCCGAAAAGAAGGGTTCTGACTTTAAAGATATCGGAAGATGCGGATGAACCTGATGACGGCGGGTACAGTTCCTTTTTAGGAAAAGTCCTGGTCAGAAAAACAAAGGAATCCTACGTGTATAACCACACTAGTGGCCGCATGGGCAAAAACCCAGACTACATCTTCCCCGGTCAGGAGCTTGTGATTAGTCGCTTTTCCAAGAAAGAACTGGTAGAGATCTATAAGCACTTTAGCCAGAATTCCTAAATATCTCTTATTACGGTTAGGAGAGATGCGCGCACGAATAAGGAATCTCCTCTCTGTTTTTCCTTCTGTGATGATTATCCTTTTTTGGCTGCCCTCCCCCTTGAACGGGGAGGAGAGGGCCAACTTCTACGTGAACCTGGGTCTCAGCTATTATGAAGTGGGCCATTATGACAGGGCTGTGGAAAGATTTCAGAAAGCCCTGAAGCTGGATCCCAACTTCCCCAGGCTTTACGGCCTCCTCGGATCGGCCCTCCTCCAAAGTGGCAAGATCGATCAGGCCATTGAAGCCTACACAAGGCAAATAGCCCGCGCCCCAAATGTCGCTCAATTCCATTTCAATCTTGGGCTGGCTTACCAGCGTAAAGGACTTCAGCGGGAAGCGATAGCGCGGTTCGAGAGGGCAGTGGAGTTGGACGGAGGGCTTGTCGAGACCCATCGAGCCTTGGGATTTGCCTACATGGAACAGGGAAACTTGGTTAGTGCCATTTCTTCCTTCAAGCAAGCCATTTCCCTTGACCCCTCATCCTGGGAGGATTATTACAACCTCGGTGTGGCCTTTTATCGTCAGGAGAAATTTGAGGACGCAGCCCTTTCATATCAGCAGGCCATCCGGCTCAATCCAGAAGGGACCAACATCCACATGGCCCTGGCAAAGACCTATGCCAGGCTCGGAAAATTTGATCTTGCCTTGAGACAGTACAGGCATGCCCTGGACGCCCGGCCGCTGGACCCAGAGATTCATTATGAACTCGGCCTCTTCTACCGTCTTCGAGGAGATAGTAAGATGGCAATAGCCGAGTTCGAAATCGCCCTGATCCATGATTCGAACCATTTCGGTGCCCAGACAAAACGCGCTGATCTCCTCGTGGAGATCGGACAGTTAGACGCCGCCATTGAGGCCTACAACAAGGTTCTCCAGGCGCGTCCCAATGCCGTCGATGCACGGTTAGGTATGGGTATTGCCCTCAGAGAGAAGGGTATGTACAGAGATGCCATCAATCACCTCGTAGCGGCAAAATCCCTCACTTCTGACAGGGGCGACATTCGATTTCATCTGGCCCTTTGCTACGATCTCCAAGGCCAATACGATAGGGCCATTCCCGAGTATGAGGCGACCGTAAAAATGGATCGATCCAACGCAGAAACCTACTTCAATCTGGGAGTGATCTATTATGCCCGCGGCGAAAAGGCAAGGGCTGAAACCTACTATCGAAGGGCAGTGGAGACGAAGCCTGATTTTGCTGAAGCGTACAACAATCTTGGGATCCTCAATAGCGAGAAGGGATTAAATAAGGAAGCCCTCCAATCCTATGAGAAGGCGGTGAGCGCGAAACCCGATTTTGTTGAAGCTATCAACAATATGGGAGTCATCTATCGGAAAATGATGTCCTATGACAAGGCCCGTGAGCTTTTTGAAAGGGCCGTTCGGGTAGACCAGAGTTTTTCTAAGGGATATTATAACCTCGGTACCGTTTTGGGGGCATTGGGGGAAAATACCAAGGCGGCTGAAGCCTACCGGAAGGCGATCGAAATCGATCCGAACCACGGCGATGCCTATTACGGCCTTGGTGCTCTTTTACAAGGCGAAGGTCAGGCCGAAGAGGCCTTGGAGGCCTATCGGAAAGCCCTGGCAATCAATGCCCATGATATCCAGGCGCGATTCAAGCTGGCCGAAGTTCTCACTTCTCAGAATCGCTACGACGAATCCATCAAGGAGTACAAGGCCATTCTGGATAGAGACCCCAAAAACGTGGAGAGCCTGAATAACTTGGGGGTCGTCTATTTCAGAAAAAAATCCTATGAGGAGGCACAACGGTACCTTCTGAGAGCAGTAGATCTTGATCCCAACATCGATTATATTCATGACAACCTCGGCATGGTCTACGAAAAGATGGGAATGCATGAAAAAGCCAGAGATGAGTATGAAAGGGCTATTGCAAGCTCAAAGAGGAAATCATCAAGTCCGTAGAGTCAACGGGGTGGATCCGTGAATAAAAAGAGACTGTTCCCATCCCTTCTCCTGTCTTTCCTCATCCATCTGGGGGTTCTGACCGCAATCGACGTGTTCTTCGTCCCCACCCCGGTCATGCCGGAGTGGCGTGAATTGATTCCAGTTGATATGTTTATCATTGAAGAGGAAGAAGAGGTATCCCAGAGTGACCTCAGGCTTAAGGAAGCCGGAATCTCGAAAGAATCTTTGATTGCAAAGGCTCAGACAGCCAAGGGCACTCCAACAACTACCCCCGTGGAAGATTTCCCCGGGCCCATCCCCAAGGAAGGCACCTTTAAGCCCAGCCTGAATATGGAACAGATCCCAACCCCGGGCGTCCTTCCCCCGGGGGGGGAGGGAAAAGAGGTGGAAAGCAGACGGGTTATCTCCCGCTCAGCGAGTCCCCCCCAACGCCTCCCCGCGATACCCCATTCCCCGTCGGACCAATCGCCCCTCCTTGAAGTGGAGGAAGCGAGAGTCTTAACTATGGCCGAAAAAGGTGGAATCCCAACCGATTCCACGACATTGGAAAAGATCACTGTCCCTCTGGGGAGAAACCGCCCCCATCCCGAGTTTATCTCCGACCTCCCCCCCATTCCAACCGTAAGATCTCCGGTCCTTCCGGAAGAAAGGGAAATGATGCTGACACGGCAGGAGGAAAGCCTTCAGTCGCATATTGGCAATTCAACCACATTAAGCCCATTGAAAGTGCTGAAAGAGGCCGAGAAAAAAACGGCGTACAGCCGCTGGGATAACCTTATCCCTGGAAAAAAGTTATCCATGGCGCCTTTCCTTACTGGATTCGAGAAGAGGGAAACCTTTGAAGGTATACAGAAAGGCTTTTCAATACTGCTCGTTCTGGATACCAGCGGATCCGTCAAGGGCCCACCCCTGGTGGGCATCAAGAAATCGGCCATGGAATTTGTGAACCTTCTGGGAAAACTTGATCGGTGTGGAGTCATAACATTCAATGACCAAACCAGCCTCGTCGTTCCCTTCACCTCGGATAAAAATCGGCTGAAGCGGAGAATCGCCAGCGTTCTAACGGAAGGCAGAAATACCGTGTTGTTCGATGCCCTTGATCAGGCCTTTCTCCTTCTAAAACAGGAAAGAGAGAAAGGGAGATTTGTCGTTCTTTTTTCCGACGGAAAGGACGAGGGGAGCCGGTCAACTCCCCGTGAGGTGATCAAGAAAGCCCGCAAGGAGCGAATATCCGTCTTTTGCTTCGGGTATTCGAGGGTTGAGAGGAGATACCTGAGAATCTTGGAGAACATATCTCAGAGGACGGGCGGCATATTTGCGGAGGCTCCCCATTTTGGGGAGATCGTGGAACTATTCAGGACAGCCAGAGACTTGAAGGGCAAGCAAGAATCATGACCCATCAGACGGGCAAGGAATCGATAGAAAAGTCAAAATTGATCTGAGTCTTTAAACGTTCTTCATTGTACTTGATAGGGTTTTCCATACAGACCTAAGAACAACGAGATCATTGCCCATTTCTATAATTCTACACCCCAAATCGATGTATTTTCTTGCCTCCTCCTCCCACGGTTGGCCAATACCGATTGCAACGGGCTTACCATATTTATTGGCCACTTCTATCGTCTTCTTGATGGCATCTTGAACTTTCGGATGGTTTTTCCGAGGTCCTCGGAGGCCTATTGACATTGAATAGTCGGCCGGGCCAAAAAGAACGAAATCGAGTCCCTCCATCGACAAGATCTCATCAAGCTTGGTAATAATTTCCTCATTTTCAACCATGATTCCAAGTAAGGTCTCATTTTCGCTCCAGTTTACCCAATCCTCACCGCTCCTTGCTCCCCATTGGCCCGAAAAACAGAGGCTCGAATACCCCCGAGTTCCCCTTGGAGGAAATTTTGCAGCCTTTATGAGGTCTTCGACTTCTTCCTTTGCCGAGATGTCCGGTAGCAATATCCCTCCCGCGCCGGTTTCTAAGGCCTTATTGATTAAGTAATGATCGCCTTTATCGATCCGCAAAATCGGCGTGATTTCGGCTATGGTTGCCGCCCGAATAATATGTTCCAT
>SMTZ1_10001640_pt1 | contig 45970 bp, 34 predicted proteins | sample DeeMarSWOR136_30_FD_25667 | JGI IMG/M metagenome (IMG submission 25667) | reverse complement strand
TTTCCATGAAGCCTGCCAGAAGTCTCTGAGTATCAAACGGCAGCCTGTCGACATTCTTCAGAAGAACGGTTCCCTTGTCGGCCATTTCGAGGTAACCCAGTCTGCGGGCAGTTGCCGTGGCAAAGGCTCCTTTTTCATAGCCGATGAGCTCGGATCCCCAGGCCTCCCTCTTCAGCGACTCGCAATTGATGACGATGAAAGGCTCTTCTTTTCTTTCCCCCCGATAATGAATAGTCCGAGCGATCAATTCCTTTCCAGTTCCCCTCTCGCCCCGAATGAGGACCGGATGGGAATGTGCGGAGGCCTCGCCCACCAGCTCCAAGATGGCTTCCATTTTTTTTGAACTGCCCACCAGTCGACTGAACCGAAAATCCTCCTCCTGGCGGAGAAAACGGTTAAAGGCTATCTCCTTATCGCGGGCCTCCTCGATTTGCTCATTGACTCTGCGGATCCGCTGGGAGAGAATTGTGATGAAGTGTCGATTAATAGGGGGGTTGTCCCGTAAGACCTCGTCAAAATGCATCTTATAGAGGACCAGGATCTCGGTGTCCTCCACTGCCTTCGTGGCCACTGCGCTGGGCTCACCGGTCAGTAACGACATCTCGCCAAAATGGTCTCCCGGATAGTAGTCGGCCAGTACGATTTCCGCTCCCTCAACGTTGACTTCAATAGCCTGGACGTGGCCCTTTTTAATGATATAGAGGCAGGCTACGGGGATGTCCTTCTTGGTGATGAAGAGTCCCTTGGGGATTTCCTCCACGAAAAGCCGCGAGGCAACCTTTTCCCTGGCTTCATCGGATACGTCTTTGAATACGCTCGTCCTCTTGAGGAAATCGGCCAACTCGTTTTCCCCTGAGGACCCGGGGGGGACGTGTTCGGTGGACTCTACCATGGTACTGTTTGCTGAGGGGGATTCTTGATCAAACCTCACACGAGTAAAGGGATTTCGTCAAACACTCATCGCCGTAAATTATACATGAAACCAATGCACGAATAGAAGAGAGTCCGAAAGGATCGGCGCGTCAGCATTCCGCCCTTCCTGCGCTCTATTCTCAGGTTGTCGGAATGCCCCTGCAGAATGGTGCCATTGATGAGAGGAGGTAGAAGGGCACTTCCATCATTGCCTTTCGGCGATGAGGGCCTCTACAACGGATGGATCGGCGAGGGTCGAGGTATCGCCCAGATCCTCGATATCCCCTTCGGCTATCTTTCTCAAGATTCTCCGCATGATCTTTCCGCTCCGGGTCTTGGGCAGGGCGTCGGCGAAATGGATTTTGTCCGGTGTAGCAATTGGACCGATTTCCTTCCGGACATGGCCCACTAATGTTTTCTTCAGATCGTCCGTCTGTTCAACGCCGGATTTTAACGTTACGAAGGCATAAATCCCTTGCCCCTTGATATCATGGGAGAACCCAACGACGGCCGCTTCGGCCACCAGTGAGTGGGAGACAAGGGCGCTTTCGATCTCCGCCGTTCCGAGACGATGCCCCGAGACGTTGATGACGTCGTCCACCCTTCCCATTAACCAGAAGTAGCCGTCCTCATCCCTTCTCGCCCCATCTCCCGTGAAGTACATCCCCGGAAACTGAGAAAAATAAGTATCGACAAATCTCTTCGGATCGCCGTAAACGGTTCGCATAATCCCTGGCCACGGTTTGCGGACGCACAGATAGCCCCCTTCATTGACGCCACATTCGGACCCATCCTCCCTGACAACCACGGCATCAATCCCGGGGAAGGGAACTGTCGCCGATCCGGGCTTGATGGGGATTGCCCCCGGCAGTGGGGTGATGATGCTTCCGCCCGTCTCCGTCTGCCAATAGGTGTCCATGATAGGGCACCTTCCGCGTCCGATCACGGTGTAATACCACATCCAAGCCTCTGGGTTAATGGGCTCGCCCACCGTTCCGAGAATGCGTAGGCTGCTCAAATCCCTTTTCCGTGGCCAATCGTCTCCCTCCCGCGCAAGGGCACGGATGGCGGTAGGTGCCGTGTAGAAAATGTTTACCTTGTATTTCTCAACGATCTCCCAAAATCGGTCGGGTTTGGGGTAGGTGGGGACGCCCTCGAACATTAGGCTCGTACCGCCTAGGGCCAAGGGACCATAGACAATATAGCTATGGCCGGTGACCCACCCAATATCTGCAGTGCACCAGTAGATATCTCCATCCTTTACGTCGAAAATCCATTTGGTCGTCTGCAAGGTATAGAGGAGATAACCAGCGGTGGTGTGCAGTACCCCCTTCGGCTTGCCCGTGCTCCCGCTCGTATACAGGATGAAGAGGGGATCTTCGGCATCCATTTCCTCCGGTTCGCAATCGGCGGTGATATCGTCGGCAGCCATCTCCTCCTCCCACCAGGTATCCCTCCCCTTTTCCATGGCTACGTCGGTATTGGTCCGTTTGCAAACGATGCATGATTCGACACTAGGACATTCCCGCAGGGCCACATCCGCGTTATCCTTTAAGGTGATGACCTTTCCGCCTCGAAAACTACCATCCGTGGTGACCAGGAGTTTGGCCTCGCAGTCCAGTATTCGGTCCCTCAATGATTCGGCGCTGAAACCGCCGAAGACCACACTATGAATTGCACCGATCCGTGCGCACGCTAACATTGCGATGGGAAGCTCGGGAATCATGGGCATATAGAGGGCAACTCGGTCACCCGTTTTCAGTCCCTTCTTCTTCAGGACGTTGGCGAATTTGCAGACCTCGCGGTGAAGGTCTTGGTACGTATACGTGCGGTTTTCCCCGCCCGGCTCCCCCTCCCAAATGAGGGCGGCTTTGTTTTGCCTGCCATCGCGAAGGTGTCGGTCAAGACAGTTAACGGAAACATTCAATTTCCCCCCGGTAAACCAACGAATCACGGCCTTAGGGAAGTCGGCCTCCAAAACGCGGTCCCATTTCTTGAACCACTCCAGTTGAGCGGCCTTTTCGGCCCAAAATCCCTCGGGGTCTTGGGTAGACCTCTTATAGATTTCCTCGTATTCGTCAAGGCTCCTCACATGGGCTTCCCGGCTAAGGGCAATCGGAGGTTCAAAGATCCGGGTTTCGTCCATTACCGATTCGAGTGCCTTCTTATCCTCCGCCATAGCTAAAACCTCCTCTTCACTTCTGCCTGAAGAAAATACCAAAGCATTGGTGTTTTTTCAACGAAGTCACTCCAGTGCCCGGGCAACGGGGATTATATTCAAAGTATCCGAGCTTCCAACGTGAATCCGACGCCACTGAAGGATGAGTGGCGATAAATCGCTCAAGCTGTTTTTGGATGGTATCAACCTTCAAAAATGGAAAGAGCAACTAAGATAAAGGAAGGATATAAACGGTCAAGGAAGGGCCAATTGCCTAAAGGATCTCGGAAGCTCTTATATGAATACCACCTCCTTGATTGCAAAAGAGGACGTGGTGAATCTCAATCCAATTTTTTTCTCAACCTGTTGATACCCAATACTCCGATATGACACTTCGTGCAAGACTCCTTTACACTAAATGCGGTCTCACCATCATGGCATGTGCCACAGGTTTCGCCTTTCTCCATCAATTTCATGGTGAAATTGCCGCTCGCCTCAGCAGCACCCGCTTCCTCCGCGAAGATATCTTCATGACAATCTTTGCAACTGAAGTCTTTATGTTCCTTGTGACTGAAATAAACGCCCTTGACGGGCTTTGAAAATATGATAACTCCCCCGTCTTCATCCTGCGGGTAACCTTTGTCCAAGGGAAAAAGGCCTATCGAGCCTAAGCAGAGTATAATAGCACAGGGTAAAAACAGTTTTTTCATGAGGATCTCCCCTACGTAACGAATTCGTTTTCAGGATCCGACTTATATCTTAATATAGCCACCTCTGGGCCTTGTTTCAGCCTCGGGTTTTAATACCCAGATCTTCTTTTCAATCTGATGCAGCAATTTATATACCTTACTTCCCCTATCATTGAGATCCCCAAAAACCCTCGTTCCGGTTGGGCAAGCCTCCACGCAAGCAGGCGTTCCTCCCTTTTCGAGAATCGGTTGACAGTACGTGCATTTATCGATGGCATATATTTCCTCATTGAAATATCTGGCATCATAAGGGCAGGCTAACATACAGCCCTTACATCCTATGCATTTTTTAGGATCTACGAGAACGATTCCGTCTTCTTTCCTTTTATAGCTTGCCGAGGTTGGGCAGGCATAGACACAAGCGGGGACATCGCAGTGATAGCAGAGGACCGGAATAAACTCAACCAGAGGTTTTTTCCCCTCTTGCTCCAGGTGCCTTTCCAATATACGGGTTCTATAGTAATCCGGAATATCGGGTATATTCCAGGTCTTCTTGCAGGCGTCCATGCATCGTTCGCAATCGATGCAGAGGTTTTCCACAAGAACCATACAATAGTTCTTTTCATAATGGGGTCTCTTCCAGGTGAAGATATGATAACCCATTTCCCTCGCCGCCGCAGAAAAGGCGCGGGCCACGGGTAAACCCAGGCCTAACATGAGGGCTGAGCTTGCTCCCATCCTGACAAAGTCGCGGCGGCTTAGGCCTTTCAGTCCCTTCTCATTCTTATTCTTCATTTCAACTCCCCTAAGCATAATGAATTATTTCTGACGTAATGCTTCACAGTATTTCCGACTTCAGAGCTTGATTGTGAAGGTGTCCTTATTCCTTCTCTTTGTTCTTCTTCAACGTCTCTTTCGCCCTGTCCAACCTAAATCTCCTAGACTCGTAAGGCTTCATCCGAGGCTTTAACTCCCAGGGCCCCTTGATTTGTTCCCTCTCTTTAGCCTTTTCCTCTTTGGCCCGGGCCAAAACCCGTTGTTCTTCCTCGGCCAACTCCTCGATTTCCTCATGGGTAATCTCATCGAGATCTAAGAAACGTTCTGCCAGCAAGTAGAGCAACATACAGAGTCCAAAACCTCCACCTACAATCCCTATCTCACCTATTGAAGGTATATAACTTGCGTACGTCTCATAAAGTTTTGCCCCTATTGAGTGCCATACTGGGGTCAATTGGTCTACTACCACGAGGTCGTACCTCATAAAAAAGATACCGACTAAACAGGATACGGATGCCCAGAACATTGCACGGATATTCTTTAGCCTTGTAATCAGTAAAATACCGAGGGGAAGGAGAATGCCCAAGAAAATCTCGAAAAACCAGAAATTGAAACGCAAGGGGCCAGCAATTAAGGCCATCGTTGACTCATATTTTCCGTGAGGCCACCCAAAGAAGCCGATAATCATCTCCCACCAATAGAAGAAGAGCAAGGTAGCCAAAAAAACAATCTGAAGCTTGGCCACCGCCACGAGCGAATTTTTCACCGTCTGATCAAATTTTCTTCCCCTCAATTTATAGGAGATATACGTGAAGAATAGTGCTATGGCCCCCCCGGAGACGAATGCCGAGAGAATAAAATATATGGGTATGAATGGACCATGCCAGTAAGGCCGGGCAGTTAAGGTGGCAAATATGCCCCCTAGATTGCTGTGTGCGATAATACCAAAAAAGGCCCCGAAGAGACCGAAAGTCGCAGCGTACTTAATCCTTTCCAAAAGTAAAGAGATAAATTCAAAGGACATAAAAATGATATAGAGTATGTATAATGTGCCCATCCACCAAATATTCGACATTAGATTAGGGGTTATAAAGTTCCATACCATTTTTAACGGATGCTCGAGTTCGAACAGCAATACCAAAAAACCGCTGAATATCGTGGCCAATGCCAGAAATACTATTCTCTTGGAGATGGGCTCAAAATTGTGCAGTTTAAACACGTGGCCCAGGGAGGAGATCAGACAACATCCAGTGGAGGAGACGACAAAGAATACATAGGTGGAGAGAAGGATGCCCAGTGGTACGTCTCTGGTACAATTGAATACTGCGTGGTGTCCCTTCATGAAACCATACAGACCAACGATAATCCCGATAATAAATAAAATCACTCCCACTCCGACAAGAGGAATATAATACTTCGACCATTCGTACGGAGCCTTCCTTCTGTATACCACCGAGAGACTTCTCGCGAGATCCATCGTATATTTCCTCCTCAAAAAAACCGATTCTTAGCCTATACGAACTCAACACCAGCGAAAATCTAACTTGTTCAGATGGGGCAAAAACATTGATAAAAATCCTTTTTTACATGTATTGTATGGAATTGTCAAGAAAAATCCTCGGATCTCATGCGAGCCAATCATCCGGGAACCCAAGGACATGTAAGAAATAGAAGGGAAAAAAGAATTTTTTCACATAGACGAACCTACTATACCAAGTTTTTCATGTTCTTTTCAAGATAGATAGGGACTACGGAAATGCCGCTGCTCAGGCGGCCTGATCTCCATGAGCATGAGGCAATTGACATTACATATGTTGAAGAGCGATTTCCATCTTTTTAAAGAAATCCCCGGGCTTAATGACCTCATAAAAACGAAGGTTTTCAATCTCCTTGCCGTTTCGGCCGAGAAAGATAACCGTTGGGACACCTTTGATACGATACCTCTTCATGAAGGATCGATTTTCAGGCTTGGTTGAGTGGGTGAGGTCCACCCGTAGTGTGACAAATTGTTTTGCCTTGGCGATCACCGGGGGTGATGAGAAAGTCCGGTACTCCATTTCTCGACAGGGAACACACCAGTCTGCCGTGAAATCGACGATGACGGGTTTCTCCTCGGTGAGGGCTCTTTGGACCAGCTTCTCATCATAATCGAGCCATTGAATGGCCTCTCCATGAAAGAAGAGGTGACCGGGCGCAAGCACGAGATAGGAGGAGAGTAAGAGGCCGAAAATACCCGTGCCCCATTTAGCCCCTCGGAATCCCCTTACGCCCTTGCCCGATCCCTCGACCCATCCCAAATAGATCGAGCCGACGACTGCAATGGAAGCCTGCAAGAGCCAATAGAGCTCATTGGAGATGAGGTAACGTACGAAATAGACGGCCATCCCGAGGAGAACGAACCCAAAAATCTTCCTTACCCAGACCATCCATTGGCCGGAACGCGGGAGTCTCCTGAGGCTTCCCGCCAAGGTACCCAGGAAGAGGAATGGGGTTCCCAGGCCCAGGGCCAAGACGAAGAAGGTCCAAAACCCGAGGATTGGGTTTCCCCTCTGACCAACGTAGGACAACAACCCGATGACAAAGGGGCCAATGCAAGGGGCAGCCAGAATCCCCACGGTCAGGCCCATGAGAAGGGCCCCGTAGACGCCGTGCGATGATTTCCCGGCGATTCGGGTGAGAAAGGCTGGCATCCTGATTTCATAGAGCCCAAACATGGAAAGCGATAAGCCCACCAAGACGAAGGCGATAAAGAGGAGGACCACGGGATTTTGCAGGGCTGACCCAAAGAGACTTCCGGTAAGGGCTGCCAACGTTCCGAGTATGGAGTAAGTGATCGCCATGCCGAGAACGTAAAAGAGGGAGAGGACAAATACCCATCGCGGTCTGCCCGCCCCTTGGGCAACGAAGAAGCCAATGGTGATGGGGATGAGGGGATAAATACACGGCGTGAGGTTGAGCCCCAACCCGCCCAAGAAGATGATTAACAGGGAGAGGAACCATCCCCTTTCAAGGGGGATAGCGGCAGAAGGGTGCCTCTCGGGAGGGATCGCCCTTGCGGAGGGGCGGAAGATCTCGGGGTGGGTCGGGTATGCCTGTGCTGGATCCCCGGTGATGGGGATTGGAACCGAAAAGGCTACCTCCGCGGGGAGGAGACAACTCCGATCGTCGCAGGCCTGGTAGGTAATTTTTCCCGAGATGCGGCCTTTTCCCGGGGATGCCTCCGTCGCGACAGCCAGGTCCATAAAGATATGCACTTTCCCCTCATACACGGCCAGTTCGCCCGCGGAGAATTTGAAGGCCTTGCGCTTGGGTTCCGGATAGTGAATCTTCCCCACCGCGAACTGGGGATCCGTCTGGAGGACCACCTCCGTTGGGACGAGGGATGTCTCAAGGGGTTTGTGGGCGTTGATGTGCCAGCCCTTTTCAATATCCAATTGAAGGGCAACCCGGATCTCCTCTCCGGGGAGGACGGCTTTTTTGGACAAGAAAACCTTGGTGGAAAGCACCTTTGGTTGGGCGGGGGACGTGGTGGCCATGAGGATGGCCATCAGGATTTGGGCCACAATGGTCAACAACCGGGAGGACATAGCATTCCGTGGGTTGTGGTTCCCTCTCAGGGGAACGTAATGAACCTGCTTTGAAGGCGTTATCGCAGGAGTTCCGGAAAACTGTTGCTTGGCTCGAAATGACCCAAACATTAAAAAATATCAAAACGAGCACAAATCGTCAACCGCGAAAGCCGATAGATGGGCGGAAGCACATGGCATGGGCGATTCCCATATCACCCAAAACGAACGAGTCAAAAGCGAAACGTAAAATATTTCCGTTGACAAAGCAATAAAGGTCCCTTAAAAAGTTAGATTAATATGGCCCCGAAATTGCTAGTCACATCTGGGCAGAGATACCCTACCAGAAAGGAACCGTGGAATGAGGAATATGGCTGCAGTATTTATGGTGCTCTTCTTAATGGCCTGCTCGAATATCGTTCATCTTCACAAGGGAACCCCGGATGACGATTTCACGGGGGAACCCCCGACATCCGGAGGGGAGACTGCTCTAGCCCTTGAGGGGATGCTCAGCGCGCCCACTCCCGAGGTGTGGGAACTCCCCGAGATAGCGGTTTCTCCCAGTTGGGATAAGACCCCTGAGGGGAGGAAACGGGAGGAGGGAGAAGTCACTGCGACCATTTCCGGTCCACCGTGGGATGACGAGACACTGATCTTCACCGAACCGGATGTACCCCTCCCGGAACGAGGGCCGTTTCAAGGAGAAACGGACCTCTGGCTGGCCCACCGCCTACCCTGGGAGGATGAGGACAATTTCCTCGGGGAGGTGGGGACAGACGTTCACGAGGGGGATCCGTTTCAGGAGGAAGAGGCGGCCGAGGAAACCGAATTCGACATCCCCATCGTCATCAACGGGAAGGTGGAGCACTTCATCATGTACTACCAGACCAGGGGACGGAAGGTCTTCAATCGCTGGCTCGTACGATCGCGGCGGTATATCCCCTTGATGCGGGAGCTTTTGAGGGAGAATGGGCTTCCCGAGGACCTGGTCTATCTGGCCTTAATCGAAAGTGGCTTCAATCCCCGTGCCTATTCGAGGCGAAGGGCCATGGGCCTCTGGCAATTCAGGTATGAGACGGGAAGGCGGTATGGGCTCCGGGTGGATTGGTGGATCGATGAGCGGAGGGACCCGGTGAAATCGACGATCGCCGCCGCCAGGTACCTGCAGCATCTCTATGATCGGTTCGAATGCTGGTACCTGGCGGCCGCAGGGTACAACGCCGGTGAGGGGAAGATCTCGAGGGCCATCAGGAGATATAAGACCGAGGATTTCTGGGAATTGACCAAGTACCGGTATTTGAAAAGGGAGACCAAGAACTTCATTCCCAAGATAATCGCCGCTGCCCTCATCGCAAAAGACCCGGAGGCCTATGGCTTCCTTGACATCGCATACGAAGAACCGATTCGCTTTGAAACGGTGAGGGTGCCCGACGCCACGGATTTGCGCGTGATTGCCAAGGCAGCGGAATCGACCTATGAGGAATTGAAAGGCCTCAACCCCGAGCTGAGAAGGTGGTGTACCCCGCCCAATTATCCCAACTATGAGCTGAAGCTTCCGCACGGGAAAAGGGAGGTCTTCCTGCAGAACTTCGCTGAAATTCCCCCCTCCCGGAGGATAACGTTCCGCAGACACGTGGTTCGCTCCGGTGAGACCCTTTCTCACATCGCCCTCCGGTACCGAACCGATGTCGGGGCTATCATGAGGATGAACCGTATCGGAAACAAGCACCGGATCAGGGCAGGCCAGTCCCTCATCATCCCCGTTCGGGGAAGCGGTGGGTTGAGGAAGCGAGAGATGACAAGGGGAGTGAATCGGCAGAGGAGCCTTCCTGATCACGGGGAAGGGGCTTTCATCTATACCGTAAGGAAGGGAGATACCTTGTGGGAAATTTCGCGTTCCATGGGGGTTGACTTGGAAAGCCTCTGTCGGTGGAATGGAATCCGAAACGCCCGCAGGATTTACCCCGGCGATAAGCTCGAGATACGTACTGAGGACCCCACCAAGGGAACTGAGGGGAAAATCCCGCCCGCGAAAAAGTGGGAAGGGTAGCCTCCTCTGGAATCCACGAGAGCGGAATTCCGTCCCAATTCCCACATAGTGTTTCCCAGATCCCCGTTTGCTCACTGAAGAGGCTTTTCGCCAGTCCAACGTTCGCTCGGAGTGGTTCAGCATTTGTGCACGAGGAGCATCGGGTCTGACCGGTTGTCAGTGGCTCGTCTTATCCTTCGCGCCGAGTGGATACCGAGCATGCTTCACCGTCCCTTCGGGGAAAGCGATATGGTGCCGACAAGCTCCTCGTCGCAAGTGCGGACGAACGAGTCACCAGGGTCTTGGGAGGAGGCCGTAGATGGGGCATCTGGAGAGTAAGATCAAAGCCGCCCGGGGAGAAATAAGGGCCAGCCTCCTTTTGAAAAACGCAAACCTGGTCAATGTCCTGTCCGGGGAGATCTATCCCGCGCATGTGGCCATATACGAAGATACCATCGTGGGTATTGGCCGCTACGAGGCGGAAAGGGAGATAAACTTGGGGGGGAAATTCCTCTGTCCCGGCCTCATAGATGCCCATGTGCATATCGAAAGCAGCATGGTGACCCCACCCCAATATGCCAAGGCCGTGGTCCCCCGGGGCACCACTTCCGTCATCGCCGATCCCCATGAAATCGCCAACGTGATGGGGGTCGAGGGGATAACCCTCATGGCCGAGATGGCAAAGGACATTCCCCTCAGCACCTATTTCATGTTGCCCTCCTGTGTCCCCGCAACGGAGATGGAGACCTCCGGGGCACGGCTTGATGCCGGAGATTTGGAGGGATTGAGGGATAAGGAGTGGGTGCTCGGCCTGGGGGAAGTGATGAATTTCCCAGGCGTAATAGCGTGTATGCCCGATCTGCTGAGAAAAATCGAGATGGTCCGGGGAATGCCCATCGACGGCCACGGGCCTGGCCTGGGGGGGAAAAACCTGGCTGCTTACATTACCGCAGGCATTCGGTCTGACCACGAATCCACGAGCCTGCACGAGGCCAGGGAAAAGCTCCGCAATGGGATGGCAATCCTGATCAGGGAAGGGTCGATGGCCAAAAACCTGGAGGACCTCCTTCCCCTGGTGAGTTCGGAAAATGGACGGAGATTTCTCCTGGCATCGGATGATCGACACCCCGACGACTTGATGGCGGAGGGACACTTGGATTTCATCCTCCGCAAATCCATGAGGCTCGGATTGAAGCCCATTACGGCGATCCAGATGGCCACCATCAATGCGGCAGAGGTCTACGGACTGAGGGATGTTGGCGCGGTTGCCCCCGGCTTCAGGGCGGACCTCGTCGTCCTCGATGATTTGCCATCATTCAGCGTCGATGGCGTCTTCAAAGACGGAAGGCTGGTGGCCCGGGGAGGAAAGATGTTGCCCGGCTCAATACCTGCCAAGGAGATTGAGATGAGGAATACCGTGAGGGTGAGGTCCATCAGCCGAGAGGCCATGGCGATAAGGGGGGAGGGACGTCTGGCCAAGGTCATCGAGATCATCCCCGGTCAGCTTACTACGAGGGCAGTCGTTGAACCGGTAACCATAAGGGATGGCAAAGCGGAAGCGGATCCGGAACGGGACATCCTCAAGGTGGCTGTGTTCGAGAGGCATACTGCGTCGGGGAATGTCGGGCTCGGCTTCGTGAGGGGCTTTGGGTTCAGGGGTGGGGCACTGAGTTCCTCGGTCGCCCACGATGCTCACAACATCGTTGTGGTGGGAGATAGCGATATCGATATGACAGTGGCCGCGGCTGAAATAGCGGAGATGGGAGGTGGCCTCGTCATCGCCCGTGGAGGTAAGGTTTCGAGCGCTCTGGCGCTTCCCCTGGCCGGGCTCATGTCCGATATGGATGTCGAGCACGTGGTGAAACAGCTGAAGCACATGAGAACGATTGGCCGAGACATGGGTTGCAAACTGGAAGATCCCTTCATGGCCCTTGCCTTCTTATCCCTTCCCGTGATCCCGGAACTGAGGGTTACCGATCGAGGGTTGGTCGACGTGGGTCAATTTCGGATCGTGCGCCTCTTCGGGGAATAGCATCCTCGAGGCAAGAAGAGCGTGATATAGGGGAGGGAGATTACCGTTCGATGACCTGCCTCGCCTTTTCGAAGGCTTCTTCGGCCATGGACCGTTGGCCGAGGCCTTCGTATGCAAGACCCAAGTGGCGGTATACCTGCCTGAGAAGGTCCGTCTGGGTTTCATCGAAAAAGGGAATGGCCGCCTCCAAGGCGCCTATAGCCTCCCGGAACCTATGCTGTTTGAGATGGATAACCCCCAGGGTATCCAGGTAGTACCCCCTGTGTTCCGGGGTCAATTCCATTGCTTTCTTGATGAGGCCTTCCGCCTTTTTCAGCTTCTTTCCCTGGGAAAGGTAAACCCAGCAGAGGTTATTGTAATGGTCGCCGTTTCGTGGTTCCATTTCAATGGCCTTCCGGTAGTACCGCTCCGCGTGGCCATACTGGCGCATCGAGTAGGAGAGTTCTCCCAGACGGGTCACCGCTGGAAGGAACTCGGGATTCCTATCCAGGGCCATCTCATATTGGCTCATAGCTGATTCCGGTTCGCCCCTCTTTTCGTAGATGGACCCCAGGGTGAAATGTTCTTGCGCCGACAGGGGATCGTCCCCCCGACCCTTCAATGCGCGGTGAGTGCATCCCACAATCACCAGGAAGGATAGGATAATTATCGGGAGGTCGGGATATCGAATGAATCCCCCTCTCCCTGGTGGGGAAGGATGAGGAGCGTCCAGTAGTCCATCTTTACCCATGACCTCAAGAACCTCTCGTAGGAGATGGCCTTGTTGCTTCGCTTTCCCGAATGGAGGATAAGAATTCCCCGGGTGTCGTCGTAGCCGATGGCCACCGAAAAGTGGTGTATGGGGAGGAGGGGGTAACCCAAATCCTGAAAGACGATGAGGGGATGGTTCCTTCCAATATGGCCCTTCAGGTCGGCCAAGCTCCCGCTGTAGGGTCTGGCATTGAACTCCATCCTCTGGGCAAAGAGGATCAGATCGATGCTCAGTGTTCCCCTCAACCGTTTGTTGTATATGGCCTTGGCGATCTCCCCGGGGTTTACTTGGCATCCGTAGTAATTGAGGACGCTGGCCAAGGCCGCGGGACCGCATTGATACGTGGATTGGGGGAAAAAGGGGACATCGGAGATGTAATGCCTTACTTCACGGTCCTCGGGTCCGCCTTTTTCAAGGGGAATGAGGCCTTTTGCGGAACAACCGAAGGAGATGAAGCCCACCAGCAGCGTGAGGGACAGCACCCTTCCCATCGCCGGGTAGCACGCGATGTCCCTGAAGGCTACCATTTCAGGACATCTATGACCCCCGTCAGTTCCAGGATGAGGAATATGATAAGTCCCACGAGAACGATTACGATCACCCAGACGGCGGTGCTATTTCCCCCCGGCTCCAGTGCGTGGATCTGGCTGGCGATCTGGTGGATCTGGTCGTCATCGAGTTGGTGAAGGCGGGCTTGGATTTCCTCCTTTGTCAACCCGAGCTGCGAGAGCTTGTGCTGGACGAGCTTCATCTCCAGGAACTTCTGGATTGTCTGAAGATCGGTTTCCCGGTGGCTGGCCCCGTTCTCTTCAAGAGGGGATGGAATGAACATTGCCGGCGAGCTGCTGGCGAAGGACAGCACTGAGAAGGCCACGGCCAGATACGAGACGAAAACCCTGTTCATGCAGAACCGCTTAAAGAAGATCATGGATTCCCCTCCTTTTGCTCGGGTGGACAATACATTTTTTGTACCAGAAACCTTCCCCTTTGTCAACTTCAAATTCGGCCGAAAGCACAGGCGATCACTTCCTGAAAAGGGCGAAAAGCACCGTCAAGACGATGCTGATGATGATACAGGTAGTGAGGGGGAAATAGAGGGTAAAGGTATTTCCCTTAAGGTATACATCTCCGGGAAGCCGGCCAACCCACGGGATCTTGTCCTTTACCAAAAAGATCAACCCGGTAAGAACGAGAAGGCCCCGTGCTATGATCAATACCTTCCCAAATCCGCCGAGATTCATGTCTCCCCGCCTATTGCCTTAATTTTCCCTTCCCCCAATACCGCTCCTTTTCGCTGTAAATGCAACCGCAGTACTGCTGGCGATACAGGCGCATAGCCTTAGATTTGCGAATCCCCTCCTGCCACCACTGGCGAAAATCCTCGTAGTGGAAGGCGACTGAGAATTGCTTTCCGAGGCTTTCGCCGATCTCCTTGATGAGGAAGTGGTTCTGATATTTGCTGTACAACAACGTGGTGGTAAAGGCATCGAATTTCCCCTTTTTGGCCATTTTGGCAGCGGCCTCCATCCGGGTGTAGTAGCAGTACCTGCACCGTTCATGCTCGCGATAGACCACGTTGCGGAGGAACCCCTCGAGATCGTATTGGTCCTCGTAAATCATCCTTAATCCGGCTTCTCGGGCGTAGGACTCCATCGCCTCCTTTCTCCTCGCATATTCCCCATACGGGTGAATATTGGGGTTGTAGAAAAACCCGCAGGCTTGGAATCCCGCCCCCCTCAACCTGTTTACGGGAACGATGGCGCAGTTTGCACAACACGTATGAAGCAACACCTTCATATCGCGCTCTTCGGTTTCCAGGGAGGGAGATCCTCGAACTCAGGGGAGATGGTCACGGGGATGTCTCCATGTGCTTCTCCACTTCCAGGACATGTTGAGTGGTCTTGATCACCGTATCCGGATTCAGGGAGATGCTGTCGATTCCGCACTTCACCAGGAATTCGGCGAATTCGGGGTAGTCACTGGGTGCCTGCCCGCAAATGCCGATCTTCTTATTATGCCTCTTGGCCCGTTCGATGAGGTACTGGATAAACTTCCTCACCGCCAAATCCCTCTCGTCGAAGATATGGGATACGATTTCGGAGTCCCGGTCCAATCCCAGGGTCAACTGGGTGAGGTCGTTGGAGCCGATGGAGAAGCCATCGAATATCTGGGCGAACTCATCGACCAAGATGAGGTTGCTGGGCACCTCGCACATCATGTAGATTTCGAGGTCGTTTGACCCCCTGGCCAGGCCGTTTTTCCCCATCTCCTCCAAGACCTTTTCCGCCTCCTCTAAGGTTCGAACAAAGGGCACCATCAACTTCACATTGGTCAATCCCATCTCGTCCCTTACCCTTTTCATGGCCGCACACTCCAGGGCAAATCCCTCCCGATAGTGCTCGTCATAATACCGGGAAGCCCCCCTAAAGCCGATCATGGGGTTATCCTCGACGGGCTCGAAATCCTCACCCCCGATGAGGTTGGCGTACTCATTGGTCTTGAAATCGCTCATCCTGACGATGACATCCTTTGGATAGAAGGCCGCCGCTATCTTGGATGTGCCCTGGGCCAGCCTGTCCACGAAGAATTCCCCCTTATCGGTATAGCCGATGGTAAGCTCCTCGATCTTCTCCCGCTCGGATTCCCTCCTCAGCCGATCGAAGTGTATGAGGGCCAAGGGGTGAATACGAATATAGTTGCTGAAGATGAATTCCATACGGGCCAATCCGATCCCGTCATTGGGGATGAAGGAGAGGGAAAAGGCCTGATCGGGGTTTCCCACGTTCATCATAATTTTGGTCTTGGGCCTCGGGAGGTGTTCCACATCAACCCGTTCAACCGTGAACGGCAAAAGACCTTCGTAAACATGTCCCGTCTCGCCTTCTGAGCAGCAGACGGTCACGGGGTCGCCGGTTCTCACTATCCGACTTCCCTTGCCCGTGCCCACGATGCAGGGAACGCCCAATTCCCTGCTGATGATCGCCGCATGACACGTCCTTCCACCCCGGTCGGTGACGATGGCCGAGGCCATCTTCATGATGGGTTCCCAATCGGGGTCCGTCATCTGAGTCACCAATACCTCATTCTCCCTGAATTTACGGATGTCCTGCACGTTGGGAATGACATTGGCCGTGCCCGCCCCGATTTTTTCGCCCACGCCCTTTCCCGAGACCAGGACCCTCCCCCTGTCCGTCAATTTGTAGGTTTCCAGGACGGTCTGGGCCTGTTGGGACTTGACGGTTTCGGGCCTGGCCTGAAGGATGAACAGTTCCCCCGTGATTCCGTCCTTAGCCCATTCCAAATCCATAGGGCGATATTTTCCCGCCTTCTGCGAGTAGTGTTCTTCCACGGTTACGGCCCATTCCGCCAGTTTCACTATCTCGTCATCCCCCAAGATGAAAGAGGTCCTTTCGTCCGCGGAAGTGGGAATGTTCTTGGTCGAACTCTCCCCGTCCAACCAGTAGACTAATTTCTCCTCCTTCTCCCCCAGGGTCTTCTGGATGATGGGTTTGTAGCCCGATTTGAGGGTGGGTTTAAATACGTAGAATTCATCCGGCCTCACGAGGCCCTGAACGATATTTTCACCCAGGCCATAAGCCCCCGTGATATAGACGACGTCCCTAAATCCGGACTCCGTATCCAGAGTAAAGATGACCCCCGAGCAGGCCTTGTCCGATCTGACCATCTTCTGGACCCCGATGGACAACCCTACGGAGAAATGATCAAATCCCTTGTGCTCACGATAGGAGAGAGCACGGTTGGTGAACAGGGAGGCAAAACACCGCCTGCAGGAGGCCAACACGATATGTTCCCCCCGTACGTTGAGGAATGTCTCCTGTTGCCCCGCAAAACTCGCGTCGGGGAGGTCCTCCGCGGTGGCACTTGATCTAACGGCGACATCGGTATCCTCCCCATAGTGTTCGCACAGCTTCTCATAGGCCTTGATGATCTCGCCCTTGAGGTCCCCGGGAAACTCGATGCTCTGGATGAGCCTCCTGACCTTGCTCGCCCTCGTGGACAGGTTTTCCAGGTCATCGACATCCAGATCGGAGAGTATCTCCTCGATGGTTTCCCGTATCTTTCCGCCTTTGGGGAGGTAGTGGTAATCCCTCACAACCCCCTCCTCCAGGAGGTACCGGTATGCGTTGACCGTAATGGCAAATCCATTGGGAACGTTCACCCCTTTGCCGGCCAACTCCTTCCGCATCTCGCCGAGGGAGGCGTTCTTTCCGCCCACCAATGGAAGGTCCTCCATCCCTATTTGGTCGAACCAGACGATAAAAGGACCCTTTCCCATATGATCTCCTTCAGTTTCCCCCTTTGTCCACTTCTTTAAAGAGCAATCTAAAGGCTTTCCCGAGTGTTGTCAAGGACTTCGAGGTCGGGAGCGTTCCCGGGAGAATGGGGCAACGGTGCTCCCGGCAAGATCAGGAAACTTTCGGCTGATCAAAGGTTGATTTTTCAAAAAAGGGTGTTATAGTTATCCAGCTAAAGAAAATTCCTCTTTCATGGAGATCGATGATGACACATCCACAGTATGTCTTTTCCTTTGATAACGCCGATCCCAAGGATAGAAAGCTCCTGGGCGGCAAAGGGGCTGGCTTGTCCGAGATGACACGCATGGGACTTCCCGTTCCCCCGGGATTCATCATATCCACCGAGGCATGCCTGAGCTACTACGAGCAGGGGGAAAGGGTTTCCGACGATCTCATGGCCGAGGTTGAGGAGAACCTCAAGGATCTGGAGGACAAGACCGGAAAGGGGTTTGGCAACCCCACGAACCCCCTCCTGGTTTCCGTGAGGTCGGGGGCTGCCGTGAGCATGCCGGGCATGATGGATACCATCTTAAATCTGGGATTGAACGGGGATGCGGTTAAGGGTTTGGCAAAAAGGACGGGAGACGAACGGTTCGCCTATGACGCCTACCGGCGATTTATCCAGCTCTTCGGGAAGGTAGCGTTGGGGGTAGACGAGCAGTATTTCGATGTGATCCTGAACGAGACCAAAAGGAAATGCGGGGCCACCTCGGACATGGAGCTGGACGTGGGGGCCCTTTCCGAGATCTGCCGGGAGTACAAGATGATTATTGGGAAAGAAGTACATGACGGTTTCCCCGAGGAACCCAAAATCCAGCTAAAACTGGCCATTGAAGCCGTTTTCAGGTCATGGATGGGTCGAAGGGCGATTGATTACAGGAAGAGGTTCAAGATCACGCCCGATATAGCCAATGGAACGGCGGTTAACGTGTGCACTATGGTATTTGGGAACATGGGAATGGATTCGGCGACTGGCGTTGCCTTCACCCGAGATCCGAGCATTGGCGAGAATGTCTTCTACGGTGAATACCTCACCAATGCACAGGGGGAGGATGTGGTAGCTGGGATTAGAACCCCAAAGCCCATCCAGGAGCTGAGGAATGAGATGCCATCTATTTACGACGAGTTGGAAGGGGTTCGGCATCTCTTGGAGACCCATTTCAGGGAGGTCCAGGATTTGGAGTTCACCGTCGAGAGGGGTAAGCTCTATATCCTGCAGACACGAAATGGGAAAATGACCACCGCCGCCAAGGTGAAGACGTCAAGGGACATGGTGGAAGAGGGGCTTATTAACAAGAAACAGGCGCTGCTCCGGGTGGATCCGGAGGAACTTGAGCAGCTCCTGCACCGACGGATCGACCCCAATGCGGGGATCGAGCCCAAAACCCATGGCATTCCCGCATCCCCGGGTGCGGCAATTGGCCGGGCCATATTCGACGCCGATGAGGCCGAGAGAAGGGGAAGGCTCGGGGAGGATGTCATCTTGGTGAGGGAGGAAACGAAGCCCGAAGATGTCCACGGATTCATCAGGGCCAAGGGAATCCTCACCAGCCGTGGCGGCAAGACCTCCCACGCAGCCGTGGTGGCCAGGGCCATGGGAAAGGCCTGTGTGGTGGGATGTGAGAGCCTCCACATCGACGTGAAGAAGAAGTTGGCCACCGTGGCCTCCGAGAAGATTGCGGAGGGGGATTTCATTACGGTCGATGGCTCCACGGGGGACGTGTACCTGGGGAAGGTCCCCACCGTCGATGCCGAATTCGATGAGAACCTGGAGACCCTGCTGAAGTGGGCGGATGATTTCCGCATCCTCGGGGTGAGGGCAAATGCCGATAGACCGGAGGATGCCCTCAGGGCACGAAGATTCGGGGCGGAGGGAATCGGCCTCTGCCGAACGGAGCGGATGTTTAACGCCCCAGATCGGCTCCCCACCGTCATCGATATGATCCTCGCGGGCGATGCCGAGGAGAGGATGAAGGCCATCGATAAACTCTTTCCCATGCAAAAGATGGATTTCAAGGGGATCCTCAAGGCAATGGAAGGGTTGCCCGTCACCATCAGGCTCCTGGATCCGCCGTTACACGAATTCCTCCCCTCGGTCGAGGAGTTGACGTTGGAGATCGAACGGTTAAGGGAGTTTCATCGCATCCTTAAGGCCATGGAGGATATCCCCGACTCCGTCATGTCCCGCGACTCCGCGCTACGGAAATACGTATCTCCCATCGAACACATCCTGGAGGAGCTGTCCGAGGTCAAGAGCAAGGGCCTCTATGAGGAATTTATTGCAAAGAGAGAAATGATCTTGAAGAAGGTTAAGGACCTCCATGAGATCAACCCCATGCTCGGGCATCGGGGTGTGCGGCTGGGGATTACCTATCCCGAAATCTACGAGATGCAGATGAGGGCGATCTTGGAGGCTACAGCGGAATTACTCGGTGAAGGCGTTGAGGTCCATCCGGAGATCATGGTGCCCCAGGTATGCACGGCCCAGGAGCTCAAGTGGGTATACTCCCGTCTCGTCGAGATCAAGAGAAAAGTCGAGGAGGCCCATAACATCGAGGTTCATTTCGCGTTTGGGACCATGATCGAGGTTGTGAGGGCGTGTATGAGGGCGGGCAGATTGGCGGAGATAGCCGAGTTCTTCTCCTTCGGGACCAACGACCTCACCCAGGCCACGTTCTCGTTCTCGCGGGAGGATGCGGAAAGCAAGTTCCTTCCCCTGTACAACGAGCGGAACATCCTCCAGGACAATCCCTTTGAGGTATTGGACGTAAAGGGGGTGGGAAGGCTCATGAAGATCACCATGGAGTGGGGAAAGAGAACGAGGCCGGATTTGAAGATCGGCATTTGTGGAGAACACGGGGGGCAGCCCAGGAGCATCGAGTTTTGCCACCATATCGGCCTCGACTACGTCAGTTGTTCCAGTTACAGGGTGCCCGTTGCCCGGTTGGTGGCCGCGCAGGCCCGCATCAAGGAGGAGGCCAGGAGATCGACGGACCAGGTAGATCCCTTCGATATTGCCACCTACACCGGGCCTATTCCGTCACCAGTTTAGAGAAATCGGCGATCCGCAAGAAGAGGCGAGCGATATTCCCCAGGAGGGCCAGTCGATTCTCCCTCTTGTCCCGTACCTCGTCCATGATCAAAACGGAATCAAACAGATCGTCGATGGGATTCCTCAACTTCATCATCTCCACCAGGACACGTTCGTAAGCCCTCTCCGCCACGTGCTTCTCCGTTTCCCCCCTCACTTCGAGATACCGTTGGAAAAGGGCCTTCTCCGACGGGTCTTGGAGGAGTGAGGCGTCGACCTCTCCCCCCGAGAAGCCCCTGGCGATGTGGGTTACCCGCTTAAAGGAGGTGGCCAGGGCAGAAAATTCCTTCCGTGCTTTCAGGTGAGCCATGGCCTCGATTCGACACCGGCATTCCATGGGATCGTCGAAACGGGCGCTTATGACCGCCTCCACGACATCGTACGGGTAACCCTCGGAGATGAGGAGGTGTTGGAATCGGGATCTGAGAAAATCGAGGACGGCCCCCTTGGTCTGCTGGGCGGGTAGGGTCAGCTTTTCCCGCAGGAGTTCGAGGCTCTTGTCGAGAATCTCCCCAAGGGAGAGGAAATACCCCTTCTCCAAGAGGATGCGGATGATCCCCAATGCCTGCCTGCGCAGCGCGAAGGGATCTCCTGCACCTGTTGGAATCAATCCGATGCCGAAACACCCCACGATGGTATCCAACTTGTCCCCGATGCTGATAAAATCCCCAATGGGGCCGGATGGCAAGCGGTCACCGGCAAAGGCGGGAAGATAGTGATCGTGGAGGGCGGTGGCCACTTCCTCGTCCTCTCCTGAAATCAGGGCGTACTCCCTCCCCACCACGCCTTGAAGGGCCGGAAACTCCCCCACCATACCCGTAACCAGATCGGCCTTGCAAAGCATGGATGCCCTTTCCACCTTCGCCCCTAAATCCGGACGAAATTTCCCCGCCAGGGAGAGGGCCAATTCCTTGAATCGGAGGACCTTTTCGTAAGAGGTCCCCAATTGAGCCTGAAATATCACCCCCTTCAACGCTTCCACCTTCCGGTCAAGGGGCTCCTTTGTATCCTCCTGGAAGAAAAACGTGGCATCGGAAAGCCTCGCCTTGAGGACCCTCTCATTTCCCCTTTTTACCGTTTCCATATCCCGGGTTCGCGTGTTGCATACGCACGCGAAATAGGGCATGAGGTTCCCCCTCTCATCTACTATGGGGAAATACCTCTGGTGTTCCTCCATGGCGTTGATCACCACCTCTCTCGGGAGGTTGAGGAACTCCCGGTCGAATGTCCCCACAACGGCGTTGGGATACTCCACCAGATACGTGACCTCATCCAGAAGGCCCTCATTCCCCAATACCTTACCCGAGACCGTGCCGGCGGCTTCGGCGGTCCCCTCCTCGATCATCCTTCTCCTCTCCTGAGGATCGACGATAACGAAGGCGCCCTTCACTTTCCTCTCATACGTCCGAAAGTCCCGTACCTCGAGGGCACGGGGCTTCATGAAGCGATGACCATACGACCGGTTTCCACTCTCGATGCCCCCGAAACGAAAGGGAATCACCTCCCCATCGAATAAGGCGAGAATCCAGTGGATTGGACGGGCGAAGCGCACCGTCACAGTGCCCCAGCGCATCGATTTGGGAAAGGAGATGGAGCCAATTACCCTGGGCAATAGTTCGACCAGAAGCGCGGACGATGCCTTTCCCTCCTCCTTTGTTACGGCACAGAGGTATTCTCCCCTGTCCCTCTTCACGATCTTGAGGTCCTTCACCCTCAGGCCTTGTCCTTTGGCAAATCCCATAGCCGCCTTGGTGGGCTTGCCGTTATGGTCAAAGGCCGTGGGCACGGGGGGACCCAATTTTTCCCTTTCCACGTCCCCCTGTTTTTCCGCCACATCGCGGACGAGGAGGACCAGCCTCCGAGGAGTTCCGAGGGTCGTCACCTCCCCGTGGGCAATCCTGTGAGCATGGAGTTCCCCACGAATCAGGAGGGCCATCTCCTCCAGGGCCCTTGGAATGAAACCCGCGGGAATCTCCTCAGTCCCGATTTCCAGAAGCAGTTCCTTTCCCATTCTCCCTCCCGGGAACTAGCCCCTTGACTGGAGTTTCCTCAGTTTTTGGAGAACAGCGTTGTCCGTGGCCCTTTAGAGGCCGGAAGGGGTAAGCATTCCCCGCCTGCGAGCCCCGAAAGGGTCACTTCGGAAGCATTGAAGCGAAGGGACAATGGTGTTCTCCTTGAAAACCAGAATCTGTAATAGTACCAATAGGTTACAAAAATACCCCCAGCAACATTCAGGAAACTCCAATCCCCTTGACCCTTGATGTGTCGAGGGGTACGATGGTCATTCCCCCTTGGGATTTCAAGAGGGGAAATCCCATACTCTCCCTCTGGTTCAGGTACTCCGAGGCGCATGCCTTGGCGAGATCTCTGACCCTGTGGATGAATCCCGTCCTCTCCGTAACGCTGATCGCACCCCTCGCATCGAGGATGTTGAAGGTATGGGAGCACTTCAAACAGTAATCGTAGGCGGGAAAGACAAGCCCCTCCTGGATGAGCCGTTTGCATTCCCGCTCATACATGGTGAAGAGTCGAAGGAGCAGCTCGATATCGGCCTTTTCGAAGTTATAGACGGAATACTCCCACTCCCTTCGGCGATACACTTCTCCGTAGGTGACGCCCCGCGCCCATTCCAAATGGAAGACATCATCCACTCCCTGGAGATACATGGCGATGCGCTCCATTCCATAGGTCAGTTCAACGGGAATGGGATCGAGCTTGAACCCGCCCGCTTCCTGGAAGTAGGTGAATTGGGTGATCTCCATTCCATCAAGCCAGACCTCCCAACCGAGGCCCCATGCACCGAGGGTGGGGGATTCCCAATCATCCTCCACAAAACGAATATCGTGGGCCAAGGGATCAATGCCGAAGCTCCTCAGGCTCTCGAGGTAGATTTCCTGGACATCCGGAGGTGACGGCTTCAAGATGACCTGGTATTGAGTGTGCTGTTCGAGGCGATTGGGATTCTCCCCATATCGGCCATCGGTTGGGCGACGGGAGGGTTCGATGTAGCCCACCTTCCACGGTTCTGGTCCCAATACCCGAAGAAAGGTTGCGGGGTTCATCGTTCCCGCTCCTACCTCGGTATTGTAAGGCTGTTGGATGAGGCACCCCCGGTCAGCCCAAAATGCCTCCAGGGCCAAAATCATCTCCTGAAATGTCATCCGTCTCTCTCCACGTGTCCGTTTATCCATGAGAAAATTGACATTCACTACCATGTTACCATATCCCTGTCAAGGCGGCATGGCAAAATGGCGCCTTGAGGAATACCATCGGGGAATTTCATGCCGTTCCCCACGTTCAAATCCCCATCCGGTCACCTGAGGAATGAAAAAAGCCAGGGACGCTTCTCGTCCCTGGCCTCAACACTATTTCTCCTGGGAAAAGACCGTTTACTTGCCCGCCTTCACCCCATATGATCTCACCTGTTGGGATATCCTATCGGATGCCTTGTTCAAGTGGCTTGACGCCATTTGAATGGACTCCATCACCCGCGAAGTAGTGCCGGCCTTTAGGGGGGTCTCCCGATACTGTTCTAGGATGAACCTCATCCATTTCCCCTCTTCTTCGTGCCCCATCCCCTTGATCAAGACACCCATCTTGAGCAGGTGCGGAATCTCGAACAATGACCATCTTACCTCGCCTAGTACCGATACCATCTCCCCTCCGAGCTCGATCCCGATCTCCAGATCGTACTTCTTGTTATCCCCCATCATTTCAATGGCGATGGGGATCATCTGGAGGGCTTGGCAGTTCATCCTTATTCCGAGCCCCTTCATTGAGACGTCCATGGTCTCTCCCGAAAAGCGGGCCTTGCGCCTTTTGCCCCCTTTCACGGCGATGAGCCCGAAACGAACGGGCAGGTTCATGTCTATCCTGGGATGGGTTCGTCTCCCGATCCAGTCGTCAAACATCCGGGTGACCCTCGGGTTCTCGTGGGGAGGTGAATCAAAAAGCATGCCAAGGGGGAGCATAGACGACATTTGTCGATTGGAATCGCCTGGTCCGCCGCGGGCCTCCGTGGAATAGGTAACAGTGGATAAAAAAATGCGTCCGTTCCCAAAGGGATCTCCGCGATCCCCGAGTCGATATGGTATTTTTTGCGCATGCCCTGAAAAAATTTCACCGTGGGGGGGCAACGGAGGGGGTAGCGGTATCAGGGCCAAGCCTTTCGGCCCGCCAAAGGTTGCCATGGTAGGAGGTGGAACTACATACCGAGTTCCTTCAGGAACTTCTTGGATTTCAGCTCCTTATTGATATGATACTGGATGAAGGCCGAGAGAATGGTTTCGCCTTCCCAAAGCGCCCGCTGGGAGAACTTCAGCCGATGGACCTTGGACAAATCCATTTCCATGGCAACGTGCAGCATTCGAGCGGTCCCCGGGGAAACCGGAATGAGATCACCATATACCTGGCTGCACCTCTCGCAGAGCACTCCCCCCTGCTTTACGCTGAAGTGGATCTGTCCCCCGTGTTCAAGGGTTTGATTACAGCGAAGGCATCTCTCAAGCCCGGGTCGATACCCCACCAGGGAGAGCAACCGGATTTCGAAGATTCTGAGGAGCTCGGGCTCGGCTCGTCCACCGTTCAACAGCGATAAGAAGGCCCTCAGCATGTCGAACAGATCGGGGTTGGACTCCCTCTCCGCGGTCATCTCGTCCACGAGTTCCACGTAGTAGCATCCAAAGGCAATCTTTCGGATGTCTTCCCGTATCGCGGGGAAGGTATCGACGATATCACATCCCTCGATTCTCATCAGGCCCGCATCCCTCTTATGGAAGAAGATCAGCCTGCTGAGGGTAAAGAGCTCCAATGCATTGGAAAACCGTCGTTTGCTCCTTTTAGCCCCCTTGGCGATCCCCCTGACCTTTCCGAAATCGGAGGTGTAGAAGGCGACGATCCGGTCGGATTCCCCATAGTCCAGGGTTTTGATGACGATTGCCCATGTCGTGAAATGAGGCATAGGGAAGCATTCAGGGGATGAGATATTTCAGGAAAAGGCTGGCCACCCCGAAGTACACGAGGATGCCCGTGATATCGTTGGCAGTGGTGACGAAGGGCCCGGATGCGATGGCCGGATCCACTTTCATCTTCTTGAAGAAGGCCGGGGCCAGGGTTCCCATGGTGGCGGCGATGGTCATGGCGACGACCATGGCAACACCCACCACCACGCCAATGGTTGCATTCCCGTGCCAGAGATACCCCACCAATCCAACGGCAACGCCACACGTTGCCCCCATGATGACCCCGACGCGGACTTCCCGGAACAGGAAACGCTTCAAGCTATTGAAGTCCACCCTCCCCGTGGCGAACCCTCGGACCATAATGGAGGAGGATTGGACCCCCACGTTACCCCCCATCGCGGTGATGACGGGAATAAAGGTGATGAGTGCCAACACGTCCCGTATGGTTACCTTGAAAAGCCAGAGCAGATACCCGGTAATCAGCCCCCCGAACAGATTGGTTAAAATCCAGGGGAGCCGAAATCGGGACACTTTGAACACGTTGTCCCGATAGACGAATTCATCCTCGTGGGTTCCCGCCATCTTCATGATATCCTCCGTGGCCTCCTCGCGGATGACATCGATGATATCGTCAACGGTAATGATTCCCACGAGCTTGTTCTCCTCGTCGACCACTGGGACGGCGAGGATATTGTACCTCTCGACTACGGCCGCAACCTCCTCCTGATCCATGTCAGTGCGCACGCTGATAACGTCGGTAACCATAATCCCCTTGAGTTTCTTGGTAGGGGGAACCGTGATCAGCTGGCGGAGGGATACCACCCCAACGAGATGCCCCCGGTCATCCACCACGTACACGTAGAAGACCATTTCCGCTTCCGATGCCTTTTGTATCGCCTCGATGGCCTCTTTGGCCAATGTCTCCTCGGCGAGGGCGAAAAAATCATGGGTCATTATCCGACCGGCCGTATCCTCCTCATAACTGAGGAGATCCTCGACCTGCTCCGATTGCTTTTTTGCCATCAGGCCGAGGATCTCCTCGGCTAATTCCTCCGGCAGCTCGCTGATGAAATCGGCCCGATCATCCGGGGACATCACCTGAAGGATCTCGGTAATGCGATGCTTATCCATTCCCTCGAGGAGCTGGGCGCTGCTGGCCTTGTCGATTTCGCTCAATACCTCCGCCGCCTTTTCCGAATCATCGATGAGGTCGAAGATAACCCCTTGTTCCCTCTCGTTGAGGTATTCGAAGAGGGAGGCGATGTCGGCGGGATGCGTCTTATCGACAATCCGTCTCAAGTTAGCCTTGGCTTGCCTTCGGATGAGCCTTCTCGTTGTTTCCGATAGGAGCTGCAATTTCGGTCCGGCCATTTTTCCCTCGACGATCTACTTCGATACCGATTCTATCTCGGTTATCTCCTGTGGATCAAGACCTCCCTCGGCTTAACGCCGTCCGATGGTCCGACGATCCCTTCTTCTTCCATCCTCTCCACGATCCGAGCGGCGCGATTATAGCCGATTCTAAACCTCCTCTGGATGAGGGAGATGGATGCCTGGCCCGTCTCCGCGACAAAGGCGACGGCCTCGTCGTACTTGTCGTCATATTCCTCCTCTGTGGCGACCTCCCTGGCCTTTTTCTCCTCCAAGATCGATTGATCGTAGATGGGTTTGCCCTGGTTTCTCCAGAAGTCCACCATCCTCTTGATCTCACCCGGGGAGACCCAGGCACCGTGGACCCGTCTCAACCTCGAACTGCCAGGGGGCAAGAAGAGCATATCGCCCATCCCCAGGAGGTGCTCCGCGCCAATGGTATCCAAGATGGTCCGGGAATCTACTTTGGATGAGACCTGGAAGGAAATCCGCGCGGGAAAGTTGGCCTTGATGATCCCCGTCAACACATCCACCGAGGGCCTCTGGGTGGCCAGAATGAGATGGATACCCACCGCCCTGGCCATCTGGGCTAATCGCGTGATGGATTCCTCCACCTCCCTCGATGAGATGATCATCAGATCGGCCAGCTCGTCGATGACCACGAGGATGTACGGGAGCTTTTCCCCAGGCCCTGCCTCGGAGAGATCCCCCTCGGCACCGGATGTCCCCTCCGCTCCTTCCTCTTCGAGCTTTCGATTGTACTGCTCGATGTTCCTCGTGCCCCCGTTGGCCAGGATGGAGTATCTGCGTTCCATCTCCTCGACCAGCCACGTAAGGCCCAATGCCGCCTTTTTGGGGTTCGTGACCACGGGGAGCAGGAGATGGGGGATATCCTCGTAGGCGGAGAGCTCAAGCATCTTCGGGTCGATCAGGAGGAACCTTACCTCGTCGGGGGTAGCCCTGAGGAGAATGCTGCACACCATGGAATTGATGGACACGCTCTTGCCCGATCCCGTTGATCCAGCCACCAGAAGGTGGGGCATCTTGGCCAAATCGATGACGAAGGGATCTCCCGAAATATCCTTTCCCAATGCCAGGGCCAGCTTGGATTGGGATGTTTTGAAGGCCTCCGAATCTACTATTTCCTTGAGGTGGACCGTCTCCCTGAGGGCGTTGGGGATTTCTATTCCCACCACCGACTTCCCGGGTATGGGGGCCACGATGCGAATGCTGATAGCGCTTAAGGCCAGGGCCAGGTCATCCGCAAGGTTGACGATTTTGCTCACCTTCACGCCCGGGGCTGGTTCGAACTCGTACACGGTTATGACGGGACCCGGCCTCACTTCCACCACCCGTCCCTCAACGCCATAATCCATCAATTTCTTCTCCAGGATTCGGGAGTTCATCACCAGGCTCTGTTTATCGATGGTCACCCTCTTCTCCTCCCCTGATTCGAACGTGGACAAGGGCGGGAGGTGAAACCCCTCCTTGGGCTTTGAGAAGTCGAACTCCTCCTGTTCAAATCTGGCACGCCGCTCGGCTTCCCTAGAGGGCTCCACCACAACGGGTTCGGAGAGGCTACCCCTCCCCTTTCTCAGGCTCCGTTCCGCGCTCACCTCCCGTGTCCTCCGAACTCGTTCCCTGCGAATCATCATCAGGAGATTCCATTTTCGAACTCCCGCCTTGAAGAGGGTTATCAAGCCGTCGATGGCGGAGACGAAGGAGAGTCCCGTAGTGAGGGATGTGGCCATGATGAGGATCACCAGGACGATCATGTAGGCGCCCGGGATGTTGAAGTAGCTGGCCAAAAGCCGGGCGAAAAGTTCTCCCAGGACCCCCCCTCCGAGGACTTCGTGGCCAAAGATCCGGATCTTATCAACCCTCAGGCCCAAGCCCGTGGCACAGGAGAAGAGGATGAGCACAAACCCCATTCCCTTTCCATAACTCACCGCCTCGGCCATGGGCACGAAGAGCACGCAGGCCACTGTTCCTATGGCGAGGGGAATCAAATACGAGGAGAGTCCCAGGGCTTGAAGGAGTAGATCGCTCAGATAGGACCCCATGATGCCGCCCAGATTATGGATTTCTCTGGCCCTTCCCGAGGAAGCAACGTTGAAGGATGGGTCGGATGGATGATAGGATATGAGGCTCAGCGCCATGAACACGGCAAGAGCCAAGAGAAGAATCCCCAGGATCTCCCTTCTCGGGTTTCGTCTCGGTGTCGAAGAAGGCTTTCCCATACTATCCCCCATCCCCTCGTAGGTTCCGCTCCAAGGTCTCCCTGACCTTTTGCATCAGGACATTCCTTTCCCTCAGCGGGAGGGGCGCGGTTTCGATGGATCGATCAATGGTAACCCGAATCTCCCCGGGCAGAACCCTCATGGAGCCCCTCGGCATAACATCCCGGCTCCCATTGATGGTTACGGGAATAATGGGAACCCCGGATCGAATGGCCAGGGTGAAGCCGCCCCTTTTAAAGGGTTGGATTGATCCATCACGGCTGCGAGTTCCCTCCGGGAAAATTACCACGGAGACCCCTTCTCTGATCTTGCTCGCCGCCCTGTTGATGCTCTCCAAGGCCTTTCTCCTCCCGGATCGGTCGATACTGATGTAGTTCGCCGCCCCCATCGCCCATCCCAGGATAGGGATTGCGAACAGCTCCTTTTTCGCAATCCACCGAAACTGGACCGGCAAACAGCTCAGTAGTGCGAAGATATCGTAGCTGCCCTGATGGTTGGACATATAGATATATGATGGTTCGCCACCGATATGTTCAAGTCCCTTCACCTTGATCGTTACGCCGCTGACCAGTAATTGGATCTTAGCCCACCATCTGGCATAGTGGTGCACGATGTTGCCCTTGCGATCAAAGGGATAGGTGATAAAGGCGAGAGTGCTCAGGCCTATCGTGCTCACGACGATGCTCGTCCAAAGTAGAACTGAACGGATCATTGAGCCTCCAGCCGTTCGATAATCTCCGCAACCTCCGCCTTAATCCGATCATCTATATCATACGGGGAAACCCCATCCCTATCCGCTTGCAGGATCTTGGGGTTGAAACTGAGGTGGCCAAGGATTTCAAAATCGGTAAGATGTTCCTCGATGATCTTTCGATCCTCCGCTGTGGTGATTTTATTTCCCACCGCAAGAACCCTCTTCACCCCCAAATCGTTGGCCAACTTCTTGATCTGTTTTGTGGTTCCGATGGAACGAAGACCCGGCTCGACCACGACAACGAGGGCGTCCACATATTCGGTACTTCCCCTGCCCAGGTGTTCCAAACCCGCCTCCATATCCACGATGACCACTTCATCTCTCCCAACCAGAAGGTGTTGCATCAAGCTCTTCAAGAGGACATTCTCGGGGCAGAAGCATCCCCCCCCTCCCTGGGAGATAGACCCCAAGACGAGCAGTGTAATCCCTCCATGGGATAGGCCGAACTCATCTGGGATATCATCCACCCTCGGATTGAGCTTGAACAGGGCCCCGTAGGTTCCCTTCTTCGCCCCCGTCCTCTCCTCCACCAGCGGGGTCATGGCGACAAGGGGCGTCACGTTTCCCGCCTTTTCCTTGGGAAATCCCAGGGCGGAGGCCAAATTGGCATCGGGGTCGGCATCGATGGCCAGGACCTTTTTTCCCCTCTGGGCCAACATGCGGGCCATCACCCCTGCGATGGTCGTCTTTCCCACGCCTCCCTTGCCGGAGATCGCGATCTTCATGGAGAGGGTCTCCCGTACTGAAAAGGTAGGGAGTGAGAATACTGGTAGATATTTTACCCTTCAGGCCCTATTTGTCAATGCATTTGGACTTGCTAAGCTTTCTAGGAAGTATTTTTTAACCTGTTGATTTCACGGGAAATGGGATTTTTCCGGAAAGGACCTCCCTTTCCCGGTGCTTCGGGGTCTGCCGCCCCTCAGCGGGTCAAGACGGAAGGGTTGGAGGGTTGGTTGAGTGAAGAGTGAAGAATGAAGACTGAGGAGGCTAAAGGCAAGAGAAGGGGGGAAGGAGACTAGAGGGGAGAGGTTGGAGGGTCAAGGTTAACCAAGGTCATGCCAAAATTGGGTGCTCTGGGAAAGAATTTGGAGGTTCCGGGCACCAAAAAAGGGTATTTTTACATCCCACTTCTCCAGCGGATTGCGCTCCCCGTCCAATGGAATCCCCCGAAATGCCCGGGCTTGAAGGAAGGCAAGCGATCGATTTCTGTGTGCGGATGAACCCGGAGCGAGGCCGGGATGACACGGACAGTGAGAGGAGTATGTCTAGGGCAGGGCGGGGGCCTCTTCCTGGTTTCGGTAGTAGATAATCCTCAATCCCTCGAGGGTGAGAAATTCGTCAACCTCTTCGATGAATTTGGACTCCGGGGCGATCAAATCAGCCAAACCGCCCGTTGCGATCACCTTGGGATTGGTCCTGGTCTCCCTTTTCATGCGGCTGACGATCCCATCCACCAGTCCCACGTATCCGTAGATGATTCCAGCCTGTATGCTGTTGATGGTGTTTTTCCCGATAATCCCCTTGGGTTTCGTCAATTCAACCCTGGGTAATTTCGATGCCCTTTGAAAAAGGGCCTCGGTTGAGATCAAAATTCCCGGCGATATTACGCCGCCCATATACTCCCCCTTTGGAGAGATGTAGTCGAAGGTTGTTGCCGTGCCGAAATCAACGATAATCAGGCTCCTTCCATGTTTCGCGTACGCGGCAACGGCATTGACAATTCGGTCGGCTCCCACCTCCACGGGGTTATCGTACTGGATAGGCATTCCGGTCCTAATCCCAGGCCCGACTACCAGTGGCTCCAGGCCGAAATACTTCATTGCCATCCCCTCAAGGGTATTGACTAGCGGGGGGACAACACAGGAGACGCTGATTCCACGGATATCATCCATCTCGATGCGACTGAACATGAAGAACATGAAGAGGTCCTTTATGAGGATTCCGTATTCGTCGATCGTCCTCCCCTTCTCGGTACCAATGCGCCAGTTCTCAAGGAGTCGGTCATCCCGAAATACGCCTAACACCGTGTGGGTATTGCCCACATCGATTGCGAGTAACATGTCTTGCTCTCCCCCTTCCGTCGGATCAAGGCAAATCCCCCCAGCGGGAGATATCCCCCGCAATCACCTTCCTTTCCGACCCATCGGGGGCGGAAAGGAGAAGCGCTCCGTCGGAATCGATTCCCTTTACCCTTCCCCGGATCACCTCGTTGAACGAGCTCATCTCCACCACCTTTCCCACCATCTGGGAGAATTCCTCCCATTGGCGAAGAATATGCTTACCGTTTCCCGCTAAGAGAGTCCGGTATTCTCCTTCAACCTCCCGCAAGAGGGCCTTGAGGAGCGCAACCCGCGAAATATCATGGCCCAATTCCTCCCTCAAGGAGGTGGCAATGGATCTCAGTCCTTCGGGGACCGTTGCCAGGATCATGTTGACATTGATCCCTATTCCCAGGACGACGAAGTCCACCGCATCCCCCTTGCATCTCATCTCGTTGAGCAATCCCGCGACCTTCTTCTCGTTGATGAGGAGATCGTTTGGCCATTTTATCCGAGGCTGTAAGCCGGAAATCCCTTTGGTGGCCTTGGCCGTTGCCACTGCCGCCATAGGGGTGATCAGGGGAGCGCTGCGTGCTGCAATGGGGGGCCGAAGGATTATGGAGACGTAGAGATTGACTCCCGGAGGTGAAAGCCATGATCGGCCCATTCTCCCCTTTCCCCTGAGTTGGCGATCCGTAACGACGACCTCTCCCTCCTCTCCCCCCCGTAGGGCCATGCGATAGGCCTCTGAATTGGTTGAATCCAATGCATCGAAGAGATGAATCCTCTTGCCGATGATTTCAGTCCCCAGATGTGCCTTTATGGACTGCCGAGAAAGGGCATTCATGGGGTTCATTCCGCATTGAGGGGGGATATCACGCTTCGGAGCTGGTGTCATCATAGTGGGAGAATTGCAGGGAAAAGGTACCGCGTCCTTGGCTCAGAGATCTCAAATCAGTTGAGTAGCCGAACATCCCCTTCAGGGGGGCCAGGGCGGCGATGATAACGATCTTTCCCTTCGGGGTGATGGATTGCACTTCCCCCCTTCGTGCTCTCAGGTCCCCTATTACCTCTCCCATGAACTCCTCGGGAACCATCACATTGAGCTCCATCATGGGTTCGAGGAGCATTGGTTCCGCCTCCCTGAGACCTTCTCGGAAGGCATTGGATGCCGCTATCCTGAGAGCCATCAGAGAGGGGTTTTGGTCGTCAAAGGATGCCCCTAAGAGGACCGTCTGAATGTCTGTTACGGGGTACCCCATGATCAGACCGGCTGTGGATGCATCCAAGACCCCCTCTTGGATGGCGGAGAGCCCCTCCTGGGATACGATGCCACCGGGGATTTCGGACTGAAGCTCTAAGCCCTTGCCCCGATCATTTGGGATGAGTTTGAGGGTCACCTCGGCGAAGTGGCGTACATCCTCGACTACGCGGTCGAATCGGCCCGAAACCTCCACGACCTTTGCAATGGTCTCACGGTAAACAACTTGGGGACGGCCCACGTTGACTTCCAGGTTATATTCGCTGAGGAGCCGTTGGATCAAGACCTCCAAATGGAGCTCTCCCATCCCGGAAATGACGGTCTGCCCGGTGTCCTCGTCGAGTTTCACCACGAAGGTGGGGTCCTCTTCGCTCAGCCTCTCCAGGGAAGAAGCCAGTTTATCCTGTTCCCGATTGGTTTTGGGTTCCACGGCCACCGACATCACCGGCTCGTAGAAGTCGATGGGTTCCAGGAGGATGGGATAATCCTCCTGGCAGAGGGTGTCCCCCGTGGTGGTTTGCTTTAACCCCATGATGGCTACAATATCCCCTGCTCTGGCTTCCTCCAGCCTCTCCCTGTGGTTTGCGTGCATGAGGAAGATCCGCGAAACCCTCTCCTTGGCCCTCAACCGGGGGTTATATGCCTCTGAACCGGTCTTGAGGACACCGGAGTAAATCCGGGTATAGGCCAACTTCCTCCCTTGGTCCATCGTGATCTTGAAGGCGAGCCCACAAAAGGATTCGTCATCGCTGGCGCCTCTCTCCTCAACGGTGCCCGTGCGTGGATCGATGCCCTTGATCGGAGGGATATCCAGAGGGGAGGGGAGATAATCGACGATGGCATCCAGCAGCGGCTGGATCCCCTTATTCTTTAAAGCGGCTCCGCACAGAACGGGGACCATACTGAGGGAAATGGTGTTCCTCCTGATGGCTTCCTTGATCACCTTTTCCGAGAATTCCTCGCCCTCCAGGTACTTTTCCATGAGGACATCATCCGATTCGGAAATGGTTTCAATGAGTTCTCTCCGATACTCCAAGGCTTGGGGAAGGATCTCTTGGGGGATATCTATCTCGCTAAAGGAGGCGCCGAGGGTCTCCTCATGCCATACGATCCCCTTGAAGCGGATCAAATCCACCACGCCCTTCAATTGATCCTCGGATCCCAAGGGCAATTGGACCACGAGCGGTTTTGCCCCCAATCGATCGACCATCATCTCGACAGTCCCGAAAAAATTGGAGCCAATTCGATCCATTTTATTGATGAAGGCCAACTTGGGAACCCCATATTTATCCGCCTGATGCCAGACGGTTTCCGATTGTGGTTCCACACCCCCCACGCCGCAGAAGACGGCTATGGCCCCGTCCAGCACCCTCAAGGACCTCTCCACCTCAATGGTAAAATCAACGTGGCCCGGTGTGTCGATGATGTGGATATAGCTCTCCCTCCATGGGCATGTGGTTACCGCCGAGGTGATGGTAATGCCCCTCTGCTGCTCCTGAAGCATCCAATCCATCACCGTGTTACCGTCGTGGACTTCTCCCATTCGGTGGGTTCGTCCCGTATAGTAGAGGATCCTCTCAGTGACGGTGGTCTTACCGGCGTCGATGTGGGCCATGAATCCGATATTCCGCGTCCTTGAAAGCCTTTTTTCCCCCGCTTTCCCCTTTATCGGTCGTTCCACCATGGCAGCTCGTGAACCCGTATATTCCATATCTGCGCAATAGTAGAGGGTTTTGGGGAAAAAGTCAAGGTAGCCGTGGCTTCCCCCGGCCATGGCTTCTCCACCTCTCGTGCACGTAGGGCTCGACGAGAACGGAATGCCAAAAGAATCAGGAAATTGGCCTTCAATTTCCGGAGGTTCCTGATTTTTACTGGAAGGATTTCTGTAACGTGATGATCATAGAGGATCTCAGGGACCTTCCCTGTAATAGTGGAACAATGGAATACTGGAACGATGGGGTTCACGGGTACATACTGCCGTGATAGAGGTTAGAGGACCGTCCGCGCACGGAGGACTTGAGGCTTAAGGTCGAAAATCCTCTGCCTCGTGCCTCAGCGAAGCGTTCCTCGAACGGAGTGCTCCGTGGGCAAGAATAATCCTTTTTCGTTTGATACCCACTATTCCAAGATTCCATCGTTCCATGGGGTTTAATTCGCGCTCAGAGCTCCTTTTCACAATTCCCAGGTATCTAAATTCTGCTCATGAACAACGCTGTTCTGGAGAGAATTGGGGAAACTCCAATCAATTTTCCTTGACATCCCCGGGACGATGTGATACCTAGGGATCGTTTAAAAGGGGGGAACGAGTAATGGAACGGGGGGTTGCATGGTTCCACTTTTATTTTCGTCACGGGCACCCGTGACCGCGGACCCCCAGAGCAGGGGGTAAGGCCATGGGTGTTCTAGCCCATGGCCTTTTCCTTTCCACCAGGGAGCCATGGGTAGGATCTCCATGGCTTTTTGTTTCTCATATTTTTGGAATTGGCAGGAGGAGTGAGGAGATGACGGTATCGAAGAAGATCGAAAAGGCCTTGGAGGAGGCCTCTTGGGTGAGGAAGATGTTCGAGGAGGGGAATAGGCTAAAACGAATGCACGGTCCTGAGAAGGTCTTCGACTTTAGCCTGGGAAATCCCATCGTTGAACCCCCGATGGAATTCTTCGAGGAATTGCGGAGGGTTGCCCAGAATCCCATCCCCGGGATGTGTCGATACATGACAAACAGCGGCTATGAAGAGACCAGGAAGAGCATAGCCCATATGCTCTCCGAGGAAACGGGGCTCCCATTTACGGAGCGAGAGATCATCATGAGCACCGGGGCTGCCGGGGGACTCAACATCGCGTTGAAATCCATCTTAGATCCCGGCGACGAGGTGATCACCCCTTCGCCCTACTTCGTGGAGTACAGATTCTATGTGGATAATCACGGGGGAACCCTACGGCTCGTGGAAACCCGAGACGACTTCTCCCTCGACCCGGGGGCTATTGAGGAGGCCATCGGCACGAACACCAAGGCCGTTCTCATCAATTCCCCTAATAATCCGACAGGAGTGGTTTACAACGAGGAGTCTCTCATTCAACTGGGGCGGATCTTAGCCAAAAAGAGCGGACAATACGGGAGGACCATCTTCCTCCTCTGCGACGAGGCGTACAAGAGGATTGTGTACGATGATCTGAACCTTCCCGATGTCTTCTCCGTTTACGACGACTGCATCGCCATCAACTCCCACTCGAAAGATCTCTCCATTCCGGGAGAGCGCATCGGATACGTGGCTATCAGCCCTCTGGCGGAGGGGAAGGAGAAGTTGGCTGACGCCATGGCCTTCACCACACGGACCCTTGGGTTCGTCAACGCGCCTGCGCTGATGCAACGGTTGGTCGGGCGGTTGACGAATGTGTCGGTCGACATTCGGGAGTATCAGGAAAAACGGGACCTCCTCTATGACGCCCTCGTTGACTTCGGATATTCGGTGGTGAAGCCCATGGGTGCATTCTACCTCTTCCCCCGGTGTCCCATCGACGATGATGTCGCCTTTGTCAAGGCCTTGCAGGCCAAGAATATCCTCACCGTACCCGGAAGGGGTTTTGGAAAGCCGGGCCATATCAGGATCGCTTACTGTGTGGAGAAACGGGTCATTGAGGCATCCCTCGAGGGATTCAGGGAATCGGGAGTTGAGTATGGCATAAGGTGATTACCGCCAAGGGGCCTGATCCCGTTCTGCCCTCGGCGGGAGATCCGTATTGACAATGGCGATGGGTTGTTTCCCCGTGTTGAGAATCTGGGAGACAGGGCCCTCCGTCGATTACCATCCCGTAAGTGTGGATACCCCTGGAAATGTGAGAGAGGCGAGCGAAGAGCTGGCCGGAGAGGATTTTCCTTGATGTTCGGAGAGGTTTTTGATATATTATCAAGTAATTATGGAATCAAGACCGCCCAAAAGAGCACCGGGAGCTGAATTCATCCCTTTCCTCATCTTCCTTCTCGCCGCCTGTTCCGTCCTTCCCTGGTTAAAGAGTGAAAACCGAGCCAACCGGAGAATGAGGGAAAGAGTTCTCGCCGATCAAGAGGTGGTCATCATTGACGGAGAGGAATACGTAAAGGTGACGGGCGAGAAGGGGGAAGGTTCCGGTAGGGTCCGCTATCAGTACATCACCGTCGAAGAATACCTGGCGAAACAAGGGGAATCCGGGAATCCCCAAGGCCAACCGCAAGGGGAGGAAGCACTGCTTCAGTCCGTGAAGGAGACCGTGCCCCAATCTCACGAGGGATCCGTGACTGGCTTGAGGGAAAGGGCTGAGATTTCCACTCCCCCTTCCGTCGCGCTGAGGAGGAAGGTGATGATAGCCCCTTTCGAGGAAGGGGGATCCGATGAAGGTTGGGGAGAAATGGCAGCGGAACAATTACGGGACTCCTTGGAGAGACGGACGGATAGGATACTCTGTCTGGATGACCAGGTCATCGTGGATTACCTCAAGGGGAGGGGGATCGAAGCCATTCGATTAGATGATCCGATGGCCTTGAGGATAGCCAATACCGTTTTCGGGGTCCATGCCCTTCTCTATGGGACCCTATCGGGTCCATACGTTTCCGCTTCGGGGGGGAAGGGGGATGATGGTGAGGATACGGCCTTGGCCGTTGCTCGCATCCAAGTAAAACTGGTCGAGGCCTTCACCGGCAGGATGATAAAGGCCGTCGAAAAACGCAACCCCATTTTTTCCACGGAGGAAAGGGGGAGATTCTCTCGAGATAAGGCGAAGCTGCGGGCCATCCAGTTGGCCATGGATGAGGTGGCAGGGGACATCCTCGAGGGAGTGAGCCAAATGGGATGGTACAGCCGCATTGTTAGAGTCGACGGGGACAGGGTCTATCTCAATGCGGGAAGACTCACTGGGCTGAAGGTCGGGGACCTCATGGATGTTTACGGGCCGGGGGGGAGTACGGGAGAGCAGATGGCCGGGATTTCCATGGATCCCTTTAAGGGCCAACGAAAAGGGCAGGTGAGGGTTTCTCAACTCTTTGGGACCGATGCGGCGATCGCGCACGTCACCGATGGGGGGAATTTCGCCCTCAGTGACGTGGCGATGCCGTCTCTCCGTGAGGTGGGGAACACAATGAGATTACAGTAAGGAGGTGTGAAGAAAAGGGAAGGACTATCATCACCAGAGGGAGTCCAGAAGATGTTTGATGTCGGGGACAGTGCCGTGTATCCGGGTCACGGGGTTGGAGTAATCGAGGCCATCGAGAGCAAAACAATAGTGGGGAGGGAACAATTATTTTACATACTAAGGATAGTGGATAATGGAATGACTATTATGATCCCCACGGGTAACATCGATGTCGTCGGATTAAGAGAAGTTATCCCACCCGTGGAAATACCGAGGGTGTTCGAGATCCTGAAAGAGAGGCGGGTTTCCCTCGACAGCCAGACGTGGAATCGGAGGTATCGGGAATACATGGAGAAGATCAACGGGGGTTCCATATTTTCCATCGCCGAGGTTTTGCGCGACCTTCAGGTACTCAAGATGGGAAAGACCCTCTCCTTTGGGGAGCGAAAGATCCTCGACACGGCCAAAAATCTCCTGGTTAAGGAACTCGCGGTGGCAAGGGATTGTAGGGAAGCAGAGATTCTCATAGAGATAAAAAAGATCTTCGAATCATGAGGGGTTTCGATTCGAAGGTTGAAGGAAGGACGCGTAATTCATTCTATCCTGTCCCTTTCCTTCTAGCCCCCCGATAACCCAGTCCCCGATCACTCTGCCTGGCTCCGATTCGGCAAGAGAAACTCCATCCCCCCTCACGGGCGGGTAAGGGATTTACCATCTATCTTTTCCCCTTTAGGCACGGGAGGTCAAGAATGGGAATTATGCTTTTACGGCTATTTATCATCCTCATCTGCTCCATGGGCGGATTACTCATTGCGGGGGAGCTCCTCGGAACACGGTGGGCCATCCTCTGGGGGACAGCCGGTGGTTTGATGGTTGCCATCCTGAGCATTTTGATAGAGGAGAGCGTTAAAAAGGTTTCCTTGAGAAGCCTTTGTGGCGGCGCCCTCGGGTTGATTGCCGGTTTCGTCGTGGCCAAATTCTTGGCCGATGCATTCCTCGCCGATCTGGTAAAGGGAACCCGGCTCTCAATGGCCGCTTACCTGGTTACCTATGCCATCCCCGGGTACATTGGCTTGAGAATAGGATTGAGAAAGGGAGAAGAGTTTGCGTTCAGGGGAAGCCCTAAATTGCCCTTTGCCACTGAGAATCCGAAGATTTTGGACACGAGCGTCATTATCGATGGGCGGGTTGCAGATATTTGCGAGACGGGATTCATCGAGGGAACCTTTGTCATTCCCCAATTCATCCTTCACGAGCTTCAACACGTGGCCGATTCAGCGGACCCCATCAAGCGAACTCGTGGGAAAAGGGGATTGGAGATTTTACATCGAATCCAGAAACAGGTCGACGTTGATGTGAAGATCATCGAGCAGGATTTCCCCAGAATAAAAGAGGTCGACGCGAAGCTCGTGGAGCTTGCCAAGAAGATGGGGGCTAAGATCATCACCAATGACTCAAACCTCAACAAGGTGGCGGAACTCCAGGGAGTGGATGTGCTCAACATCAACCAATTGACCAATGCCCTTAAGCCCGTTGTCTTGCCGGGGGAAGACATGAGCGTGAAGGTGATCAGGGAGGGAAAAGAGCCCGGCCAAGGGGTGGCCTACCTGGACGATGGGACCATGGTGGTCGTTGAAAATGGATTGAAGCACATGGGAAAGAATATCGACGTCATGGTTACCCAGATATTGCAGACCACCGCGGGCAGGATGATATTCGCGAAGGTGGGGGGCGATGCCGGTGGAGGCTACTTCTATGCGGTTAACAATACCGTCGGGCATTCTGCCAGAGGAAAGGGATAGAAATTCCGACGCCATTGCGAGTGAACCTCGATGAGGACCGACGCGATCATCGCTGCAGCTGGAAAGGGACAGAGGATGGGAGGGAAGGTGAAGAAACAGTTCATCTCCCTCAACGGAATCCCTCTGCTCGTCTACACGCTGAGGGCATTCGAGGGATTCGACGGAATTGGGCACGTATATTTGGTCCTCGACGAAGGGGACTTCGATTATTGCCAGGGGGAGATCATCCAAAAATACGGGATCACCAAGGTCGTCCAGCTTGTCGCCGGGGGGGAACACAGACAGGATTCCGTATGGAATGGCCTCAAGGCCATGGAAGGTCGCTGTGACGTGGCCATCGTCCACGATGGAGCTCGACCCTTCGTCTCCCACGCCATCATCAAGAGGCTTATGGCGGCCATGAAAGACGTGCAGGCCGCCGTCACGGGGGTACCTGCCCGGGATACCATCAAGCGGGTTGATGAGAGGGGAGAAGTCCTGGATACCCTCAGGCGAGATACCCTTTTCCACATTCAAACGCCTCAGGGCTTTCGGTATGATGTCATCAAGGAGGCCTATGAGAGGGCGTTTAGAGAGGGAATACGAGGTACCGATGATGCGTACCTCGTCGAACGGATGGGGATTCAGGTGAAGGTCATTGAAGGGTCCCCTTTCAATATCAAGATTACCAGTCCCGAGGATATTTCCCTGGCCCACTGCATTCTCGAGGTAGGGAAGTTCGATTGGAGAGAATCCCAATGGCCCGTTCGGTGAGAGTGGGCATTGGCTTCGATGTCCATCCCTTGGTTGAAGGGCGAAGGCTCATCTTGGGGGGGGTTGAAATCCCCTGTTCAAAGGGATTGCTCGGTCACTCGGACGCCGACGTCCTGATTCACGCCATCTGCGATGCCATCTTGGGTGCCATCTCGGAGGGGGACCTGGGCAGGCATTTTCCCGATACGGATCCCCGGTATCGAGATATGAGCAGCATGGTATTGCTCAAAAAGGTAGCGGAGAAGGCAAGGGAAAAGGGTTTCCGAATCCTTAACATAGATGCCACCGTCACCGCGCAGGAGCCGAGGTTGGCCGAATACATCCCGATGATGATCCACAAGATAGGGGACGTTCTGGAGATAGGGATCGACCGGATAAATGTCAAGGCGACGAACCCAGAGGGGCTGGGGTTCTCCGGAAGGGGGGAGGGAATCCTGGGACAATCCGTTGTCTTGGTCGAGGGGGAATCCCGATGTTGAGGATCTATAATACCCTCTCGGGAAAAAAGGAGGCCTTCAAACCCCTGCGGGGGAAGAAGGTGGGCATGTATGCCTGCGGGGTAACCGTCTACGATCTTTGCCATATCGGCCACGCCAGGTCAACCGTCGTATTTGACATCATCTTCCGATACCTCCGCTTCCTGGGGTACGAGGTCACCTATGTCCGGAACATTACCGACGTGGATGATAAGATCATCAAGCGGGCCAATGTTGAAGGCCTCCCATGGGACGAAATCGCCCATCGCTATACTCGGGAATTCGCCATGGATATGGAGGCCCTGGGCCTTGAAAAACCAACCCAAGAGCCCAAGGCGACGGACCATATCGGGGAAATGATCCGCATGGTCGAAACGCTGATGGAGGAGGGATACGCCTACCAGATGGATGGTGATGTCTTCTTCTCCGTGGATACGTTTGAAGGGTATGGGAAGCTCTCTAAACGTGATCCCGAGCAGATGAGAGCCGGGGCGCGGGTCGAGATCGATGAGAAGAAACGGAATCCCCTCGATTTTGCCCTGTGGAAAGCCAGCAAACCGGGCGAACCGTCCTGGGAGAGCCCGTGGGGAAGGGGACGGCCGGGCTGGCATATCGAATGCTCCGCCATGAGCCACGCGTACCTGGGGGATACCCTTGACATTCACGGTGGGGGAAAGGATCTGATCTTCCCGCATCACGAAAACGAAATCGCCCAATCGGAGGGGGCCACGGGAAAACCCTTCGCCCGATTCTGGATACACAATGGTTTTGTGAATATCAATCGGGAGAAGATGTCCAAATCGCTGGGGAATATCCTCACCATCAAGGATGTTCTCAAACGCTACCATCCGGAAATCGTGCGTGTGTTTCTGCTGTCCCGCCACTATCGAAGTCCCGTGGATTTTTCCGATCGGAATTTGGCCGAGGCAAAGACGAGCATGGATCGGTTCTACTCCACCCTGAGGAGGATGGATGAATGGGGGGGAGGGGGTTTAACCGCTCAAGGGGAAGAGGGAATCCTCGAAAAGGGGGTTCAGAGGGCCATTGAAGGGGTAAAGGCCTTTCCGAAAAGATTCCAGAAGGCCATGAATGACGACTTCAACACCGCTTTGGCCCTCGGCCACTTCCACGACCTGGCCCGAAATCTCAACACCCTGATGGGGGATGAGGGCTTACCCCGGGGTCTCCTTGAGAACCTCCTGGCTCCGGCCAGGGATCATTTCCGACGGTTCGGGGGCATCGTGGGCCTCTTTCAGTGCCCTCCCGGGGATTACTTCGAGGAACAGAGACGAAGGGAGTTGACCCGACTTCCGATTACCGATGACCAAATCAACCGGATGATTGGAGAGAGGCATGAGGCCAGAAAACGGAGGGATTGGAAGCGGGCCGACGAGATTAGGGAATCCCTGACATCGATGGGGATCGCGCTGGAGGACGGGCCCGATGGGACGACGTGGAGGTTAAAGGGAAATCCACTTTTATAGGGATGTTAGAATCTTTATCCCTTCAACCGGCTACACAGGTCGCCCTCACAAAGGCGATTGAAATTCCCTTCCAACTTGTATACGTTTACTATTTCGGTAACGGAATTCCGTATACAATGAGCCGATAAAGCTATTGATCATTAAGGGAGGATCATAATGGGTGGTACCTTTCAACTGAACTATCCCAAGAAGGTCCGCGTGGGCGATATCACGGTTCGCGACGGATTCCAGCATGAGGAGATCTGGATTCCCACCGAGGCCAAGCTCTTCTACGTGGAGGAACTGATCCTCTGCGGCTTTAAACACCTGGAGGTGACCAACTTAGGCCCTCCTGCCTACATGCCCCAGTTCAAGGACGCGGATGACCTCATGAAAAGGGTGCGGGGGAGCAAGAAATTGGCCAGGGCCGGGGTGAACTGGGATGACGTCGAGTTGACCGCCGTAACCATCCGAGAGCGGGCCGTGGATCGGGCCATTGAGGCCAAGAAGGAGGGTTGGGGGCCGGACCGGATCTTGATGATGGTTTCAACGGACGAGGAGCATCACTTCGTTAATTCAGGCACAAGCCTTCCCGACTACTGGAAGGAGGCCGAGCGGTGCATCAAGAAGGCATCCGATGTGGGCATTAAGATGAACGGTTGCGTCAGCACCATCTGGGGGAGTCCCATCTCCGGGCCCACCCGATTTGAGGATGCCGTGGAATTTACCAAGCGATGGCTGGATATCGGTGCGGCAGATATCGAGCATGCCGACCATGACGGCTCCGCACCGCCCGATCGGGTCTACCGGTACTTCTCCATGATTCTGGACGAAATTCCCAACCGCGATCTCCACATCGCCCATTTCCACGTGACCAGGGGGTGGGGCCTGGCCAACGTGTTGGCGGCCCTCCAGGCGGGCATCGAGATCTTTGAGGGCACCATTGGCGGGTTGGGTGGACAGCCAGCCAATTTCCTGGATCGGGTTCCGGTTACCGGCACCGGCGCTTATTACTATAGGGACCCCAATGTGGTTGGCCTGGCGACCATGGAGGACATGGTGGTGATGATGGACGAGATGGGCATTGAGACCGGTATCGATGTGGACCGTCTCCTGGAGCTGGGCACCATTATGGAGAAGACGATTGGCCGCCGGCTTCGGTCCGAGGCCATATTGAACGGACGAATCCCCAAGGGGCCCCGGGAGGAGTTCAGACGGAACGGGCTTGCCGAGCTCAAGGTGAAGCTGGGCGAGAAGCCCGGTCAGATTTATCCCGGTGACTGGCCGGAGAAGGCCCAGTATAAGGGAAGGTAAGCGCGCTGCCGACCAAGAACCGTGGGCCCGGACAGGCGAGCGAAGTGGAACCCGGGCAGACCATCACCCCTTGATGATCCTGGGCAACATCATCTGGTGGGGAGGGCAGGTGCTCCTGGGATTTTGGAAGCAGCACCGGACAAAGGCGACGAGATACTCCCGCAACTGGGCGAAGGGGACCACCTCATCCACGTATCCCTTTTGGACGCAGTACACGGGCCTGGATTGTTCATGGTATTGCCGGGCCAGCGCGTTCATCCTATCGATGATGGGCTCCAGGGGCCGCCCCTCATCCTTTTCCTTGACCAATCTTCTGGCAAAGGCGGCCACGGCGGCCGTCTCTCCGTGCATCACGTAGATCTCGGTGGCGGGCGTGCCCAGGGTAAAGGCGTTGTTCCTGTTGGCTTGGGGGCCGCCCATGATATAGTGGGCCGCCGCTGTGCCCTTTCTCACCACAACGCAGGCCATGGGGACACCGGAGCTCTCGATGGAGTATATGAGGGATTGGCCCAGGCCGAGGAGTTCCGCCTTTTCAGCGATATCCCCCACATCGATTCCCGAGGTGTCCTGGAGCCAGATCATGGGAATTCGATCCCTTCCACAGTGGGTTACCAGCTCGTTCATCTTGATCAGTCCTTCCCGGTACAGCTTTCCCCCAATCCCCAGGTACTGATCCTCCGCATAGTTGGGATATCCCTTGCCCAAGAAGCCCTGCCTGTTGGCAATGACGCCCACCAGGAAACCGTCGAGTTTAGCAAGGCCGCAGTAAACTTCCGGGCCATAATCAGGCCTGAATTCCATGTGCTCGCTGTTGTCGAAAACCCTGGCCAAGACCTGGTGTATGTCGTAGGTCAATTTCTGGTTGAAGGGAACGATGAGGTTCATCTCCTCAGCGGGGAACCGAGGGGGTTTGGGCTCGGCCACCCGGAAGAAATCGGGGTTATACATGGGCATGCCCGCCATGCATTCCCTGATGGCACCGATAACCCCCTCCTCCGTATCGAACACCTCGGTGAAGAATCCCGTGCGGTCATGGTGAATCTTCACCCCCCCGGGTGGGGCCGCCTTAAATTTGCGGGTGGCGTCGATAATCATCTCCGCCCCTTCTAAATCGAATCCGCCCTTGGGGCTCATCCCGCTGACAATTCCCCCACCACCCACGGCGATGTTGGCATTCTTATGGGCAAACATGATCGTCGGGCTAATCCCATGGTATCCGCCGCCGGCGGGATTGGTGCCGTAGACCCCCGCGATGATGGGAATTCCCCGTTGGATCAGCTGGTCATGTCTGAAGAAGGTATGTCCCCCCGATCTCCTCCCCGCGTAAACCTCCTCTTGCTGGGTCAATTTCACCCCGCTGCAGTTGAGGACCCACACCACGGGAATGTTGAGGATCTCGGCCATTTCCAGGGCTCTGAAGATGTTCTCCCCCTGGCCCGCTACCCAGGCGCCGGCGAGGACCTTGTTATCCGAGGCGATAATGCAGGCATGCCGGCCCGAAATTTGGCCGATACCATTGACCAGGCCGGTGGAACCCTCCTCATTGAAGAATTGGTTGTACATGCTATTCAGGGGCAGAAAGGTCCCCGGGTCCACCAGCATGTCGAGCCTCTGCCACGCCGTGTTTTCCCCCCTTTGGTTAATTCTTTCGGCGGGAATGCCCGCGTTCTTCACCCTTTCCTTGGCCTCTTCTATTACCGTTTCTTCCTTTTCGATGAAGGCTACGTTTTCCTCCATCCTCTTGCGCTCGTTCTCGGTGAGCTCCCTCCCGATGGGGTCCATCCTCTCGAAATAGTGTCTCATTTGGTCACTCCTCCCTGAAGTCTGCCACTTTCCCTTCGAGGGTGGCGATGATTCCCGCCCGGAACCTGGGGTCCCTGTATAGCCTCGCATCCGCCTCCATCTCCGCCCTCACGAACTCCTTTTCGTTGAACCGAAACGGGTCATATCCCGAAAAAAGCCCCTCCAGTGCCTCGATGGATTGAGGAGCGAGGGGCCTTCCCGATTCGGCTATGGAGTCCTTAACCTCGGTCAGGGTTTTTCCCCAGAGACCCCGATAGGTCTCGGGGTCCTTTCTCCTGGCAACCTGTTGGGCTATCTCTCCTTCCGTGG
>SMTZ1_10000274_pt1 | contig 46016 bp, 50 predicted proteins | sample DeeMarSWOR136_30_FD_25667 | JGI IMG/M metagenome (IMG submission 25667) | reverse complement strand
GGGCTGCAGACAAAAGCTGCAATGAACTCCTTATTCAATCTCACTTCTAATGCTGTTTCAATGGCAACGAAATCATCTTCACTGATGCTATCATCTGTTGTCAATCTTAAGGTTGGTACTTTCCGATACGACCGCATGAAGAACCCCAAGGTCTGATGGCTCAAGCTCATAAAAGACTTCATACAGTAGCTACTTGTTTATTCATGATTAGCTACACTCGCATTGATTCTCCTGTTGCATAAGCATTGAATGAGAATCAATATCTCTTTCGAAAATGTTGATTGGAAAATGCATATTGGAGGTGTCAAGAAACATGCCTCCCCAAAGATGCTCAGGAATCAATTACTCGTACTTTCTACTAAACTAGACTTCCACATTTCGGGCATCTATCCTTACCATCTGCACTAAGAGCAGGGTAATTGAATGGTCTCCCACAGTTTCCACAGGTTCCATACTTTCTTCTTCTACTGGAATTCACCTTAGGAGGTAGTACGAACCACTCAGGCCATGAATCTGAGGAAAAATCTGCACCTGTAAGAGTGGCTCCGCAATTATCACAGACAACAACGCCTGGTGTATTGATGTGATTGCAGTATTCACACACTAGAAGTTCTGCATTCCTATACCTGTCTTTCCTGTTGACATACCTTCTTCCTAAAACCCCTTGTATTAAGATACATAAGCTCACAGGTAAGAGATTAAGTCCAATCAATATAGACGCAGGATTGGGCAAAAGAAGCAAGACAGCTCCAATCAACGTGCCCAGAGCACCTCCCTGACGTCTCCAACCTGCACCTGCTGCGGATTGGCATTCACGGCTACAATACAAATCACCGTATTCTGATTTAACCCAATCTGGACTATGAGGAGTTCCACACCATTTGCATCTAGCCAGGAAGTCCGACCTTACTAGTACTCTATCAAACTTCTCAGTCGCAGCGCTCATCTAACTCACATTCACGTATAATAGGCATCAAAGAGATTTAGGGTTTATCTCCCTAATTATGCCTCTTTCAAAAGGCAGAGAAGGCTTCTGAAACGGAGATTGACTCTTTCTTCCTTTAAAATACACGATCATTCTCTCTCGAACACTGTTTTTCCGCATCTCGGACATCTATCTTTGCCATCAGCACTGGTTACAGGATATTTGAATGATGTACCGCAGTTTCTACATGGTCCAAATTTTTTCTTGGGTTTTGGTGGCACAAACCACTCTGGCCATGGGTCTTTAGCAAACTGTGCATCAACAAGAGTTGCTCCACAATTATCACAGTCCACAACACCTGGAGCACAGATATGATTGCAATACTCACACACCAGAAGTTGGGCGTCTCGATACTTATCTTTCCTGTCTTTGTAACCTTGTCCTTCAATTGCCTGAGCCAAGATACAAAAACCTAATAGCAATATCATTGCGCCATAAGCTAGCAACTCAAGAGATACCACATTTACTGCTCCATAGCTAGAAATTCCTGCAAAGATGGAACTCAAGATCATGACTAATCCAAGCACCATGACAAAGACACCACCCGCTTTTCTATACTCTGTGTGTTCAGCAGATTGGCATTCTGTACTGCAGTATATCCTTCCAGACTCTGTCCCCACCCACCCTGGACTGTAAGGAGTCCCACACCACTCACATCGAGTCAGGTATTCTGACTCTACAAATATTTTACCAGACCTCTCACTCACCGACATGCATCACTCTCACTGTCAAGTATAACTTGTTACAAATAGATATAGGGTTTTTCTCTCCATGAAAGAATGAGAAACGCCACAATAATGAAACACCTCTCATTTTGCAATTGAAATTGTTATCAGGAGGTATGTTGATGTTTCTGGTATCATGAAGATAACAGATCTAAACGCGTGTGGGGCTTATTGCGACGACTGTCCCAGCTACCAAGGAAAGGACAACCATGCTTGTACCGGATGTGTGCAGACCAAAGGTACCCCGTGGTGGGGAGAGTGTAGACTATTCAAGTGCGCTTTTGAGAAGAACATTTCACATTGCGGACTCTGTAGCGATTTTCCCTGTAAGATATCAGCGACACATTTTGATCCCGATAACCCGGTTGGTCAGAGGAATGCTGTTGTACGTATTGGTGTTTTGACTTATCGTGCAAAACATGGAGATGAAAAAGCCATAGAACTAGTTGAGAAAATTAGACTTTTTAGAGGCTTATGAAAAACACTCCTTATCAGAGCACATTGTAGTCGTCGACACGGTTTCCTAAGACATAAGCAATATATCCAAGGACACCTATAGATATGGTCACTTCATATCGCATAACTGGAGTAGGAGAGAGTTGATTAGAGAACGTAAAGATATGCGATCCAATCCTCACTTGAAGATAATGCCACTGCTAATCACTGTCCTTATCGTTTCAATGGTATTACCTATGTCATCAGATGCCGCACGCTCCCGATCTGAATGGACTTTCATGGTCTACCTAGATGCTGATAACGACTTAGATTTCTATGGTTACCAAAATATGGATGCCATGAAGGCAGTTGGCTCTACAAAAGATGTAAACATAGTTGTTCTATGGGACAAATATGATGATGTGGCTAATCTCTATTATGTTGGATTGGATGAACTTGAGATTATTCCAAGATTTTCCTTGAATGGAGAAGAAGTGAACATGGGTGATCCAGACACGCTTGAGTATTTTGTTGAATTTTCAATGAAGCGGTTTCGTTCAGAAAACTATGTTCTGATTCTCTGGGATCATGGTGATGACCTTAGGGGTTGTTGCTGGGATGACCATCCAGAAGACTACCTAACGCACCAAGAAATTACCGGAGCTCTAGCAGACGTTGAACTTGATATTTTAGCGTTTGATGCATGTGTAGAAGGAATGGTTGAAGTCGTATACGAATATGCTTGGTCCGAGACTCAAATTGACTATTTTGTTGCAACAGAAGGTTATGTGCCTTTCTCAGGATATCCCTATACACAACTCTTGAACGCACTTACTGAGAACCCAGAGATGAGCGCCTTTGAGCTCTCAACGATAATGGTTGATGAATACATTTCATTCTATGAAACCATGCGGCCCGCTTCTCGACTTGTTCAGATGGGTGTAATCAACATGGCCTATGTGGATCTCATTGTTGAGCAGCTTAGCAATTTAGCACATTACCTAGAGCCGCTCTTACAGGGTGCTACTCGAGAATATTATCACGGAAAAGTTGCGGCGGCACGAGGGGCTGGCAATATGGGCTGGTCAGAGTATGGATGGGAGGGATATGTAGACCTGCCAACTTTCGTGAAGGTATTGAGTGACAATGAAATCGATCATGCAGCCATTCTCTATGACACCCTTATGCAAGGAATCTACTCAAGAGCTAGCTGGTCTATGAAAACAGCCGAAGGGATGGGAATCTTCTTCCCGAACTCATATGGTTCCTTTATGCACAATACGTTCTGGCACGGTGATGTCTACCTGGCATTGCAATTCCCACACAAAGGATTCTGGGATTTCCTTCAAGCATACTGGGGTATATGAGTTCCCTGCAATTACATAATTGGTGGTCTTGCACCAGCATATAGTGGAGACCATCACTGTTGATAGAATCTAATTCAACAGCTTTTGGTACAAGATGTAAAGTACAACCAACCAGAGGGGAATCACTGGGTCAAATCCTAACACCAGATAATGGAGAACAACTCCGATTGTAAAGAATGCCAGAAGATTATTAGCCCCTGACCACAGTGTATCAATCAGTTTCTCCTCTCTTGATTGCGATATGTTCTCTTTATAGAGAATCAATATTGATGGACCAAGTAATGTGTACCATATTGCCAAAAAGAGAAACCAAGAATCAGGATAAACAAGAAGGAGTAGGAATGCCATCTCCGCAAAATATTGTACATATTTCTTCTCTGAATTTTCTGTTACTATAAACCGTCTGTAGCTTATAACTAATAGAGATCCACCTATAACAATCATCGCTACAGACTTTAAAATTGGTTCCTGAAAAATTGGTATTAAAGCACTGAGCAGTCTTGTAATGCTTGTACTATGATGATAATCAAGAGTGTCAACAAAATTGAGCTGAATAAACTCGCCAATTGCCTCTGGAAAGAATGCGAAATATATGAGATTCGGAACCAGAGCAACTAGAACTCCTAGTGTTACTCCAAGTATAGAGTGAATTGAAACCTTAAATGACAACCTAGACGAACGATACACTGGAACTAGAAACGGAATGAATAGTAGTATAAAGGGTTTGAGATTGGAAGCCAGCCCTATCAGCAAACCTACCAAGAGATATTTTTTAAACGTAACTTCTTGGCTCTTCTGAAGCAATAGGGCAGCAGAGAGGACAAGAAGTATCACAATTTGCGAGATTTGCCCAAGGATAATGTTGACAATGTGTTGCGGAGCTATATAGACGAAAAGAAGTGTTTTCTCGAAGTTCTTTGTGTGAGTTGCTAGTCCACTTGAGAGGCAGACATGAAATGCTGTCCAGAGAATGGCCCAGTTTACAATCATCATTAATGATACGTTTAGAATATAGGCAATCTCCAATGGCATCCATTGAAGGAGTGACATAAACATGGCAAAAGCTGGGAAGTATCTGTAGGGCAGACCATTTGGATTAACAGTGTAAATCTCTCCTGGAGATATCTGGAACATATGGCCTGCTTCATAGAACACAATCCAATCATAAGAATAGACTGTGGTTGATAATTGCCCATTCCAGTTCAACATGACAAATACCAGAACTACTATGATGTAGTATAACATGTTGAATGCGAATCCTACTTTCAGAAGGCGTGAACTTCTGAAATAAGATAGGAACTCCACCTCTGGTCTTTCAACAGATTCGCCAATCACCACAATGGAACACCCCATAGAAGTGCTTGCGCGATCATCATGGCAAATGTTGATGATAGCATCAGACCGATTACCGTTGGTGCCTGCGGCCAATTATAGCGAGTCCTCCAACGTTCATCAAGTATGAAGAAGGGCGATAATAGTACAAGTCCTGCTAATAGAATGAATAGGAGATTGGGTGCTTCAATAAAGGGTCGCGCTCGTACAATTAGCAATACAACGCCTAAAAGTATCACCGGGGGGTGCATTGTGAGTCGTTCCACAAGCATCCATTTTCTGTTTTTCTCCCAATAATTTCGATTTCTGAAGCGACGATAGAATGTTATATCCCAACCAGGTGTGACGACTAGAACTGGGAACGCAATCATGACAATTAAATTCAGAAACCAAGAACTCAGACCAAAGATTAGTGAGAAACATGCAAAGTAATTCACAAATCGGCTGAGATATCTACGTCTAAATTGAAGCTCATTGATTAACTTGAGTTCAACCAGCCAGACTCGGAATGCTAGGAAAATCACTCCAATGATTACTAACAACATAGTCTGACTCAAATTATCAATCCCTTGTTAAAAAGCACCTCAAGGTATGCGCTCTTATAGAGATTTGTGTGAATTTATACATCGGATATGGAGGAGCTAGAACTAGCTTATACCAGACAATACAAACAAACGATAAATAAAATCCCACACAGACAACTGTGACTCTTGACAATGTCTGGAGTCAATATAGAAAAGTGGGTGAAGTAAATGGGATTCCTAAGTAGGCTTAAAGCGCCTAATGCAAGTCTAGCATTGATTCTTGATAAGGGAACATTCAGTCTAAATGAGCCACTGGAAGGTAGGTTTGAAATCTCTTCAAATGAAGAATTCGACGCTGATGAACTTCGTATTGAAATTCGGGTCAATGAATGGACTCGAGCCACGGAAAAGAAGACTACTGGACAGCAACAAGTTTCTGTAACCGCTGAACAGAACAGCACTCTTCACCAAGGCAAGCTTACTGTTGCTGGAGGAAGACACTTTACTGATGGTCACAGCGAGAGCATTCCCTTTAGCCTCTCCCTGCCTTCAAATGTTCCTCCGACATATCGCAGCCAAAATGCTCGAAATACTTGGGTTATGAAAGGTGTTATTGGCGTCAAGGGCAGACCTGATGTGACCAGTCACGAGATGGAAGTTGTAATCACCTACTAAACAAGTCTCGAAACTAAGATATAGCCAGTAACAGTAAATAGACCTCCAGTGCACTAACCCATATCAAGCCCTATGAATCAAAACATTACATTATTTCGAAAGAGTCATCTCTAGTCGCTTATCATTAACATGTTAGAGTCTTTGTGAACACATTCATCTAGATAGGAGATGATGCGTAGATGCAAATGCCAACATACATAGATGTGCTTGCTGCTCAGGATCGTATCCGCCCATATTTAAAGCCCACACCACTCCTTAGTTATCCATCCATTAACGAACTCATAGGGGCAGAAGTCTTTATCAAACATGAAAATTGCCAACCGATAGGAGCTTTCAAAATCAGGGGAGGAATTAATTTAATTTCGCAGCTCTCTGATGAAGAGAAGAAGCGTGGGGTGATAGGAGCCTCGACTGGGAACCATGGTCAGTCAATCGCATATGCGTCTAGACTATTTGGGGTTAAAGCAACAATCGTTGTGCCAGAACAATCCAATCCTGGGAAAATAGCATCCATGAAGGCATTGGGTGCTGAAATAATCTTTCATGGAGATACATTCGATGAGGCAAGAATCCACTGTGAGCAACTTGCCAAAACACATGGCTATCGCTATATCCACTCAGGAGACGAACCAGACCTTATAGCTGGTGTGGGCACTGAAACCCTTGAGCTGCTTCAAGATGAACCCGAAATTGACATAATCATTGTTCCTGTAGGCGGAGGAAGTGGAGCCGCTGGTGCATGTATTGTAGCCAAGTCTATTAATCCCAAAATCAAGGTCATTGGAGTCCAATCAGAAGCTTCACCAGCAGCTCACGACTCATGGAAACAGGGGATTCTTGTGGAGAGACCTAATCGCACCTCAGTGGAGGGTCTCTCGACAGGCACTGCATTTGAACTTCCTCAAAGAATATTGAGAGAGCATTTGGATGACTTTATTCTAGTGAGTGAACAAGACATCAAGATTGCCACCGTCTGGATGATCAAACATGCACATACTCTTGCCGAGGGTGCTGGTGCTGCACCACTCGCAGCAGCTTACAAGATTAAGGATAGTCTGAGAGGAAAGAAAGTAGGACTCATCTGCTCTGGCGGCAATCTATCCATTGAGAAACTCAGAGAAGCACTTGATCTCGAAAAGAATGCACAGAATGTTTGAGTCATTAAGCTAATTTACTTACAAGACTAGAAAAACTCAGGGAAACAGCCTTGCAACTCAACTAACTTTCGAATCTCATCATTTAACCATCGATCCTTTGAATCATCCCACGGGAAAAGAGGATGTCTCATTGTACCTCCGGTGGGCAAATAGATCCATGCCTCTATAGTTATCCAAGCATCATCCATCTTGATAAACACCTCTTTCTTTATTCGTTCATACAGACCTAACTCTACACCTTCTATTCTATCAAAATGCTCTAAATGCTTGTCATTGACCAAGAAACAGACAGCGAGAATCTCAGCTTGCTCATCGACTATTGCAAATGGATACCACGCCATTTCAGGATTATACACTCTACGGAAACCCGGAACTTTGCAGACTTTGCTAGATGGGTATCTCTTCCAAGTTCCTTTGGTAATGAATGTGCCATAACCTACAAGCCATTGGTTGGAACCAGACGACGACACACTCATTTCCTCTGCTTTCGCTATCTATCAGTCTACCAATTATTGACTAAGGGGACTCTAGAATCTGTTGTGAAGTTGAAACCTAATTCTATCGGGACCTTCACACATCCGTGTCCTAATGGTCATATCTGAGTTTCCCTCCAAACCCAAGACAGAGTTTATCAAACTGATTGACTCGTTCCATGACTCGTTCTATTTGAGCAAAATGACAATAGAATCACCCTCAAGCAGATTTCAGATGTTCGGTTCCCCCTGTCTTTACAAAAAGATGAAATGATGGTAGAATCTACCATTTTCATTACTGTAGCAAAATGTCCTAGATATTATGGACAAGAGGATGTGAGAAAATGGGCAAGTTGGCTAATAGAGTCGCTGTTTTAACTGGCGGCGCAAGTGGAATCGGAAAAGCAATTGTAGAGTTATTTGTGAAAGAAGGGGCTCGAGTGGTTGTTGCTGACATTCAAGATGAGCTGGGGCAACAGCTTGCTGAGAGTCTTGGAGCTAGCGCCACCTTCGTACACGCTGATGTTAGTCTGGAAGATGACGTAAAGAGTATGATTGATTATGCTGTCGACTCCTATGGTCGCCTTGATTGTGTAGTCAATAACGCTGGTATGGGTGGTGTGCAAGGAGAAATTGAGTCTATACCTGTTTCTGGATTTGATCATACAATAGGTGTCTTGCTTCGTGGAGTGTTCTTAGGCATAAAACATTCTGCACCTATTTTGAAACGTCAAGGTGAAGGTAACATCATAAACATCTCAAGCATAGCTGGTCTACGTGGCATATCCCAAAACCACCCATATAGTGCTGCTAAGGCAGCTGTCATACAGCTAACTCATACTGTAGCAATGGAATTGGCTCCATACAATATCCGCGTGAATAGTATATGTCCCGGTTCGATTGTAACTTCCATATTTGGTGCCTCTAAGGGAATGTCCGCAGCTGATAGTGAGAGCAAATACGAGGATTTGAAACGTCTTTTCGAGAGAGCGCAACCCCTTCAGCGTGCAGGGCTCCCTGAGGATATCGCTAAGGCTGCACTCTGGCTGGCTAGTGATGACTCGAGCTTTGTCACTGGACATGCACTGGTTGTTGATGGAGGCATGAGTGTAGGGCAAATATGGTCACGGCAGATGAGGTTCATTGCTATGATAGAATCTGCTCTTGGACTACCTCCTTCTGAGTAACTGTCAATCACAAATATCATATCTCAGGAATTAAGAGAACTCAATCGAAAGATGTTAAAGTGTCTTCAACTCAATAAGTAACTCTCTGGTGGTTTGACTTTGAGGATTGGGATGGTTAGCAAGTTTGGAGCACCAGATGGCCTTTGTACTCGGGTTGGCATTGTTGTTAAAGAGCTGATCGAGAATGGCCATGAAGTGCATGTCTTCACCCCATCTGAGAAGGTTGATGTTGTTCCAAAAGAACATGTTCACCAATTTCGCGCAGCACATGTTAACCCGCATTTCTCACTGGATTCCTTGAGTGCCCCCCGAAGGATCGTTGAAGTGTGTAGAGATTTTGATATCGATGTGTTACATGTTCAGATGAACTCCGGAACAACAGAATCGTTCCTTCAGTACTTCAAAAAAGCACTCCCACCAATTGTCGCAACCTTCCATCTTGCATACGCCGCGGGTCTGTCTCTCTACACAATTGTTTTTGCTCTTGCATGGAAATCATCTCTTTTTGCTTGCAAGAATTATGACGAAATCATTCTTGTAGACCCATCACAGAAACCATACATCTTGAACTATGGATTTCCTGAACACAAGTTGACGGTTATCAGGAACGGTGTCGACACAGCAATGTTCAGTCCTGCTAAGAACATCCGTGAAGATGGCATAATTGATTTTGTATATGTTGGTCGACTTAGTCTCGATAAAGGGGTTGACGTTCTTTTAGACGCATTCACCGAGTATCACAATGAGAATCCTGCATCTAGACTGACACTGATTGGTGATGGAATGCTCAAGGCAAGAATGGACAATAATAATGGTGATGGCTCAATCAACTGGGTGGGCTCTGTAGATCATGAAAAGATCCCTGCATACTTGAAGATGATGGATGTATTCGTGATTCCTCAAAATATTGGAGGGCTAGGAATCAGCGTACTAGAGGCAATGAGCTGCGGACTTCCCATAATCACAACTGGCATTGGCGAGACAGTTCGGTTACTTGGAAAAAAGGAGGGAATCTTGGTAAGACCCCATAGTGTTCAAGAAGTTGTTGATGCAATGAGGCGACTTGGAGCAGATGAAAAACTACGGTTAGATATGGGACATCGATGCCGAAAGAAAATAATGAATGAGTACTCTTGGAAGAAACAAATCGAGCAAATCGTGAATGTCTATGAACGAGCCATAAGTCAAAGAAAGCACTAGACAAAACGCATTGATTTGAAAATTCAAAGCATTAATAGTCAGTTTCCTCGGGAGATTCGATTCGTTTCATTCTGGCACTAATTATCTGCGCTCCTATCTCGAAAACGACATATGGTGCGACAAGAATCGCTGGTAGAGAGATGTAGAATAGAGCAATGAGAATTGGGTCGATATTCCCTGAGGGACTTATGACAAAGTACCACAAAAGGAAATAGGTACTTCCCAGTATAACATAACAAATTGCTATTCTCCGAGCTATCTCGCGTTTATTTGTGGCCATCTTGTATATGCTTATTGGATATCTTCTTTATCTCTATTTTGAAAATCCGTACAAATAATCTAAATTTACCTATTCCATGATATCCTTGACTAGGTATTCCCTAAGACAATTGTAAAAACCTCTAAAATCAGATTTGCATTGTCTTCACTAGCTTTCTGAATTTGAGGGTGAAGGAAATTAATCCGATGGACGAATCTTTGGAAAGATTCTACCAGTTCGAACCATATATACTTGGTATTGGTCACCAAACTCATCTAGCATCATCTGCTCTTCCCTTTTCATACGGATATATAATCCTGGAATTATAAGCAAAAGAACAACAAGAAAGAGCCAGTTGTCCGATACAAGTACTAGTGAACCAAGGAAAAAGATGGCTGAAGCATAAATCGGATGTCGTACTCTCTTATACGGTCCTGTAGTGATTAGTTGTTGCCTCTCTTGTATCTCGATGGTATAAGAAAAGTTCTGAGCAATTGTACGCCCAATCCAGTATGTATATGGTACAAGTATTATTGCGAAGAAGAACCCGACTAATCGGACCTCTAAGGGAAGATTGAGGTACGACCAAGCAATCCATGGAGGATTAAACAAGTATAGAACTGCAACAATGATGTTCCCATACCACGCCATGATGAAAGTGAAGATGATGTGCCAGCCCTCCTCTCTTAGGACTGCGCGTCGTTCTTTACGAGAACTATCAAGACTAGGGAGCCCACGAGATGGAATGAGCCTAGATAGCAGGTACAGGAGCCAGAGTAGTAGATATGAGATTTTGAAAGCAAGATCAATTTCCATATGATATCACATCCTAGAATAAATGAACAAATGTTCATATAGCCTTTACTAACTGAACAATAATTCAGATACAGAGATAAGGTACATCAGCAAAGAAGGGAACGAGTTGTGATGAAACAAAACGAGAAGAAGTTCACACGCGACAGAGAAGCGAAGATTGAGAAGATCATCACATCCATGACTGAGATCATCAGGGAGAAAGGTCTTTCACGAGCCAGTGTAAGGGATATTCCTGAGAGGGCCGATCTAAGCATAGGAACTGTCTATCGATACTTTCCAAAGGGGAAGATAGACATTGTCAGAGAGATGACGCGGAGAAACATTCGCGAAACCCTTGACTTGGATGTTCCAGATGACTTGGATTTGCCCGGTTTCATGCAAGTATGGGCTCACATGATAGACAAAGCTATTCAGATTAGACGGTCAAACCTGTTTGTAGAAGAACTGGCTACACCACTCATGACCGCGGGTAATGAAACATATCGTGAGTTTTCCAACATGGTTGCGGGATTCTATAACGAGTTGGCTAGAAGGTTCAAGAAGGTCGAGTGGTTGAAGGATTACTCCGAGGCTGAACTTTTTCGTCGAATAGTCATGACTCTCAATATCGTAGACCGGGTCACAAATATCCACATAAAATTCCCATTATTTGAAGATGATAAGATATTGGCAAAATACCTGCTACGTTTAGTTGAACTCACTTTTGAATTCACGGCTTCAAAATCTCAAAGAACACTCTAACAGCCAAGTCCACAAAATCGTCGTCGTTACCAAAATAATCTGGGAAGATAATCTGATAGCTCATTAGAAGTCCAACGAGTCTCTGAATCGTTTCCTGCCTATCTATTAGCTTGCTCAGACTGATTGTTTTTGATTTCATTAAAACCTCCGAGAGCACTCCCATCGCTTGTTGAAGTCCGGTAGAGCTCTGATATTTCTTCACAAACTCCTGGTACTGATACGGATTGGCGAGCATCTCACTTTGAATTGCCGAGAGAAAATGTCGATCTGGTCTACGAAGCTCTATGACCTTTGTGAAGACCCATCGAAGTATGTCATCCAGTTTCATGTCCATTTCAAGCAGCTTATCAATTCCTTCTTGTCTGTTGAAGTCCTCTACAAAACCCTCAGTCTTTCTTGACATGATTTCAGCTAGGATGTCTACTTTTCCTTTTGGAAAATGATAGTAGAGTGTTCCCACACTCACTTTTGCGACGTAAGCTACTTCGTTTATGTTGAGCTCGGAATACCCTTTCTTCTCAATCAGTTTCTGTCCTGTTTCTACTATTGCTTGTTTAGCCTTTGATTTCCTCATCTTCAACTCATTGTTAGACTCTCAGTTAATAAAGAATTCGAATTCGAATCATATTCGAAAATTATATTAGGACTGGCGCAGATAGTAAATATGAATTCGAGTCGAATTCGAAAAACATGGTTGGTAAAAATGTCGGACGATTATGATTGGATTGATTTGCATCATCATCTCATACCAGATTTCTATGTGAAAGCCCTTGCAGAGGAAGGAATTACTGAGCTCTCGGGAGTACCTATTCCTACATATAATCCTGAGGAATGCTTGAGAGACATGGACAAGGTGGGAATAGACAAGGCGATTCTCTCAATTCCCGCCTCCGGCTTAAAGATCAAGGATAACGGTTTCTTCCAAGGCTTAGCTAGAAAAACAAACACCTATCTCGCAGAGATGGTTAAAAAATATCCCACTCGATTTGGTGCATTGGCATCGGTGCCACTACCTAACATAGATGCGGCTTTTACAGAGCTTGAGTACGCTTTTGATGAGCTTCACCTTGATGGTGTGGTTCTTCTATCAAACGCTGATGGGATGTATTTAGGAGATCCTGAGCTTGATGAGTTCTTTGCTGAGTTGAATAAACGCAAAGCAGTTGTCTTTGTTCATCCTGATGACCCTCCATTTGCTGATTTGAAAAAACCAGATGTTCCCGTTGTCCACATTGAGTGGCCTTTTGATACTACACGAGCTGTTGCGAATATGGTATACAGCGGAGTGCTCGATAGGAATCCAAACATCAAATTCATACTTCCACATGGAGGTGGTGCAGTTCCATATCTTGCTTGGAGAATTAGTATTTTGGAATATCGACAACGTGACAAGGTCAAAAAACTGCGGTCACTCTATGACCTGATACTCCGAAAGCAAGGACCTGCAGCAGGGTTGAAACTCTTGAAGAACATGTATTATGACACAACAGCCGTGACCACTCCAAGCTCACTAAGAACCCTCAAAGAGCTGTTGGATCCATCTCACATTGTACTCGGAACTGACCTGGGTGCTGCACCAAGGTTGATGGCCTTACTTGTATTGAGCGACCTCAAATCTTTCGATGGCTTTAATGAAGATGACCTTAGGGCTATTGCAAGAGAGGGTGCTTTAGATCTGTTTCCAAGATTAGCTTCTGTGTAAACATTTTGCGAAGTGGACTAGAGCCATCACAAAAGAACGAAGCGAACTCAGTTGGATACAAGAAAAACCACAGTTCATCAAGTGCTCAATGATGTGAAGAAAAAGCTCAGTATATCCAAAATCTACTATAGCAAATTGGCTATAGAGCTTTAAAACAGAAAAGATGTTTTCATTCATTAACTCTGCATATTATTAGCGTGAGGGAAATGAGGTGGAAAGATGAATCTGAAGTCAACGACTTTTCTATTTTTGATTCTTTTTTTGGTTTTACCAACCAACGTGCTTGCCAACGGAATTACTGAGATTGGATCTATATCAGAAGAAGGTGCAATTGCAATACAGAACGCCTTTGATGCATCAGGAATTCCAAGTATACAAGCGGCGATAATCATCAATAACGCTCTAGTCTGGGCAAAGGGATATGGCGAGCAACCCGCATTGAACACAGTGTTCAGGACTGGCTCAGTCACAAAGACATTCACCGCTGCAGCCTTTGTCAAACTCAACGAAACAGGCATAATCAATCTTGATGACGATGTCAGCGACTATCTCCCTTTTCAGGTCAGAAACCCGAATGAACCTGGTACAATCATCACGATTCGAATGGTCCTAGAGCATAAAGCTGGAATGAAAATATACCATCAATTCAACCAACCTTGGATTAGTGCGGAGATGCTTCAGCTGCTTGATGACCTCAATTACACAATATCGATTCCTGTTCCAAGCTGGAATGGTATTCGTTTACCACTCCAGGATATTATCAATAGCACAAACATCAATGACCCAGACCTGTGGTTACCAACTACAGGCGATTTTGCCTATTCAAACACCGGATATTTCTTCCTGAGTTTCCTCTTAGAACACATTACAAACAACACATGGAGCGATTATATCCATGACACCATTCTTACTCCATTAGGAATGAATGAAACAAAGTTCAATGTGACTGAGTATGCGCAACCTGTAGCAGTTCCCCACTTGAAGTTGGACAATGGCACTCTGGTCGCACTTCCTGTCTACCGAGACTATGGATATGGTGCGGGTGGTCTAATGACAACTGTTACAGACCTCTCTAAATTCATCATCGCTGTAACGAATGGGGGATGGTATGGAGATGTCCAAATATTCCAACCTGAGTATGTTCCCATAATGAATCAATATCTTCAACAGTATGGATCTATGTTAGGATATTCTGCTGAGTTTGGAAAGTTCACAACTGAATGTGGAAAACTGGGAGCTGTCCTATTTACAAACTGGGACATGGGCAATATGGCACTCATCTGGAGTGCTCTGCTAACAGAAGGTCAAAGTCTTTTGTCGCAATATTGTCCCGAAGCCACAACTACGACTCCAACCACATCCACAACAACCTCGCCAACAGCCACGACAACAAACCCCCCTCCCCCTGATATTTTGTTGATTTCAGGTCTTTCGATTGGTGGTGCAGTAGTTGTAATAGCATTCTTGCTGGTCTTAAAGCGCAGAAAATGATTCTCAAGTTTTGCTCAAGAATGACTTGGACGCAGCTCTGAGATTGATGCCTTCACTAGTCTTGAGCGATCTAAAATCCCTCGACGGTTTTGATGAAGAAGACCTGAGGTTATCATAAGAAAGTACGCATCAGGTCTTTTCCACTACAAGCAGCTACCTGGGAGTATTTTCACGGAAAAGAAGTTTTCCATAAAGAAAGAGTTACAACTTAAAAGTTCTATCTTTTCCCTAATTCAAGTTGTTTGATAAAAGATTGCATTTGCTTACAAATAATTCATCTAAACAATAAATAATTTAAGAAACCATCTTTTCCCCAAGGCTATGAAACGCGGAACGGTAGGGGTTTTCCTAGTGGTCTTTCTCATAATTCTGGGCTCTTTCGTCTTGTTCTATCATGGCGTAGACCAGGTTATGCGTCTTGGGTTTACACACACACTGATACTCAGTGGAGAGGAAGGCACAGCTGATTTTACTGCAGCTTCAGACCTCCCAATTTACATTTCGGGCTACCATACTTTCGATATAGTTGGAGAAGAGGTTGACTTCACAGTCACGCTGTATGATAGTGAAGGTGCCTATCTTGCCCATTTAGATGTCTACCTGAACAGTCCTGGTACTCTTGTTGAAACCCTCTCATACCATGAAACAATTGACTATACTTTAACTCCAGGAGAGCAATATTCCATCGAGGTCATTGGACAGAACTTCAATGGTAACATAGAACAACCGCATACACCAGTTGCTCAGTTCGTGCTGCATGCATTCTATGCTGGTGAACTGATAGGTCTTGTATTCCTTGTCATGGCTGTCTTCTGGATTTGTATGTTGGTTGGTCTTGGTGCTGCAGGTGTTGATGAGGTCAAGAAGCGAAGGACCCAGAAAGTCATACAATAGTGCAAACTATGACAAAGACTACGGGCTACCAAAAAAGCTCAAAGGATGAGTAAATAAAATCGAAACTCTCCCTTATTGGCACGAATGAGAACGAAGAAATAATGAGGGAGAGAGGAAGATCCTCTCTCAATAGCGAATCTACCTCCTCCAGCAGTATCGTGAATAAATGTACAATCCAATTGTGAATAAGAGAATGGTCAAGACAAGCATTACTGTGATATCCATGAAGTTGAATGGATTATATCCTACGAACTCCTCTCCCACTGTGCGAACTGCAATCATATTATTGCCTATGCATACTGGGTTTACATGCACCATTGGTTTGAGTAAATCAGGCAAATCACCATATGGGAATGCTATACCAATGAAGTAGTTGACCAAGACAATAGCTACCCCAATATGAGCTGCCGCTGACTCGCTTTTTACCACACTTGCAATTATCAATCCAAGACCAGCTGAAAAGAGTACGATGCCAGAGGCTGCCCCAACAACAAGTGGCAAATCTAAGGATGTGATAATCAGCTCAGCTCCAAGCGCCAAACCAATCATTATGATGGCAAGACTACCAATCGCTGAGAAGACAAATACAGTCACGATTCTTCCCAAGCATTCATACAAAGGATTGACTGGCATGGAGGAGAGTTTGGAATATAGGTCATGATCTCTATCTGCAGCTATAGACCCTGGGAGGTTACTCATTGCTACAGTCATAATCAGAAGTGTCACCATGGCAATCGCAAGAAAGCCTCTCAAAGCTGGCATGAATTCCACGGGCACATTCTGGAAGATCACTAATGGTAGTACAACAAGGAAAAACACTGGAACCAAGATTGAGGACCCAACAATGGCCTTGTCTCTGAGAAAGATTCTCATTGAACGTACAAATGATGCACGGACTTGACTTACTCTACTCATCACACCTCACCTCGGATGGGACATTCAGTTAACGTGTAGAAGACATCTTCAAGACTTGGTGGTCTTGTATCAACTCGGTGCATGTGAAAGCCGGACTTGTAGAGCATGTCCACAATCTTTGGAATCATTCTCTTTGTGTCTTTACAAATGAGCTCTAGCAACTCCTCCCTTTCAATGACCATACAATCATCACTGAGACTTGCTAGGAGCAACATGAGTTCGTCAGATCTTGGAGCCGCATCCACGATGATCGAGCCTTTCAGTCCACTCATCTCCTTTAATTCATCAGGTTCACCCTCCGCGACGATCTCGCCTTGAATCATGAAACCAACACGAGAAGCCATCTCTGCGTCTTCACCGATGTGTGTGACAAGGAGGACTGCAGTCCCCTGTTCGTTAATCTCTCGAAGAAGAGTGAGAAAGTCCTTTCTCACAGTTGGATCGAGACCTGTCGTCGGTTCGTCAAGGAAGAGGATTTCTGGCTCACCCAACAACGCTGTTGCGACCTCTAGTTTCTTCTTCATCCCTCCACTATATTCTGCAACACGCCTGTCTATAGCCTCCTCTAGATCCATCATCTGTACAAGCAGCTCAATCTCCTCTCTCGCTTGCGCCTTGGAGAGTCCAAGCAGATCCGCGAAGTACTGAAGGTTCTCCCTACCAGTAAGAAAGTCTGAACAGAAATTCTCCTGAGGAACATACCCGATGTGCTTTCTCGCTTCCAGACTACTATTACAAATATCGTGTCCAAGAATCCTGATACTCCCACTATCAAACGAGTTTGTTCCTGCCAAGATGGACAGGAGAGTACTCTTTCCCGAGCCATTAGGTCCCATCAAAACAAAGAAGTCAGATGATCTGATATCTAAGCTAAGGTTGTCTAGCACTTTATTCCCATTATAGCTCTTCGATATTTCTCGAGCTTCCAATACAATCGTAGTAGTTTTCATGTGTATAGTAAAGATACAATTCTACTTAAGGAGTGGATGAGTTCTGTATTGCAGAACAGACTATCATTTAATGTCTGCTCATACTCCATAGAATGGTGGGATCTCTTATGGAGGAATTTGATAAGGTACTACAAGCTCTGAGCGTTGTTGAACGATATGAAGAGTATCTCTTCAGAAAGATTTGGGGTCGAGTACTGATATTTCTAGGAATTGTGCTCCCCCTTGGCGTTGTAGTCAGTATGAACGCAGTCCTTGTCGCTGGCATAATCGGACTCGATACAGAACTCATCTCTATTTTCGCAAATGTGATGACCTTGCTTCTGTGTTTTGGTTTTATAGCATATTCCTTCTTTGAATCTTGGAAGACAGTAGAAAGTAAATCTAAGGAAGAAACCACAGATGCCAAACATGGGGCTTTGATTGGAATTGTGTGGTTTCTTGCGTTTACTTTGACTGGACTGCTTCCTGAGTCACTACGCCTAATCTCTCTTCTCTGGGCTGCTGGCGCATCATGTTTGATTACATTTGCAATTCTCAGAGCAGTTGGTTCACATGGAAAAGTCAGTGTCCTCTTCTATCTAGGAATTTCTCTTTGTCTAATTTCGTTTCCGCTTCTACTCATTTCGGACATAATGCTTCTTGGATATCTCACATTGATTGTCTTCTCCATCTGTTTCATCGTTGCAGGGATTGCAATGAACCGGACGGCTGCTCATATGTTGCAGTCTTCTACGTAGTTCCAAATTAGTGTGGTGTTATCTGTGAGTGACTCTTTGACCCTGAGTGAAGAGGAAAGGGTCTTTCAGTCACAGCCGCGCTTTTCAATCATGTATCTTCTCTTCATGAAGCGACGGGTTGGTTTCATTGAATTGAAGCAGCTTCTAGGTCTAACACCTGGGAATCTTGATCATCACATTCGTAAGCTTGAGGAGTCCAGTCTTATTCGTAGTCGTAGGATATTATCATGGAGACCTCTGGTGGTTGTCGAGATTACTCAGTCAGGAGCGGAAATCTTCAGAAAGTACATCTTCAAACTGAAAAGTCTCCTGGCGGACATCCCTGACAGACTGCTTCAAGAGTAGGACATCTGATTCATGGTATCAGGATTGTTTCTCTAAAATGAAGCAATGGTTTGATAATTGGAGTTTGAGTTGTGATGAAGTTTCTTCAATAGAAATCCATGCATCATTTGGCCTGGGCTAGAGAATTTCTTAGTAATGTTCGGGTAGATTATAATAAGCAAGATCGAGAAACCACCGGTTGCGATAATAATGGAGAGCATTACTACTCTAATATCGAATCCGGAGGTTTCTGTTTCTTCACCTTCATCCTCGCTGTACCCTTCAATGGCTGCTCTTCGTACATAGCCTTCAAAATAAGACTCCATTGGGATAGAATCTGACCCACCAGTAATAATCATCAGGAGATTGAATGCTAGGTCGATAAATATCCCTTGACCTTGTGAACCTAACGCACAGAAGTACTCGCGAGCTTCATTGACCCACCAATGTAGTCCATAATCAAGAGCCCAATTTGTGGAAACTTCTGCTGATTTGGAGTCATGAACATATGCAACAGGAATAATCTGTTCATTATTCCACGAGCCATTCCTAAGGTACAGATAGCCAAATCGTGCCATGTCCCCAGATCTGAGATATAACTGGGACCCTCCAACATTCGTGTCCATACCAGCTAAAGCCCAATCATAGTCAGAGATGGAGAGGGGTTCAAATAGATACTCTTGTGCAAAGGACTGAGGTCTCATTCCAGTCACTTCTCTGATGAGTGCAGATAATACTTGACTGGCTCCCGTAGAATAGACGTGTACCTCGCCGGGTTCTAGAACCATCCTCAAGTCTAGTACATATTTTGCAGGATTCGAACTTGCTAGCATCTTATTGACCATGTTCTCAGGACTGGTGTATGAAATGTTGTGTTCATTCCAATCCAACCCTGTCGTCATTGTCAGAAAGTGTCTAATTGTGAGACTCTCTTTTCTTTCATCAACATTCTCAATCGTCCAATTGGAGAAATATGGGAGAATTGCATCATCTATAGAGCCAATGTAGCCCTCTCGAATTGCTATCCCAATAAGGGCAGATGTGAAGCTCTTAGTACAAGAGAAAATGTGCATGAGTGAATTTTCATTCTTCCCCTGTCTGTAATTCTCATAGACGATGTATCCATTCCTGATGATAAGAAGTGAATATACGGCTGACCCGTCCTCAATTCGCGACACTAGACTCTCAATTCTCTGGACATTCATGTCTTGTTCTTGCAAACTGGACACCCTCCAAGAATCATCTGGCCAATAGTCATTATCATCTTGTTCAAAGAGCGTAGTTGAAACAGGGGAATCGAATATAGGAGATAGAACCAACCCTAGCGTTAAAACACAAATGAATACCCTTGATTTAGGATTCAATGATTCCACTCAGCTTCCAAAGATATTTGCATTTTAGAAGCAAAAGTACAGATATATTGTATCTATTGAGTAGCTACTTACTTGTTCTCATACTCCCTCAAAGAATTCTGCTGCAATGAATGCTTCACAGGTCTTTTTGGAATGAACATCAAATGAAGGCTGCATCCACCTCTCGACTGGTGCTACATCGAATTCGAATAACCACAGTGTCTATATCACTCATGAAAGAGATAGAAGAAAGCAAAACCAGAAATCAGAATTGTTTAATATCGAGTACTGAAGGATAACTCATGCCAATTGTTGATGTTAAGATGTGGAAAGGCACATCAAAAGAAGCCGTGGAACAGATCATCTCAGGTATCACGAAGGTATTTGTTGAGTTAGGAATTCCAGAACGAGCTGTGGAAGTTGTTGTTTATGAGATTCCAAAGACTCATTGGGGAATTGGGGGGAAACCAGCCTCAAAAGTGATGGCAGACGAAAAACCTCCCTAGGATATTATCAGGTCGTATAGCTCCTGTGGCTTGAATTTCCTCTATAGAAAATCAACCAAATGCCTTTTAGAAAAAAAGATCAGAATTTGATAAGTAGCAGGTCTTTCTCTTTCTCCTTCAATCTCTCGTTGAATCGTTGATTGAACTCGGATAGGAGATCAAGATAGCTACCAAACCATGCAGAAAAGACAGTGACTACTTCTTTCAGCTTCTTTCCTTCAGCACTATCCTTGATATCCTTGGGGAGTGTTTGCCATGCTGATAGAATATGATTCATCACATCCAATCTGCTATTGATGAATCTCTCAGCAACCTCCATTCCAGATCTGAAACCATCGAGAAAAGGGATTGTTTCTCCACCATAGAGCTGGGTCCTGGAACCTGGCATAGAATCCTTCGTGATCATTTGACGCTGTTCTAAATTTGCGAGATAACGTGATATCTGACTCCTTGAGTAACCTGTGGTATTCGCTATCTGTTCCTGAGTCAGAGGTTCTGGTGAAAGGACTATCATGGCGTATATTCTCGCAATCATTGGGTCGTTACCACGAAACTTCACCATTTCCTCAAGAGTCTGAATGAAGGATGTTCTGATTCGGGTGAACTTTTCGTCAGCCATTTTTTACTCTCTCAAAAATCTCATATTTTGCATATTTTGCATAGTAATGCAAATTTATAAACATTCGGGTCTGTATCCTAACCATGGACGCTTTTGAAGAGAAACGGTTCAACACTGGTGAGCTAGAGATCAACTATGTTGCTGGACCAAATAATAGTCCTTCGCTTGTTCTTATTCCAGGTCAAGGAGCTGACTGGACAAATTACAGAAAGGTCCTTCCTCTGCTCTCTGAGAAATTTCATGTCTATGCTATCGATGTTCGAGGACATGGAAAATCTGACTGGGCTACTGGTGATTACTCATTCACCTCAATTGGTAGAGATATGACTGCATTTCTACAATCTGTTGTAAAAGAACCTACGATCATCTCTGGTAATTCTTCGGGAGGACTCATTGCCCTCTGGTTAGCAGCAAACAGACCTGGTCTAGTTAAAGGCATCATAATGGAAGATCCCCCATTGTTCTCAGCGGACTGGCCAAGAATTAAGGAGGATAGCTATGTCTATTATGTTCTACAAGTCACAGTAGAGATGAGCAAGGAACTACATGAATCTCGAAGCATCTCTGGACTTGCGAGAATGTTCATGAAGATTAAGCGACCCCTACCAAATGGAAAAATTCGTTCGGTTCCTCGTTCTGCTACTTACTTCATCTCATTTCTGATTCGAGTGTCCCAGAAGCTTCGGGGTAAACCCTCGTTGCCTGGTAGTTTTAGAAAGATAGTTGAAGTACTAGTCGATTTCGATGCAGACTTCTCACAAGCTTGGGTTGATGGTCGGATATACGAGGGGCTAAATCATGCCGATGCATTGAAACAGGCTGAGTGTCCAATGATACTTCTCCATGCAAACTGGTTACGTCATCCAGATTATGGGCTAGTTGGTGCTATGGATGATAATGATGCTGCATTGGCAAGAGAACTTGCACCAGAAATGTTATTCAAACGGATTGACTCTGATCATGTGATTCACAGTCATAATCCGGATCTTTACATTCGTGCTGTTGAGGAGTTCATGACGAATTTGGATTGATAGGTAATCTTGTCTGGATATCTCCCCCTCAATGACAATCTCAAAGCAGCTATCAAAGTTCATTAAGAATGTGTTCTTCATATTTATTCACAAGTCTATATAGTACATTCTTTCCCAGTCAGTCACACTCCGCTTGAACTCCGACCATTCTGCTCGTTTAAGCCCTAAATACTTGTTAAAAGCCTGCTCCCCTAAGCAGTCCTTGATGAACTTACTCTGCTCAAACTCATCAAGGGCTTCACCAAGATCGGAGGGCATGGATTTTATATAAAACTGCGCAAGTTTAGCATCATCGAAGTCAAAGACATCTTCTTCTACTGGTTCTGGAGGTTCTATCTTTTTATCTATACCTTTCATTCCTGCTGCCAGCATAACTGCAAATGTAATGTAAGGATTGCAGCTTGGATCTGGACATCGAAGTTCCAGTCTTGCAGATTCTTGTCGATTCTTACCGTACCTTGGGACTCGGATTAAGGCTGACCGATTTCGTTGTCCCCAACAAATATAGACCGGTGCCTCAAACCCACCTAACCGTTTATAGCTATTGACTGTTGGGCAGAGGATGGCAGACATCTCTCTGATATACTCGAGCTGACCGCCCATGAAATGGTATGCTAGAGTGGAGAGTTGATATGGATCATCATCGTCATGAAAGAGGTTCTTTCTATTGTTGTTAAATATGGATTGATGTGTATGCATTCCACTACCTGCCACACCGGTTCTGGGCTTTGGCATGAAAGAGGCATAAAGGTCTATGTTACTAGCGACTGTCTTAATCGCCTGCTTTGCAACCATGATGTTATCTGCACTAGTCAAGACATTACTGTATTCAATATCAATCTCATGTTGGCTGGGTCCACACTCATGATGTGTCATTCCTACTTGAATACCCAGACCTTCCAACGTAGAAACGATGACTGCCCGAATATCGATACCTAGGTCTCTTGGTGAGAAATCGAAGTAGCTCGCCCTATCATAATAATCCCCTTCTTCTTTTGATCCAAAAAGGAAGAACTCGATTTCAGGTCCAACCTTGTAAAACCATCCCTTTGCTTCACTCGTTTCAGAAATACGTCGCAAAATGTTTCGAGGAGCACCCTCATATGGTATTTTATTAGGTTCAAAGACATCACAAATGATTCTCGCTGCGTTTTTTCCATGTCGCGGCCAAGGCAACATGATATAGGTCGTTGAATCAGGAATCAACAACATGTCGCTCTCATGGATTCTGGTGAACCCCTCTACAGACGATCCGTCAAACCATTTGCCATCTTCTAAGCAATTTTCCAATTCTCTTGGCGAAATGGTCACGCATTTCAGTTGACCAGATAGATCTGAAAACATTAGGTCAATGAAGCTGATCTCTTCTTTCTTTACTCTCTCTAGAATCTTCGATTTCTGTTCACTCACACTATCACGTCCTATGGGCGTTTTTTTTCCTACCATTCAATGATTCTCTTACACTTGGTATTCCTCTACTTTAAGATTTTAGGGTGCGAAAAGGAAGCCCTCTTTCCAATTCTCTAGTTTAAAAATCTCCAGTGTAATGAAAAAATAATACCCTACTGATGGCTTATCTTCTCTATTGTCTGGAGTATTTCGTCCACCTTTTTCTGAGACAAAATAGCCCTGATGGCATCTAGTTCGTACTGGTTTCTTATGATGACCCCTATCTTATTCATTGGATATCCACTTTTATCAATCGGATTGATCTCAACAGCTAGATAGGCTGGCTCATCCTTTGACTTAGGTATCTTTCTAATGAATACTCCCTGCTCAGCAGTCCTCAACCTTTCAAATTTCCTCCCGTGCTTGAGCATATCTTTCAGTTCTCTCTCCATCTAAACAACCCATTCATGATCGTTTACCATCTTGATAAACTATGTTACATCTTCCTTTGGATGATTTGGAATAAGGATGAGAAATAATTATGCTCATTATTGCTTGTACGTGATGAAATCATTTGTAGATCAATTGAAAACCAGTGGTCTGGATTCCTCTTGCTTGTATAGGAGATAGTTCAGTATGAAAATCTCTTGTGTTTCACTAGTAGGGCAAACGGAATGCTCCGACCCTTTTCCTGTCTAAGAGCAATAGAACACCAGTCACTATTGTCCAGAATGTCATCAGGATGAATGCAGTTGGATAGTACAGTCTCTCTGTTCCTAATGACTCAAAATAAAGCGGGATTAGTGTGCCACTAATCAGACCTATTCCTGAAGTGATTATAAACCAGACAGGTATGAACATAGACGGATTTTTTGGAATTGTGTCATCATTTACTATATTATTGTCCCCCACAGACTTGAATTCATTTTTGCTTCGATTTACTTCTCTGAGAGTAAGGTATGCGAATAGCAGAATGACTCCGAATGAAACCGCGTAGAGATAGAGAGGTGCTTTGATTGCCCCGGGGAACGAGAAGACCATGAAAAGAATGAGGTATGCAATACAGACTGCCCACCCTCTAAGACTCAAGCGAAACTCTGAAACATTCCAGCCAAAGATGTGCCCTCCAGCTGATAAAGGGAGCCAAGTCTGAGTGAGCCCCCACATGAAAAACATGATTGTGAAAGTTATGATCAGAAAACCAGCAATCTCGCTTGTGAAAAATGCAGTTCCTGTAGAGAAGAATATGTAGGGCAATCCCAATGTCATTGCTGAAAGGAGAACAGCCTTGTCAGAACCTCCAGTGACAGAAGAAACATGGAGTATCATGTGAAAGAATGTGAAATACGCTAGAAAAAGCCAGACTGGAAGAAGCTGATAGAAGAAACCAACAAGACCTCTTGCAGAATACTCGGCAATTAGATTAAAACCTGTACAAAGTAGGATAATCTTCCTTGCAGTGTTTATTGTCATATTGCTGCAAACCTCCTGTCCTTTTAGCAGAGTGTGTCTGACATAAGATTTCTCCTTTCTCAATCCAGAGATGAATATTCACTCCCAAGATTAGTTCGAAGATTTTCCCGACTTATGATAACATGGATGCATCCTTTCTATGAGAACTCACCTTTCTGCTTCCCATATTTCCGTAGATAATATTGTCGCATCAAGTACGCCTCGAACTTGTTGATGGTCTTAGCTCCACCAAGGAACTCAGCCTCTATGAATGCCTTGCAAGTCTTTTCAAGCACAAATGTGCAAGTGAATGCCTCCTCCATATCACGTCCAATGCACACAGCGCCATGATTTGCCATCAATGCTGCATTTCGCCCCTTGAGTGCATTCATGGTCTTCTTGACTATCTTCTTTGTAGAGGGCAGAGCATATTCTGCCACCCTGATTGTTGGACCAATAATCTGAACCATGTCATCAAGAATTGGAGGGACTTCACGTCGCGCAACAGCAACCGTGGAGGCATTCATTGAATGTGAATGGATGACAGCTCCAATGTTCTTTCGTTCACGGTAAACTGCGATATGAAGTTTCATTTCTGCAGAGGGTTTGTGTTTTCCCTCCCATGTTACATCATCTGAACTAAAATCGACAATAGCGATATCGTCAGGACCAAGCTTCTCGTAGCTCATTCCTGAAGGTGTGATTGCCATCTTTGAATCACTTATTCTGCAAGAAATATTCCCCCACGTTCCTCCTACCAAACCATTTGCAATGAGCTTCTTACCAGCGTCACAGACAATCTGTTTTGCTTCATCAATATTCATGATATGCACTCTATCGACCGAGTCTTCTTAAACAATGTTCCTTGTTGAGAAAAAAGAAATTTCAGGATTACATCTGTTTTGCTGGCGATATTATCGATAATCCTGTTCTTTGTCATGGGACAAACATATCTACGAGATCTTTGGAAATAGTTTCAGCGTCTAATTGTCTTTCAGAATCCTCTGAAATAAACAAGAAAGAAAGGCCCTCCAAGGATGCAATCAGAAGGCGAGCTCGCCCCTCTGGATTTGAAACTCCGCACTCCTCATATAACTTGGTTGCAAGGTTCATATGCTCCCTATAGGATCTCAGCCACTCACTGTTTCTATCCTTTCTGCCCGCACCTTCCTCATAGATTTCATAGGAAAACCGACGAAGCGTTGGATGCTCCATGAACATCTGAACAGAGCTTCGAATGAACTGTATGAGTTTCTCTTGTGGTGTTCCCTTACTGATAATCTGCTTTAGATGAGGACTCCAAAGTTTATTGAATCCTTGAAGTAGTGATTCACATGCAAGATCATATTTTGAATTGAAATAATGAAAAACAGCACCCTTTGATATACCAAGCTCAGAGCATATTTTATCGATGCTGACCTTATGATATGATTTCTCAATGAATTGGCGGAAAGACTCAGTCACAATGTTCTCTCTGGTGTGAAGCTCTGTCATATTAACCAGGTATTCTGATTCACTGACCTGTTCTTTAGTTTCACGCTTTCTTATATTGAACATCATCACTTCCTGATTTTGTTCAGCATACTCCTGAATGCGACCTTGAAGATATCGAGATTCTTCATCTTGATTTGCCTCCAGATGAAGCTAGGCCTTGTGTAAAACTTGTAGTATGCTCGCGTGAGTTGTTGCTTGATCCATTTTCTGGATAGTCCTGGAAGATCCATAATCGGTTCTAAAACTGTAAATAGTGACCAATCTGGAACAGATAACCATCCGTTTTCAATCGCTTCCTCGTACATTGGTGTCCCAGGATACGGTGTACAGATAGTGAACTGAGCTAGGTCAGGATCTAATCTGCAAGCAAAATCAATAGTCGAACGAATATCCTCTTGAGTTTCTCCCGGTATTCCTAGAATAAAAGAGAGGACAACTTCAAGACCAACAGCTTTGGCTCTTTTTACAGCATTGATTATCTGGCTAATTCGAATCCCTTTCTTTATTTTATCAAGTATTCGTTGGCTGCCTGATTCTGCTCCGATATAGAGAGTATGACAACCTGAGTCCTTTAGCCAATCAGCTATCTCTGGATGACGAGTCATTATGTCTGCCCTTGATGAGCAGGTCCATCCAATGTTGTCCACATCTTTGATTATCAGTGAGCATATCTCCTCAACTCTCTGATGGTCAAATGTGAATAAGTCATCAAGGAATGTTACATCGCGAACACCATATCTTTCTTGTAACAGCTCGATTTCTCTCACTACATTTTCTGCTGATCTACCTCTCCAGCGCTTTCCTGTAATCCTTGATGATGAACAAAATGTGCATTGGTATGGGCAGCCTCTACTTGTTATCATCGGAGCTATTCTCTTTCCTCGTGGAAAGTACGATGTGAGATTAAGGAGGTCGTATGCTGGAAACGGCAGAGAGTTGAGATTAGCGATATACGGTCTGTCTGGATTCCTCAATATGCTGGTGCCCAAGCGTGTAGTAGTTCCCTCTACTCTAACGTTACATCTATTTTCGCTGATTTCATCTAGAAGCATTTTCATGGTCACTTCTCCCTCTCCTCTCACAACCACATCAATCTCAGGGCAATCCTTGAGTACTTGCTCATCCTGAAAGGTCACGTGGGCTCCTCCAACTACAACAAGAGTTGCAGGGTCGTGTTTCTTGACCGCCTTTGCAGTTCGATACACGTCGTAAATGGAGGGAGTCGTTTGGCCACTTATGCCTACAACATCTGGGGAGAAAGAAGTAAGGGTTTCTGCGAAATCTGAAGCCCTTGAGTGTTGAAGGAGCCCATCGTGTATTTTTACTTGGTGATCTCCAGTTTCTCTGAGATAACTAGCAATATACCCAAGTCCCAATGGAGGGCTTGTGTAGTTGAAAGAGTCCCGAATATCACAGCTTGAATGAGGCACTGTGAGCAGAACTCTAGCTAATCTTCATCCCTCCGAAAAATTAGCTTTTGCAACAGATGACGAAATACATACGAGGAATTCTAGCTCTGAAACGCAGATTCCAGCTAATTTGTCCCAAATATCCCTATTGTTGATACATCCTGGATCTGGAGCAAGCTCATCTCCAAAGTAGCCTATTGCTCGAGCTCGACAGCCACCGCATACGTATCTCTTTTCGCAACTCCCGCATGCATCTTGCAGGAGGTCCTTGTTTCTCAGTCTTCTGAGAAGTGGTGAGTCAGTCCATATTGCCTCAAAATCATCAGTAACAATGTTACCTACTTTCATCGTTTCAATATGGGGGAAAAAGACACAAGGATAGATATCACCATTCGGCTCAAGTGCAACATAAAAACGCCCTGCACCACAACCACCGATGAACTCTGCTAATCCTATCATCTGTGATGGTAGTCGTGCATTGTTAAAGTGCGTTGGAGATATGATCTCATCTCTGCTATTACTTCTGGCGTTTGCTTCATATGCAAACCTTCCAAGCTGGGGTGCAGTTGTCAACACCTCCATTGAAGATTTTTGTTCACTGGAGATTCTCTCCCATAATACTTCTAGTAGATATTCACGTTCATCTGGTGTGAGGTCCATGTCAATTAGCTCTTTTCCTCGCCCAACAGGAACAAGATTGTAAAACATAAGCCACCGAACTTCTAGACCTTCGCATAGACTGATTACATCATAAATCTCAGCAATGTTGTGTCTTGTCACAGTTGTGGATACTTCAACGAACAATCCCTCCGCTACACAATTCCTTATTCCAGAAATTGTCCGCGCAAAGGCTCCTGGAACTCCTTTGAACTCATCATGAGTTACTGCATTAGCCCCATCTATACTAATCTGAACAAACTTCATCCCTGCGTTCTTGAACAACCGAACTCTGTCTGGATTGGAGAAAGCTATTCCATTTGTTGCAACTGCGACATACATCTCCTGCTCTGTCGCTCTACGAATAAGAGTAAGAATATCAGGTCTGATTGTTGGCTCACCGCCAGAAAATGCTAGGAACACAACACCAGCATCTGCAAGCTTGTCAATAACCCTGAGCGCCTGTTTTGTTGACAATTCATTAGGGTCTTTCTGACCTGCACTCTCATAGCAATGTTTACACCTCAGGTTACAGGATTTGGTCACATTCCATACAACTTGAAAGGGAGCTCCAGGTGTGAATGGTTTGTTTACCCCAAATCTCGCCAAGCCACTGATAACACTTGACATGGATCTTCTGAAAATATTGTCATTGAGACTTTTCTGCACAACATCCAAGGTCGTTCCAAAAACCGTTGAGCCAATTGCTAACATCACTCGTGTAAGAATTGCTGAAATCCTGCAAATTGTACATGCATTTGTTCTTCTTTCAGCAATAAGGTCTAGAGCAACATTGAGTCGTGTGTCGCCATCAGACGGGCACATTTTGGTAATGGCTACTAGTAGACTTCTTATCAATCGAAATGATGTAAGACGAGTCAGTATATTTACCTTGGAGTCTGTCGTCATTCCCCACTTTTTCGTTTTCAGACCAACCTATCAATCAATACCGACTGGTCGGTATGTAACCTAGTATAGGACAATCTTCCAATATAATATCTCTGGCTTAAGCAAGAATGAACCGTTTCTAGAATTTTGGAAATACTCCTTAGAGCTTATTACTTAACATTCCCTCGTAAATGAAGTCTTCAATATTTCTTCGAGTTATGGATTATGATTCTCCCTATATTTCCCAATCATAATACAGGTTATCGATCTTATGTTTAGTGGACGTCTGAAAAGCCCTGTGTTGACTTTTTCGTTGAAGTCTCCCAACCACCCCAATCCCACCCTGCCCCTCACCTTGACCTCTCTTACTCTATACGCGTAGTAAGATATTCTGATCCGAAGATTTCACGAAACACTACTTTTGACTATCTTGTCAACATTCCTGCATTTTGTCAGAACCTGCAACTTGGTCAAGGAGTCGGGGATAATTACTGTCTTGGACTTCCGAATCTCATCGACGTATTGATCAAACAGTTCCCAATCAATATCTTCACTGATTGTAAGGGTCTTAATACTATTGAACCCAATGCGGCCTCCGACCGATTCCAGTTCATCCCTTGTAATGGTCAATTCATCCAAGCCCTCCACAGTAAACCGCTTCTCAGTTGTTTCCTCGAGAAAGATGCGCATGACCTGTGTCACTAGTTCTCCTATTGGAACACTTCTCCTTCTCGCCTCAGCAGAAAAGAGGCTATAGACATGATCGTCTATGCCTCGTATCGTCACATCAGTCACATGATCACCCTCTTATCAATGCAAGTTCAGAGCTCGTCCAGAACTAGACTTGGGGCTCTCCTCAGGAAGACCGCTATAGCCATGAAGAAGACTCCAAAGAGAATCACTCCGGTGGAAATGATTATCTCCAGTGTAAGGGGAATGATACCGAGAAAGAATAGCATCATGAACGCTCCAATGAAAGTAATAAGGAACCCGATGTAGAGAACAAACACCCATGCTGAGCTTGCCTCCTCTCTCTTTCGCTGTCGCTCATCAAGCTCTTGGAACCTTTTCCGCATTCGTTCACGTACTTCATTATCATCGTTGGTTTTCTCATCATTTGTCATATTTGTCACCATAATCACCATATGTATCAAATGGTTATAAATGTGACGATGATGACGTAAAAGGTCTTCATCAGCACTTACACTTGAAACCGCAAAGAAACACTTCACGAGCCATAACGATTAATCAATGAGTATAGCGCAAAGCGGAGGGCGGTGTAGTCAATATCATCTCGCTCCCACTCTCTGATATTGTTAGAACTCTACTATCTAGTAATGTGCCCACTTCAATTGTTGGAGAGAAAATACAGTCTCTCATATTGGTGAACTCAAAATCAATAGTAAAGGAGAGATGAAGAAACCCCCTTGATACTGAATGGAAACTACATCTGTTTCTTTTACCTGTAAAGCAGATAATCAAGCCAAAAAATCTCCTAAGTCGTGATGACCTTCAGCAGATTCATATTGTAGGAATCATACTTGAAACAGGGAGTGATTTTTGATGAGCGTGGTCTTAGATAGTACTTATCTACCCTTCACAGAAAAGCAGCTATTGAACCATTTTGCGAAAGTCAAGTATCGAGGAAAATGCGTTACCAATGAAAAGCATCTGAGCTACTATAAGACTAGTATCCAACGGTATCATCAGTATCTTGCTGATAACCCAGATATGAAAGGCAAGTCTCTTACTGAGATAAAACGTCCCTGTCAGCTTGAGAAGGATGAACGATTCTGGGTTGCTTCCTGTATGATGACGATGTTCTATGACGAACGACGACTGCAGATGTTGCAGAAACTCTTCACTGATGCTTTTGGTGCAAGTCCTCCTCTCGCAGGTCTAAACTCTTGGCGAGAGTGCTTGGAAGGAGACTTAGAGCTTTTCTTTGAAACCACGCTACCTTCACCATCCTCATACAAGTCTTGGCTTGGCAAATACTTGAATGAACGACAATTCATTCCTCACATCTTAGACAGTGCATATGGAAAGAGGAATCTGGAAGGTCCCACACACATAGACGCTTTACTAATGAACCCCAGTAATGGGTTTGCGGTGATGGTAGAAGCGAAGGTTCTATCTGATATCAGCTATCAGGTCACATATGACTCTACCAGAAACCAGATGGCTAGAATCATCGATGTCATGTTGGAGGAAAACAGTCATCTCTGCGAACCGTTATGCAGGAGAGATCCTAAGAGAACATTGTTCCTCCTATTGACGCCTGAGATGTTCAAACTCAATCCCTCCCGCAGGTTATATGGATGCAAGTTCAATGATTACAAGAAGAATCAGGAATCTATGACTGTCGACCTTCCTCATAGGAAAAATCTGAACTGGCTTGAGCTTCGCGGTAGGTTAGGGTGGCTCACATGGGAGGACTTCCACAGAACAAATAGGGACTGCTGTCCATGGCTATCCAAATAGGATCATTACAACCATACTTCAAAGAGCAACGGAGTGAGGAAGCCCCTCTCTCGATTAGAAACTACACTTTTTTCTTGTCGATATAGCAAATAGTCTGTGTGGAAGATTTCCCCTAAAACGAAACTAGAGTCCAGTTATGGGGAGCACCATTGTAGAAGCTTTAAGCCTGTTTTTGCTTTGGTCTAAAGATTTGTAACTAGATTACGAAACATCAGTTAGCAAAGTGTCTTACTTTTTCGCGTGGCGTGAGAGATGGAAAGGAAATCTTCTGATGAGCTGACTAATGAGGAGCTTGAGTCGCTGCTGAAGGGGAAAACCCAGCGCGTGTACTTCTATATGCTTCGCCATCTTCGTCCAATGGGCATGAGAGAGATACAACGAGGTTCTGGTCTCTCCAGTCCCAGTCTCGCAATCTATCACCTCAACAAACTAAAGAATCTCTCTTTGATTGATGTTGATGAGAATGGTCAGTACTATGTGATTCAGGAGTTCAAGGCAGGTTTGCTCAGTTTCTTCGTTGGTGCTGGTAGATTTCTAGTCCCACGATACTTATTCTACTCAGTGTTCTATTCTGTTGTTCTCATAGGGGTGGTTATTTACATTCCAATCTTTCTGAACTCCACAGGCTTATTATTAGCTGCGGTTCTGATTTTCGCAACCTTCACATCTTGGAGAGAGACCCTAAACGTATGGCGTGTAAAAATCTAGATCACTTTGATTCAAAACCTAGAACTATATTCAATGACTGACTGTAACAGATTGTAAGTAAATCGATGGTGATCCCACTTGGACAGAATACGTCTGAATTTCAAGATACTTGGTGCCGCCATTATAGGTGCAGTCCTAGGATCTACTCTGGTTGCACTGAGCCTAAGTTATAGACCATTTTTTGGCCCAAGCGATCCTTCTCAGGAATATCCCACCCTCTTGATTGGAGTCACGGGACTTGCTGTCGCAGTTGTGGCTTATGTCATAGCGAAACTACATTTTCGAAAACAATCATGGATGTAAGGTAATAGATGAAGAATGCGAAGACAAGTGAAAGTAGAACTTTGAAGTCTGGGGCTGCAGGTGCAATAATGGCGATAATTGCAGTTCTGGCTCCTGCTGGCCTTAATGTCATTTTTGATCCAGTTACAGGCTGGATTATAGACATGTCTTTGATATGTATGCTGTGGACATTACCAATCAGATTTGGTATCAACAACCCTCCTGGCACATTTGCAGATGTATCTCCAGTTCCCAACGAAGCCATTCCCACTCCTTTTGTGTTCATTGGAAATCTACCGGTCACCTTTCTTAGACTTGTGTTCGTCTATCAGATATACAAGCTCTACCAAGGCAGAACCACAAGAAAACGTACAATGTTGGTAGGAGCTGCAAGCGAATTACAGATGGCGATAATTGGAATTCTAGGTGCGATAATACCTGTGTTCTCTCTATCATCGCGGCTCTTCATTCCTCTTCCCATTCTATTCCTGGCTGCCCTAGTCACAATCAAGGTGGTACCTCCTCTTGAAGTTTCCACTCCTTGGAAAAATCCTGAAGATTCTGAATCTTGGTGGGCAAAGTCATCCAAATATGAAAAGGGTATGCTGCAGGTTGAAAAAGGCTCCCAATAGGAAACATAGTAAATCATGCAGATAGTCTGGTCCGAAGATTTTCCGTACCATGACGATTCTAAAGATAATAATACCATTACTCATTCTATTATGAGCATAGTCAAACATTACTCAACCATAACAAGAAGAGTCTTTGTTTCAATACCCGCTTCTCTCTTTATTGTGTCAATGAGTTCATTGAGTACTTTCTTTATCTCCCCACCTTCGATGTCCACTATCTTCCCCGTCGCGTCTATGAGATTCACATGTGGCTTGGGATTAAGTTCATAATGTGTTTCGCCCCTGAACGAAAAGCTGCGGACAATTCCCATGTCCTCAAATGTGGCCATGTTCTTCAGGACTGTGGACTGACTAACACTCTGAAGTCTGGTTCTGACTGCTTCATATACCTGTGAGAATGAAGGATGGTCCTTCCCGTGTTTCTCAAGTACTCTTAGCAGCTCAAGACGTTGTGGAGTGATCCTGAGGCCCGACTCTCTCAGACGTTCTTCCATAGTTCAAAACCTGTAGGGAGTAATAAAAATCTATCTGAGATAACTTTTATATAGAAGTTACTTTTATTTAGAATTAAGGTGATTTAATAATGGCACGAGTTGCTAGAGAAATGGTTGAGAAGGCAGGCATTGATGTTGACAAGCTTCTTGAACTTCTTGTCAAAAATGCAGCTGCTGAGTTAACAACTTACTACTACTATACAATTCTTCGAGCTAACCTTATTGGACTTGAGGGTGAAGGTATCAAGGAGATTGCTGAAGCTGCCCGTATCGAAGATCGAAACCACTTCGAAGCGTTGGTACCGCGTATCTATGAGCTTGGTGGCAAACTCCCAGAGAATATGGTCGATTTCCATAACATTTCCGCATGTCCCCCGGCCAAACTCCCTAAGGATCCAACGGATGTTCAAGCAATTCTAAAAGTGCTTGTAGCTGCTGAGCGTTGTGCGGTAAGAGGTTATTCTGAGATATGCAACATGACTGCAGGAAAAGACCATCGGACTTATGCATTATCACAAGCCATCCTCCATGAAGAGGTGGAACATGAGTCTTGGTTCTCAGAGTTCCTTGGAGAGGGACCTTCTGGACATTTCATGCGTAGAGGTGAAACCTCTCCATTTGTACGTAAGTTCCTTCCTGAATAGCAAATGAAAATTGATGTGAAGAGAGTTAATTTGCTCTCTTCCCCTCTTTCTTTTTTCTAATTTGATTTTCTTGATAAATTAAAGAAAGAATAAGGAATAGAGGACGCCCCTCTCTCAGATTAAACTTCGAAACTACATTTATTCCTCTTGTTAACGCTGTAGATATTCAGGTCTGAAAATTCCTCGTGCTATGATGATCTTTTAGTGACTCTACTTGAGTATCTGCAAATCAATATGTCATCCAGCTATCGAAGTAGCTGATGTTATTTCAGACTAACCCGGCGCTTCCCATGGTTTAGAAGGGACAAATGGAGGGAATTTCCATACCATCAGAGCTCCAACCAGTAGAAGGATTGGAAGGGGAAGATAGAGTCCTCCTATTGAAAGAGTTGTAATTGAACTTATGTAGCTGGGTATATTGATGATGACTAAATATAGCTCACTCAAGACTCCCAAGAGTATTGCAGATCTCCTCGATGTCTGACCATTGTATGCTCTATACAGCAGAAATACGAACAGAAGCCGTAATGCAATCAGTGGCACAACCATAATCCCAGCTGTTGGATCCACAGTGGGTGGCACCATCCCTCCTCCATCAACTGGAATTGGAGTGCCAATAAAGACCATCCAAAACACACCGATTAGATTTGCTGCAAATGCACCATAAGGATGAGAAATCAGAGTAATTCCTACAGGAGCGAACAAAGCGATAATCAGTGAGACCGCAACCACTCTAGTCTTTCGTTTTTGATAATTTGAAGAGTCATATTCAGACATGAGTCATATCACCCACTCTTACTGAGCTTACTGATACTCTGAATATAATTCCCTTCTTCTAAGTAAAATAGACTCAATTAATGAAAATCTTAATCAGCCCCTCAGGTTGATCTGAATGGCATTGTAAAGTCAGGTCCAAAAATCTCTCAGGCTATGATAATCTACTCTGATTTAGACAACTGATGATGTCTTACCAACTACTATTGTCATATATTGTGTTTCTGATTAAGTTGGAGGCAAGTTGGAGTTGAAGCAATCGTAAATAATTTTCCAAGAACCATCTTTTTGTTTTCTGAATAAGGTCAAAGCTTTACCATCTGGCATGGCTTCAATTGCGTCGCCACCTGCTTTTGGAGTCAATTTCAATGTGTATTTACATCTAGTTAGTCCCAGGTTTCCATGTACTTCAACATCATCTACACTTTTGATGGCTATATCGAGCTTCATGTCATCAAACACTGGTTTCATTCCTTCTCGTATCTGCCTTTTCCCCTTTCTTGCTGGAGCGTCTGGTGGCATTTGTGTGCCTTCATCAGCCCATAGGGACATCCAAAGATCAAAATTGCCAGTGTTACAGCCTATAGCATATTGATTCAACATATCCTTAATCGCAGTGATGTCTTCCTTTCTCTCTTTCTCCATTTCCTATTATCACTCCTATTTGGAAGTCTACAACTTCCAGCTATTATATACAAGAAGGGTTTGATAAAAAACCTTCAATAGTTGATTATAGCTCAGTTTCGACAAATCGATATATATTGGAAAAGTTAAACATCACCAAATTGTTATTTGAGAGAAAGAGTGAGGAGAGAGGAAGCCCCTCTCGATTTATTAGCTGAAACTACATCCGCTTTTCTTGCCTATAACGCAGATAGTCCGGTCCGAAAACATCTTTGGCTATGACGATGAGAATATCATCCCTTCTTCTATAGACACACATTTTAGATAGGTGGAGTATATCCTCTTTCATGCCAATAAACGCCAAGCTCTTTGAAGAATACTATTCTGAACTCATTTTCATTAGTATAATGTTGCTAATCTTCCTCCAGCTTTTCTCTGACTATGTAGAATCCACCTACATTCTCCTACTTATGACATTGTCACTCAACGAGAACACCTTGGTCTTGTTGTTCCTTTTCTCGCCAATCATCCTCATCATCTTTAAGAGGTACATTCCAGAGAAATTGGTGATTGCTGCCGGAGGAATCATGATTGTCAGCAGAGTAGCTGAGCCGCTCTTTGAAACTACAGCAAGAATGATCCTTTCAGGACTTGGTGTTGGCTGTTTCTTCATTCTGTTTCCTGCTCTGTTGCTGTTAGTGCGGTCTGGGGACAAGAATCAGAGGGCATTCACATTTGGTATCGCATTGGCTGTAGCTCTAGTAACATCTGTCTTTTTAAGGACCCTAAACTTCACCATCGATTTCTCTACATATGGGTGGGGTCAAGCGATTGGATGGGTATTGGCTGCGATAGGTGTCTTCATGCTTGTTGGTTTTTCAAAGAGCTTGCAGGGTGTAGCATCAGTAAAATCTCAAACTAGCATCGATGAAACACCAAGTACCTCAAAACCAGTGCGCAAGAGATATCTAACCGGTATCACCTTTGGGTTGACAAGCATTCTCTTCTTTGTTAGCTTCGCATTTAGTAGCCCAGGAGTTATTTCTAGGTGGACTGAAAGCAGCTATATATCTGTTGTTTCTGGAGTTTCTCTGATGACGACCTTATTTGCAGTTGTTATGCTATGTCGTCCACACGTCTTTTCAAAATTAACTCCTAGAATAATCTGGATTTGGAATCTTCTGTTCGTGACTCTGTTCGTCTTGATGATCTATGTTAATCAAATTCCATTCCCAGATGTCCCCTCAGCCTATCCCATCGTAGCACCTCCAACAACTCTTCTGAACGAATTGCTGCTATACCTCATGATAGCCACATTCCCAATCATACTGATTGATTTAATACTTCTATCTCACAGACTGACAAGTCTTGAGTTGGTACCAACCTCGCGAGCAACAGGCATCGCGTTCACGCTGGGTGGTGGATTGTATATTCTTGTTCTGTTATTCACACTTATACTCACATCTGTCTGGGGATTTGTTCCTGTTATTGGTCCCTTGCTAAGAGACTTATTCTGGTTCATCTTTCTCATTGCAGGTTTGGTGCTCTTCGTAACTGTTTACTTCATGAAGAGCTCTATACCATCTCTCAATTATCAAACCAAACCTCCTAGAAAAGTGACTATCATCGCAGGAGTTTTGATATTCATGTTCCTTGGGACTCTTGTGAGTTCAATAGCACTCGATGCTCGTCCAGTCGAACCCACGGGCACTGCTGTTTCTGCGAGAATCTTAACTTACAATCTTCAACAAGGAGTGAGTGATGCTCAGATCAAGAACTATGATGGGCAGTTGGAGCTCCTTAGAGAAATCGATGCGGACATCATCGGACTCCAAGAAACGAGCAAAATTGCAGGTAACTGTGATGTTGTGAGGTACTTCGCTGACAAGTTGAACCTCTATTCATACTTTGGACCAAAAGGAGTCACAGGGACAACAGGGGTTGCATTACTATCAAAATATCCTATTGAAAATCCTAGAACTATCTATCATTATAGTGAGGATATCGACCAGAAACAAACAGCCACAATCGAGGCTGAGATCTCCATTGGATCGATAACATACACGGTATATGTGACTCACACTTACGGAAGGATTTCAACCAAGATGACACTACAGAATGATGTTCTTGAAATGTCCAGTGGGAAAAGCAACGTTATTTTCATGGGCGACTTCAATTTTAGACCAAAAAGCGAACCATACAACCTCACAACATCTGTACTTGAAGACTCGTGGTGGGTCAAGTGGCCTACGGGGGTGAACAGTCTAGGGGAGAATAATAGCCAGAGAATTGACCACATCTTCCTTTCATCAGGTACAATTGTTTCAGACTGTCAATATATTACTGATCCACAGTCAGACCATCCAGCCTACTGGGTAGACATCCAATGGTGACGCCAATTAGATGGATTGTCAAATGCAATTGCAAACATACGTTGATTTCTATCCAACACGGTTGTTTCCATATGTGTCAGATAATCAAAAATACCACTAAATAATCCGCTAAGATAACTCTTAAGATAAAATAGGCTCTCAATTACTTTAGTGATTTTATTTTGACTAGAATGTTTGGCACAAACGGTGTCCGCGGCATAATTAACAAGGACTTGACCGTTGAATTAGTTCTCAAGCTGAGTCGTGCTATAGGTGCTGTGCTAGGGCCTGGCAAAATTGCCATCGCGCGGGACTCGCGAATGGGCGGTGAAATGTTCACACATGTATTGATGTCTGGGCTGATTTCAACAGGCTGCTCAGTTGTCAATCTTGGTCCTGCACCAACTCCGACACTGCAATATATGACTCCCAGACTAGGATGTAGTGCTGGAGTCATGGTTACAGCATCACACAACCCGCCTCAGTTCAATGGGATCAAAGTGATTGGATCAAATGGAATCGAAGTAACTAGAGAAATTGAAAATCTGATTGAAATTTCCTACCACTCAAATCAGTCCAAGACAGCTGAATGGAATAAAATTGGTGAAGTCACACACTATTCAACTGCAATTGATGTATATTTAGAGGGAATCAAATCACACCTTGATATCGATAAAATAAAGGAAAAGCAACTGAAAGTTGTTGTTGATAGTGCTAATAGCGTAGGTGGCTTAGTGACTCCTCGCCTTCTAAGAGAACTTGGATGCAAGGTTGTTTCCCTAAATTCTCAGTTAGACGGCTCTTTTCCGGGAAGAAATCCTGAGCCAATCCCTGAGAATCTCAAGGACCTCTCAGCCGCAGTGACTGCTATGGACGCTGATCTAGGGATTGCACATGATGGCGATGCAGATAGAGCAACCTTTGTTGATGATGCAGGGAGGGTTCTTTGGGGTGACCAATCCTTCGCATTGATTGCTTCGAGAGTTTTGGCTAAGAAACGTGGTTCTACTCTAGTCACACCTATTTCAAGCGGTCGTCTTATAGAAGACGTAGCTCGAAAGTCTGGTGCTAAGATAGACTGGACTGAAGTTGGAAGTGTTGTAGTTTCCCACAGAATCGAAGAGATTGGTGCAGAATTGGGTGGTGAGGAAAATGGCGGAGTCTTTTATCCAGATCATCAACCAGTTCGTGATGGTGCAATGACTGCTTCCCAAATTGTTGAAATGATTACGTTAGAAGACAAAACACTCTCTCAGCTTGTCAGTGAGCTTCCTATATATTTCAATACAAAAGTGAAAGTGCCAGTACCCCTAGAAAAGAGAGAATCCCTCTTAGGGGCACTCCTTGACCTAAGCAAGGACATGAATCGTATCACAATTGATGGTGTGAAAATAATCCGTGATGATGGCTGGATTCTCATCAGACCGTCGGGTACCGAACCCCTCTATCGCTGTTTTGCTGAGGGAAAGACACAAGAAACTGCTGATCATCTCAGTGAAGAAGGTGTTGAACTCATTGAGCGTGCAAAGAAGCTGGTTTGAGCAAGCCTCCACTACCTAACTCAGACTGATGTGATAACTATGTCCTGTCGAAAAGGACGACACGTTCCCACTGTTGTTTCATAAACCTTATCTCCGCCTAAGAGCCGTCTATTCCAACTGGATAACATCCTTTTTCCTACTAATGATGTGATTAGCTATGTTAAGAGTGGCATATGTGAGCAGTTATTCCCCCAGACAGTGTGGAATAGCCACCTTCACGGAAGACCTGACCAAGAGTATAGACAAACTCAAAGTGCTGGAGCCATCGACCATTATAGCCATCAATGACCCTGGTTCATCCTATAACTATGGAACAGAAGTATTATGGCAGATTGATGAGGACAATATCACGAGTCATGAAAAGGCTGCTGAGTATATTAACAGCTCAGATTTTGATTTAGTAAATGTGCAACACGAGTTTGGACTCTTCGGTGGGGTTTGGGGTGAATATCTCTTGACATTCTTGGAAAAGCTGGAGAAGCCTATTATCACTACAATGCACACAACTCTTTTTCCTGACGCTAAGATATTCCAAACGCCAGAGAGTGCGGATGCCCACAATAGAGTAGTGAGCGGAATAGGGCGAGCTAGCATTGCCATCGTAGTCATGACGAATATGGCTGCTCACATCCTACAAGAGAATTATGATGTTAACAAGGATAAAATCAAGGTCATCCCGCATGGAAGCCCTAGCTTCCCATTTGTACCAAGTGAACCAGCAAAGAAAGATCTGGGCTTGGAAGGACGGACTGTCCTGTCAACCTTTGGTCTATTAAGTAAAGACAAGGGAATTCAGTATGCAATCAGAGCATTACCAGATATCGTTAAAGAGCATCCTGACTTACTCTACTTGATAATTGGGGTCACTCATCCACAAGTCAGGATGGGAGAGGGCGAGAAATACAGGAAGCGTCTCGTACGACTGATAAATAAGCTAAATCTGGTAGAAAATGTACGATTCCACAATCGTTTCCTCAGCAAAGATGAATTGATGCAGTACCTACAAGCCACAGATGTGTACATTTGTCCCTACCTAAAAAAGGAACAGCTCTCAAGTGGAACAGTCACTTATGCATTGGGGGCTGGAAAGCCTATCATATCCACTCCTTTCTATTATGCCGAAGAGCTTCTGGCTGAAGGCAGAGGAATCCTCTGTAAATTTAATAGTCCTAATTCCATTACCGATGGTATCAGGCAACTCTTGGACAATCCTGAAAAGAAAGCTCACATTGAGAAGCTTGCATACGAACACGGCCAAGATATGACGTGGCCTCGCGTGGCCTCAAGGTATGCTGGCCTGTTCAAAGAATTCGCTCAGTAGATAGGATAGTGATCCCCATCGAGCTCCCTCCAATTAATTGCACATGGCTGTATGATATGACTGACGACACTGGCATCCTCCAGCATGCAAAGTCATCAATAGGCGATCGACGAGAAGGATATACTACCGATGATAATGCCCGTGCACTTCTAGCTACTCTCAGATACCATGAACTGCAAGACGGGGAAAAAAATCTGGGACTTGTCAGAACCTATCTTGGCTTTCTCCTCTATGTTCAGAAGAAAGATGGTCGACTTCACAACCTCATCGGGTACGATCATAGTTTTTTTGATGAAAAGAGCTCGGATGACTCTATTGGACGTGTACTCTGGGCCTGCGGCTATTCTCAAGACACCTCAATTCCTGAGGACGTTAGAATGGCTGCAATAGAAATCTTTGACAGGAGTCTTATCTGGGCGTTGGACTCGAGTTCTCCTCGGGCTCAAGCACTCACCATCCTCGGTCTCTACCATTATGCCAAAGCCTTCCCTGAAGACGAGAACCCTCAACTAAATGTGATTCACCTTGCAGACCGGCTCTGTGAACTCTTTAGACAGACATCTACTCCTACATGGCAATGGTTTGAGCCGTATATTACTTACGCGAATCCGCGTCTTCCTCATGCACTCTTCAGAGCATATCAGGTCACTGGAAGAAAGGACTATCTTAGGATTGCGGAGAGGACACTCAAGTTTCTTGCGGCAAACGACATCGTGAAGGGCACCTACCAGCCAGTAGGCAATCAGTCTTGGTATAAAAAAGGTGGCAAGAAAGCACTCTATGATCAACAGCCACTAGAAGCATCATGTATGGTAGAAGCAGCATCCATTGCCTATCAGGTGACAGGAAAGAAAATGTACTCCAAAATGGCATGGACTGCATTTGCTTGGTATTTGGGTAAAAACTCCAATGGTGTAATGGTCTATAATCCCGTTACTGGCGGCACTTATGACGGGATCTCAGCTCGTGGTCTAAATCAAAACCAGGGAGCTGAGGCTGGTCTCTCTTATCTCTTGGCACGCCTTGAGATGGAGGTACTTAGCAAGCATGAGTCTCAGAATTCGCTCAGATGAGTTTTCTATGCCTTCGGGAGAAGTTCGCCTAGTTCAAACTCAGCCCCGCATACTACCGAATCAGCCCCTCCATAGTAGATAAGAAGCTTGTCATCTAAAAGAACACTACCACAGCTAAATACAACATTTGGCACTAATCCAAATTTCTCGTAGGGCTCTTGAGGTTCTAATATCGGTTTTTCAGATCTATAGAGAATGTTCTCAGGATTTTTCTTGTCAATCAGAAGATTACCAAGACGATAGACATAATCATGATCCACGCCATGATAGATGAAAAGCCATCCTTCATTGATCTTGATTGGGGGTCCTGCTGATCCGACTTTAAGACTGTCCCAATGACCAAGTCTGGGATGCATCAATGCCTTTAATTGACACCAGCGCTTGAGGTCGTCAGAATACGCGACACACAGATCGGGCTCTATGCGGTGATACATCACATATGAACCATTTATTTTCCGAGGGAATATTACAGCATTCTTGTTTAGGATTCCCTCAAAAGGCAACAATCTATCCCCCCAGTTCCAATTATTTGAAAGGAAATCCTCTAACGAAATCTCAGTGATTGAAACTTGGTATGCTGCTCTTGGATTATTTCCATAAGCAGTGTATGTCATCAAGCACTCTCCATCCATTTGTATTAGCCGTGGATCTTCGCAACCAAGGTTCTCATAGGAATTCTTTGGAATGAATACTGGTTCAGGTTGCCGAGTATCGATTGAGTAGCCATCAGATGAACTCGCATACCCAATTCGTGATACTCCATCGTCACCTTGAGCACGGTAGAGAATGTGGACTCTGTTTCCAGCGTGGAGGACCCCCGCATTGAACACATTTCGATTCTCCCAATAGTGACCTGGTACTGGGTGAAGAATTGGATTGTTATCGAAGCGCTTCATTGTGTTTTTCTCCTGTTTTAAATTAAGGGGTTCTAACGACCGATTTTGTGCATCTCATGTACTTCATCTAGAATTTTTCTAAGACTAAGAAGACCAATGAGTCGTCCTTGCTCATCGACGACAGGCAGATGTCTAATATTATGAGTTCTCATAATCTCTTTTGCCATCGAGAATGTAGCATGCTCATCTATTGTCTTTAGATTCGTCGTCATTACCTCAGCAAGCCGCGTGTTCAATGGAATATCATCAGCTATGACACGGATGGCATCACGTTCGGTGAATATGCCTTTGCACTTCTTATCCTTGTCGATAATAATGATTGAACCAATGTGCCTTTTGTAGAGAATACTGATCGCTTCTTTGATAGAAATATCTCCCGAGGAAGTTGCTACATCTTCATCAATCCAATGTCGAACCTTCATTCAGTCATTCCTCTAATCTGTGACTTCTCAAGGGGAGTATAAAGATAATGGTCATGACTATTTTTCATTGTTACGAAAGTCCGTTGTCGCTAATCAGATTCGCATTCGGTTCTTTATCCTACCTTTCAGCAAAGCGTAGTAAAGAGAGAAATGCTACATATTATGTTTTATTAGATTGGATAATTATAGTTAACAAATAATACCAAAACTTCAATTGGTACATAGATTTCAAGACGGTTATGAAGAAAATGAGTAATGAAACCTCTAAGGCTATTAAAAATCCATCAAAAAAACATCCAAACAGAGTAAGAATTCTGATGAAAGAATTCGTCACACACGATGTGAAGCGGTTTATTCTAGAGAAACCTAAGAATTTTAAATTCATTCCTGGGCAAGCGACCCTATTGTCGATTCCCAAGCCTGATTGGGAGAATGAGTTTCGGGAATTCTCGTTTTCATCTCTGAATGATGATGAGGTTCTTGAGTTCACAGTCAAAGTCTACCCCAATCACAATGGATTCACGAAGCAGCTACACACACTAAAGCCTGGTGATGAAGTTGTGGTCCACGAGCCCTTTGGCACTATTCAATATCAAGGAAAAGGGGTCTTTCTCGCGGGAGGCGCAGGGGTCACACCCTTCATTGCAATGCTCAGGCATCTCTATAAAACCAACCAACTAAAGGGTAATACATTAATCTTCTCGAACAAGGAATCTAAGGACGTCATTCTTGAGAAGGAGTTCCGTCACATGCTTGGCAAAGACCTCATACTGACACTCACCCGTGAGGATGCAACAGGCTATGAACATGGACGAATTGGTAAGGAACTGCTTCAAAAATATGTCAAGGACCTGAATCAGAAATTTTACATCTGTGGCCCAGATCCCTTTGTGATTGATTTGAAAAATACGTTAGAGAGTATGGGAGTAAAAGAGGAAAACATTATTGCTGAGTCGTTTATCATAGCTGATGCATAATTTGCTGGAGCGGGTCTTAGCCAAATCTAATAAGATCGAAGGAGTATCGCAAAGAACAGTCGGAATCTTTTTTCTCAAACAAATGAAAATGAAAAATGGACTCATAATCCCTTTTTCAGAACACCAATCTACATCTGTTTCTCTTGCCTTTACGGCGGATACTCAAGTCCAAAGGTATAACAGCCCAAGATGAGCCGAGTCGATTGATCATCAAGGACCTATGAGAATCTGTTCTATATGCCTATTTCTCTTTTTTGTGAAAAAATTGAAGTAGAACTTACCGCATCTTCATTACAGGAATAACATAGCTACATCTTTTATACTTCACACTGTTGTTGGTATGCATGAAAAAGAGGAAATCTATCTCGGCAGCGATGATAGTCGCACATCCTGATGATGAAACAATCTGGGCTGGCGGCACTGTACTCAATCACTCGAACTGGCATTGGACAATTGTGTCGCTCTGTCGTGCAAGCGACATAGATCGGGCGCCGAAATTCATCCGTGCTGTCCAGCAACTTGGTGCAGTTGGCGAGATTGGTGACCTCGATGATGGACCGGAGCAATTGCCTCTATCAGATGTCGATGTGCAGCAAATCGTTCTCTCCCTATTGCCTGAAACGCATTTTGACCTTGTCGTAACCCACAGTCCACATGGAGAATACACAAGGCATCGCCGCCACGAAGAAACCGGGAAGGCGGTCGCCTCGCTATGGGAGAACGGAGTGATTATAGCAAAAGAGGTCTGGATGTTCGCTTATGAGGATGGTGGAAAGGGTGGTAAGGATGATCTCCCTAAAGCAATCAAGACGGCCCATCTGATTTCATACTTACCTGAGGATATATGGCGAAGGAAATATATCATCATTACTGACACATATGGTTTTGCTCCCGAGACCTACGAAGCTCATATAGTCGTGAGAGAAGAAGCGTTCTGGTGTTTCCAATCGCCTGACGAATTCCGAGAATGGTCAAAGACCAAGAGGAGAAAGCGATGAAAGTATTAGTTCTATATGACTATCCACCTCCCCCCGGAGGATTGGCAACCCAAGGTGATCTGCTCTACAGAGGACTAAAAGAGTTAGG
>SMTZ1_10000279_pt1 | contig 46039 bp, 54 predicted proteins | sample DeeMarSWOR136_30_FD_25667 | JGI IMG/M metagenome (IMG submission 25667) | reverse complement strand
GAATGTTTATGTCTACAAATGAAAATAAATCAAAGTTGATATTTAAACATGACCTTGGAGATTATAGTCTAGAGATCTACTTCTTCAAAGATATTCCACCCGAAAAAGAAAAACGTATCATAGCCAAAATACAGCAAATCCTCAAAGAAGAAGGCTTAGTATGTGCAGGCATTGAAAAGTGGGAGCCAGCAAACTCAAACAACATATCTTTATAGGATTTTGGTATCAGTGGTCTGGCAAAAACTTCTTGGGATTAAAGGAGCTATTCTCATGCTCCAAAACAAAGAGGGCGACAGATATCCTCTCTTTCTCACAAGAGGAGAATACACAATATCATGTGACTTGCCAAATCCAGATAGTGTAAATGATAAGCGATCTAATTTTTGGATTAATATCGACTTCAATAATAAGGAAATCACCCAATTCAGTAAAGAAGTCCCCCATAGTATCAAACATCACTCAGAATTAGACAAACTTTCTGATTTCTTAGAAATTCCAAATGAAATAAAAAACGAGGCTCTAGAATTATATCACAAGGCACAACAACAACAAATGATTAAAGGTCGAACAATTCACGGCATGGTTGCCGCTTCGTTATACATCGTGATACGTATAAAGGAATTTCCACGTACGTTCAATCAGATCGTGTCAGCGTCCCAGTCCGACAAGAAGGAAATATCACGTTGTTACAAGGTTTTATGTTCCGGTTTTAATATAAAACCCCCTCCTATTGATGTCACGAAGATGGTTCCGTGGTTCAGAACAATATTGGAACTTTCTGATTCCGTGCAGCGACGAGCGATACAAATATTGGAAGTTGCATCAAAAATGAAAATAACTTCTGGGTACCAACCCGTAAGTTTAGTTGCTGCTGCAGTCTATATCGCGTCTATTGAAATGAACGAACGAAGAAACCAACTTGATGTTTCGAAAGTAGCCCTGATAACTGACATAACATTACGCAACCGCTATAAAGAACTTAGAAGAAAACTAAAAATTCAAATAAACGTATAATGTTTGTTTAACAGTTGAGATCGAAAATATTCTGAATGTGTCTGACTAAAGCACCTACACCCCTTTTTCTTCCTCCAATAATATTGTTAAAAATAATTAATCTTGATCTTATGTTAAAAAAAGATGTTTTTCTAAAAAAAGGATAATCTTTTAAAACATCGATTGAATATATGATACTACAACTTTATTCGGAGGACTGAAAACTATGGTAACAACTGAACTGGGTAACACCTTTGAGGTTCGCGATCTATCACTCGCGGAAGAAGGGAATAAGTTAATTGAATGGGCAGAATTGCATATGCCCGTGCTAACGCAGAAGATCAAGGATCGATTCTCACAGGAAAAGCCCTTACAAGATGTACGCGTGGGGTGTTGTCTTCACATCACCAAGGAAACCGCGGTTCTTGGGAGAACACTCAAGGCAGGTGGGGCTAAGGTCTTCTTATGTGCCTCAAATCCGCTGAGCACCACAGATGCGGTAGCTGCTGCCCTTGCGCAAGAGGACAACATTCATGTCTATGCGTGGAAATATATGGATACCGACGGTTATTACCGCTCAATTGCCAATGTGATAAAACACGAGCCACATATTACTGTTGATGATGGAGCTGATCTCGTCGGCATTTTACATAAATTAAAACGCGGAGAACACGCTCCTGAGGTTGAGATCGTCAAACAGATATTGGGTGACCGAACCGACTGGATCGATATAGTGTGGGGTGGTGCCGAAGAGACAACAACGGGAGTGATCAGACTCAGAGCAATGGCACACGACGGTGCCCTATTCTACCCAATTCTTGCCACTAATGATACACCTACTAAACACGATTACGATAATTATATCGGTACTGGGCAGAGTACAATTGACGGCATCTTACGAGCTACTGCCGATTTACTTTCAGGTAAGATTTTTGTGGTCTGCGGTTATGGACGTTGCGGACGGGGAATCGCCATGAAAGCAAAGGGTATGGGGGCACGAAGAGTCATCATCACTGAAGTTAAACCCCATAACGTCCTTACTGCCGCTCTTGAAGGCATGGATGTACTTCCCATCAAAGAGGCAGCGAAGGTGGGTGATGTTTTTGTGACAGCGACAGGATGTAAGAACGTCATCGCGCGAGAACACATGGAACTCATGCAGGACGGTGCCGTGTTGGCGAACTCGGGACATTTTAATGTAGAAATAGACATCCCAGGACTTGAAGAGATTGCGGTGGAAAAGAAAGAAATCCGACCTCTTGTGGTACAATACACCTTGAAAGACGGACGGCGCATCTTTCTATTGGCAGACGGTAGACTCGTTAACCTGGCGGCAGCTGAAGGTCATCCCTCTGAAGTCATGGATATGAGTTTCTCGGACCAAGCATTAGCCGTCGAGTATATCGCACAGAATAGAGAGATCTTACAACAAAACGGTGGCATCGTGTTAGACATCCCTAGTGACATCGATCAGCAAGTAGCACACCTTAAATGCGAAGTTATGGGGCTTCGATACGATACCCTCACCACAGAACAAGACACCTACCTGAAATCATGGCAAGAGGGCACATAGATGCCTCATGCTATCATCTTTTTTATTATCCGGCGATAGCTCAATCTGGTAGAGCATCGGGCTGTAGTTAGCATCCATGAATCACATATGTATGGATGTCAGTCCTTACTCGCGGACACCCGAGAGTTGGGAGTTCAAATCTCCCTCGTCGGATCTTTATCTCTTGAGAAATGTTTTTATGAAACTACACACTTATGGGACAGTAATCAGCACTTTGAGATGATGCTATGGTTATCAGTTTGTATGGAATCGCAACCATCTTTTCAGTCTGGTTCATCACATTATTGCTGTTGTGGTTTTTATTTCCAAAACAAGAGGGAATAAGTGAAACTCTTTACAAGAAGCAGAGAGTCCATGTCATCACTTTGCTTTCCATTGGCTTTCTTGTAGGCACACTTTTAGGCACCATTCTCGATTTCTACGGAATTACATTGACCGCTTTATAAACTAATTTTCTCCCATTATCAATAGGGATATATATGGAATTACTAAACCTGATAGTTGAAGGCACTACCTCACTATCGCTCGCTTCATTTCTCACAATGCTAACCATTCTCCCTAACCTATCTTTACAAACACCTAACTTAGTTTTAGCAAAATGGTACTTCCTTGCCTACTTCATAGTATGCTTCATAGCTTTCCGAATAGTCCAGACGTAAATGAGAAAATACTCATCTGATATGTATCGTTTGTGCCATTATACCACTCGATGTATTTTGTGCGATTTCAGAAGAAAGTGCAACCTCCTGTGATACTTGAAAGGCTCTCATCGTGATTACATCAGAATATCTTCGGAAATAACTGAACAATTTCGCTATGTCACCTTTTAAAACCAAAATCGCACTATCCCCCACCTTATCGTACTCAAATTCATCGATTAATCCCATCTTTCGTCTGCGCTTTCTGCCTACTTTTGTATCCCATGCATAATAATATCCATAAAGACCCTTGGTGAACTCAACTCTTCGAGGGTTCTTCTGCATGCCTTTTCGCATATCATAGATCACTAACATTGGCAATTCCTTCACCCTGTTTGTGTTATGACGCTAGGTATGTGGTCAAACACGGTGTGTATCTTATAAGACTCAGATAATACCGTCTTCACTATTTTAGAGGATACACTTAGTTTTATCTTTCGAGTACGACCGTAGGCACCTCTATTTACCTCTTGAGTATATATCACTCCATACATCGCAAGTTCACTAAGAAAGTCGCAGAGCCTCCGCTGTGTTAAAATATCAATACCTACCATCCCACAAAGTTCTGAATAAGCCGAATAGACGTCACCACTAAAGATATCCTTTTTTCCGTTATGCTCCAATAAATAGATACTAATTAAAACGGTTTTTGCTTGGATAGGCAATGTACGTAAGAACTCATTGAGAGTATCCTGTTCTATACATGTTCTTGCTTTTTTTACATGACCTTCAGTCACTTTATCAACTCCTTCACGTTCAGCCAGTTCGCCACTCACTCGTAAGAGATCCAATGCGCGTCTGGCATCACCATGTTCCCTCGCAGCTAAGGCAGCACATAAATTAATAACTCCAAATTCCAGGACATCAAGACAAAACGCCATTTTTGCCCGCTGCCTAAGAATACTCTGTAGTTCCATGGCCATATATGGGGCAAAAAATATTTCTTCTTCACTTAAACTACTTGTCACTCTTGGGTCTAATTGTTCCTTAAATTTAAGATCATTAGTGATCCCGATCAAACTAACTCGTGCTTGTTGTAGATCCGTAGCGATACGGGTAAGGGTATACAGCACATCACTTCCATTCCTAGAGTGTAACTTATCCACTTCATCAAGAACTATCAGCAACATAGTATCTTCTGCATCTAATTCGTCTCTAAACTTAGAATATACTTCATCAGTTGGTAGACCCGTAGAAGGTACGATTATCCCGATTTCTTTACACAACTGTGCCAGCACTCTATAAGCTGTGTTGACCTGATTACAATTAATATAACTAGCGACCACGGGAATACCCTTTTTTCTACTTTTAAGCAACAGTGAATTGACCACTAACTTAGTCGCAGCTGTCTTTCCTGTACCTGTCTTCCCATACAGAAACAGATTAGACGGCGTTCCTCCTTTTAATCCAGTCACCAAAATTGAAGTAATCTTTGCTAAATGAGACTCTCTGTGCGGAAGTTCGCTAGGAATATAATGACAGTTGAGTACGGACCTATCTTTAAACAAAGATGATGTCGACAAAAATTTGTCTATCACTGACGAAACAACAGAGGTATTTTTGCAACCAACATCATCATCTTCAACTGAAAAAAATGAATTTAATGGAATTTGAGTATTCTTAGAACGGTTTGAAGTTCCTTCTTCATGGATCTGACTAAATGTAATCCCCCCAAATTTTGTGGCATTATTTATCTGAATAGGAAATATAAGCATATAGGGTACGCTTCTAGTGGATATGCGATCGCGTTCTTATTTTACAAAAATCTTAATTTAGAGAACTTCTTTTTTTAAATCATCAATTATTATACCTTGCAATAAAAAAATATTGTGGCAGTGTCTTTAAAAAAATACATTCTATTGTATACGGTTACCAAAGTGAAACTTCAGACAAAATTAGTCGATCACTTCATTAGAGTATGCTTTGTTGTATTAAGAATAAAGCTAAACAAGGAGGTTAATTAGTGTAAGAAATTTAGTTTTGTCACCTTGAATGATACTCCAACTACGCTCTTAAAAACGGTTGATGTAAGGCGCCCACCCCCTCCTTCATTTCTTATGGGGAGTAAGTAAAGTAAAGAACCTATGAATTTCAGAACATATGTTCAATATATATGTCTTTGACACTAAAAAAATCTAGTCCGCAACAGAAACCAAGGACTGAAACGAGATAATAAGGAACATTTGTTCTAACTGATTCATAAAGGGATAGTTTGTTCATTAAATCGAATAATGTGTCTATTCTATCCTATTATTTGTTTTAAATATAAGATAATGCATTCTTTTATACGGAAACTTTTATTAGTCGTGAGTTACTTATTTTCCTGTAAGATAAATTCATAAGGGGGATTACATACTTTTTGTTTTTTGAGAACACATAGGTGGTTAAAATGTGTCCTGAAATATCAATTGAAAACTCTCTCAAACAAGAGATTGAAAAAAAAGCACGACAAAAAGGGTTTCCAGAAATAATTCCACTACTTATTGAACTTATATTCTCATCAGAAACCGATCTAGGAACACTTCACCTTTTAATAAAAAATCATCTTCCTGGAGAAAAACAAGATGGATGATAGATTTCATATTGAAGAGATTTCTCTAATCAATGTTGCTGGCCACATCAATACCTCAGTCAAACCTGGAAATGGAGTTAAGGTCATAACCTGGTCCAATGGTACTGGTAAAACAAAATTTCTTCAAGTTCTCTCGGAGGTCTTACTACGAGATCAGTCTCGGATCAATAGAAAACACATACTTTTCAGAGAAGCAAAAGGATCCTATAGAGAGGGCCATATCCGTATAAAACTAACCTCCCCTCATTCAAAAAATCTGATATTAGAGGCTACACTTTCACCAGAAGGAAAGCATACAGACCGCTATAATTTAACAGTAAATGGAAAAGGGTATGAAGATACTCCAAGTCATATCTTGGAGAAATTCTACGCTCTTATCAATGAAAATCCAAGGAATCTCATGTTGAAGATTATGTTACCACATATCTATATCGAGAATGTACGCCACATTCTTGAGGATGCCGACAAGGCGTTTTTTATTGATAGATTGCAATTTCTCATTACCTCGCTTTCACACTTCTCATTATCTAGCAAACAGGATCGACTTTTAGATGAGTTACAACTTTCAGGCGCTATACATTTACAACCAACAGAGAATGATTTCAAAGAGAAGATAAGTATACTACACCAAACAAAACTTGAAAGACGACAGTTCCTTGAAGATGAAATCAAGAAACAAAAAATTCTCAACGATCAAATGGTCTCTACAATTACTGAGTGTAATGATTTTTTGAGTAAGTATGAGGATGTTTTTTCAGAGTACCAACAAACTCAGACAATCCTTAGCGAAACAACAGAGGCGATCCAAAAAATTGAAGATGATATTCAAAACTTGAAAAATAACAACGAAAAACAACAAATTGAATTAGAAAAACTCATTCCTGAACTTGCTCAGAAAACAGAACAACTCAATAAGCTTCAGACCATCCTACCTCAACTAGACCAAAACATCAATGATGAAGCTCGTGAATATCAAAGGAAATTACACCTGTTGCAGCAATATAAAACCGAACTGGCTAAAATTGATAGCCTGCTAACTGAAAAACAAGAAATCTATGGTACAAAAAAACAACAACTCGAAGATTTGACCACACAGTTTGGATTGCCAACTCAGGAATTTCTTAGATCCGTTGATATTGAAGAACTCATTGCGAGAGAGCGCTATGACACAATTCAACAGCGATTGAACAAGCATTTAATGTCATTAAGTAAAAAAACAGACGCTATTCGTAAATCAACTGAGTGTCGACTTACCGAAACCATGGTTTCACTTTTTGAAAGCGCACATATCCTCATAGAGTTAAAAAATAGTGAAGATGCCTTAGAATGTCCTCTTTGTCAGCAAGCAGACCTTTTATCAAACTCCCATCTCTTAAATATCGAGTCACAACTAGCAAGATGGACTCAACAATTCAGACAGTATCTTGATGAAATTCGGAAAATCGAAGACAACGCTGAAAAACTTAAAAAAATCCAAGAATCCGAACTAGAATCCATTATTAAACTCTTAACAGATGATTTGCCTCATCTTGACCAGGAAATCAATGCACTCAACGAAAAGAAATCTACTTGCCTGCAAGAGGTCGAAGGGCTACAAAACAATGTTGATATTTTTCCTAGCGAATCCAGAAAGCAGCTTGATGAATACTACTCGCTTCGAATGAAACAGAGTTCCGTAACATCTTCGTTAAGCAATTTACAACTAAGAAAATCACGCCTAGAAGATAATCTAAATTCAAACAAAACCGAGACTTTAGAACTCCTTTCCACTCTCAACGAACTTCTTGATAAGCGAAAGAAATTGGAAATAACGTTGTATCAACTGATGCATCCTGAACTTAAAAAGAAATATGAGGTTAATATGACTAAACGTAAAGAGTTATCTAGCCAAATTTTTGACTTACAGATTGCGCTCCGATCTCATGAGAATGAATTTTTGAAATTACGCAATATCATTGATCTTATTAACGAACTGGATCAAGAATTCGAAATCATTAATCGTTGTAAAATTGCGATAGAGATATTCCAAAAACTTCTCAACGAAACCATTGAGAAGAAACAACAGTTCTTGAAACAAGGGTTAGCTCCCGTGATGGAGCGTCTTGGCGTACCGTTGGAAGAGATAACTTATAAAGACAACGAACCATATGCGAGAATCCTAGTTGGAAAGGATCGAACGCCCGCGTTAGTCTCGCTGTCTGAAATGTCAAGTAGCGAAGTCATTAGGTTGATGTCAGCATTCCTCTGGATTCAGCGTCCTTTCGAGAGAGGGCTTGACAACTACTTTAGTGATGTTGAAAGACTCGATCCTGAAAGTGTTAGAAATCTAATAGAACTATTAAAACAACTACATTGTAATAACATAGCCCTCTTTACGACGCCACCACTAGTAATCTGATCGAATACTGTTTTTTTCTGTGTAAAAACATTACATAAACACATATAAACCTCATTTAAAACTTAGAACAATTATAAATATGAGAGGACAACACATGGTTCTTGATACTATCCTTGTGCCACTTAAAGACATAAGAACCGAAGAAGAGTTACTTAAGATCATTCAGGCCATTGATGCAATTGATGAATTGTACGACTTACACGGCATCAAATATGCCACTATCGGTCGTCACGAACTCTTTCGCATCCTGCAAGAATATGCTCTTTTCAAGGAACAACTTCCAGAATATGTTGTCAGGCTATGGAGGATGTATTACAACACACCAGAGTTAGTATCTCGATTACAACGCATCGGTGAAGCAATATACTCGTTAGGAGCACTGTCACTTAAATATCAACATCTCATCGATCACACCGATTATAATGGATACTATGTCCCTCTATCGTTTCTCAATAAACCTATGTGGTTTCATGACTCTCCGATTGGAAGTTCAGTGCATCTTAAACAGGAACTCCTTTTACTTAAATGCGAAATGGATTACGATAGTATTGAGACAAACACTGAGCTTTATACGGGGTGGAAACGATTATACGAAGTGGTTGAACGCTCTGTTAACCATGCGCTTATTATTATCTTTAGAGGTTAGATCTGTAAAGCCATTTTATTCATTCTGTAAAGAAAAAACATCTTACAAAAATGTAATAAAAAAGTAGAAGGATGTTTAAGGTTGATTACTTTGAGGTTTTAAGAAAAGAGAAACAATTTAGTTTCTCATGCGATAATTAGTATTAGTTTTGTTCGTATCAATCCTATGACACATTCCGTTTAGTTCGCATAAAGTAACAAAAATTTGCATTCGTTTAACAAAGTCATATTTTCCATGATTACGTAACAACACCGCAGCATCAATCAACGCTAGTAATCGAAAATCGTTTACTTGTTCCGTCTCCAACGTCTTGATGATATGTTGAACAGTTAATCTATCATAATCAATAATATGGTGCAGTAATTCTTTCTCCGAAATGTAAACGGAATCTTCAAAAGGAGTAAGTGTCAATCTAACGTTGTCTACTTTGATACTCAGCAATCACGAGACCTCCACGATACCACAAGAACTTATCCTAAGTAATCGTATTATCATTAATATTACCTCTCAATTAAGAAAAATATCATGTGTTCTATTTGCACGCCCTTCCATCTGGGATCATGTGATTCAATTATTTTTATATTTATTATGATTTATTTATTTTTCTAAAATACAACTTTCAAGTAGTTTAAGTATAACATGAAAATATATATATGTGTAATAACAGAATAGGAGGAACGAGAGTTTATTGAATTGGTGTTATTAAAATGCTAAAAATCACAGTTGATTGTAAAGAATGTAAACGAGAACTATCTTTGCGTGGATTCAAAAAAGAAAAGCGTAATAACAATCGAATCGATTTTTATGTGTGTCTCAACGAAAACTGTGTGAACTTTGGTCAAACTGTAGTCTTTAAGACCAATCCACGAATAACATCTCCCAGGTTTCACCAGACTTCGGGATTACAAACAGCAATGACGGTGTGAAAAGATGGATGAATTGAAAGTAGGAGATACGATAAAATTCATCAGCACTCAAGATCCCTATCTGATATTAACTCCAGGGACTGTGGGAGAAGTGATCGCCATCGAATCGTTTTGTAAGGAAATAATAATCAAAGTGAAATGGAACAACGGTCATACCATTGCATTACTCCCAGAGCAAGGCGATGTGTTCACGATTGAGGACAGCTTTTATTCCATGTTTTCCAAGCATCGTGTAGAGAAAAAATCTGTGCCATGTGCTGACACAATTGATTGCAACGATTAAGCAAACGCTCTAACTTATTTTTCTTTCTTCTCAGGAGAGGAAAATATCCCATGTAAAAAGATTAAGATCACAGCCAGCATGGACAGACCGACCACTATCGCGTAGAGTATAAAAGGATTAAAACTCATTATCTGAACCCCTTACAATGGATTGTATGAAGTTCTTTAAAAACTTTTATCATTTATGTTTTAGTATCACTTAACACAACCAACTATCGTTTCCTTCAGATCATCGGTGGTGAAATCTCCGTTTTCGTACGCCTCAACGGCAATTTGTAAAATCTCAGCTCGCGCAATATTATCACTATCATCGCCTTTTCCAGAAACTGTTTCCCAATACACCGAAAAACAATCCTTCACGGAAGAAAGCATACTTTTTCCTTTTAGAAAATACATTAGCTCGATGCATACGTCTCTAAATCTCATACTGCATTACCTTCTAATTTAGTACTAATGGAAAGAAATAAAAAAGGCGTGACTGTTAACTAACATCTCTAATTCCCTTATCATCGATTATGAATACAGCTTCGCCTTCCGGCATACAAGGACTATCAACGATACGTGCTATACGTCGATTCTCTTTAGATTTTCTCAAATAAACTCGCGTAGTACAGGCATGAGCAACGATATGCCCACCAACTGGAGTTATTGGGTCACCGAAGACTACATCGGGTTTCGCTAGTACCTGATTGGTTGCTACAACCGCCAAATCGTTCAGTTCGGCTATATACAGTAATTGATGAAGATGCTTGTTGAGTTTCTGTTGTCGCTCCGCTAACGTGCCCCGACCTACATATTCGCTTCTGAAATAACCAGTTAGTGCATCCACTACGATTAATTTAATTCTTTTTTCCTGAATGAGTGATGTAGCATCACTAACAAGCAACATCTGATGGTCACTATTGTATGCTCTCGCATACACCACCCTCCTCAATCCTTCATCGATATCTATTTTATCCCTTTCCATCATTTGGATCAAACGTTCAGGGCGAAACGTGCCCTCAGTATCGATATACAACGCCCCGCCATTTAACCCTCCTTTCTCAGGAGGAAGTTGTACTTTTACACACATCTGATGACATAACTGAGTCTTCCCAGATCTAAATGCTCCATAGAACTCTGTGATTGCCTTTGTCTCAATTCCGGTTCCTAGTTTGGCATCTAATTGTTCGCTTCCGGTCGTGATATACCCCACCTCTTTGCGTGAGATAAAGACATCCTTTGCTGTAGAAAATCCTATCTGTAATTTATCTCTGGCTGCCTGTATCATTTTTTGTGCCATGCTTGAACTAACATCAATTGCGATAGCAATCTCCATCGGTGAGGCGATAGCTAATGACTCAAGGCTCTCATACCCTGCTTGTTGTAATCGTACCGCATTTGCAGGACTGATTTCTGGAAGGTCTTCCAACACTGCCACGAAACCACCTCCCAGTATTTTCATATAGAAGACGGAAATATTAAACTCCGCAGGGAGTAGCTTAAAAATTAAGTTGTAGTCATTTCACTTCTAAACGAGAAAATTAATATATCCATCCAATTATTTTTTCGTGAGTGCTTCATATCATTGCTCATCTATGATGTGTCTCTCATTCTCATCCGACACAACCAATTATATGTTTCGGTTGCTCATCTGAAATACTTCAATTCCCGACGAGCTGTATCTTTCATAAAACAGTTATTTTTTTAAACATGAGAATATAATATTCTACCATGTTTGAAAAGACACGGCTAGACCTTCGAACGCATCGAACACTAACATATGTTACGTTCTCATTGGGAATCGTCTTTAGTTTAATATTTTTACATCAAAACGTTTCTTCAGGTCATATCTCTAGAGCGATGGGTTTTTTAGGCGGTATTTGTGCAGTAGTGTTCTTCTTAGGACTTATGTTGTTTATCTATAACGTGTATAGAAAGGTTGAAGTACAATTACTTGAACTTGAAAAACAAGAGGAAGGTAAAAATGGGGAAAAAAGGTAGAAAGCAAGAAAAGAAACCAAAGAAGAAGAAAAAATGAAAAAATATCATATTTTTCGCTGGTGGTGAAGAATCTGCCACAACACGGAAATCTTTATCTATATGCACTCGAACTAAGTGTGAACTCTCTATTCCAAGACAAAGAAATATCGCTCGAATGTTATTATCGACTCAACCAATTAGATCAAATTTCATTTCTAAATACCTTCCTGCTCTATCGTGCAACACAGGTTTGTATAGGCGATAAAATGGGCGTCGCTAACAAAAAGTAACAGATAAATTACGATACGTCCCTGTCATTCTTTTTCTTGCTCTGATTTTTTGAAAATTTGACTGAAAATAACACGCTGAACCTTTTTTATAAATAACTTTTTACCAAATTAATAATAGCAGCAGCACATCCAGGTGAATAGTAATGACAAACAGCATTTCTGAGGACGATACCGCATCTCACAACAAAACTAATTTCTCTGGGGTTCCAACTTCTGAACAACATAAGACTCACATCGAAGTGACCTTAAAATCATTTTCAGAGTGGAAAACATTGTCCGAGAAACCTACCGGTAAGATGACTCTATATGTCGATGACCGAGAACCTAACTCCGTACAAGAAATCGCGCGAGGGGTGTCCGAATTAACTGATGTTCATTTCGGGATTCGACGTCTGCCTTTAGGTGATTTCCTTATCATAGATCCACATGACGAAGCGATTGTTGTAGAGCGCAAGACCATTTTTGATTTCTTCAACTCCGTACGCTCCAATCATCTATGGCAACAACTACTTGACATCTTGAAAAATGGCTATGTACTCAATCATCCTATAAGACGCTGTATGCTCCTTGTCCAAGGAGTTCCCAGTGAGTTTTATGAAAATATACCACATGACATACGCAAAAACGACATCTCAGCGCTTTGGAATCAGGTTTCGGGGGCTATTCAAGAGGTACTTTTTGTGTATAATATACCTATCGTCCCCATTGAAAATTACCAAGATGCTCTCAAGTCATTTTTGGAGATCACTATCAGTCGAGAAAAACAGGGTAAAAACAACAAGTCCCCACACGGACGATGGCGAAGAAAGCCAAAAGGTATTCATTTACCAGAGAAGAATTTGAAACATTATGCTCTTGCCTCGATACCTCTCATAGGCGAAAAGTTAGCAGAAACACTTCTCAAACATTTTAAAACAATTCAATGTATAGCCAACGCCACTCTTAAGGATTTACAGGCAGTCCATGGCATCGGAAAGAAGAAGGCAGAAAAGATCCACAATATCTTTCATTAGACGTAACTTACTATAGTAAATTGTTTACTTGCATGAGTTCTCTTTTTGTTCAGTCCGTTTACTCAAGAAATCAGAAATTATGTCGAGTTAAATTGTCAAAAAAGAGGCGATTTCACTTGAACAAGATACCTCCAAGACTTTTAAGGGAAAAATCATCATCTAGATACTCATACTATGTCAAGGAGCGTTCAAAATCATTTGTTTGATGCAACCACTATTAATTACTACAAGCCTGAGAGTACCAATTTAAGAAAAGTCACGCCGTTTAACGAAACCACTTTCATCACCGCTTTTCAACTTAAAATTATCATGGATAGACTACATGCCTTGCAAAATAAACTGCATCAAGACGGTTTCATGTATCGGTTAGTCAAAGAATATGAGGCGCAAGGCATTGACGTTAATCTAGTGATAGATTTGATGCGACGGGTAGTCCCGCAGGTCTTTCCCGATAACATCAAGGCAGGACCACAAGAAACCCGATTGTATTTCAATAAATCCCATAACTCAGAAGGACAGACCGTTCTTTTTGGTTTCGTGGATGAACCCCGCACAAAAACCAAGAGAAGGAAGTTCGCGGATTGTACAGTTATTTCAGCGTTTTTTTAATTGAAACATTAGTATACTGATGTGATAATTTATTGATGCGTGGTCTCACGAGTTTGCACAAAATCACAAGGAAAGGTCCGTAATTCGGGATTTTTTCAACTGAACACACATCATACCGAAAACACAAGTCGGTTTAAATCATCGCTAAAGATGAAAGCGATGTTATCGTGGAAGATAAATCAAGATATTTAAAGTGATCCACAAAAATATACGAACCTCAAAGGGGGGATAAACACCATGTCCTATGAAAATGACATAGGAGGAAATAACAGTCCTTCACCACAATTTAAACAAGATCGGAATAAGTCATTACTGAGTTCATACACCTCTGAATACGGTGAATGTCCTTTTTATGTGGATGATGATCCAAAAATTCGTTCAAAATGCACACTCGATCCAAAAACGCCCAGAAACTGGGATTGCAAGGGCGTATGCTATTTTCAGGGTCGTTGTTGTAAGATCCTCATCGACCACGAAGAAAAATCCAGCGATTATAAGAGTCGATAATCTAATCCTTGATTTTACTCATGTTAACAAACCAAAAAGAAATCAAATTAACTAATTATTAAGTTTTTGAGTACTTCCTCATCCCAGCGCCACCTGTTTGACTTCTGGTCAAACATCTCGATGGGGAGCGGTCTTGTGCTGGCTCTAAATTGAAATCGATGCGCGATCCAAATGTTGCCTTTATTGCCTAAAATCCGCGTGAGAGTTTTTGTAAGATTCATTAAACTTCCTGCTGGAAGTCGCAACCAAGCAACAAGAATTTGATTTGGTGTTTTTGGTCGCAGTGGGGTCATTAAGTAAGTGAAACTCTCCGGTAACTCATAAATCGCTGATTTTAAAGTCTGTGTGTAGTCTTCATCACCATTATACTCAAGTATAATTTGTTCTTCGAGACCAATTTGGTGTAAAATCGTAGCGGTATCGACAAAACCTTCATCCAACAAGCGTATTATCCTATTCTTAATGCCTTGCGAGGTCATATCAAGTTGCTTTCCCAACTTTGTCATCGGAACACGCATATCATTATGAAAGCAATTAAGAATGTGCAAATCCTTAACATCGAAGAAGTGTGGATTGAATTCTTTATTATCAATCTTGGAAGAATGTGTTTTCTTGTCAGATTTACCCGAATTTAACTTATCCTTTAATAGCAAAGACCAAGCTACCCAATCGATCATCCAGCAGGTTTTTATTGGGTTGTAATATCGGAACGACAGTGAATGTTTGCATCCCATGAATTTCAAAAGTGAAAAGTTGTTTATGTTATCTTCCATCACAGTAACGACATCTTCTAACGGAGAGATCGTGTCCGTGTGTTTTGGTAATCGGAAAGCATAGTCATAAATAACATTACCTGCTCTAAGTTCTTGAACGGATAGCAAATATGGGAAGTCGATGGAAAGTCTTTCCCCCGTCTTAAATATCACTGATTGCATACCCAAGGCAGACTCTCTTGGCCGGCCTTGAACAGAAAAATTATTCGCGGTCTTGAGTCGTTTGATTATACCCGATACGGTATTTTCATTCAATTTTAAAATATTTGAAATTTCCTTTTTTTTAATGAGAGGGATTTTCTGCACACATTTCACTACTTTGATATCTTCTGCAGAAAGTGTCGTCTTCCAAGACATATAGGCATTATCTATAAGTCGTGTTACCTCGTAACAAGTTAACGGTTCTTTTTTGTATTTGGCAATCCTTTTCGTTCTTTGCAACAGAATAGAAAGGAACTCGCCGAATGTTATTGAATTGGCACAAAGTAGGTCGTGAATGCTTCGGTAAATCGTTCCGTCTGGAAAGCGCATAAATGCTTCGGTTTCTCGCAAGGGGTCTAAACCTCGAAGTACATACCAATCATTTAAAAGTTTCTCCCTTTCATCATGAGCAAGAAGGTTATACGCGACTAAATAGGCGAGGTCTTCTGCGATGATTTCAGGAAATACATTCTTTGGTAAGTATAAATCAAGAAAAAGTCGCATAAGACGTTCTGATTTATTTAATGAATCGTATCTGTGAAGATCTAGTTGTGATTCATCATCAGATGGAACGCTAAGCAATTTAGCAATACTATCACATTCACGCATCAGAGTGGTCTCGTTGGCTTTTGACGGAGTGGTTGTTTCTGAATCCATGCCGTCCTCTACATACTGTTCTCCTATATATATCTTCACATATTGCCTCTTAGATGTTTAAACGCAAAAGAATTTGCCAAAATAACATAATATGCGTTATTTTATAAATAAATTAAAAAAAAGCTTGAGTTTAATTCAAAGAAAATCGCATTTTTGGTGATTCATGTCACTTTAAATGAACAGTTTTTTCCTATAAAATTTAAATATCTCGTGACCATCTCTTATATTGGGGTAAAAAATCAACCGAAGAGTTGAGAGGGGTTTGTATGTGTGAGCATTGGTCCTGTAGCGGCAGAAAAGCAATAATTACACAGATATCGTCTTTTGCGGTGTCGTCATCTCGATATCCCTACCAAGAAACCTATCAATTGGCCTCCGAGAAGGTCTGCGTAAAATGTGGCAGGGTGTTTCGATGTCATGTCCCCTATGATAAGTGGATCATTTCAAAGGACGTATCCCCTCACGCCTCGGATACATCTAATGCAGTAAAAAATAAAACTTGGGATGATACTATCCTCGCCCCCGATTCGATATTTTCTATTCACTCCACTTTTCACTTGTTTGACGCAAAATTACTCATGTCTATCCCGTTTTTCGTCCCATTCGTCTTTGTGATGATCCTTGTGTTCCCATCTCACATATTTTCGTGGTGGGATACAATAAGCCTTGCCATCATCATAATTGCTGTACTTTACTTAATTTTTGGAAACCCGCGAAAAAGAAAAGAACGTTATGTGAAAATTGACGGCACCTTACAATCATTGCGATTTCCTACAGAGAATTTCTTAGATGTGTGGCAAACAGAAGATGTAAGATGATCCCAAAGGACAAAATTCAGCATATTATAGCAGGATTTATAATTTACATAATTACCTTCGTGATATTGATGTTTCTTGATCTAATCTGGATCGGGAATGTCGTTAGTCGTTATAATCTGGTTATTAGTTTCATGGTAGTGATAATCGCGTCTATAGGGAAAGAACTTTACGACATCCCGCGACTTACAAAACACGTCGAGGCAAACGATATTCTCGCTACCATTCTTGGTGGGGTTTTCGCGCTTGTAATAGTTCTAGGAATAATGGTTATTTGATTATAAAGATCATAAAGCATATTTAATTATCACCCATAGGTCTGATATGGGGTGAGCTGGAGTTTCTTGGGTTACTTGGAATATCGCTCTTTTTTGTAGTATATTATGCAAAAGTAGACTATTTTTTCTTCCTGATTTTAAATTTCCTTCTTTATATACAATTTTCCGCGCATTAATCACAGAGACAAAACACCAACCACCGAGGAGGTAAAAAAATGCAACTATTAGGCAAGAAACCAAAAGATGAAACGCCAACCGATGAGGTAACGGAGTTAAGCGTAGACGTTCTAACCGCAGAAGAATACAGGCAAGTTGGTCGTGATGTATTCTTTAAACGGGTTCAAATGAGGGATCCTTTGAACTCTCTACTCGCGCGTTTAGCCATAAACCTTTGTGAGATTAGACCGTTTAATCAGAAATATGATGGATATCCAAAATCAGTATTACTGGTCCTGAAAGAGTTATTACAACCCGAGTTAGAGGCAATTAATGAGGCACTCATAAGAAAACTGTAGTTAATTCCAAACACTAAATTTCGTGTGCTGTAGTGGTGCTTATAAACGATTTTTTAGGAGAAGCATTCCTATTATCACTATTAGAACCCCAAGAGCTGCAAAAATGATCACCAAAAACTCAAGATGAACAACAAACTCAGTCCCAATACTATAAGAAATGAAAGCTACGATGCTGAACATCAAAATCCCGGTTATTGGCAGCAAATAACTCAGTTTTCTTAGGCTCCTCCAATCGTCTTGCATTAATTGTTACCCTCTAATTATCAACGGCTCTTAAATAATTGAACTTCCCCACGTAACCAATAGAAAATGTATTCCGAAAGCCCATGTCAGGGCCACAATTATAATGCGAACCATCACTCCTGTAACGGTTCTGATTCTCGCAGTTTCAATATATAATATCAAATTAATGGTACTCAATATCCCTAAAATCAGTAAAATCACTGCTAAATAAGGATATGCTCTCCTTAACCACGGCACGGCATCAAGCCATGTTATTGATCCAAGTTGCATATATCTCACATTCGAACAAGGTGTCTTATCTCATTCACTTGCGTTTTCTTATTAAATGTTATCAGGATGATGATTTGAGTAATTTGAAAAAAACATTGTCTTTAAAATTCGTTTTATGCAAATGAATTCACGTTACTATGACCTTCAATGATGGCACCGAAATAATTAGTAACCATCTCTTCTAAGTCATCCTGCTCGAAGACTCCACATATTCGCATATAACCACTAAATACAAGCGTGGGACAAGCAACTATGTCATATTCTTCCGCTACTTCGGGTTTCTTTACCACGTTTATTTTAGTGACCTTAATCGGCAGGTTTCTTTGTTCAACGACCTGTCGAAGACGTTTTTCTAAAACATGACGTGAAGTCGTAGGTGACACGAATATCATAATTTCCAATGCTGGTGTAGTGAGGATTTTTATCATCCCCTCTCGTCGTATGTTCCCCGTTAAACCCCCTGCTTCCCCATTAAAAAATGTTTCAGGAAAAAGAGTCTGTTATATCAACATATTAATACGTTTAAACATATTCTATTTCCTATATATCATAAGACTCGCTCGCCTCATATGGGCAGTCATAAAATTCTAAAAAGGTTCGACAGAACTCCCTCTTTACATATTCATTTGGAACTAAATATAATGCAATCCCAATACCTTTCATTCTATTCTAAGGTGTTATAACCATGGGGGTTAAAATTAGTCCTCTCTTAAAGGACTCAGTTCATCAAATTGAACTAAGAGATCTCAGCGGTAAAGACATCGCCGTTGACGCAATGAATACTTTGTACCAATTTTTATCTATAATCCGCCAAACTGATGGACACCCACTTAAGGATAAAAAGGGAAGAGTGACGTCACACCTAAACGGATTGTTCTACCGTACTGTTAACCTTGTCGAACTGAACATACGTCCTGTATTTATTTTTGATGGCAAACCTCCAGAATTAAAAAGTGAAACCATCAAGGAAAGAAAACAGATTAAGGACACCGCAACAGAAAAATGGCTTGCTTCACTCGCAAGAGGGGATTATGAATCTGCTCGTAGACACGCTCAGGCAACCTCGCGATTCGATACTGATATGATCTCCGATGCCAAGTTGCTACTATCACACATGGGGATCCCATTTGTGCAATCACCTTCAGAAGGTGAAGCACAAGCCGCATATATGAATAGTCAGGGTGATGTCTGGGCAACTGCTTCTCGAGATCTGGATAGTCTGTTATTTAATGCCGAAAAATTTGTTAGGAATCTCACATCCACAGGACGTCGCAAACTACCACGCAAACAGACATACGTAGAGATTAAGCCTGAACTGATCTACCTAGATCAACTACTTGAGCATCTAGAGATCACTCTTGGACAACTAATCGGTATTGGTATTCTTATTGGCACCGACTTTAACGAAGGTGTGGCAAAAGTTGGACCGAAAACGGCACTTAAATGGATCAAGCAATACGGTGAGCTGGGAACCATTATACAAGAAAAAAACGTGTTAAACGACGTTCCCGTCGATCAAATATATAACATATTCAAAAATCCTGAAGTAACCGATGCCTATGATCTGAAATGGCGTCAACCTAAACGCGAAAAACTAACCGAATTTCTATGCGAAGAGCATGATTTTGCTAAAAATCGAATCGAAAACGCCATCGAGCGACTTGAAAAAGCTACAGATACCCGACAATCAACAATGGATCGCTTTTTCTAATGTAATACAATTTCGTTTTACAGAATTAGTGACTTTATATAACAAGTTTCGTGTTTGATGTTAGGGAACAAAAAGGAGGATGGAATCATATCCCAATTACTATTGCCAATGGAATCTTTTGGATTCATGCAGTTATCACTCGATCTACGAAAACTGATCTTTAAAACTGCTAATAATATCTTTTCCAAGTCCGATCAATTGGATACAATTGTTTTTGACCAATACCAAGTAAACTACCCCCAAGAAACCACACACGGTACCATTATGACCATCCGAGGACTCGCCAATCAGAAGATTATCGCTACGAAATCAAATGACGATCCTAAGACTTGCACCCTTTCATTTTCACTCTTTAGTGAGATAAGCGATGATTAATGCACCGAAAAAAGTGAATGAATGTGATCTATTATATGACTTACGACGGTGTTTGATCGTTCAAAAGGAATTCTGAGGCGGCAACAAAACTACCCTTCGTATTCTCGATTATATCCACCTTTTCAAACATCTGTTTTGCACGGTGTATTATCTCTAACACCTTCACATCAACGTCAGGGGTTTTTTCTAACTTCATAAGTTCCAACAAAGACGTAACTCCCTTTTCCTCCATTCGTTTCTTATATCGTCCTGCTTTAATCAATCCGAAATCAGCCTGAAGGTATAGAGGCAGTGCAACTTGAATCCTTAATTTCAAAACTTCTTGTGCAGATATGTATGCATGTTTATCCAAGTTATGCCAATCTTCTACCAAAATGAATGATTCCGCATTTTCGGAGGTTTTTTGTGGTTGATATTGTTTTTCGAGGCGAGGATATATGCGCTGAGTGAAATGAGGGCATTCACACGTATACTGCAAGTATGGTTGATCATCAATCTTTTTTTGTGAAATCCAAACCAGATACCCTTCATGATTTGATGATGTTCTACTTTTGAAATGCACCCTATGAACTCCTCCAAACTCAGCTGCTCCGATCACAGGGTTTGGGTCCTTCGTCACTTGTATCCATCTTTTATAATCAATATATACGCGTGAAAGAGGTATCACTAACCAGTGTTTTCGAGGAATGTGGTCACTCATCATCACAACTCCACTCTTTTTAACTTCTATTCAGTTTGCTATTTAAAACCAGCACCAACACTACTTTTCTTCCGCACCCAGCCAGAAGTCCCCATCAGTTTTTGTTAAAACACCACCTACAAAAGACAATGTGTATTTCTTCATCATTTCTCGGAGAAAGATTCTCTCTTTTGTGGGTACTTTAAATAGCAACCTGTACAAAGATAATGACTTACATTTCAAACCAACACATTTGCCAAGGGGGTGTTTGGATTAAGGAGTAAGTCTTTTGACATGGGAGTTTCCTCTACCCGTTATGCTGTATGTCAAGCAGGAGTAAGACTTGAGGAATGCTCCTCACTTGAGAAAGCATTAAATTTTGTCCGACGAAATAACCTAGAAAATTACTATATCCGGAAACTCGAAACGGCGGCGATTCACATTCACAGCGATAATGATGGTCTATGTCCTAACTCCATCCTTAACTGGCATGGTAAAGTCGAACTAATATCTCAAGAGGATAGCAGAGGACAATACAAATATTGTCCAAAATGTAGATGGTATACAGGTATTGAAAAAGAGAGCAGGGACTCACTTGTTAGTCAATTAATTTTCATAGAAACACTAATGGAGGCTCTTGACGACTTTAAAGGTGTTATAGACCTCACACAACTCAATTTCGGATCATCTTTAACTGCTGAGGATGAATGGCATCAGCTAGGTGAAAGATTGCAAAAGTATGGAAATAATTCAGCGGCCGACTTAGACATAAGTTACAGAAACGAACTCATCACTAAATTCGAGTTAAAGGGATGGAAGGATCGTACTGAAGATGATTTCTTTTCCTCACACCGGGCCTTCGTAAATATCAGTGAAACAAGAGATGCAGCCAAATTCGATGGATATATTGCGTTTGTTACTCTCCAGGATAGATCAGTAATCTGTACTAGAGCGCTAGATATTGAACAAGAATGGAATAAACAGAAGGAGACCGTGAGAGGTAATGATATAAAAAATAAAACATTTGAAAAGTTTGCAGATGGCGTGTTGGTAGTTAAAGCTCCTGATAAACAAAAGAATGAGAGGTATGTGCTTTCAATAAACTATAAAATTAAACATTGTAAACACTTGCAAGCGGTTACCCCCAGAATCGTCGAAAAAATAATGGTAATTGACAGTCAATCTAAAATGACAGATATCTCTCTATAAAATCCATTTTCCCTAATTTTTTAATTCATCTTATATGCAAAAAAATTGACATACAAGCAAGACATTTACACAGTCGAGAAATCACTATTGGATTTGCAAAATTACAACTGAAGAAACAACAGATCGCTGAAGAATCGGAAAATAAATTACTTGATATCTTGGAAGTCATTAAAGAAGTAGACGCATAATACTTCTGATATGCAATACGGATCAAACCTTGCTTTCTTTGGTTTTCTGTGGGATTTACGACTCAGAAAACGTATCAATGTATCTGCCAATGAAAGAACATCTATTAACTTATTTTTTGAGAAAAAATTGAGGGGGCTTTTTATAACAATCTGAAGATAGATTTAGGGGTAATACCAACACCGAACACTCGCGTACGCCCCCTCAATATACAACATATTTGAAAATTTTAGGAGGCGATAGCATAACTCATAATGTGAATTTGGCTTTCCCTGAAGTCAAACTTGATCTGTCACCCATCCGCCAATTTTTGAACTCAGATGCAGGACAACTCCTCATCGATCATCGTCTTGCACAACATGGCTCTATTGCAACTATTTCCCTCGATGGGCGCTGCGGCCACACAGCCGATATCTCTGTGTATGAAGGGTTCTTCTATACGGTCTTTGAGAAAAATGAGAGATGTGAAAACTGCACCGCTGAAAACTGTGAGATCCGTGGTACTCGATGTCATTCTGAAACCATCAAAGTCAACCTACACGCACTTGAAACCATAGTAGAACAGATCTCAGATATGTTAAAGACTCAAGGGCGTCTTTCGGCAACTTGTAAAGGGAGCAGATAACAATGGCGACCACACAAACATCGGAAACAGTCGTTATCCAGCAACTACCACAGCACGACATCCTTGTTAACATTCGGGAGGTCTTAGATACCGAAAGGAGGAGATTATTCAATACCTACACAATCAAGACATCTGCTTCCCTTACTACGCTTACCATCACTGGATTTTGCGATCATCAATGCGTCATTCAAATCTTCCAGAATGGACATGACAAGAACTGTTTTTCACAACGATTGGTCAAGAATAACAGATGTAGTGACTGCACACAATACGACTGCACTTACTTTCGTAAGATTTCACCTAGCGCAAGTCGATGCATCACCGATTCCTTACACAACCTTAAGCAATTGATAGGTATACTGTCATTGCTGTTCGCGATCTATGATGTATCCCAGGTCAATTTCAGAAGTTACACTCCCGCATGCAGGTGTGATTTATGACCGTACAACATCTCCTATTGGAATTGACTCCGTCTCAACCGTTAGACCCCGTTGAACTGGTACTTCGTCTCCGAGAAATTCTTGAGGAATATGGGTTTAAGGTATCATTGACGGCACTCAGCGAACAATTTGGTATCTATACCAAGTCATGTGTAGAACAAGGTCTTGAGTGAGTTGTCATTAACTCCTAGGACTGACAAACATCTGTCATCCCTCACCCTTTATTCTCTTTTTCATAATCAAGAAAACCCGTGTTGTTCTCATCCATGACCCCTTGAAACCTGAAATCAGTTATTTTGTCACATATATCTACTAATGCTTCGTTTGCGCGGTGCTTATAAACCCTTTTGCAATTATGCTATCGATTTCGGTGTGTGTTGGTTGAGAGTCGTCATAAACACCCCTCTCATATGACGACGACTGTTTTTTTGCCCCCACCTTTCGGTGGGGCTATTCCCCCCTCTTTAATAAAATAAAGTCCCTATTCAATCATAGATATCGGTCTTCATCAGTATTCTTATTCGTGTTATCAGGGACGTATTATTCTTCAACAAGATAAGAGTCTCCTCATCGCATTTTCCTAAGAAATCAACTAAAAAACCTCTCATAATCGAATAAGTGCATAACGACGTAATCATCACACAAATTAGTATGGCAACAACAGACACGGATAATAATGTGATGTCTAGTGAAAAAAAAATAAATAACGTTGTATAATCGCCTTGATGTGCAGAACGGCTTTCATTAAATATTCCATACCAGCCATCAGATAACGACAATCCCCCTATTATAGTAAGACTCAACCTTTTATATCGCTCAACTTTAGTCCCTGCTATCAACAACAGTAAACCAGTAATATGTGAAATCAATGGTCCTCCAAAGGCTATCCAGAAGTCAAGAGTCCGCCAATTACCATCATAATTATGAAATTCACCGATCGTATACATAATATGTCCACCACTTGTAAGATCGGACACGATAACCCAATTCCCCCCATATAAAGCGATTACAATACAATGGCCTAATTCATGAATGAATAAGACTGGCAGGTACATTACTATTATCGTTAAAAACACTGCGAGAATAGGTTTAAGAACTCGTCCCACATACAACTCAGTTCATCCCTACCCTATTCTGTTCTACATCATTCTATAAAAAATGTCTACTTCTTACTAAAGCATGAAAATAGTACAAAAATTCGAATAAGTCGAGTTAATATAATTGGGACTATTCTTTGTTCTACGAAACGAGCGGCATTTCGGACATCATTAACACACCGTCCGTATATGCTCTTAGAAACTTACAACACATCTATAAAAAATGTTTTTAGGATGGAGACTTCGTTTAAAATGAAACATCCGTCGTTGTAGCTTAGTATCTTTCCTTCACCAGTGATGCTAACTACTTTTTCGTGAAGAAAGGTTTATTAATACCTGAACTCCATGTCTTAGCACCATATCACCTTCTTTGAATTGGGTTATCAATGGTGTGTGGTGTCGGAAAAAGCGGGGATGACTCTGGTGTGGTGGTGGAGAGGGGTTTCATCCGCATTTTCCGTGTTTTGGACTAGCAATGCTCAAACAAAACTAATGACTCTAATATTAAATATTTTCTAATTTCCTATTCTCATGTGTCTTTTTATATTCTTTTAAACATTAGTATTCGAGTATCAGCATTCTCTCTACTAATGGAAGTTGTGTGATATGCCAGCGATTTCGTTCTCTGTTTTCCTCCATCAACTCATAGAGCGAACTAAAAGGCAGACTATCAGGCTCACTCACCGGTTACGCGTTGGTGACATAACAACGAACTACTGGAAGGCGAGACTATCAATTCAACGGAAAAGAGAACTTGGCGTCCCGCATTTTCTCGGTGTTTCTGTAATTGAGGATATTGAGTCAATGACTATCACTTCAATGGACGATCGCATCGCCAAACTCGACGGTTTCAATTCATTCGAGGAATTGAAGGAATATCTCGTAAGTAAATACGAAAATAAACTCGATAAACAATTTTTTACTACAGAGTTTACCGTAAATCGGTTCCGCTGGCTCCATGAATTTAAGGAAGAGTGGAAGTATTTTAAGAGCCAAGATGTAAAACGGATCATCTTTGAACATAATAAGAACCGATTGTTTCTGCAGATGCTTCTATGAACGATTTAACGAGGAAAAGGCAAAGGAGGATTGTGAACTGTCCAGTAAAGTAATCAGAGTAATAAAGTGTCCAAAAGACAATGAAATAATCCACGTCAAGAAATGTCTTGATTGTGAACACAGGCATAAAGAAATCGACACTCTTGAAAAACTCTACAGCATGAAATACGGCACTTTTTGTGCGATCCATGTTGAAGAATTAAATCAATTAATCAAAAAGGTGATTAAACAGGTGAGCAAGAAAACCGTTCCATGTGTAGTGTGTGGTCTAGACATCACAAAAGGATATTTGTTAACAGAGGTGGCAGCAGCTGCCATTAGAGATATTACTAACAAGCAGGTCAAAAGAGAGGATCCTATCTGTGAAAAGTGCGCTCACTCGATCCTTGATATTCAAAACAACGGTCCAGCATATATGGACGATGAAGAGGATATCGACATTTAATAATTCTACTTCGGTCAAAATCTCTTTTTGTAAAAAATAAATGTTATGGAGTTAGCCGTTTTTGATTTCAGGTTTTTTGAGATGACCGCACAGCACTCGAAAATACGTCTTTAGTTCAGCAAACAGAAATTCGATGTAAAATCGGATGTTATAATAGAATTCAACCCCCAGCACAGAGTTGAGAATCTGCTGCAATGTATAGATAATGACCAAGACGGTACTAAGGAATGCACTCCATCCAACAATACTGCCTACTAACCCAAGCATCGTTTTCCATCTCCATAATATCGGCGTGTAGTCACTATCCTAGATCTAAATTAGTATAAAAAGAGCTCAAGAACCGAAAAAATAATATGAGTAACTGATCGCATTAATGTTTACTTCCCTTTAATTGATGAAACCGTGGATGAGATTTCCTTCCTTTTTATAAAATACTTCATCCCTAAGTATAGTGAAATAATACTAAGATGTTCAAAAGAGTCGATATAATGGTAAAAGTCGTCATCGACGGCAAAATAGTGGAAAAATCACGACAGGGGATACAACGGATGATCCTAGAGGCTAATCCACATTTGTTAAACAAATTTAAACTACCCAAGCTCGAAAGGAAGATCTTGCTCGCTTTGCTTGAGGAACCCCGTAAACCTTCAGACATCGCCAAACGACTGGGTATAAGTTCGAGTGAACTACTTAGACGTCTTTATCCCAGAAGGGAATCCACTCCTTTATTGTTACAACTAAATTTAATACAAAGATGTGGAAAAAAAGGTCGATCCTTCTTTCGTGTAAATGCGAAGAAACTGAAGGAAATTATGAGACTCACCCAATCCGTGGAACTTGCTGACCCTACGGAGGCGGCGGTGCGATATGAAGCAATTGCGGTGGTACAACGAGCACATATTCGTAAGATTAGAGCAGCACACCGCAAACACATAGAGCGGAAACTAAACGAATTGTATGATCTGAAATACGGGAGGCTATGTCATGTCGAAAACGAATGATAGAGAAATCACAACTACCAGGACGGAGATAGCAGACACACCACCAAGTCTGACACAATCACAACTATTGATACTAGCTGCATTAATGAAGGGTCCGCTATCCTTCGGCGGCATCCGCAAAAGAATCGGGATTGATGCGGACTCGATTTCGAAGAATATTTACCCCGGACCTAGATCACACCACAACCTCCCGCCGTTACTCAAAAGAAAATATATCATGCGATATGGTACACGTAGTCGGTCTGCCTTTGGTATAAACCCAAAAAAACTCGCAGAGATCAAAAGACTGATACAAGATGTCGAACTTCCTGATCCTGAGAAAGCAGCGGCACGGTACGAACGTTACAAAGAGACACGATGTTTAAAGAAACGTATCATGTAATAACTTAATCATTGCCTAAATCCATTCCAATTCTTTCGTAACTCATTCCAGATCATTTATAACTTCATTTTAATGCACTAAATTTTGGTTACCTTCGATAAAAAACGCCTGTCGACAAGAATAATTGGCAAAAAGAATTACTTAGCAGTTTTCTTAACACACTGCCATCAGACGTAACTGCAAGACGACTGTTGTCCTTATATACTTCCCTTGAGTTCAGTTTAGGGGCAACCGATGACTGATACCGCAATAAAACCCACCGAGTCGAATCTGAACACCATCAAACTCTATCATGGGACAGGTAAGGTGCAGGCACTAAACATCATAAAATCGGGTTTCGTGATTCCCGACATCTCTGAAACATGGATGCTTGGCAGGGGGGCGTACTTTTGTTTCACACCAGAAGCAGCGGAAGAATTTGCCCGCCAACACAAGGATGGGTGTATCCTAGAAACCGTGTTGATCATTCGAGAAGACAAAATCTGTCAAATCTCTGAATGTTTTGCTATCGGTCTGTGCGAACATCGCTGGTTGGACAAAGAGCAAGACTGGAGTGATTATGAGGAATGCCTTGCTGAGTATGTAAAACTAGCTAAATTGGTGCAGGCAGATTTTTTAACTTCTGGTTACTCTCTTGTCCGCAGCAACCATCATGTCGTTATTGTTGATGAGGATTTGCTCAAGGAACTTCGTTTCAAGATCATTAAGTAAATTACAGCAACCAGGTTGTCTTTATATACCATTTTTCATCTTAGACTACGATCTTAAAACACACATCAAGGGAGGATAGTGTTGAAGAGGATCATATATTTATGTAAGTCATGCGGGGGACGCGAGATCATCGAGCGAACCTCACTTATTCAAGAATTGGATCTAAACTTCGGCTGTATAAAAATCGTTTCAGATACTCCCTCATTTCACTGCCTAAAATGTAATCAATCGTATCAATCCGTCGACGACCTCGATACCAAGGAAGTGGACGTTGAATATCGTTGTCCAAAATGCAATGATAACACCATCTTGTTGATCAAAGGAGATTTCTCTCAACTCAATATAAATACAGGATGCCTAGATCATAAACATCCATTAGACGATAATCCGATCTACTGTGTTAACTGTGGGAACAAATTTAAGAGTTTGAAAGAACTCAACGCCGACACCAATACGCGTATCGAACTAAAACCTGTTATACCGCTATCGCTTTAACCGTAAATATTTTTTCTTAACTTTTATTTTCCTTTTTCTTCTACTCACATGAAAAAAACCTAATGGAGGCAAAAAGCAATACCACAAAGGACGTTGCATGGTGGAACGGTTGCTCGAAAATCAGGTCTACGAGTCAAATCCGGCAAGTTACGCAATCTAGATGGTAAGGTAAGAGAAACGCTGATTAAGGTTAGCGATGGTTCGATAATCACTCGTTTCTCCAAGACACCATTTCCTCGAAAAGACACAGATGTCGTATGTCCTCATTTCTTGCAACTAAAATGGGCCGCTGGGTGTCGATTTGATTGTGCATGGTGTTATTTAAGGGGTACTCTCAGGTTCTTCCCAGAATGGCTAGGCAATCCACATATAAAGGATTTTGCTAAACTAGAAAAACATCTTGTCGCATTAGCTACCAAGTACCAAGGCTCAACTTTGTTGAGTTCTGGAGAACTATCGGATTCCTTTGTGGCAGAACATCTCGATCCTCCATTTACCAAGTTTGTCTACGATATTCTCGAAGAACATGATCCTCAACTCCACCATAAAATCTTGTTACTCACAAAGTCGAACAACGTCAAGAACCTGTTAACTCTCGATAATACACAGCGGTTCATCGTTAGTTTTTCTGTAAACGCCCATGATGTTGCTAAAAGATGGGAGAAAAAGGCACCGTCACCAAAATCAAGAATCGCAGCAGCAAAAAGAGTACATGAAAAAGGCTATGTGACAAGACTCAGGATCGACCCGATGGTATCAGTAGAGAACTGGAATGAGAAATATCTTTCACTTATAGATGATATTTTCTCAAAATTCGTCCCCGATTCAATCACTCTCGGCTCCTTGCGGGGTCTGCAAAGCACAATCAATGCAGCGACGGATAAATCATGGGTTAAATATTTGTCCGAATCCTCTAACTGGGGTAAAAAAATTCCATTTGATATTCGCTTTACTATGTATTTGACTTTAATTCAGTATTTGAAAGATAATTACAATTATCGTAAGGTCGGGTTGTGTAAAGAAACTCTTGGTATATGGAAGGCACTTAGCATGAACTTTCGGCGTATACGATGCAATTGCGTGATGGCCTAGTTTTTCTTTTTCTTGCGGTGTGTTTTTATACCTGTCTTGACTAAGATAGTAGTTCATTTTTGAGGGGAATATCCATGCCGAAGAGACGATCTAAAAAAAAGAGCAGGACTACAAAGGGCGGTCGAATTACAAAGTTTTTTCCGCCAACCACTAAAACAAAGACTGATGAAGAAAAAGAGATTTTGAATGAAACAACAAAAGATATTCGCGAACTACACGACAACCAATTGCAGGCAGCTTACAACTCATTACACTCGGCACTCATTGAATGTTGGGATCAACTGTGTGCAAAGAACGCACTTGGTTCATTTAGGGAATCCATCGATGGTATTTGCCAAAGTCTCTTTCCCGATCCAGAAGAAAACGCAAGAATCCGTAAAAAAGCGCGGCGATTGCTTGAAAGTGAAGAGATTAAAAATCGGTTAGCATTGATCGAACAATATGATCCAGACAATCTCGAAACCATCCTGATCGAGATCGATAAAAAACTCGAACAATCATTCGATGAGTTCATTAAGGTTTTAGGTGAGGCGACATCCGAGAAAGATTTTCAAACGGCGTTAGAGACGAGAAATAAGAGCGTAGAAGAGTTGCAAGAGACATATCCTGATTTCGGAGGAGATATCGAACTTAGAGCTTTTGAATTCTTCAAAGAACGCGAGGATGAAATCAATCGTGTCATCAAACGCAAATTGATCGAGTTCATATCACAACAACAGAAAAACGAGGAATCGACCACAACAAACAACGATCAGTCAGCAGAAGAAAAGTTAGAACCAACTCCGATGGAACAACCAATAAGTAAACAGTCAGATGATTGCCAAAAAACACAAACTGTTTTTAAAAACGATCAGCAACTCAGGATACTAATCGGTGGTTTTGAAACGGATTTGCGTTACACAATTTCCCGTGAAAGATGGGGTGAGGCATTACTTCAGTTCTGGGAAACAGTAAAAACTTTATCCAACGATCCCGCTGAAACGTCTCGATTATTAAAAGAAACGGAAGATTATCTCAATCGAAACGACCTACCCATCTTCACACAATTACGAGAGGTACTAGGAGTCGTTTATATCACATTTGAAGGTACAAAAACAACCAAAACAACTAACGGTATTAAACAAGACAATCTACTCGATAAACCGTCAATATCTAAGGAAGAAACGAAAACAAAAGAAACACCAAAACGGACCATCAATTCCATTCATGTGTTACATCCACTCATTCAGACCATTAAGCATAATTTTGCACGTAATCAACTTCAGGAATCCTTTATCGATCTACGCCACGCGATAAACCATGCTCGTAATGAAGAACATTTGAAACAGGCTTTTGATGGATTTAGTACCAGAATGTATGATCTTAAAGCCAACCTTGCTCAGTTTAATATATCTGAAAAACAAGCCGAAGAGATATTTCATATCGCCGATCAACTTTTCAATAGTTATGAAGTCGAAACACTTGTCAATAAAAGAAGAAAACTCATAGACTTAATTGGAGAACACGAGCAAGAGATTCAAGAAGAATTCGAATCGCTAGTTGAAATTCTATCAGATGGAGAGGATATCGATTCCTCACTTACTCAATTTAAGGCGACTATCAAACAACTTACGACCTCAATCTTACTTCCCGCCAGCGATAACAAACATCTACAAAACATCGCTAATCGGTTTCTTGAGAGTGAAGAATTAAAACAGGTAGTGAAGATTGCACGCACAAAAGAGAAATTTTCCGGTCACCAGGATTCAGGTGAAATATCATCGCTTATTATTAATGCTGAAGATGATGTGGATGATTCAACTCAACATCATGAAGGAAAAGAGCAATCAAAACCAACCGAATTTGACGAAACAGCAACCAATGGTGACAATCAAGAACTATACACCGAGGAAAAACAAGAGACAAAGGGACAAGTAATAGATTCATCCGCATTCTGGACTAAGATACGCAGAGAGTGGAGAGATAATTGGCTAACTTTCTTTATGGGATGGGATTTCTCTAACACCGACTCCGAGGACATTCGCCATTTACTACTTCCTCCTACCGATCCGTTAAAGATACTTATGTTTGATCCAAAACATCACTGTGGTATCGGGTTTTGGAGCGAGCTACAACAATCATCCTTTTATTTTCCAGAACATCATTACACGGATCGATTGCAACTATTACGCGACTCAGTACACAAAAAATCGCTTATAGACCAACAAGCCATCGATAACTATCGCACACATTTCCGCTTTGACGATGGTGAATCGAATGATGACAACATAATGATTCCAATCTTCTCTAATTACCATCTTGACTTCATAATAAAAGCATATGACTGCCTTGGAGGGAATGACAACCCCAACATTAAACTCTACGTCTGTCACTTGCCAAACATTCCCTGTTTTTTGGTCGATGACAAACAAGATGTAGCCATTATAATAGCCCCTATCCTTAACGACAGTCTTAAGGATCGATATCCAGACGAAATATTTCAAGATGTTCTAAAACTCAATAACACATTCTGGGCGATGCAACAATCAGCACCTCCTGAAATTACCAGGACGACTTGAAAAAAATGCGGTCTTTAAATATTATTTTTCGTCAAATACTATGAGAGGGTCCACATGACACGAGCATTTCTCGCATCACCTGTAATCGAATCAGAAGATATTGAGGCAGTCAAATCTAAACTCGATGATTGTGTCAAAATCTTGCAAGACTGTAACAACTCAGTAGATGAAATTATCAAACAAATTGAGAGATTGCCATATAATTCAGAGAAACGTGAAAAATTACTGGGACGACTTAATACAATCATTGCTAAATTCAACACGACACGTAAACACAGGAAGGTACTCGAAGTCAAACTACACACACTTCAAGAACAACAAATCATCTAGACATAATTTGAGTTATCCATCACCGATTCGTTCTCATCAACACCAGATGACGTCGACTTTATAATCGCTACACAAGAGGATTTGATGTTCTAAATTCTCAGAGATTATATAGGGGATTTTCAGATCTATAAAATGTATCGAAAAACGCAATCAAGTTCCAAAAAGTCATCATAAAACTCCGTAAGGACTATCTCGAAGAGATATACGATCTTGTATAGCATGATTTCCTCTCTTAAAAGGAGGTTTAAGATGGATTTTGTCCTTGAAATTTTCAATCCAATCCAACGCAGAGCTCTAGGCAGAATCTCTGTGTTACGCCAATATGCTGAACAAATAGACTTTATCGGTACGAAAAAACAACCAAGGATAAGACTATCAACTAACGACTATGATAACTTCAAACTTATCCAGCGCATCATTAAAAATAGAAATAAATACACAGGAGTAACGTTCACTGTCATTAAAGACAGCAGTAAGAATGCTTGAGTTTTTTTATTTCAAAAACATCATTTTATGCGTTTATTAATCCTGTTTTAATCAGTATCAAGTCTGTTTAGTGTAATTTAATGGCAGTTTAAAACTTGCTTGTTTTATTTTTTTCTCAATAACTTCTTAGGTCATATTAAGCACATATAAAATAACAACGTCTTGTTTTGGATCGTGGTCTCTTTTCTTTGAACATCAATCATATTGAACCTTTATTTCATTAATTTATCTACTTAATGTTGTGCAGTATTCTAAAAGTCTAACACAACCAATCAGGTTATAAGAACGACATAGAGTTGATATTGTTTAGTACGAATTAAGGTCATTTTAATGAAAACATCACACTATGACCCCTGGTCATAACAATCGGGCGCGCATACTATGACAACGACATGACGCTCCCGCCTCGTGCCACCCCAAACCTCGCATCGCGCTAATCGATAACAAATTCAAGATCGCTATGTTACTCTATTTTTGGGTGACATCCTTCTCTTATTTTAGCGATCATATCTCGCATAAAATCAACGAATGATACTGTTTTCATCAATCTAAGTTACGGGGTAATATGATTGATAACAAAATCGCTCTCTATTGTCTGATTCATAACAAATACGTTGGAATTCTTTACAACCACCAATTGGTTTTCTTTCCTTTTAAGATTTCTTTCCATATCGCTCTCTAGATTGCTTTTAATCAAGTTATTGCTCTTTTCCTTCCCGTAAAATTCAGAGTAAATTAATTAATAACAAACTAGAGAGATGAACACAAATAGTCTCTAATTAAATACTTGTCGCCCTCAATTCGCATCTTACGTCGCCCTTTAATAACAAGTAATTGCCTTATTGATAAAAATTTCAATCCGTGAGTTTGCTTATTTCAACAAACACACTAAAATAATTGAGTATCTAAATTGATGATGTTTGTTTACATTTGAGTTTAGGATGTACTTTTTTTTGTTTTAAGGGTGAATTTCGACACTATTTCTGATTCTAAAGTAATATCCATTTTTCTTGAAACAAGACATACTAATTATTTTCGCGTTGTGTTTTTATATCCGACTTCAATATAGTTTGTGCCTTTTATCTTGGAGGGAATACACATGACGGTTACCTTAGAACAAGCCTACACACGCACGGCGATCCCAGAAACAGACGAAAAAAATAATACCGACAAATCACATATCTTTCTGATTCGGTTTACACCATGCACCGCCTGCACCAATAGTGATGTGCAAGGCGATCCCACACCAGAGGATTGTCAAGGATGTCTGAAAAAACCTCTTGATTTTTGCAATTACACAGTCGATATTAAACATCTTGATCGAGGAAAATTCAGTATTCGTGAAAAAGAGTCAACTGAAACTCAAGATACTGAAACCAAAGTTGTCACAAACATATCCAATGAAGAACAAGAGAATCCGAAACAAGAAAACTTAACTCTCGAAAAATGGGTCATTGAACAATTAAACGGAGAAAGTTCACTTGTAGAAGGAGGGCTCCGAGGACATTTTGGTAAAGACTTTCAAGAAAAATTGACTCAGACTCTCCAGAAAATGACAAACAACGGCACCGTCACCAAAAACGATCAAGGTAAATATCAGTTGAATGACAACTTCTCAAAACAGGCAACGGAGATTGTTATTGAAAACGGTTCGAAAACAAAACTCAATGAAGAGCAAGAAATAATCGCCGAATCATCATTCATAACAGCAGAAACCTTACTTAAGAACCAGATGACACTTGATCCCACGACATTTACACGTATCGCCGAAGAATATTCGGCTCAGGATTTGGGGACACCCTTAACTGATACCCGTCTTCAAAAGGTAAATACATCTGTCATCAAACATCAGAAACGATACCGTGTAAGTTTCCTAGAAATACGGAAAAATGAATTAGTCAGAAAAGAAATAGAGTTCGATACACTCGACGAAGCAACCGCTTTCACTAAGGGGTTGTCACATTTTACTTTAGTTCCTATTGTTGCGACTTAACTCTCTCTCACTTTTTTCTGTTTCTAAGAGCGGAGTTTAAATACCGCGCTATATCATTGTCTAGGGGTAGTTTTATTGACTGAACTCGCAACCATTAATGATGAAAAAGAAATTGCAGCGATCTTAGAACAATTACAACCTCTACAAGAACATATATCTAATCCTGACTTTCTTCGTAGCTTAATTGGGCAACTCAAACAAGCAGGTTTTAACACTTCCAATATAATGAAAGCCATCGAACACCTATCTCCAAATGTTTTTGAAAAAACAACTGAAAAAAGGGCAACTAGGAAGGAAATCACTAACACAAAACGGTCTCAAGAAATCGAAATGAAAGAAGATGACTCACATACTTCTACTAGGGAAACAGAAGAATCACTCCCCGAAACTCAACCAAGACAAATCCCGGAAACCCTACCTCAGACCACCAACAAAGAAATGCACATCCCTACATCCATGCCCGTTCATTTGCAAGTTTTATGCAAGGCCGTTTTTCAACATCAATCCTTTGACGACTTCCTAAAGAAGATCAACACACCGAATCGCTGTGACATCCTTGAAATTGGAGGTCTATACTTTGAGGTTGTCCGTTCCCGTACAGGACAATGGAAATACATAGAACTGAAACGAATATCCCCGTCATCGACATCAGCAGGATACTATGTGACAAAGGAAGAATCTGATCCCATCTTTGAATCGAAGAATGAAGCGTTTGCTGCCATACTCCATTCCTATTTCTTCATTAATGACTGTAAACGGTTTTTTGAAATAGTTAAATCATTAGAACTCCCTCATACGTCAGACTTTGCTGTTTTATGGAAAGGTATCGGTGACTTATTCCTTCATATGGAGGAAAAAACATCTGTTAACAAGTCCCACGAGAACACAACACTTGAAAGTCTTATAAAACCATTCTTCAAAAACAACGACTACGAATCCCATTACCGTATCGGTGATAGAGTTTTTCGTGTGGTACAGGACCTCTCAACAAATAGATGGTATCCCTACGAACTCAGTCCTATACAAAAGTCATCGATCTATCAAAATCAAAAACCGATATGTGGTCCAGAAAGAAACTTTGCTTCTGACGTTGATGCCATCATTTTCATCTTGCGAAACGAATTTAATATCCATACTTCTGAAGAATATCTCTCATTCCTCGATTTACATCCACAGGATCCAAAGATACAGGAAATTAGTCGAGAAACCGAGTCTGAAGTCGAGTCCGAAACAGACGTACCTGAACCACCCATGACCGTCACAGATATTAAGTTACCCGATACCATGCCTTCCCATGTCAAGATTTTTATCATGGAACTATTGGAATTTGATAATTTTGGCCAAGTCAAGAAATTCTTGGACAAAAACCCACTAACGATAGGTAATCAAGAATACCTTCGGCAACTTGATCCCAATTCCTTTGGTTGGCGACTTTATCTGTGTACAGATGAAAATAAAACAATGGTCTTTGATGAAATCTTCGCGTTTGATGACACGATTGATGCCTTACTTCTTCGTAAGTTTTTTGTGAGAGACCTTTCACAGTTCTTTGATCTCATCGTCTCTGAGACTGAAAAGGAACTTATCCCACATTGGCAAGACATCTGGAAAAAAATCATCCGATTATACAAAACATCAAACACAGAGGTACTTTCCGTTGAGTAAGGCTAATGAAAGTCAAATTGACGAACTCGTCAACACGCATTCCAACGTGGCTAACTTCAATCCTTTTCTTCAATGATAAAGTAGCTCAAATCCTCTTTAATGCAATTCAAGACAAAATAATTTCTACTCAGGATGACTGCGTATATTTCTCTTTTTCCTTACTGAGTGGATAAAATCCATTTTGCTTGGTTCTACACTTGCCTATCGAGGGATAATCAGTCCCGACAAAATTATCGATATCTTGTATCCAGATAAAATGAAAAACAAAAAATATCCAAACAATAGCAACAAAGTTCAAATCTCACGCAAGAGGAGCCTCCGTACTACTCAGTTCCGAGATACATTTCTTAAATAGGGTGGTATTATGGTCACGGATGCTATATTGCGCCACTTCTGTAATGCGTGCCAGCATTTTTTGCGTGAGCAGATGTTTTCTGCCAAGAATCTCTTCGAGTAACAAATCTGCGGCATATACTGATGAAACCGCAAACACAAATGGATGCCTCCCCCCACGTTCTTCCCTACTTATTCTTTCTAATAATGCTAGTGCATGATGCTTCAACTGTTCTTGATATCCAGAAGCGGATAGCCTCCTTTTTTTAAGTCTTTCCACAACCTCAGGGTGTCGAACAATCTTGCTCACAAGTCGAGGAATATATGCCTCACTTCTTCTGGTTTTTAATTTGACTCCTGGTAGCCTCTTTAAATTTTCAACTACCTTCAACACGCTTTTAACAGGAACTCTATGCCCTAACTCCTCAAACGTTCTCGCGATCTCTTGCAATGTAATTGGTTCATCGTACTCTCGCACCGAGATAAACAATGCTCCTGTCATACAGACAGGGTGTGTGGTTATTTCATCCTTATCTAGAATCTTAACTCCTTTACGGTAAATATAGGCGGCCCTCTTCTTTGTTTCTTGTGAAACTTGTAACAACGCAACCGTCCGATTTAACGACTTCAATACACGATATTCAGACTCTTTTTCACGTATCCGAGCCCTGAAATTGTAGATTCTATCCAAATGTCTCATTCGAGTTGCCGTTTCTTTTGAAATTGGAACCTTATTGTAGTCTGTCTCATACCCCCCCTTACCTCTTCCAATACAACTTCCTAATCCTCCGACTACATCACTTCTGCTTCCTAGACCAACATACTGCCTCGCGTCACAACCGCTGCTACCCTCGATCGTAATGAGATAAGAACTATCTACATAATGTTTGTAATGTTTGGCGACTTCCAATCCGCAATTTTCACAAACGTAAACCCCTTTATTCAGGACTATATTTCCTCGGCATTCATTGCAGAATTTTTCCACGCACACACATTTCACCACGCCACTTCATGCCAATGTTGTTTACTCGTTCTTTATTTATATAAATTTTTTAAAACAAACGATTATTTTAATTTGACTTATTTTTTTATTAATCTGATATGTTGTATTGAGTTTATCGAAAGTGATTTGTTTACTTGTTTCTTTACGTAGAATATTATTCTACTTCTAAACGAAAGAGATATTTGATTATTATTTTTTTTGGAGTATATTTCGTCATATCACATCCTACTAATCAAAAATCTCATTCGCAAAAGTAGTCGATTCCTTTATATAGTACATTAATGGTATTTTAATTGTAGATTAATATTAATACACACAACACCGCGATCAACTCTTCCAAGGAATGTCAGCCTATGTCTTTTGTGAAAAAGATACTGACCGCACAACTACACACCGTGATGTTAATTATGTTGAATATTAAACACATTCGACAGTCTTCAGAAGAAACACAATCAATAGATATCCCTAACTCAACTCGCGCTTATGTCCTTTTTCTCCATCGAAGTAAGTGTTTTCCAGCCTTACTTCGAGGTTGCTGGATGTTTTATCCAAATGAAGATATGAGTAAGCTTGTCATCATCCGCACAAGCACTTTTTTTGATCTTCCTCATGCACACACACGTATACGATGGAGAAAGCATCGTGTGTGGCAGGAATGCGAAGAATGTGGTGATGTGGCCACGATCAGTCAATTAGATTATACCACTAGCACATGGCATCATTTCTGCGACATCCATCAAGGGATCGCAGAAGCAATCAGGAGGCGTCATTTTGTCTAAAACTAAATCCTTAGAACAACAAATAAAGACGTTAAACGAACGTGTCTCGGGCGTTGAACAAGGCTTAGAAGATTGCGTAACAAGACTCGATGAACTTGTAAGGAAAAAATGGATACTTATTCGATATGACTACAACAAAGATGCCACGCCCTCAAACAAATCCTCATGGAGTCAATGGTTGAACGCTCAAGAAGAATTTGGTCTTCTTAAAAGAGTCAAACAACAGCACATCGATGTACGCCCTGCTTTTGTCGAAGAAATTATCAAACAAGTCGAAAAGTTTAGTGCCACAGCGACCATCCTCACCCCACCCTCTTCAATCTCCGACGAGGAGATACACAAACTATCTGAGAACGTAAATAGTTTATCGCAGAGACTAAAGGAAGTTGAAGATATTGCTCACACACTAGAAAAAACCAATGAAATCCCCACTAGAAACGACGACTCAGCTCGTATCGACACACTTGAACTAGAAATTAATCGACTGAAGGAACAACTCAACTCCTTCCATCCATCGAAAGGCGATACTACTCAGGCTACAAGTACCTCAGAGGTTGAATCCTTAAAAAAAGCGATCTCTGAACTCAAAGGTACTGTCGATGACAATTCAATGAAAGTTAACGAAATCTATGAGAAGATGAGAGGCTATTAGGGGGTTCCATGAATTATGCCAACCATCAACACTCAACTGTTCCGAAACATTCGATTTATGTGCTTTTATCCGCCAGACACCATTGAGTTAGAAACTATCAACCCCCATAACAACACCTGCCATATAATCACTCTCACAGGGATCGCTCATTTTATTTTAACCATGCACTCAAACCCCTTAGTCACCAACAACAACCAAGAACTCATAGCTTTTGACTTTCCCGAGTTTGTTACAGTAAAAAAGATCAACAAATTCCTGTTTTTCTACCATCATACCTCAGCACGACTCAAATCTTAAAAAAAACATAACACTCTCTTCAAATCAGATTTCAAAAACACCATCGAAAAAAGAACGAGTGGAGGATTCTAAATTACGAAGAAAGTTATCAACACACAACTTATTCATAACATTCGCACGATCTTTTGGTATCCACCCGACACCGTAGAGTTGGAGATCATCCCTCACGATGATGTTTGTCGAGTTAAAACGATTCAGGGCATCACTCGTCTTATCCTCTCGGATAAAATTCCTCATCGCGTATTCATCACACCACAATGCTTTCTGTACGACCTCGACAGAGCGACAAATGTACGGACATATAACGACAGCTTGCTGATCCCTTCTTTTGTTGATCCACCAGAAAAAACCACAACGGTTTCGTGGGTTCTCTGAGTTAATTTTTTTCCTTACTCATCCAAGTAAATGCCCGTGTCATCCTTTGCCATATATTTTTTAGGTTTTCTCCTTTCCCAGATTTCTACACCTAGACTAATACCTTTTGCGCTTAGTTTATATAGTTTTTTTGAATAAAACTTATGGAGGTACTATAAAAATGATCGAGGAAAAAACTCATAAGAAAAAAGGGGCTCTTTGTCGCCACTGTAGTTTGGATCCATGCTGCTGTGACTTAATAAACAAAGTTGATGAAATACCAGCTACAATAAAGGATCATTACAACGAGGGCTTATACTAATCCATCTTTTATTTTTCTCAATATGCAAAAGCCTTTCTCTCTCCTTTTTCGTCATTTGTTGTTTTTCATCCAACCATAGCCTAAAATAAACGCTTAGTTTTTATAGGTAAATTTAAAATTACCTTGTGACTGATAGTATTGGAGGATGATTTTGTGAGCGATATTTATGAATCACTAAGACCTGTTGATGCCCTTTTCCTAAAGCACAGTAACGAAGTGAAAGCAGGAATCAGAAGAGCGAAATATTTTATTGAACTTCAATTACCACTTGATGAACTTTCAGAAGAAGAAATTAAACTTGCTGAAGGCACATATAAGCAAATGGACGAAGATTATCGCACTTTACTCATCAAAGGAGTAGAAAAACTAAAAAAACAACATCCTACTTGGCGACACTTTGATGGCGATGAAATGGAGGAATTTGTTGAGAAAATAATCAAGGTAAAAGATGAATCGGTAGAAACCGTGCTTTCCAAGTGGGCAGATTTCTTTTTTGATACCAGCGAGGATAAACAACACCCCGATCTTGCAAACACAATAACCGTTTAATTTCAAAGGAGAGTGTTATGAAATATCAAACGATAACAATATAAGGGAGTTGTGTGTTTGCGACACACTTCAGGACCTATGGTTCGATATTCAGTTAAGTGAACTTATGGGAGAACTTGATCCAGAAGAAGAATCAGATAATCAAATAAGAGTTGAGTCATTACTCAAAAAAATGACTGTTTTGGACATCGACATATTAAAATGTAAGTGCAAGGCTTGCGGTGAAGTCTTTACCCTTGATGACATCATTCTATCCTTTATCGGAAAACATGAAGAGGCTATCAGAAACGCCGTAATCAAACTTATTGATTTCAGCGATATCCCACTCAACACCAAAAGACTCACAGAACAAGAGGTTGCTATTGTTGCACATATTTTCGACTCCATCAAAGAAGTTTTTCGCTTTATCCTTAGACAACAACTCGAAGAACTACAAACGAGCGATCCATCAGAACCTTTCACAAACGACATAATCAGAATCGAAACAAAATCAGCAGAAATTGCTTTCAAAAACACCAAACGCGATTTAAAATGGTTAGCAGTCTCCTATGAGAAGTTTGATCCTTCATCCAGAAACTTCAAACAATGGACTTACTTAGATGTTATCCTTCTAAATGAGTTCAAAAAACTTTCAATCGAAGAAATATCGCATGAAACAAGTATTGACAAAGGCACTATCCAAGATATTATAGGCGACTATAATAAATTCAAGGAAACAGTTGCATCCTGTCATGTTTGATTCTAAAAATGAGAAGTTTGTCAAACGATCTTCGAGGACTATTACAAATGTATTGAACGTATTTCACCATAGAGTAACCAACGATCCCGCAACAGTTCGTTACCCCTTCTTTCTTTGGTAGTTTCTTTTTTGTCGTTTTTTTCTCCTGCCATCACCCCCACAATTACGTTGTCTTTATATAGTCAGGTAGACTTGGTTAGTGGACTTCACTTGAGGGATCAATATGATTGTTATGACTTTAGAGTCAATTCGACCATGGAAAACGACTCTCGAATGTCTACAAAAACTAACCAAAGAAGTTGGCTTTTATGCCAATCAAAACGGTCTTCATGTCAAGACCTGTGACGACACCCAAGCGGCCATGTTCGACATCGTGTTCCCAAGAGAATGTTTTTCATCCTATCATTGCGATGAAGCGATAAACTTTGGCATATACCTTCCTAATTGTCTTGAAATTGCCAGACGGATAACCACCAATGCCGATATTGAGATCAGGATCGACACATCCAAGAACAAATTCATTCTGAACTATCGGCACAATGGTATGACTCGTAGTTTCAAAACCCATCTCATCAGCACCGAGATCGCCGACCTCCCCGTTCCAGACGAACCGTATAATGCCACCTTCGACCTTCTGGGCGAGAACTTGAAAGAAGCAGTAAGGGACATCGAGGTAGCAAGCGAATGTGTTGCCATCAAATCGGACTATGATCAGCTTTCATTTGAGTCATTTGAAGGTGAGAGCACCGCCTCTCATAACGTATCTTTGAATCAAGATAATGGTCATCAGGATAACACACCACACTTTCATGGCATCTACACCCTCAATTACCTTAAGAAATGCGCTAACGTGATTAGCAATAAGCAGGAGTTTCGTTTAGCATTAGCCAACACCCATCTTAATATTTCGTTTTGCATAGACTTCACCGATTACCATTTCTATCTCGCCCATCGTTCTCAGGAGGCAACCAATTGACAGAAGTGAAAATCGGCAACTCGAAAGGCAAACGACTCACCACACAAGAACTTGAGGAAATAAGGGATGACAGTTTACTCGTTCCAAAAGAAAGTGAGGAACCCACGATCAGATATAAGATCCCATCATTGATCGAGGGCGAGGTCATCATTCTTCAAAAGCGTAAACAACACAAGAACAACAACCATCGGAATAACAAGAAAAAAAGGACGCTCACCACCGCACAGACAAATTTATTCACCGGGAAAACGATCAATCATATCACCACCCACACCGAGTTCGTTTCACAAGCGACTCTTAGTAAGGAGGGAATTGGTGAGATAACTCATATTCCAAAAGAAACATCCAGCAAAAAAACATCCAAGAAGCGCAAGAAAATCGATGATAGTGAGATTACCCTTTTCAATCGTACCACCATCCACAACTGGAGGGTCTGGGCAGGCATACAACCCACCTTAAACCAATTATTTGCAAAAGCAGAAAAGAACCAGCACGCGCGAGATGAGTTGCCATGACAAGAACCACTACAGAGAATCATCCGCCCATCAAAAAAACGCGATCATTCGGTCAGCGATACACCTACTTGGGCAGGGGCAAATTTGCCGAAACCGACCTCTCGGTGACACAATATGTCTATGAACTCCTTGTTCACCTAGGTCCATCCACAAGACCACGACTGTCAAAAATTACCAAAATCCCACTCACCACTGTCATCAATGCTTTGAGTAGACTTGTTGCTCAAGACTTAGTTGACAGTTTCTCACAAGATCGGAAAACACCAGGACGACCAAAGGTCTATTACTTCGCATTGCAAGATTTAGGGTGATAAAATGCTGGAGATAATTGTTATACAAAAATTCATCAAGATAGTCGAGGATGTGAAGAGTTTCGTTCCATTACTCGGCATCAATGAACATCTGCTGATTGAATTGATTCGTAGTAAACGTCAGTACACCTACGATGAAATAATCCAAAGCATCTCGTTTCTTGAGTCACAGGGCGAGATCAGCAAATCCGACTGTACCTACTTCCTTGAAAAAATCTAACATCGACATTATGTTTCTTTTGGAATGTTGTAACTTTTACGAACCCCTCATCCTTTTCAACTAATTTCATCACCCCACATTCCGACTAAAAAAACGGGGAGTTTATAAATCAATTTTGAAGGTAATTTATGACAACTTTTTAGAGGGGATCACATTTGAAAGGCACACCGAAAGTAGAAATCGGTTTTGATGACAGCAAAAACGGCTTGCTTGTCCTTCAATGGTCTATTCAAATGCGTGACACCTACGATCCACATGGCAAGTTCAACTCACGCTTTGAACTTATCCTTCAAAAAGGAAAGCCCGTCTTAGTTATATCCAATGGACGCACAGACAAACTCAGACAAGTCTATACAGGTTTTGAGAAAGATGCTTCCATCCAAATTCTGCAAGCTCTTCTAAATCACAACGGTCATTTTGACTCTATCACTCACTATGACTTTCCTCCTACAGATGAGGGAGAGGAACTAATCTCTGTCGCCATGACTCCACCGATTCGACAATCACAACACATTGAATCTGAAATTGTCGCTAAAATGCTTGATTATCTCCTTAAAGATGATTCTACAGTCTCCACCCAAAATCGTTCACACACTACGGACTTCAGTTCACAGCGCACACCCTAATTCCTTTCCTTTTTTTGCACCTTGTAAAAAGTTGTTCTCCTTAAATACAAATTTCCAACAAAATATGTGAGGTTTGTGTTATGGTAGTAAAAGTCACTCTTGACGCACACATCTGGAAAAACATCACCGAGTCATTAGCCGCTCTTGTTAAGGAGATTCATTTTATCTCCGATGACGAGGGCATCCATGCCCGTGCTATCGATGAAGCTCATATAGCAATGGTTGATCTTGCACTCTCACCAAATTCCTTCACGGAATATCACTGCAACGGTTCAGTAGCGTTTGGTGTTAGTCTGGTAGAAATGACGCAGATCATGCGACGATCAACCGACGACGACACCCTCGAACTCACCGTTGATGAAACTAAGAACAAACTGAACCTCAAACTCAAATCCGAAAAAGCTACCCGCAATTTCAGTCTTTCACTGTTAGGTGAGGACAGCGGAGAGGATATCCCTATCCCCGACATCAAATTCGACACCCTGATTTCCATGTCAGCATCCACCTTCAAGAACATCCTTAAGGATGCCGAAGTAGTGGGCGACTACATCACGTTACAAGCAACACCCGAGAGAATCAAAGTCACCTCTGATGGCGACTCGGGAGAGGTCGAAGTTATCATTGATGTCTCAGAGTCACAACAAAGCGATAATCTCAGAGAATACCAAGTAAAAGCGGAATCTCAGGCTATCTACGCCCTCAAATACCTCAGTGATATGACTAAAACCGTCGGCGCATTTGACTACCTTAAAATCGAATACTCCACCGATATGCCCCTTAAACTTGGGATCCTAGCTCCAACATATCAACTCGACTACTTCTTAGCTCCACGGATCGAGGGAGGCGAATAGAAAAAATGCTAATGACAAAGGTAGTTGCCTGTAAGAATTGCGACACACCCATTGAAGTCACGCACTTTGGCACCCTTGAATGGTGTAACGAGAATTGCCGAGAGGAATGGATTTCCAAAAATCCCCATTGGAAAAAAATCTTCAAAATCGAGATATTGCTCAAAATGCTGCAACTCGAACGTGGATCAGCGTTGTCAATTTCCGATATTCTCACCGCCACCCAAAAGGGATTACTCGGACAACAGGGCTTTTTTTGGACTTCCGTTCGCGATGGTACGATTGAGGGCAGAGTCAGGTTGATTGATAATGCAACCGATCTAACCGTCTTTGAATCCGATCCCGACAACCGTCTTTGAATCCGATCCCGACACCATGACCACTTTGATCGAATGTCTCAAGAACGCAAACGTGCAAGTACAAGAGAACAATGGAGATGAATTAAAATGACAGAAGTAAAACCAAAAAGCAATGTGGTAACAGTACGTCATCAGATCCCCGATCAACTGTTTCGTACACCTAGTTGCGTTGTGTTGCGAGGACTTCAATTCAAGAACTCCATTGAAACCTACTCGAATGATCGAATTTTCTTCGGCAAAAGCACAGAAGACGGCAAAACCGTCTTCAAACTTCTTTCCTACTCCAAGGGCGAACTCACCGAGAAAACCTACACCCAGCCCGATGACCTCGTTGACGAGGTAATTGAACGCACTAACGCGATCCGTAAAGAACACAACTTAGCACCCCTTTCGGAG
>SMTZ1_10000294_pt1 | contig 46064 bp, 39 predicted proteins | sample DeeMarSWOR136_30_FD_25667 | JGI IMG/M metagenome (IMG submission 25667) | reverse complement strand
AAGTGTTGAAAGTGAAGTTCTGCTGGCTTCCGGCCGCCGATAGCTGGAGTGTCTTGACTACAGGGTCACCGACAGGATTGCCGGCCATATCAAACTTGACCACATACTGCTGACCGGCAGTAGTAGCAATGTCTTGCGTAATCCCACCGGCAGCAGCCTTACCGTCCAAATCCACGCTGCGTGAACCGTCCGAGGATGGCCAGTAGGTGCCACAATAGTCAACTGATCTGCCAATAACGTTCCAACCTGTAATGGCTGTTGACCCGCTGTATAAGGTCGTGAAAGAGCCGGGATCCGTACCGATCTCAAAACTGCCATTTTGGGTTAGGTTGGCCCAAGCCGACCCGGGGGCTACAGCCAAAAAGGCTAATGCCACCAAAGTCACAGTAAACGATTTCAACATTCTCATTATTAATCCTCCTGTATAGTAACAGCAATAACGATTGTGATTTTGTCAACCCCCTGCCTTGTACAGACGCCTTATTCCTTTTGTCCGTATGCTTTCCCCCAAGGGACGATACTGTTTTGAAACTGGTAAGCACCCTCTCACCACGCTTCAGCTAGCATGGTGTTATTATACTCAACGAGCATAAGCATGTCAAGTACAAAATGCTCAAAAGTAATACTCGGTAATATTTTCTCGAAGACTCACTATTACTACCTTGATGCTATTGTCGACTGGTCCAATTCAAAACAACTAACAGATGAAGGTCACGATATTGCACGTACATTCTTATAGGACGCGCAAGAAAAGTCCTCATTCTGCTCGATGGAAAATTAAACAAGAATTCCATTAATTCGAATTTGACTTTCTCAGTTTTTGAACTGACTTGAGTTGAAATTTTTTTGAACAATGGACTGTAAAAACGAAGTGCCAAATCGCTTTCTGGATTACGATTAGGTCCGTCAGGAGCCAGGGCGATCGCCTCACTCAAATGACTGGTCTCACCGAAATCGAAATCTGTCACACTTGCGCCGTCGACATATTTCCAGATATGCTCAATAGCATTCGCTATACATGTGGGCAGAGGTTTCGCGAGGCGTGCTTGGACGCTCGCGACAGTCCCGTACGGGCACACCTGGGCCTTTGCCAAGCCAGTGATGCAGAAAGACGCAAAATGCAGCCAGACAGGCAACGGCGCAGATTGCTTTCAGTCGGTGTGTCATGGGCACACTGCCAAGGAAAGCTGCTTCTCACTTAGGGAACACGGCATGTAAGAAGTTAACATATGTGGCAACGACGTGTAAGGTAGAAAGAAAGCTTTGATGGACTTATGGCAGCGTCTGTTATATGTATTGTCCCGACCCTCTTTCTCGGTGGCTAAGCTTAACGATGCGTAGCAACCCGGGATCGACGGAGTCACAACTCACCGCGCCTACAATCAGCAGAAGAACAGCAAGCATCATCCCGCTCAAAAAGCCGCCGATGTGGGCCATGTAGGCTGCGCTGGAACCGCCGATTGTGCCAGCACAAAGGGTCGCCAAAAACCACGTCAAAACCAGCCATGGACCGAGGCGCCCAAAATGTGCAAAGCAAAGTACGACGTATACACCCAGAACGCCCATTATTGCCCCACTGGCGCCAATAACAGGGCGACCATCGTATAAAATATGAGCTACTGCTGCCCCCAGTCCTGCAGCAACATAAATAAGCGGATATGCGGAGTTTCCTACCCTGGTAGAGACCTTGTTACCGAAGATCCATAGCGTGATCAAATTGCCTCCAATGTGCGATACACTCATGTGCAGCCACATATGCCCAAGTAGCGCACAAGCGGACCACCCTTGCAGGACTAAGCCGTTGAGATATCGCGACTGAGGGTCGAGAGTCATCTGAATTGCGAAGATGATCGTGGCAAGCAGCATTACGCCGTAATTGCCGAAAGGTACCTCTCTGGTACCAGACATCTTTGCTGACAGGCTCCTCACGAGCAAGGCCTTTCAAAAAGCAGACCTCCTCTCAACAAACACCAGTTTACTGGGCCGCAGCCAAAATGTCAAGCAGAAAATGCAGGCTGCCCTTGAGATTGCCTATAGCAGCATCTGTAACCGGTTACACGAGACGATGTTGGGCGAGCTTCATCAAGCAGCTTATCGCAAGAAGGTATGCGTATACTGGACGAACCTTGGGGCAGAATCCCATACATGGCTGAGCGGCTACGACTGAGGATGTGTCCGTCGTGGGGAATATTGTGTCGACAGAACCTCAATGCAGACATCCTTGGCCGCTATACCACTGATGGAATGGAGAGTTCCAAACAGGAACTCACAGACGGAAGGAGCGAATCAGCCAGATCAAGCCCTACTCACTACGCCTCTGTTGGCTTGGTGGCACCTACAAGAGGACCTGCTCTGTATACTGATTCTTCCAAGCTACCGTGACAAAGTCTTTCGACAATGAAAACGCTCAGAACGCCCAATTTGTATAGCAGCAACCGATTCGACTCGGCCAACTGCGATTCCGAATGTCTAAGAACTCGCTACAGATAGCTTAGTCTATGTCTGGATAGAGACGGCAAAGCCTTGCTAATAGCACTCGTTCTCACAGCAATCGAATATAGTTGAGGCAGCTTCAGGTTCACAAAGCTGTTCTTCGGCGTTTTCCAGTTGCTTTATCTCTTCAGCCGATAAAGCTGCTTCCGCTATGATCCGTGGTGTTATGAATACCACCAGCTCACTATTTACCGTTTTCTCTCCTCTGAATTTGAATAGCTCACCCAGCCAGGGAATGTCTCCCACAAGTGGCACTTTGCCTATCTCTTGAACTGTATCTTTTTTGCGCAGACCACCAATCACGACGGTCTGGCCGTTCCTGATCAATGCTTGGGTCTGAGCCTCTCGCTTGTCAACGATTGGCTGAGCGGTGCTAATCGTCTGCAATCCGGCTGGTATTGCCATAGAAACCGTACCTGATTGAACGCTGAACACCGGATTGACCTCGAGCATTATCTTTTCATCTCTTGTTAAATATGGTGTGACCGTAAGCTCAATACCAACGTCCTTGAATCTGGTTGTTCCTATGTTACCGCCACCGGATGTCTGGGTGAGTTCCTGGTAAGGTATTTCCGAGACGATCTTGATACTGGCCGCTTGCTTGTCAACCACAAGTATCTTGGGGTTGGCGAGCAATTTCGCCCTGATCTTATCTTGAGCTGCATAAATAGTGGCATCTATTTCAACATTCTCGTTGAGTACACCAAACCTGAGCCCAGACTCTGTGTAAGGCGCTTGCGAGATGCCTGCTGAGAATAGGCCTTGGACAAACGGCGTGGTCTGACCCCCGCTTACCCGGCCGGTCTCCGAATCGAACGAAGTGAGACGACTGGCAAACCACTCAATGCCAAGGTCCAGATAGTCAGAGCATGATATGTCGTAGATACTTGCTTCCACAAGAATCTGCGGTGTCTCGCGGTCCATCTCTTGGATAAACCCATCTATCAACTCCATTTGGGACTCAGTTTCAGTTACCATTATGTGATTGGTGTCGCGGTTTGTAGCGATTCGCCCGTGCGAGGAAAGCACCTCCTTCAATGCTGTGACGACATCCTCGACTTTAGCATAGTCAATATGATATATCGTGGTGACCAACTTTACACGCTGTTGTGCGAGTTGCGCCTGAGGGACGATTCTGACAATAGACTCTGTGGCAATGTAGCCGTAGCCGTGCACTGCCAGTATGCTTTCTATTGCCTCATCCAAGGGCACATTCGTAAGCGTGGCGGTCACGTTCCCTGTAACCTGAGGGCTTTTTATCATGTCGATGTCGGCTTGTTCCGCCAGGCTCTTAATTACGTCCTCGATAGGTGTTTCACGAAAATCGACGCTGACAAGGGTCTTCATCTTTCTATCGAGCTCAGTCAAAGCTGTTGCCTGATTGGACATTTGATCTGCCTCGTCAACGTCTGTTGGCTCCTGCACCGCCAATGCAGTCGAAAAGCAGGAGCATATTCCTGCAAATAGCAGGAGCCAAAATACTTTCCGTAACCTGTTGTCAATCATAATTATGACCTCCCGAACTTTACTAAAGGTTTAGAAGTACGATCCGATAACCTGACTAATCGCTCTTTTGCCCCACCTCTACAATCCAACTTTTGCCATCTTTTTCAAATACCACCGTATGTTCTGTGATCTTCGCGATGGTCGCTCCAAAGATCACCTCTCCTTCATGAAGTATCTGATCTTCGATAATAACAGATGAGGGATTTTCCGCACTGAAGACAATCCCTCTAACCCAAAATACAGGACCAGACTCTCCGAGTCGGACAAGGGTTCCGCCAACGATATTGGCGTCGGATCCAGCGTTTGCAAGGCCCTCTTTGGGCAGTAATTCGCCTTTAGGAGTGTCGAGGAGCATTGGATCCCGAATGATGTCGGGTGCCGGCCTCGGCCTTTCCCACTCCAAATGAGGACCGAGGGCGTTAAAGTCATTCGTGGCGTGCGGCGTCGTTGACTCGTTGCCTCTGAATGAAGAGTCTTGGCTACCGTCTGCGCGGTCTTGCGTCCCAAAGGGCCGAGTGTATACAAGCAGAATGATCCCTAAGGCTATCGTGAGTATCACAACCAGAACGACCGCAGGTTCTCGTCGTTTCTCAGGCATCCTTCTTGCATCCTATAAGTGTCAAAAAAATCACGCGATGGCCAAGCGAAAAGGTGCTCGCCTGCGCACCGTGGACCCAAAACACACATTTGAAGTCCTATCGGCAAACCGGGACTTGACTTTAGCTAATATACGGTACATCACTTATCAAAGCGGTCCTGGAGTCTCGTGAGTGGGTGGCGCGGGCCTTGACGTTCGGTTACCAAGCAGATGCATTGTCGATCTGGACCGATAATGCCCCATTGTGACAATCACCCTTAAAGACTCCCGAACCAATTACATGTAATGCTGACTACGACGCCTGGATTTCCGCTTTGGCAGGTTCGCAGCAATACCAAGCTCAGAAAATCCACAATTGCTAAGCTAAATTCGTATTACAGGACCTTGATGGTTCCTGGGATCAGTCCGCAGGGGCTGTTACATCCCAAAAGTAACCTGCAGTAGTCACGTCATCCGGCACCGACTCCGAGCAAGAGCGGAATGCAAGCAACAATCTTGGATGCCGAGCGCTTGCGGCTGACCCAGGCGGCTGCCCATTGCCCGTGCCAGACTTAGGACTTCCCAGAAGACTGTCTTGGGCACTTAGGCAAGAGAATAAGTGGCGAAGGGCAAGAAAATGCTTGACAAGATGCTATCTGATCGGTACAATATGGGGAACATACGGAAGTCAGTGGAGTTATTATTCATGATGCTTGGAGAAATGGGGAGACATTCTATGGAATGCCGGTTCGGAGAATGGCTTGTCCGGCAAGATCTGCTTACCGAAGAGGACATCAGCAAGGCTCTGATGGACCAACGGCGCAATGGGGGTCGTCTTGGACAGGTTCTTAGTAGGTTGCGAGTTCTGACAGAACAAGAGGCCACCGCGGCGCTGGCCGGATATCTTTCGGTCGATAGATGGTCGCTGGACGACCTGTCAGACATTGATGTCGAGTTAGCTCAATCGTTGCCCGAGCGAGTCGCAAGACGATTTGAGCTGGTGGTGATAAGCAAAAGTAGTGACGGCGTTCTCGTGGCCATGGCCGACCCGCTCGATGTCGTTGCCAAGGACACAGTCACACAGACTCTCGGATGCAAAGTACAAGTCGTAGTCAGTAGCGTTCGGGAAATACACAAGGCGATAGAAGCCGTCTACCACGGCTGCCATGCCCAAGAGCAGCGTATTCGTGACTTAGTTGACGTCATGGTCAGCACTGAAGGCCCCGAAGCAGATGCAGGTGATTGCGAAGGAGAGACGGCAGACATAAGCGGGGAAGTCGCCGCGTGCCAAGCACCGGTCGTCCGATTCGTGGACCTGATGCTAAGCCAGGCGGTCCAAAGCAGGGCCAGTGACGTCCATATCGAGCCACAGGACAAGTCACTCGTAATCCGAATGCGAGTAGACGGAGTATTGCAGAACATGATTCCGCCGCCGCGGAATATGCAGGCTGCCGTTATAGCCCGCATGAAGATACTCTCCGGACTGGACATAGCTGAACGAAGGCTTCCTCAGGATGGAAGGCTCAAGATCAGGGCTCCGGGCAGAGACATCGACGTCCGCGTGTCGGTCATCCCTACGATCTATGGAGAGAAGGTAGTCACACGAATTTTGGACAAGGAGGCAGTCGACCACGACCTGGACAAGCTCGGATTTGAGCCGAAACTTCTGCGCGGTTTCAAAGACTCCATCTCAAAACCTCACGGTATCATCATAGTGACGGGTCCCACTGGTAGTGGCAAGAGCACTACCCTGTATTCTGCCCTGAATTTTCTTAGAGACCCGTCCAAAAATATTACAACAGTAGAAGATCCCGTGGAGTATCGCCTGGGCGGCATCAACCAGATCCAGATAAGACCCGAGATTGGGCTTACTTTTGCAGGCTGCCTCAGGTCTATCCTGCGGCAGGACCCAGATATAATCCTGATAGGAGAAATACGGGACAGGGAGACTATGGAGATTGCAATTCAAGCTTCGCTGACTGGTCACCTGGTCTTGACAACATTTCATACTAATGATGCACCGAGCGCGCTCACAAGGTTGGCTTACATGGGATTAGAGCGGTACCTGCTGGCATCCACGCTCAATTTAGTGACGGCCCAGCGACTGGTGCGAAAGGTTTGCGAGCGATGCAAGGAATCTGTGGATTTGGAGGATTCTGTGTTGAGGACTCTGGACATCCCTCAGGAATTATTGGACGGAGCCACGTTCTTCCAGGGCACAGGTTGTAAGGCTTGTAACGGCACGGGATATGCAGGTCGGTTACCTATATTTGAGTTCCTCCCCTTAGATGACGATATAAAGGGCAAGGTGACCCAAGGGGCCAGCGAAGCCGATATACGTGCCGCCGCTCGGGCAAAAGGCTATGGGGGTCTCTTGGACAGTGCGATAGGACGTTTGTGCGCTGGCCTTACCACGGTAGAGGAAGTCCTTCGGGTAGCTTTTGTCTACACAAAGGACTGATGTGACTCTGGTCTGGTGGGGCCTTGGATCAAATAAGGCTCATTTCACCAGACGGCCGATATTGGAGGAGTTAATGGAAAATTATCCGACAACAACGAAGGAGCTACTTACTCGGCTGGCGGGGACCGAAGGTGGCAGTGACCTTATATTAACTGTGGGACAGCCTCCCCTGATCAAAGTGTACGGGGAAGTCTTGCCTGTTGAGAACTATCCAGCATTGGCTGCTGAGAATACTGAGCAGTTGTGCCTGTCCATCCTGGCGGACGAACAGGTCAAGCGATTCCACGAGGAAAAAGAGCTCGACTTGTCTCTTCACCTCGATGGAATTGCCAGATTCCGAGTCAATATCTTTCTTCAGCGGGGCACTGTCGCCATGGTAGCGCGAATCGTGATGGACAAGGTGCCGGGTTTCAAAGACTTAGGTTTACCTCAGGTAGTCCAGGAACTCGCCAAGCTAAGAAAAGGCATGGTTCTCTTTACCGGACCGACAGGGCATGGCAAAAGTACGTCGGTTGCTTCTATGGTAGATTACATAAACCGTAACCGAGCCTGTCATATCATATCTATCGAGGATCCCATTGAATATCTGCACACGCATGCCATGGCCACTGTCGAGCAGCGAGAGGTGGGCCTTGATACGGAGACATTTTATTCAGCTCTACGGCGTATCTTGCGCCAGGCCCCAGATGTGATCATAATTGGCGAGATCCGGGACCGGGAGTCTGCGCAAGCCGCCATGACACTTGCTGAGACAGGCCATCTAATCTTGACAACCCTCCATACAAGCGGCGCCATTGCCAGCGTAAACCGGTTGATTGACATGTTTCCGGCCGAACAGGAACGCCAGATTCGCTCACAGCTTTCTGTCTCTCTGGCAGCCGTGATCTGGCAGCAGTTGATACCGGCCAGGGACAAGAATGGCTTGGTGCTGGCTTGTGAGGTTATGGTAGCGATACCCGCGGTCAGGTCGCTTATAAGGCAGGGCAGGCTACACGAGATCTGCAGCCTGCTTCAGACCGGACGAAAACACGGAATGTTCACCATGGATCAGGCCATCCAGGATCTTGTTCATCGTGACATGGTTGACAGAGAATGGTTCCAAAACAACTACTTTGACGTAGGTGCCGGTAGGAAAACGGGATAGGATATGGGAACGTACAAATACGTAGCGAGAGATTTTGCCGGAGCAGAGATTCAAGGTGTGCTCCAGGGCGATAGCCAGCACGACATCCTGATGTGGCTCAGAGATAAGAGCTGTACGCCGATAGCGGTGGAACCTGTGACTCTTTCTAAAGGAAAGGCCAAAGGGGCCTGGAGATTGCGTGTCCGAGCGGAAGATATGGCCTCATTCTGCTGGCAGTTGAACACGATGATCGATGGCGGGGTGACTATCACTGAAGCAATGGACACGATTGCGGACGACATAGATAACCGGAGGTTACAGGGCGTCCTGCGAGAAGCGTCCGAGCAAATGAAAACCGGCAAAAGCTTTTACGAAAGCGCTCAAGAATTTCCCAGGGTCTTTACGCCTATTTTCTGTGCCATGATCCGGGCCGGCGAGAGTAGTGGTACTCTCAATGTAGTTCTTAAGCGACTGGCCGACTACTACGACCGCCGCGATGAATTGAACCGAAAGGTCAAGCGGGCTATGGCCTATCCGATGTTTGTGGTCGGGTTTGTTATACTTGTCCTTGTTGTTCTGATGGTGTTCATTATTCCACGCTTTGTTGAGATCTTTGAGTCCTTGGGGTCTAAGCTGCCTCCTTTCACCCGCGCGTTCATGGGTGTTTACAACATACTGATGAGTAATTTTCTCTACGTGTTCGCCGGCCTGATAGCAGTGATTTTTCTGGTGAGTGCGTACAACAGGACCGCCAAAGGTCATGAGCAAATAAGTCGCCTTAAGCTGAGGCTGCCACTAATTGGCAGGTTGATCAAGTATGCGTTTCTCGCCACTTATGCGCGTACGACGGCTACATTGCTCTCAGCCGGTGTTTCAGTGCTGGAGGCTTTGGATATCGTAAAAGACATGACCCGTAACGATGTCATTCAGCAGACCTTAGAAACGACAAGAGAGCAGATTGCCGAAGGTGTCGGTATCGGGATAAGCATGACCGGCAACCGGATATTCCCAGCCTTAATGGTCAAAATGGTTCAGGTTGGAGAAGACAGTGGTTCGCTGCCCGCTGTGCTGGACCGAAGCAGCGAGTACTACGAAAGAAAAGTAGATTCCACTATTGCGACCATGATCAGTATTTTGGAGCCCGCAATGATAGTAATTGTCGGCGGCATAGTACTTCTGGTTCTGCTCGCTTTGTATCTTCCGATCTTCACGATATCGGATATTAAGACTGTTTGAGAGGCATAGAAATAGAAAATGACGCTTTAGCGAAACGTTCGAAAGAGGTTCCGTTGAAACCAAGTTTGCGTTTGCTTGGCAAGGCGACAAGCTACGCAACTTGGCACGGGCGAACGGCTGCATCTGGCAGCAGAAAGGAGGTGGTGAGAGCAACAAGATGTACAGTGAAGTAGAGTTGGGAGCTTGCACGTTGTGGGCTCCCCGAATCAAGTTTGGGGTTTAGATGTTTTTTGGAGAATTCAAGATGAAGAGTAGAAAAGGTTTTACATTGATCGAATTGATGGTCGTAATCTTGATAGTGGCCATCCTGGCAGCAATTTTAGTGCCGATAATGCGAGGCCGAATAGATGCTGCCAAGTGGTCTGAAGGAAAATCAGGCGCTGGTACAATTTCAGTCGCACTACGCGCCTACTGTGTCGAGCAGGGCCAGGACGTCACGGCCGCGCCCACGTTGGCTGACCTGAATTTCCAGGTAGCCGACCTCGCAGGCAAGTACTTTGCCACGGGCAACTATTCCATCACGGTTGGCGGTGGCGGTACGCTGTATGATGAGTCAAGCGGTGCTTTTGACTATTACATCACTGTCTCACGACCTGCCAGCATATCGTCCGGAGGACCTTGGTATCTGATGTCTGACGGAACATGGACAGACACGAATCCTGCCGGTCCATGATTCGAGTTATCGGTGGAGGAGGAGGTGGTCACTCGTTGACCATCTCCTCCCTTTGCTCAAGCAGCCGAGTGCTGCCCGCGATTTGCGGAAGCATTCGGTCTTTAATGTGAACGGTCTACCGGCTGGAGAAACGGTTATGGGACGCAGGCGACAATTTATTGCAGGCACCGCGTCCGGACTAACCTTGATCGAGGTGTTGATAGGCATGCTATTGGCGGTCGTGGTTGTCGTTACGGCGATCTCGGTTCGTTACTATTTAGCACGGCACGCCAAAAGGGCCGACATTTACAGCAATGCCGGTAGGCTCGGACTGCTATTTTTGGAAGGCTGGCGGAGTGCGTCTACACCTGGCGCGTACGATCCGGTTGCCAGCCTTGGCGGTAACATGACTATCGCGCCAGGCGCTGCCGGGCCGGCAGCTCCGGGTAGTTTTGTCACGCTTGAAACCTATCATGTGGTTGTAGATAATGTCGATTATTACGTGACCTTAGCCTACCTGGACGCGACAACCAGCCAGCCCGCGATTCTAAACGTCTCTGTTGGTTGGAAACGGCATTTTGAACCTGGCGATGTATCGGTGGACGGAGAGTGTCTTTCGCTCACTACATATGACTGATGACCGGAATAAACTGGTGAAAATGAACGTACGTGCAAATAGAGCCTCTGGTTTTTCGTTGCTGGAAATGACTGTCACCATGCTAATCAGCAGCATTCTGATGGTCGGTGTTTCGGGCGTAATTGTCGGCGCCCAGAAAGGGTGGAACGACGCCTACCGCCGAGTTTACGGCCAAGTAGTAACGGATGCGTACATGGCGCGGCGAGTTTTCGATAAAGTCGTCAGGAAAGCCTCCATTAAAAAATGTGTTGTTGGCCTGTCCAATGACGACGTAGAGGTCTACTACTATGATTCTCCGGCTTCGACACATCCAGACCGTTACGCTCGGTTCTATTACGATGGTTCCAACCTGATGCTTGAGTACGGTCAGCTCGAGCCGGGCACATTCGATTATGCGAACAACAACAGTCCTACAACGCAGACGCTGGCCCAGAACGTCACGGGTTGCTACTTTGCCCAATCGACCATTTGTCTGCACATGAGTTTGACTCTGGATGATGGCAGGCATCGGATTTCCGCCGTTGTTTCGTCGACACGACACAACAAATAAATGGGCTGTCCCTGCCGTTTGGTTACTGACTGTAGTAGATATGGCGTGTTAGGTTTTTGACGGTAGAATTGAATTCGATAGGTTATCTTATGGCTAATTTTTCACAGAGGACAAAGAGCAAGGGAGTCACCTTGGTCTTAGTAACAGTAATCGGTATAATAGTGGTCATCCTTAGCCTGACCATGATACAGTTGGGTTATCACGCGCGCGTGATGGCTGCCAGAACTGTTCACGGCATCTTGGCTCGCTGTGCAGCGGATGCAGGCATGGCCAACGCCATATTCCTGATGAATAAGAAACTCATCGACGAGGCTACCTGGGATAACAGCTCTCTGCCTTCTTCTGCGGACGTGGTGCTGCTCGGGGACATGCCTCCGCCTTTTTCCCGATTCTCATATTCGGTCACTGGTGATTCGGGAGCGGGGTTTCAAATTACCTCCACCGGAATTTGTGGAATGACGACCCAGAAACAGGTCCATACGACGCTCGAAATAGGGTCATATTTTCGGGGAATAGGAGTCGAGGAAGAGGTTAACGTCAAGCTGGGGACTACCTTTGATACGATCGGGCCTGGGCTGCCCAGTGACCTGGAAATCCGGAGCAACACCACCGATCGCGGCGCAATGATCTTTAAGGCCTTTGTCACTGTCCCCGGTGACGTGGTTTGCGGACCCGGAGGAGATCCAGCAGAGGTGATCGACTGCAAAGCGACTACGGTTATTGAGGGCGAGACATACGCTGCCTCAGAGACTTTGGTGTTTCCTGACGTCCCGGTGCCTGACAATATGGTTTATAGCGGCAGCATAACCGACCCGTGTACGGTTATCTCTACCCCCGGCCGCTACCAGTATGATACCATCAATGTGCCCCAGTCGGGAATTCTCAAGATTGCTACATCCTGTGTGATTTACGTTACTGGTCCCATGATCCTGAACCAGGGTTCCGAAGTGATCGTTCAGTCCGGAGCAAGCTTAGAGCTATACCTGGGGGTACGCCTTGAAGATAAGAACTCAATAGGAATGACAAACGAGACTCTTGATGCTCGATGCCTGAGAATCTACGGCCTGCCTACGTGTACTGATATTGATCTAAAAGCGAAAAGCGATCTTCACGCAGCGGTCTATGCTCCGGACGCTGACTTAGACCTGTTCAATGCTGGCGATATATATGGAGCATTCGTGGCGGAAAGCTTTGAGATGAAGAATTCCGCGACCTTCTACTACGACACCAATCTCAAGTCTCTTGGTATAGATGATCCGGCGGCTCTATTCATTGTCGGCCGCTGGTGGGAAGATTGATGATAAGCTGCAGAAAACCCGTTTCGACCTGATAAACAAGTATTGAGGAAGGATTGAGTTGGCCCTTAAATTACCACACATAGGCCGCGAGATGATCGGGCTGGATATCGGCTCATCGGCGGTGAAAGTAGCGATAGTGCGACGAAAGTCTGGTCGGTTTACCGTGACGCGCTTGGCGGAAAACGTGATCGACGACGGTGACCAACCGGGCCCAGACAACCGTGAGAAAACCGCCACAGCAATATGGCGCTGCCTGACTGCCCTGCAGGCGACGGATAATGACGTTGTCTGTGGTCTTAGCGGCCCAGAGGTCACGGTTAGGACATTTAGCCTCCCGGGCCTTCGGCGTGCCGAAATCGCGGCTGCGGTTCGTCTTGAAGCCGTACAAGTATGTCCGTTCAATATCGATGATAGCATGGTGGACTACCAATTACTCTCGGCAGGTCCCACTGCAGATGCTGTCTTTCGGCCCAAGAAGAAAGATGTCGTAAATACCACCGGCATTTTAGCCGCTGCCACTAAAAGCGCTATCAAACGCAACTTGCAGCTCACTGAAATGGGACACGGCAAATGTGCCTTAATGGATGTGGATGGCTTGGCGCTACTCAACTGCATTGTGGCATGCAATGCCAAGCACAAAGGCAAGACCGTCCTGGTGCTGAACGTTGGCAGCTCGTATACAAACCTTGCGATTCTTCCCGATAGTATGCTGCCGCTTGTTCGCGACATACAGTATGCGGGTAGCGCCATCATAGCTCAAGTCTGTACGGACACAGGACTAACCAACGAGGCGGTCGCAAAAGCACTTGCCGAGCCGGCGGGACAATCCAAGAGCGATCAGAACATACGAGATAGCTTCAAGAAAGCTTGTGCTAAACTTGCGAACGATGTTATGGACACAATTCGTTATTATACAACGCAACAGCAGAATAATCCTATAGAAGAGATCTATCTTTGTGGTGGCTTTGCACAAACGGCGGGGCTCATCGATGTTCTCACGAGCCTGCTGCCCGGCTCCATCCGCCTCTGGGATCCACTGGCAGCTTTGCCCTGTTCAAGAGCAGTCAGGAAAAGTAGTCATGCCAAATCGGGCCCGGCCTTTGCCGTTGCCTTGGGTTTGGCTATGAGGTACCTATAAAATGTTTACGATTGATCTGTTAGGAGGCGCGGGGCGGCCGCCTCGCAGCCGGCCTATTGTTATTGCAATAATAACTTTCGTGTTCATAGCATTTGCTGCGGGCACTGTGCTTGCTGCTATTCAGTATCTGAGTCTGCGGTCACAAATAGCTGCCCACAGAATAATTCTCGAGAACCACAACCAGGAAATTGCTCAATTCTCAGACATTGAGAGCATGCTCACCGAGGTGGAACAGAGGCGCAAAAACCTCACCTCCAAGCTTCAAGAAGTTGCCAAGATATTGCCTATGCACACGCAATGGTCCCCCGTGCTGGCCTCTTTGATCGATAGTGTGCCTGAGGCGGTTAACATAACAGAACTGTTGGCAAAGCGTGAGGGAATAAGGGGCAAGAACAACGAGATTGACTACAAGTATTCCCTTATGATCGGTGTGGTGGCACATCCGGGTCCATCCGTCGTGGAGCAGTTTGTGCAGTCTCTAAGGACCGCCTTGCCACTCGAATCCGAGACGGAAAGCATCCGGATCGTGTCGCAAAGGCAAAAAAGGGTCAAAGGCTGGAACGTCCAATACTACGCGATAGAGTGCCGCCTTAAGCCCTGAATACTGGGAAGAATCGAATGGTTACGAAGTTAAGACCTTACGTTCCAATAGCTGTGATTTGGCTGATCTGGTTGGCGTGTCTATTGGCCGCGTATTGGCTGGCGGTAATTCCCCAGCAACGTCTGTTAGAGCGTTGTCAGGTCGAGATTAGCCAGAAAGCAGAGAGACGCGATTTTCTTCAGCGCGCCAAATCACCGGAGGCACAAGAAAGGACCAGAGAAGAGCTGGAGGCCCTGGAGCAAAAGAATGGTGACTTCTTATTCCACACTGATGACCTAAATACTCTGGACTTCAGAGTCCATGAGCTTGCCAGCAGCAAGCGCTTGACCGATTTCTCAGGCCAGAACGTCACGTCTGGTCTGGACGGGCGGGTCTTGGCGCTTAAGCATGTTGCGCAGCGAGAGCTTCTGGTCTCATTCAGGTGTAATTTTCCTGATTTCGTCCGATTTGTAAACGAATTGGAGCGACACCAGCCGATACTGCTCGTAAATCAGTTTACATTGAAGCGCGTATCTGATGTAGATGAAAAACTGTCCGGCGAGATGGAGCTTGCCGTGTTCTACGAAAAGTAGTGCTATCGAATCTCAAGAAGCAAGAACAGCTCGATTAAGACCTTAGTACCCCATCGTTGATTCAGACAATTGATGACTTGCCCTCATCTTAAGTGCCAGTCTTTGTGATCCGCCGGGGGCTGGCTGGTTGGCGGATAGAAAAGCACTCGTTACAGCCGCACTCTTGAACACGCGTCGGCAGATTCTATCGATTGGTCGTGGTTGACTTCAGGGCGAAGGCTCAACCACTCAACCATATGTAAGTCTCGGACAAAATCCAGCCGAGAGCTCATGTACGCATTTCGTCAGATCAGCTGAGTATCCGTGAAGATGGACTTGGTCTGCCTCAACCAGGTTGGATTGGACAGTGTCTTTGTCTTTGCCCAAGCGGCCCTTGAGAGAATGGTTAGACTGAGTCTTTCGATGGAACACTAAGAGATGAAATGTCAAACCGAGAGCTGTTCTTCCACGTTGATGAACTAAGTTACATTGTGGATGGGCGCCAAATGGACTATAATCACTACCGGCCGTACAGCTTGCTTACGTATATGAGCCTAGGCGGTTGTATTGGCCGTCTTGAATTCTTTTTTTGCCAACGCAAAAAGCATTAGGTTCAAATGCTAACAGGAGTACTTATGTATCCTATTCGGACCTCTCTGTTCGTAGTCGTTTTGCTGTCTGCACCTGCCGGCCTTTTAGCACAGCAATCACTGTCACAGAAAGCCCCTGGGCACGAGCTGGATCCGACCGGCAAGACGATTAGTATCTCTGTCCACGCCGACCAGCCTCGAGGTGCGCTGCAGCCCATCTGGCGGTTCTTCGGATACGACGAGGCCAACTATACCTTTGCGCCGGACGGCAAGCAGTTGCTGACCGAGATCGCAAAGCTCCATCCGCAGCCTGCCTATATTCGTACTCATCATCTACTCACAAGCGGCACCGGTGAGACTTGGCTCAAATGGAGCTCCACGGGTGTGTATGACGAGGATGCACAGGGCAATCCTATCTACAACTGGTTTATCCTCGACCGCATCTTCGACACCTTTCTGGAGCACGGGCTGAAACCGTACGTCGAGCTTGGATTTATGCCTCGTGCCTTGTCGACCAATCCGGAGAATTACACGCCTGAGAAAGTCCTGCGTGGCAGACCGCGTGGGTCTGTAGGTGGCGGAGCCTTTTATCCGCCAAAGAATTACAGGAAATGGCAGGCCTTTATCGAGACCTTGGCGCGGCACTGCGCGGACCGCTATGGCCGGGCAGAGGCAGAAAGCTGGTACTGGGAGCTGTGGAACGAACCTGACATCAGCTATTGGAGAGGCACACCGCAAGAGTATCTTCGTCTGTATGATCACACAGCCGCTGCTATCAAGCGCGCTTTGCCCGGCGCCTCTCTCGGAGGACCGCATGTGACGAACCCGACGAGCGAGAATTCTGAACGTTTCCTGCGCCGGTTTATTGAGCACTGTCTGGGCAGTAAGAATACTGTCGCGGGCAAAACGGGCGTGCCTCTTGATCTTGTTGCCTTTCATGCTAAGGGTGGTACAAGTTTTGTGGACGGCCATGTCCGCATGAATCTGGCGAATCACCTGCGGACCATTGACCGCGGCTGCGCGATTATCGCCTCCTATCCTGAGCTGAAAGACATGCCAGTGATCATCGGCGAATCTGACCCGGATGGTTGTGCTGCCTGTTCATCAGAGTTCTATCCGCAAAACGCCTATCGCAACGGAGCACAATATGCCAGCTATACTGTAGCGACCTTTATGCGCAAACAAGCCATCGCCGAACGGCACGGCGTTAACCTCGACGGCGCGGTAACGTGGGCATTTGCGTTCGAAAACCAGCCGTGGTTTGCGGGCTTTCGCACACTTGCCACCAATGGCGTCGCTAAGCCGGTATTCAATGCTTTTCGTATGTTCAGCCTGCTCGAAGAGAAGCGGGTTGCTGTGGAAAATTCAGCACAGCGAAGCCTCGATGAGTTAACGAAGCGCGAAGCACGAGCGACGACGGATATCGATGCAATGGCCACCCGCAGCGAGCAGGTGCTCAGTGTAATTGTCTGGCATCATCACGACGACGGCGTGCCTGGTCCCGCGGTCGGTGTGAATCTGACTGTAGAAGGATTGCCAAAGCACGTTCAAAAAGTGAAACTGAGCCACTATCGCATTGATAAGCACCACAGTAACGCCTATACCTTATGGCAGAAAATGGGCTCTCCGCAGAATCCCACATCCGAGCAATATGCGGCGCTGCAGAAGGCTTCTCAATTGACCCTTCTTGAGCCGATTCGACCGGTCCAGATTTCTGAAGGTGAATTCTCGCTACAGTTCGAACTGCCGCGTCATGCTGTGTCGCTCGTGCGGTTGGAGTGGTGAATTCAACAATAGAAGACTTCTGAATGGGCAAATGCCCGTCGTGCAGATAGAACGGAATTGTCAACTGTCTATTAATCAGACCGTGCAGGACACGATTGGCTAATTTGTGTCGTCAGCTTTGCGGGAGGTCGAACGTGCGATCATTAAATATCATCTTGCGAGCGACTTTTACTGTGCTTTCTACTTGCTCGTGTTTGGCAGAAACAAATGTGGATAAGCGTGAGTTTCTGGTTGGTGGGGATATCTCCATGCTCACGAGGATCGAGGAGCTCGGCGGTGTCTTTCGTGAGAACGGCAAGCCCGGCGGTTTTCTCGCCATTCTCAAGAAGCACAGGTGCAACTGTCACCGTCTGCGCATATTCGTCAACCCGACCTACAACAATGCCGTGGTCCAGGACGTCCCGTATACGATTGCCCTTGCCAAACGGATAAAGGCCCATGGTGCTAAGCTGTTGTTGAATTTTCACTACTCCGATACATGGGCGGATCCCGGCCATCAGCGAAAGCCAGCCGCATGGCAGGACCTCGACTTCGACGCGTTGCAGAAAAAGGTCAGAGATTACACCGCATCCGTCATTGCCGCATTCAAGGAGGAAGGTGTGTTGCCCGACATGGTCCAGGTCGGCAACGAAATTACACCGGGAATGCTCTGGCCCGATGGTAGGATCGGTCATGATGCTGCCGATGAACAATGGGATCGATTCGTGCGCTTGCTCAAAGCGGGCGTTGAAGGCGTTAAGGAGCCTCTGGGTCGGACGCCAAACATCCGTATTATGATTCACATTGATCGGGGCGGGGACTGGAAGACGACTAAATGGTTCTTTGACAATATCATAAAACGAGGAGTTGAGTTTGACATCATCGGTCAGAGCTACTATCCGTGGTGGCATGGAACCATGGATGATCTGCGGCTTAATTTGCAGGAGACAGCCAGGACCTATGGCAAGGATATCATGGTGGTGGAGACGGCGTATCCACATCACAGCGACTCTACGTTAAGAACGGGCGAATGGTCGCCGGATCGAATGGCGTGGTCCGTATCACCAAAGGGACAGCACGCTTTTCTGGCCGAGTTGATTAAAACCGTCCGACATACCCCAAACAAGTGTGGGCTTGGGGTCCTATGGTGGTATCCCGAATCGATTCCCACCAAAGGGCTTCGCATATGGTGTCAGGGTGCGATGGCACTGTTCGATGAGGGAGGGAACGCTTTGCCAGCAGTCAAGGCCTTCGAAGCTACATCTGACCGCGACGGGTGCGGGAGCAACGGTGAGTCATAGCTGTCGTATGGCCTGGAGCTGTTGGGCGAGCAGTATCCCAGAGTCTGCTGCTTCGGGGTCTCTTCTTAACCAACATTGGACGATACAAGAAGAATAATGATGACATCGGGATCCACTTCTGGGATGTACAAGGCAAGCCCAATGGTTTGAGCACGCGCAGGGTCAACTGGCTTCAATTAATCGCGACAAGGGCATTGATGCCGCCACGGACGAATATGAGCAATCCATCCAGATGATCCTCGGCTTGAAGAAGCGAGGTCTCAGTTCGGCCGTCTATACCCAGTGCACCAATCTGGGAGGCGCACCCATTCAGTTGCACTTCAGTTGCAGGCCGCGCCCACTCCGCCTCTGACGGAGGCTCACACGGCCCACGCGAATATTTGTACAGCACGGGATACGAAAAAGCGTTTATTCTTCCGACTTTTGGGCGCCCGTGCCCAAGGATCGCGCCACCCGGAAGCCTATGAAGTCCATTTCCGGCAGCCACCATTTGCTCTTGGGAATCTGCGGGTCGCCAGAGCGCCACCAATCTTCTTCAAAGGCCCTGGCCGCGCACCGCAGCTCCTGCGCAGAACTATCATAGGCCCCGCCACGAGCCACGTGTACCTTGCCAGCATCTGGTCCTTTTGGGTTGACTGCCGGTCCGCCTGCGGCGGATTCCTTGTATGCGGTCGGGCTATAGAAATCGTAAGCCCACTCGCGAACATTACCTAACATATCATAGAGACCCCAAGCGTTGGGCTTTCTCTTGGCCACCTGGTGGGTCTCACCGTCAGAATTAGCCTCACACCAGGCAAAATCCCCAAGCTGGTCTTGGTCGTCTCCAAAGCCAAAAATGCTCTTGGTGCCCGCACGGCAGGCATACTCCCACTCTGACTCTGTCGGCAGACGATATTCCTTGCCGGTTTTCTTCGAAAGCCACCTGCAGAAGGTCATCGCATTGTGCCAGGTCATCCCCATCGCCGGGTGCTTCTGGTCGTAACCCAATGTCAGGTCTCCGTAGACAGGTGTGGGGCCTGTAATAGCGTCAACATCGTCCCTGCTCGCCTGCTCTGCGTTCTTCTTTTCTTGCTCGGCCTCAAAGAAGTCTTTCTTCGCACTGACCGTCTCTTCATAGTAGGCCATAAACAGCTCAAGGGTAGTCTCGGTCGTGCAAAGGTAGAAGGCATCGAGGCGCACTTTGTGCTCTGGTCCTTCATCGTCCCGGCGACCGACCTCACCTTCGGGGCTGCCCATCATAAAGCCCGCCGCTCGTGGGCTGGGGATGAGTACCATTTCAAAAGAGAGTTTCTCACCGTCTTTCGTCGTAATCGTCTCGGTATATCGCTTCGGCTGCCCGTCTCGTGAGGCCGAGCAATCAGCAGACATCATGACGCCGAGACAGGTCACCATCGCAGCAACGTATATAAATGTACGACTCATACTCATCTTCTGTCTCCTCAAAAACGTGTCTTCAAAAGGGCAAGATAGTATCTCTCGACTCAAATCATCTTCGTAAAACCTGGTTTGGGAACAGGATAGCTGCCGTCGGCATCAGCCTTTACCGGCGGTTCCATATCGTCGCAGCAGTCTTCCGGCTTGGGCGGGTAGTAGTAGTCGGACTCGTTGATCTGGTCCCAGGTAACCTCTTTGCCCGTGTAACAGGAGATTTGTCCCATCACGGTGATCATTGTGCTACGAACCATGTAGTCGCCGTTATTGACGGGCTCGCCGGAGCGAATCGCCGCAAAAAGTATATCGTGCTCTCTTTGATAAGGATCGCATCTTCCTTCCCAACGCCAGTCCGTCTCGCCCCAGATGCGGCACCCCAGAACAGACGCCTTGCCTTTGCTGCCCAGAACGACGCTCGAAGAATCGTTATAGCATCCGGTTGTTGTGCGGCAGAAGGCGTAGATGCGTACACCATTGTCGCATTCGTAGATTACCGAATGGTGATCGAATACATCACCGTAGATAGGCTCTGTCATCGAAGAACGTCCGGCTAAGCCGTGACACTTGCCGGGCACCTTGTTTCCCATAGCCCAACTGGCGCGGTCCAGGTTGTGCACAAGTGACTGCGGGACATCGTCTCCCGATAGCCAGCGGAAATGGTATTGTGTGCTGCATTGCCACTGGAGCTCTGACAGTCCGGCCTGGCGCTCGATTACCACATACGGAGCGCGGAGGAAGTTTTCTTCAATGGCAACGATGTCACCAATGGCACCATCGTGGATCCGCTGGATCGTCTCGGCGTACCCCGTGTGATAGCGGCTGTGCAGACCGGAAACGAGGCAGAGACGCTTCTCTTTTGCCAGCTCCGCTGCGCGTTGCATGAGCTTTAGCCCCGCCGGATCGATGCCGTGCGGTTTCTCCACAAATACGTGCTTTCCGGCCTTAATCGCGGTCATAGTGTGGAGCGGGTGGAACTTGGCCGCGTTGGCAATCACCACCACGTCCGAAGACTCGATCACATGCTTGTAGCCGTCGAAGCCGGCAAAACAATGATCGTCGTCCACCACGACCTGATCTGGTTTTTGTTCTTTGAGGATCCGTCGCTTGCCCTTGACGCGGTCCATGAAGATGTCGCACATCGCTACCAGCCGGGCACCGGAGTCCGCGGTAAGCGCTTGAGCAGCAGCACCGGCGTTACGTCCGCCGCAACCAACCATGCCCACGCGGATGGTATCACTGCCGGCGGCGAAGACGCTGCGACGGATATCCAGGGCGCCCGAGACGGCAGCCGAAGCCACCACGGTCGAAGCCTTCAAGAAATCACGCCGCGTTGATTTCGACGAACCCAGCCGCGTCGTGCCGGAACATTTGTCTGATTCATTTGCATTTGCCATAGCATCTACCTTTCTGATGTGTCTTTGTTATATTGGATCGCTTCTATTTCGTATCAAGATTCCTCTTGAGATCGCGTAGCCTGCCCTTATTCGCACTAAGGAGCCAGGCCCTGAGTTAACCCTTATCAAGTCGGCCATCTATGATACCGTCTGGTCGCTTTGGATTCAAGTTCTCTTTGGAGGAGGGTTATGCCCGGCAAAATGCCCGTCAATACTCGCGGCGACGCATCTACTTGTCCACCTCGTTGCTCTGCTTGTGCGCCTTTGCTCCGTGCTGTCGCAAGATAGCAACGACTTTACTGTGACGGGCCGTCAGAGCATAGTCAAGAGGCGTCTTAAGCTCCGTGTCCGGCGCGTTTACGGGCGCACCCCGGTCAATCAACAAGTTCACCACATCTTGGTGCCCGCCCAAAGCTGCTCCATGAAGCGGCGTGGCCCCGTTAATCGCGCTTGCATCAACATGTGCGCCTTGCGATATAAGAAGCTCCACCATGTCTCTGTGTCCTCCGTACGCAGCAGCATGCAACGGTGCTGCCCTTCTGTTGTCGCCTGCATTCACTTCTGCGCCCTTCTCAATAAGTGGGCCAGCTACACTTGTATGGCCTTCGCGGGCCGCCAAATGAAGCGCCGTCTCTCCCCCATCGTCTCTAACCCGTGGGTCTGCTCCTTTGTCCAACAACAACTGAACAACCGCTCTGCTGCCACCGTGGGCCCCAGCGTGAAGAGGAGTAGCACCATTGCTCGCCTTGGCATGAACGCTGGCTCCAGCAGCAATCAACAGGCTCACTATTTCGCCGTGGCCTTGATAAGACGCCATGTGCAAAGGAGTGAGGCTTCTACTATCCTTTTGATTCACATCCGCTTTCTTGGCCAACAGCAGCCTCGCCACACCCACATGCCCCCCCTTGGCGGCCTCGTGCAACGGTGTACTTCCGCCGTTGTCTTTTGCATGTACGGATGCGCCGTTTCTAATCAGCAGCGACACGACATGCTCGTGCCCGTTACTTCCCGCCGCATGCAAGGCGGCGCCCCCATTCCTTGCGCGTGCGTGAATATTCGCCCCCTTTGAAATCAGCAACTCAACGACCTGCACGTGCCCCATCGCCGAGGCCAGAATTAGTGGAGTCACGTGCTGGACTCTATCAACCGAATCTATACTCGCCCGCTTTTCAATCAGCAAGGCCACGGTATCAGCAAAGCCTCTGATCGCAGCATCGTGTAGGGGGGTCCCTCCCCTGTTGCCCTTCGCGTTGACAATGGCCCCAGCCTCCGTCAAAAGCTTTACCATCAGAGTGTGTCCCCGCATTGCCGCAGCGTGCAAAGGTGTCCGCCCCTTCAAGTCTTTCTTGTTGACGTCAGCACCTGCACCGACGAGACATTTGGCTGAACTGAGGACACCGTGGTCTGCGGCGTGCCACAACGGGGTCCTGCCTTGCTTGTCCATGAAGTTAATATAGGCGCCGTGTAGCACAATGAGATTCACCAACTCCCCATCGCGTGTTGCTGCTATGTGAAGCGCCGTCCAGCCTTTTTCATTTTGGGCGCTAATGTTCTTGAAAACGCCCTTCTTGAGGAGCAGAGCCACCATTTCCCTGCTATTCAGATCCGCTGCCAACATGAGCGGAGTTGTACCGTCATTCTGTTCCGTATTCACGTCTGCGCCACTCGAAAGCAGCCACTCTACAACAGACACTTTGCCAGCTTCTAGAGCCATGTGTAAAGGAGTCTTGCCCTCAAGCGTCTCAAGATTGACGTCGGCACCTCCATCTGTGAGAAGCTTAACAACATCTAAATGGCCATCTCCCGCTGCTACGTGTAGTGGAGAAATCCCGCGTTTGTCCTTTGCATTTACGTCTGCGCCTTTGGCCATCAGGAAAGCTGCAATGTCTTTGTCTCCGACCATTGCCGCCGAGTGCAGAGGAGTCTCACCAACTTCCGTTCTGACGTGAATAAGCTCAGGCTTGGCAGTAATGATGTTCTTGACGGTTGTCAAGTCACGCCGTCTGACAGCCTCGTAGATGCTTTGTTCCTCTGCCAACGTGGAGGATGCCGACAGAAAAAGCAGCAGAAGTATTGACACCATTTCTCGCGTCATAGCAGTCGTGACTCCTTCGCCTCTTGATAAACAGCGACATCCACCTGTCAGCTATGTGCATCAGCTACTTAGCGGCGTTCTTCTCTACCCCGTGCAGCTGGGGACGTCTGTCTGCAGGCTGAACATGCCGATGCCGACCAGACTCGGATTCAGAGCAAGCCGCCGAAGTACCAACTGCTGATCCCGGCCCTGCTGAGACCGGCAGTGGATCGGGCACAATAATACTCATATTAAGCGAACTCTTTGTACTCGCGATCTTTCAGGATTCCTGGTTGCGGGACGGGGTACTTGCCGTCGGAGTCGGAACGCAGAGGAGCAGGAGAATCCATCGTCAGCTTATCCACATCGGGAGCGAATTCATGCTCACAGTTGAGGATCTGATCGTAGGTGATGACCTGGCCTGTGTGGGCAGCCATGCGGCCCATGGAGCTTACTAAGCTGGCTTCGGCGCCGCGTTTGGCCTCGTTGTAGGGCTTATCCTGACGAATGGCATCTATCAGATCGTCCCATTCAAGCTGGTACGGATTGGGCTCGGGCTGCGGGAGTCTCCATATCACGTTGGCGCTGTCCATATTGTGGTCTTTGTAGGTCCGTACCCTGCCCGGATAGTGCCCTGAGGTGGAGATGACGGCTGAGCCTTTCGTGCCGTGAGCATAACTGGAGAACCCACCCTTGCAACCCGAGATGTTGCGACCATAGTAGAAGAGCTTGGTCCCGTCCGGATAGGTATATTCGACCGAGTAGTTGTCGAAATTCTGGTCGACGGCATCGCCGCGGTAGTGGCGACCGCCGGTGGCGTGTGCCTCGACCGGCCAGGCATCTTTCATCCAGGAACACTCGTCAATCTGGTGAATGTAGTAGTCGCTGTACATGCCGGCACTGGCCCAGAGGAAGCTGTGGAACCGCCGGACTTGGTAGAGCAGCTCGCTCGTATTCTCCGGCGCGGGGCCACAAGTGGCTGCCCGGCCTCCCATACGGTAGGCCCTCATCGCAATTATGTCACCAATCTCACCCGACTTGATGCGGTCGTGAAGTTCCTGCCGGCCCCTGCAATGGCGGACCATCAGGCCCACACCTACCTTAAGATTCTTCTCTACGGACTCTTCGGCGAGCTCCAGGAGCTTGCGGGTGGTCGGGCCGTCCACAGTTATCGGCTTTTCCATAAAGACGTTAATGCCCTTCTCAACGGCGTAGGTGAAATGAACCCAGCGAAATGCCGGAGGCGTCGCAAAAATCGCTACGTCACCGGCGTCAAGACAATCCATCGCCTTCTTATAGCCATCGAAGCCGAGGAACAGGTGATCCTTGGGCACGTCCACTTGTTTTGCGTGCCCCTTCGTCAGATTTCTGTGGCTGTTGGCAAGACGGTGCTCGAAGACATCGGCCATGGAGACAAGCTTGATCGGGCCGTTCTCGACAGAAAGGGCCTGCGCTGCTGCGCCCGTACCCCGGCCACCACAGCCTATCAAGGCCACCTTGATGGTATTGTCCTCCGAGGCGTAGATGCGCGGAACGATCCCCGCCACCAGAGCCGAGGTCGCGGCGACCCTGCCCGTGTTCTTCAGAAATTCGCGACGCGACGTGTTTTTTCTCGTGGTTTCATTCATGGTTTTCTGCTCCTACTGGCTGGTATCTGTAAATGCTGCGTTCGCTCCGTGAACAACGATTCGCTCTTGGCCCAAACGCTATTCGGGCTCCATTACTCCCCATTATAGTGATGCCCCCGCCCTTCGCAAGCCGTTTTTTGCACTTCGTGTGAAGCCACGTGGAGACAAGGCTGCGGTAAGGCCCTTGCAGACAGAACCCGTAGGGCCGTTTGACGCTATGAAGGAATTGAGTTTTCAGGGAGAGTATCGTTTTGCATGGTACGAATTCGAGGACCCGGCGCTCAGGGTAACGGAGGGATGGTGGTGAGGCCGGTGCGCGCGAGCCTTAGCTTTTGAATCACGTAGCAGAGGCCGGCTCTTGACGGAACGTCATATATGATATATCTTCTCATTCTGTCCGTGTTCATTAACTAAGTACGGCTTGGGAACCAAGCATGAATCTAAACCACAATTGGTTGCGCAAGGCGAGTCTGTCAGAGACTTTTGGTGTGCTTGAGGTTAAAGCTGTGTTAGAATGGCTGGCAACCCTTGAGGCCACTGCCAATCTCAAGGGAAGCTACAGAGAATTGCACGGATTGACCAAGCAGACTATTACTGCCCCAGATAACGGAGCGATGCAAAATACTATTGCACTTGGCATTTGGAGGTGACCATGGACTACAGTTGTCACGACATAGCACAGATGATCGATCATTCGCTTCTGCGCCCGGAGCTTACGGAAGAGGACATCCGCAAGGGCTGTGAGATTGCCATGAAATACAATGTGGCCACCGTATGTTGCAGTCCATCTGAAGTAGCGCTGGTTAGAGAGCTCTTGAAAGGATCCGATGTCAAGACTACCACGGTTGTCGGCTTTCCACACGGCTATAACACAACCGAGACAAAGGTTTTCGAGGCCGAGCAGGCTATAAAAGACGGTGCGGTAGAGCTGGATATGGTGCTCAACATCAGCAGGCTTCTCAGCGGCGACTACGACTACGTTAGGAAGGACATCCAGGCCGTTGTCGAAGCGGCCCACAGTCACAACATATTGGTTAAAGTGATTTTCGAGAACTACTACCTTACGGATGAACAGAAGAAGGTTGCCTGTAAGCTCTCGGAAGAAGCCGGCGCTGATTTCGTGAAAACATCTACAGGTTTTGCGGGCGGCGGCGCTACGCTCGAAGACCTGCAACTTATGCGGGAAAATGTCTCGCAGAAGGTCCAGGTGAAAGCTGCCGGTGGCGTGCGCGATCTCGACATGGCCCTGAAGGTCAGGCAGATCGGCTGCAGCCGATTCGGGGCCACAAGAACCGAAACAATTATGCAAGAATGTTATAAGAGACACGGTAAAGAGAGTTGATGGGGGAAGCTTAGGAGCGTCTTGCTATGAAAAACAAGCACTATCCAAACCTATTTAGTCCGATTCAAATTGGCAATGTGGTGGCGCCCAACCGAATCGCGATGGTACCGACAGACATAAGCTCGGCCAATGCGGATGGTTCCGTGAATCAAAGGGTGATCACCTATCACGAGCAGATCGCCAAGGGAGGCTGTGGGTTCATCATCGTTGGTGCGACCACGCCTGACAAAATAACGGGCAGGCCGACCGTGACCTGTCTGGCGGCAGATGAAGACCCCTTGATTCCCGGGCTTGCTCATCTTGCTGAGGCTATGCATCGTCACGGGGCGAAATGCGCCGTCCAGATTCAGCATCCGGGTCGTCAGGCGGCCTGGCCCCGCAAGAATCTCGTGTCGGCCAGCGATCAGATTGTGGATCTGCCCGGATCGGCGGGACACGAAGTCATTTACGCCGAAAGCATCGCTCTGGGCAAGGCCATTCGGGCCATGACTGTCGAGGAAATATACGACCTGGCAGAGAAACATGCCGAGGCAGCCTGGCGAGTGCAGCAGGCCGGATTTGACTCGGTCGAGCTACACGGTGCCCATGGGTACCTTATCGCCCAATTCATGAGTCCCTACGTCAATAAGCGAAACGACCGGTTCGGCGGCAGTTTCATCAATCGTATGCGGTTTGTCCTCGAAATCGTCAATCGCATCAAAATAAAATGCGGACGAGATTTCCCTGTGGGGCTACGCTATTGTGGCGATGAATGGATCGAGGGCGGTCGAACCCTGCAAGAGAGTGTACAAGTCGCCAAACTTATGGAGCAGAACGGTGTTGCCTATGTGGACATCAGCGCGGGAATCTTTGAGGTTCCTGCCGCAGTGATGGACCCAATGTACTACCCTGAAGGATGGAACACATACGCTGCCAAGGAAGTCAAGAAGCACGTAAATATCCCCGTCATTACCAGCCATTCTCTGAGAAATCCGGACTACTGTGAGAAAATATTGGCTGAGGGCAAGGCAGACATCGTTGGAATGTGTCGGCAGCTGGTAGCCGACCCGTACTGGGCAAACAAGGCCAGAGCCGGAAAGAAGCAAGAGATTCGACGCTGCATTTCCTGTCTGGTGGGCTGCTGGCAAGAGTCGCTAATGATCAGGCGCGACATGCGATGCGCAATTAATCCCGCTGTGGGCGACGAGCGCTTCATTCACCTGCAACGGGCAAAGAAAGCATGTAAGGTAGCCGTGGTGGGTGGTGGCCCTGCAGGTATGGAAGCAGCTCGCGTCGCGACTCTGAGGGGACATAAGGTCACCATCTTTGAAAAAAAGGGCGAGCTGGGCGGTGCCATGCTATATTGTTGCACCGTCCTGGTGAAGAACAAGATGCGATGGCATGCCGACTGGCTTAGGCAGCAGGTCAAGAAGCTTGGTGTCGAAGTGAAATATCGTACCGAGCCTAAGGCCGGGGACCTAAAAGGCTTCGATGTCGTGCTGCTTGCAGCTGGGGCAAAGGTCGTCAAGCCAGATATCCCCGGTATTGACCTGCGTTTTGTCCTTACCTTCGAGGATGTCCTGCGGTGCAAGAATACCAAGTGTGAGTACTATCCGGATGGTAAGGCCAAACCAATGGAGTGCGGCCGGACCGTGCTAATCTGGGGCGACCACTTTGGCGCCGCCGATGCCGCGGAGAAGCTTGGCCAGGCCGGAAAAAAGGTCGCCATCGTTACAGAGAACAGTGACTTCGCCGAATGGATGGAGCCATGCCATCGAGATGTAATGATCAAGCGCTTTGCCTGCGGCAACGGTGAGGGCCTAAAGGGCAAGACCTACGCTAACCCAGTCACGGTCATTCCGGGCTCTTCTGTGCTCGAGATCAAGAAGGACGGCTCAGTGGTTATCCTCGATAGTACCTTCGAGCGATCCACCGTGAAGGTCGATAACGTCATTCTTGCCAAGGTTGAGCCCAACGACGACATGTACGAGGAGTACTTGGAGGCCGGTCTCAATGTCGCCAAGATCGGCGATGTAAAAAAAGTCCGAAACGTTAGAGGGGCCGTTACCGATGGCGCCAACGCCGCCTTGGTGATCGATGAGGGCGTGATGCTGAATGCCAACAACGAGCTGATCTCAAATCTGCCTACAGGTATTGGTCTACCATAGGCAGGACGAGTCCGCCATACGTGTGGCGGATAAGCGGGAATTTGCAGAACAGTCTAATAGTGGATTAGATGCAAGGAATCGGAGATATGGAAAGGATCAAGGTTGGTGTCGTTGGGACCGGTTTTATTGGCCCGGCTCACATCGAGGCACTGAGACGTCTGGGCAATGTCGACGTTGTCGCTTTGGCGGAATGCTCACACGAGCTTGCCAAGTCAAAAGCCGAAACGCTCGGCATTGACCGGTATTACGGAGATTACAGAGAGCTCCTGAAAGACGGCCAGATCCGGTCTGTTCATATCTGTTCGCCAAATTACCTGCATTACGAAATGGCCAAGGCGACCCTGGAGGCCGGAAAGCACGTCATCTGTGAAAAGCCGCTTGCCATCAGTGTGGCTGAGGCGGAGGAGCTGGTCGAACTGGCGCAAAAGAAAGGCCTTGTCAATGCCGTCAACTTCAACATCCGCTACTACCCGCTGATGAGGCAGCTTCGATTGATGGTTGACAAGGGTGACATCGGCAAGATCTTCGCAGTGCAAGGCTCTTATCTGCAAGACTGGCTCTTCCATCCAACCGACTACAACTGGCGACTGGAGCCGGAGCAGTCGGGGCAGTCCAGGGCCATCGCCGATGTCGGTTCGCACTGGATGGACCTAATCGAATACGTCACAGGCCTTAGGATTCAGGAGGTCTGCGCCGATTTTGCGACGTTTCACAAGATCAGAAAGAAGCCTCTAAAGCCCGTCGAGACATACGCCGGCAAAGTACTCAAGCCCGAAGACTACCAGGACATGCCTATAAACACCGAGGACTATGCGACGGTCCTTTTTAGATTCGAAAACGACGGCCGCGGTGTAATGACTGTTAACCAGGTTGCTGCAGGAAGGAAGAACAGGCTCTATTTCGAAATAGACGGCTCAAGGCAGGCCGTTGCATGGGAATCCGAGATGCCGAATCAAATCTGGATAGGCAAACGGGATGGCAATAATGAAATCATAATGAGAGACCCGTCCTTGGTCTATCCCGAGTGTACAGAGCTGATTGACTATCCGGGCGGCCACAATGAAGGATTCCCGGATACGTTCAAGCAACTGGCTAAGGAAGTCTACGGCTACATATCGGGGCAGAAATCAGGCACTCCCTCCTATCCCACCTTCCGAGATGGGTTGCGTGAGCTTGTTTTGTGTGAGAAGATTATGGAGAGCAACGTGAATGAAGCGTGGGTCAAAGTTAAATAATAGGAGTTACAAAGATGGTTAAGCTCGGTTTTTTAAGTGCGATATTGGCGGATCAGACCTTTGAAGAGGTAATCTCGTTTGCAGCCCAGACGGGATACTCGTGTGTTGAAATTATGTGCTGGCCTGTGGGAAAAGCCGAAAGGCGCTACGCCGGAGTCACGCACATCGATGTCACAAACCTTTCCAAGAAGAGGATAGATCAAATTCACGGTCTTCTTGAGCAAGAGGGTGTCACCATCTCCGGTCTCGGGTATTATCCGAATCCGCTTGAAGCCGACAAGAAGAACGCCGACCGTTACGTCGCACATATCAAGAAAGTCATAGACGCCGCCAAGCGACTGGGGCTCAAGAATATGAATACCTTCATTGGCCGAGACCATCGAGGCAGTCTGGAAGATAATTTCAAGAGATTCAAGGAAGTGTGGCCCCCTATCGTAAAATATGCAGAGAAACGGGACGTGAAGATCGCCATTGAGAACTGCCCGATGTTCTTCACGAATGACGAATGGCCGGGCGGCAAGAACCTAGCATCGTCGCCCGTTATCTGGCGGCAAATGTTTGAGCAGATTCCGTCGCCCAATTTCGGCCTGAATTACGACCCCTCACATCTCGTCTGGCAGTTTATGGATTACATAAGACCCATCTACGAGTTCAAGGACCGCATATTCCACGTGCATATCAAAGATGCCAAAGTGTTACGTGACAAGCTCAATGATGTGGGAATTTTGGCAACGCCACTTTCCTTTCACCGGCCCAAGCTGCCAGGACTCGGAGACGTTGACTGGGGCAAGTTCTTCTCCGCCTTGACGGACGTAGGATATGACGGTGCGGCCTGTGTCGAAGTTGAGGACCGTGCCTACGAAGGGTCGCTGGAGACGCGAAAGAAGTCCTTGATCCAGAGCCGTGAATATCTCAGGCAATTCTTGCCCTGATAGAGTTCTGTGCCCATGAGTGAAATAGGCAAAAAGGTTCGATGCTTCCTGAGAGACAATGGAATGCATCATGAAGATATCGACATGGACCAGTGCTGCAATATCTTCATCGAGGAGATGCAAAGAGGTCTTGCCGGCCAGGACAGTTCTCTTGCGATGATACCAACTTACATCGAAGTGGGTAAGGACATCCCGAACGATAGGTCTGTCATAGTATTGGATGCCGGGGGGACAAACTTCCGCCTGGCGACAGTCCATTTTGACAACTCAGGCAAACCCGTCATAGAAAACTCCGTTCAGAAGCCCATGCCGGGATTGGATCGGCAGTGCAGCAAAGAAGAATTCTTTCGTACCATAGTTGGCTACATGGCTGATTTCGTCGATATCAGTGATGATATTGGATTTTGCTTTTCGTATCCGACGGAGATATTGCCGAACAAAGACGGCAGGTTGATTCGGTTTTGCAAAGAGGTCAAGGCTAAGGAGATTGAAGGCCAGCTGATAGGCCAGAATCTGATCGCAGCCATCGAGGCGGCAGGCTACAAAAACGGCAAACGAGTCGTGATACTTAACGATACCGTTGCCACTTTGCTGGCCGGTATTTCAGTTCTTGAGAAGAGGGCTTTCGACAGCTACGTCGGATTCATTTTGGGTACGGGGTCAAACTGTTGTTACATTGAGTCAAATCGGAATATCACAAAAACGGACGACCTGGCCCCCGATGGCGAGCAAATCATAAACGTTGAGTCCGGCTCGTTCGCAAGAGCTCCCAGAGGGCCAATTGATTTTAGCTTGGACAAATCCACGCTCGATCCGGGCAGATATACTTTTGAAAAGATGTTTTCGGGGGCTTATCTGGGCGTGCTCTGCCTTAGGACCCTTCAGCAGGCAGCCAAGCAGCGTTTGTTCTCCGAGACTCTGGCTGAGAGACTGCTTGCCACTGGCCAACTGGAGACAAGAGACGTAAACGAGTTCATGCACAATCCTGCAGGCGATAATGTTCTGGCCGTATGCTGCCACAAGGAGTCTGAGCAAGACCGCGTGGCGATATGGTACCTGCTTGATGGTCTCATAGAGCGAGCGGCCAAGCTGGTGGCTATTCTGTTATCTGCTGTCGTGCTCAAGACAGGTAGAGGCGAAAACCCATGTATGCCGGTTTGTATCACCGCGGAGGGTACAACGTTCTATGAATTGAAATCTCTCAGAGCGAGGGTCGGGTGTTATCTGCAGACCTTTCTGCAGAATAAGCATGGTCGCTTCATTGAGATTGTAAGTGTAGAAGATGCGACGCTAATCGGTGCCGCCATTGCGGGTCTGACCAACTGACGTGGAGTTTGTACACAAGACACTGATGAGAGGAGCACAATTATGAAGTATGGCAACAGTAATTCTGACGGACAAAACAACCAATACGCTCGCGAAAAAGAGGCACCGCAAAGCAGCAGCGCGCTCTCACGTCGCGATTTCATCCGAACTGCCGGGTCAGCCTTGGCGGGTCTGACAATCGTCCCTCGCTATGTTCTCGGCGGCCCCGGACGTATCGCGCCGAGCGAGACGATCCAGGTGGCGGGAATCGGTGTCGGCGGCGTCGGGCGAGGGCAAATCAACAGTATTAGTCAGCAAGCGGGGACCAACATTGCATTTTTGTGCGACGTTGACAGCGAGTATGCCAAGCCGACATACAAGCGCTTCGGTCAGGCCAAGCGCTATCGAGATTACCGGGAGATGCTCGATGCCGAGGGCGACAAGATCGACGCGGTCTACTGCGGCACGCCCGATCATACCCATGCAGTGATCAGTCTGGCGGCTCTGAAAAAAGGCAAGCACGTCTGCTGTGTCAAGCCATTGACGAGGACCATTCATGAGGAGCGTATTCTGGTCGAAGCTGCGAGGCAGGCACGTGTTGCCACGCAGGTTACTGCGTCGGCGAATACCACGGAGGAGGTGTGTCGGCTCTGTGAAATGATTTGGGATGGTGCTATTGGTGACGTACGGCAGGCCCATGTCTGGTCGGACCGCCCGCTGTGGCCCCAAGGTATGCTCCGGCCGCCGGGAAAGGACCCCGTTCCGGAGACACTGGATTGGGACTTGTGGATCGGGCCAGCACCGATGCGGCCCTTTGTCACCGAGTGGCGTGACGGCGACTTGGCATTGCACCAGGTCAAGGCAAGCAGGAAACCACGCCGGGCAGTGTACCATCCCTGGAACTTCCGCGGCTGGTGGGACTTTGGCACCGGGGCTCTGGGCGATATGGGTTGTCACCATTTCAACCACGTATTCAAAGCCCTGAAGCTGCGTTATCCGACCAGCATCAGCGCAAGCGCTAGCAAGGTTTTTGACGAAAGCGCGCCTCTGGCGTCAATCGTGACTTTTGACTTCCCCGCGCGTGAAGGTATGCCGCCCCTACGCTTGATCTGGTACGATGGTGGCCTGAAGCCTCCGAGGCCGGCGGAGTTGGAGGCCGGCCGGGAATTGCCCGACTCAGGTAACATGTACATTGGAGACAGGGGAGTCATACTGGGCAACCGGATTATTCCTGAGACCAAGATGAAGGCTTACAAGCTGCCGCCTAAGACCCTCAAGCGTCGGTCAGGGACCTGGGGCGAATGGGTGGAGGCTATCAGGGGCGGTGAGCCGGCAAGCTGCAACTTTGACTGGGCCGGTATTCTGACTGAGGCCGTACTCTTGGGCAACATCGCAATTAGAACCGGCAAGAGACTCCAGTGGGACGCCGAGAATATGAGATTCGCCAACAACACAACGGCGAACGGATACGTCAGGTCAAAGTACCGTTCAGGATGGTCTCTTTGATTTTCCAGATTGTAAAGAGTGTGATTATTGTTAAGGAGTTCTGATTATGAAAGCCTGCCCGTATTTGTTGATTGTATTGCTCGCGATAGCTCCTGTTGCCTTGCAGGCCGGCGAGCCAATTTTCATTCCCGTAAAGATCGACGGTCCCGCCCACGACCCCGCTAATCACAGTTATTGGTTTGGGCCGTTTTGTGAATGTGCTTCCGTGCTGGACGTCGATGGTGACGGCGACCTCGACATCGCCTCCGGTCGGAACTGGTACGAGGCCCCAAGTTGGGTGAAGCACGCAGACTTTCGTGATGGAGCAGAGACCAACGGCCCAGAGACCGATGACAATAGCGAGTTCGCGATGGACGTCAACTTCGACGGCCGGATGGATATCGTCAGTTCGGGTTGGATGTTTATGAAGGGAGCATTCTGGTATGAAAACCCGGGTGAGAAAGGCATCGTGTGGAAATCCACAAGGATTCACATGGCCCTGAATATGGAAGGCGTGATTCACGGGGATATCGACGGCGACGGTGACGAGGACATCCTGTGCAACCACTGGGGTCTGGTCAAAGGGCAGGGCATGACGTGGCTCGAGCATATAGACAAAGAGCCTTGGTTTGTTGAACACGTGGTGGGCACGCAAGGTGACGTCCACGGCAACGGCTTAGGCGACATAAACGGTGACAGCAGAGTCGATATCGTCACACCTGTCGGCTGGTACGAGCAGCCGAGGCGCGCAACTGCTACACCTTGGAAATTTCATGCGGACTATCGATTTGAGCCTGCCAAGGGCCGGGGAGGCGGCGCCTCGCACCCGATACTCGTGCACGATGTGGATGAGGATGGTCTGAACGATATTATCATTGGCTCTTCCCACGCGTATGGCCTGGCGTGGCTGCAGCAGAAGGTTGACAGCAGCGGCAAGCGCACCTTCGAAACCCACTGGGCTGACACCGAATTCAGTCAGTTTCATACGTTGGCTCTCGGCGATTTGAACGGCGATGGCAAGCCCGACTTGGTGACCGGCAAGCGCCTGTTCGCCCACCACGGCGATGATATTGGTGCCTTCGAGCCTTTGTATGCCTTCTGGTACGATATCAAGGGCGGTGAATTCGAGCGGCATGTACTCTCTTTCAATCATCTGCCGCATTACCCTGACGAAGGCGGGATCAATCCACCACCCAATTACGTAGTCAGCGTCGGAATGAAACTCAATATTGCGGACATGGACAAGGACGGACGCAACGACATTGTCATCGCAGGAAAGGGTGGTCTGTATGTATTTTACAACCGCGGTTCGCCACCAACGCCGCCCCGCGCCCACAAGCTGCCGGCCCTTGAAACATATCCGACGTGGAGGTCATGGCCGGGCTATGGGATTCTTTTTAACGGCAAGGACTTCACCGGCTGGAAAGTGCCGGAAGGTGACAACGGCCATTGGAAGGTCGTTGACGGTGTAATTGACTACGATGCGATGTCCGAAGCCAAAGATAACAAGAGTCTCTGGACCGAAGAATCGTTCGGTGACTATGCCCTTCACATCGAGTGGCGGTTCAAGCAGACGTCGGGCCTTTACCCAATGCCTACGATCTTGCCTGATGGCTCCTACAAGACCGATGCTGACGGCAACGTGATCAAGACACCGACACCCAACGCCGATTCCGGCATCTTGCTCCGCGGCACAAGTGGAAGCCAGGTAAACCTATGGTGCTGGCCGGTAGGCTCAGGTGAGCTCTGGTCGGTTCGCAACAACAAGAAACTTGCACCTGAGCTCCGCGCTGCAGCCGTGCCCAAAGTCCGAGCCGACAAACCTGTGGGCCAGTGGAACTCGATGGACATTACGATGATAGGCGATCGCGTGACAGTAATGCTTAACGGCAAGATAGTGATCGAGAATGCCCAGATACCAGGCATTGCCGAATATGGTCCCATCGGCCTGCAACACCATGGTGGCATCAACAAAAGAACCGGCGAGCTTGGCCCAGCCTCCAGCTTGATTCAGTTCCGCAACATCTGGATCAAACGGCTGGAAAAGAAGAAGGGCCGCTCCGCAGCCGGAACAGCCGAAAGGACCAACGCCGATGGATTCGTCTCGCTATTTAACAGCAAAGACCTCACTGGCTGGCTCACCGGGCCTGACAACGCCTGGATTGTGAAGGACGGTGTTCTCACCGTTAGACGCGACATGGACGGCGAGGAGCATAACTTCGACTACATCTGGACCAAGGATAAATACGGAGATTTCATCCTCGATCTGGAGTTCAAAGTCACCCAAGGCACAAACAGCGGTATATTTTTTCGTACATCGGATTTGAAGGATCCCGTTTATACTGGCATCGAAGTGCAAGTGTGCAACTCGTACGGAAGAAACAGGCTCACCAAACAGGGCACCGCCGGAGCGATATATGATTGCCTTGAGCCTGCGAAGAACGCGACCAAGAAGCCGGGTGAGTGGAACCGCTGCACGCTCACCTGCAAAGGCAGTCGCATCATGGTGGTGCTCAACGGAGAGCAGGTCATTGACATGGATTTAGACCGTTGGGTAACGCCGCACAAGAATCCGGATGAGACAAAAAACAAGTTCGGCCGCGCCTTGAAGGATTTCGCCCGCGTTGGCCATATAGGATTGCAGGATCACGGCCGACCAGTCTGGTACCGCAACGTGCGCGTAAAGCGTCTCTAAATAGAAATCAATCTTCAGATTGACAAAAAGGGGTTCACAAGTATTTAAAAGGAGAAAAGCACCATGCGAAATATCCTGATAACACTAACAACAATAACGCTCTTTGTTGCCATGTCGGGCTGCGCCGGTTCTTTCGAGGTGGCCGAGAAGAGTAAGGGCTGTTATAGCCTGGCACCGGACAAGCACGGCGTCATTCTCAAGGCCCCGAATGGAAAAACAGTATTTCGCTACATGACAAAGAAGCCCAGGAAGACGAACTTAGCGGCCAACAGCGTCTGCTGCTTCCACCCCCTTAACACCCCTGCAGGAGAGCGCCTGACCGATCTTGCCCCGGGCGATCATCACCACCACCGAGGCGTCTTTCTGGCCTGGCACACGATGACATTCCGCGACAAGGCAGATTTCTCGCAGTTTGGCCCCACTGGTCCAACACATGGCTCCAATATCAGCCGTGCCGATTTCTGGGGCTGGGGCGAATTTGGGCCGACCGACGGCAGAGTCATCAAAAACCGCGATGTCAAACTAATCCAGGCGGACGATGAACATGCCAAGTTGGAGATCCGCAATGCATGGCTCATCAAAGGCAAGGAAATGATCGGTGAAGCAACTACCGCGGACGTGCATGAGCAAAGCGGCGTGTACGTGATTGACCTCGACTACAAATTGTCACCAACTTGGGACTTGACACTTGACCACACTGCCTTTGGGGGATTCTGCGTACGTGCCCGAAATGACGGTGACTCCTACTACGCCACTGCCGATGGTAAGGTTACGCTGCCGGATCCCCATTACTCAGTACCAAAGCTAAACTGGCCAGCCAAAAAGTGGTACGACTACACGATAAGACTGAATAATGGCAAAACAGTTGGCGTAGGCGTCATCGACCATCCGGATAATCCGCTGTCGACCTGGCATAACCCCCGTTACGTCTGGATGGTCAATCCCTGCATCGTCGCGGCCGGGCCCGTTCAGGTGAATAAAGCAAAGACGCTCCGCCTTCGCTATCGTCTCGTTGTTCATGACGGCCCAACACCCGTAGAGTTGATCGATACGCTATCGAGTCGCTGGTAGTCCACTTGCTCCGGGGCCGATTCGACACCCGCGGCGGGCTGCCTCGGCTTGAAACGGTGCAGTCTCAAGCGGATAAAGGCGGTCCCGGCATGGCCTCGACCTGTAACATGGCTGGACCGTCGCACGAAGAAAGGTATTGACGTTGTGGCAAAGAAATGGGATTAGTATAGGTGCGCATACTTCGCAGCGCCCGGACAGTGCAATGCATCGGTAGCTGAACGGCAGCCGGATTCTGTATGGTACTTGACCCTGTAAGAGTTCATGCAATTCGTCCCACAAAAGGAGAGACAGCGAAAATGACAGAAGAAACGAAAAGCCAGAAGATCTCACGAAGACATTTCCTCAAGAGTTCAGCCGGCGCAGCATCTTTGGCTGCGCTGGGTGTCCAGACACGGGCAAGGCTCTATGCGGCCGGCAGCGACGCCATACGACTCGGCTTAGTCGGCTGCGGAGGCCGTGGCACCGGCGCGGTCGCCGACGCCTTTTCGACCACGGGCGGCCCGGTGAAGCTCTACACCATGGCGGACCTTTTCGAACAACGCCTCAAGAGCAGTCTGGATAACCTAACCAAGGGTTATCCAGACAAGGTCAATGTGCCACCCGAACGCCAGTTCATCGGCTTCGATGGCTACAAGAAGGCGATCGACTGCCTCCGGCCGGGCGACGTCGTGCTGCTGACGACTCACGCGGCCTTTCGTCCCCTCCAATTCGAGTACGCCGTCGCCAAGGGCATTAACGTCTTCGCGGAGAAATCGTTCGCGACGGATGCGCCCGCCGTCCGCCGCTGGCTCAAAGCCGCCGAGGTCTCCGAGCAGAAGAACCTCAAGGTCGGCGTCGGCTTCATGTGGCGACATTCGGCGGCGCGGCAAGAAGTGATCAAGCGGATCCACAATGGAGCCATCGGCGATGTTCACACCCTGCGGATATACAGGGTGCACGGGCCGGTCCACTGCCCGCGTCGGCCCAAAGACGTAAGCGAGCTCGTATTCCAGCTCCGGCATCCAAACAGCTTCACGTGGGTATCGTCTGGGTTCTTCATCGACTGGCACTGCCACAACATCGACGTGGCCTGCTGGGCCAAAGGGGCCTGGCCGGTCTCGGCACAGGGATTCGGCGGCCGATGCTACAAGGAGGCAGGCAACCAGTTCGACCACTACACGGTGGAATACACCTTTGCGGACGGCACGAAACTTTTCGCCTTTTCACGGCACATGAACGGCTGCTGGGAAACCTACTCTGACTACGCCCACGGCTCCAAGGGCTCGGCTGTGATCATGGCGACACTGGGTCGGCCCAAACCGAAAATCTACAAGGGCCACGATATGATCCCGGACAATCTTGTCTGGGAGTTTGCCCAGCCTGATCCGAACCCATACCATGCCGAATGGCAGGTGCTTCTGGATGCTATCCGGCAGGATAAGCCGCACAACGAGGCTCGGCGGGCCGGCGAGGCGGACATAGCCGCATTGATGGGACGCATGGCGACCCACACCGGTCAGTACATCACTTGGGACCAGGCGGCCAATTCTGACTTTCAATTCGTCAAAGACATCGACAACATGACCTTTGACAGCCCCGCCCCAATCCACGCCGGTCCAGACGGCATCTATCCAGCTCCGCAGCCGGGAATCACGAAAGAGGTCTGACGGGGCCATTGACAATGCCGCCGCTGATGCGACGACCGACGTAGAGACTGCCGATTTTCCCAACAGGCATATTCTTTTGCCTGACGATTATTTCAGGATCGCCCAAATCCAAGGCCTTGAGTCCTGCATATCCCTGCATATTAGACCGTGCAATGACGGTAGGGCCAGCTATAGCCTCTACTTCGTCTCTTGATGTTCCTTTTGAAGCTGGATTTAAGACCGTGCCAAGAAACAGCAATCCACCAAAGGCGGACAGAGTTGCCAGTATTTCTCTGCGGTTCGTAAGTTTCATCGAACATCTCCCATATGAGTCTCCTCAGCTACACCGCCGAGGCACTCTTTACTTATTGCATCGCGCCCGTCAGATAAGTCCGGATGTTCCTGCCCCCCGTTCTCGACGACCTGGGTGATTCTGCTCTAAATGCCATGAAGTTCTGGAAGTCCGTCATAGCATCCAATCAGTCGATATAGACCCATTTGTCTCCACTGTCCAATCGGCACCAGAACAGCTTCCAGTACTGCCGATCCGTTTCAAAAAAATCGATTGGGTCACGACTCAAATTGAATCCTGGTGATAGAATGCCGAATTTCTTCATCTCGCGAACGTACTGTTTGTTTGGCTTAAACTCCGGCGTCCCAAATCTCGGCACGTCCTCGAGCCGCTTTTTCTGTTTTTCGATAGCAGATAGCAGAATCTTATAGGCAATATCGTCTTTTCCGGTGAACGCCAAGCGACAAGTTCCCCAGCCCCCCGCCTCCTTTGGAAGCGGCCCCAGCAACAGGGCCGACAGCTCCGGGCGAGACAGATTCAGCAGGACATGCCCCGAGAAACGAAAATCATCCTTCCCCACGATGCGTTCGTGAGGGGCAGTTCCCAATTCTTTTACCAGCTTTCTGCGCTGTTCCTCCGACATCGTCAGGGGCAGAGGTGGTGCCTTATCGTCCTGGCGGTGACACGTCCGGCATCGCTGGTTCATCCCCGGAGTGGCGAAGACCGCCCATGTCATGTTGTCCCTGTGCTGGTCTTCGGCGTTGCGCAGCGCGGCATAGGTTCCGGCATACGGCGCACCGCTTTCGAGCCACATCCAGATGGTCCGCCATTGCTCGGGCGTGACGGTAACATCGTGATGGGAGCCGTCTATCTTGCGTATTAGCGCGCTCGCTGACGAGCCAATCGTTCGCGGCTTCTGGTTGCCGTAACCGTTGCGACCGTCGGCAACCTGGTTAGTCGCCAGGAGCGTGTAGTAGGCGATAGACCAGCAATAGCCGAGGTCCTCGGTCAGAGATATCCGCCCTTTTCGCTCCTGGAAGTTGTGACATTTTATGCAGTGCTCGTCCAGTATGGGCTGCACGTGCTTTCGAAAATCAATCACGTCTGGGAGCCCCTCAAACGGCTTGATCCTGCTCGGCTCTCGCTTGAGCGCCATAAGCGTGTTGCCCCCGGCCGAGGCCACAGGCGACCGCACACGCTGCTCGTGACATCCGACACAACCGAGCACTTCGCCCGGCTGCACGTTCGTAAAGCTCTGCATCCGCTTGACCGACATTTCGTCGCCGTCCAGCGCGACGAACAGAATAGTCCGGCCCGCAGGCACCTCAAAATACGCTGAGCCATCCTCTTCCACCGGCACGGTACCCAAGACACGCTCTAACATAAACGTACCCAACCAGGATGTCAGATCCATACCTCCGCTGAAATTAACCGGCTTGGGCAAGGCCTCCAATATCAGTAGCTTCTTGATCTCGCCCCGTTCGACACCTTCCATGTTCCGACCGCTGTACACGTCGGCCAGCACCATCCGTCCGGTTGATTGGTCCCCATCCGTACGGTCCACGAGAGTCTTCTCTCGCTGCCGCCTAATTACCGGGACCGGCTCATGGATATTCGCCTGGCCCTTATAGGTCAAAACGGGGACTAGGTCACCGCCGCGGGTTCCGAGCAGGATTTGCTTGTGGGAGGCCACCAAAAAGTGACTGCTGTCAATTGGCCACGGATCGTTGAATGCAGCTCTGCCGGTAATACGATGATAACCACGATTATCGTCCGGGCCATACTTGACTGAAACGGTACAGACGTGTCCGCGATGATCTGAACGGCCGTGCCCGGGCGAATCGATTAGCAGCAGTTCGTCACTACCAGGAACCTGCTTGGCATCAATGAAGAGCGGATAGTGTTGCTGGTTGCCAAAGTAAGCCGACACATTGGTCCCGTCAGGGTTCATCGCCCAAAGCTGATGGTATCCGACCTGGGAACGGTCCACATATTCCCACCGCGTATAGAGGATTCGTCCGTCTCGTAGAATCGCCGGGGTGTTATCGTGTTCGAGATTGAACGAGAGGGGATAAATATTCTTGCCGTTTCTGTCGCAGCGAAACAGCGTGCCCACCTGAGTCATCCAGCAGCCCACCCAGCGTTTACTCCGTGTTGAGACAAAAACGATGTCATCGGTGGGCAGATAGGCTGCCTCAAAATCATCGTATGGTCCCTCTGTGACCTGCTTTAGTCCTGTGCCATCAGCTTGCATTTCGTACAAGTTGTAGTAGTCCGTTGCCGCTCGCCGGTATGAGAATAGAATTGTCCTGCCACCGTAATGAATGTGTGGGTCTCGTACACTGCCACCCTTTCCGTCCAGCAGGATTTTTATTTCACCTGTTCCGGTATTCAATTCATACAGCTTGCTCTCATCCGCCTTGCCGTTGCCGGCATAAGCCTTCTTATTCTCGTCATCGCAGTAGTACCCGATGTTGGCATACCAGTGCGGATCGTCGTAAGCGAGCCTCGTCGCGAAAACCACTCTCTGTATGCCCAACTCGGCCAGACGTCCCAATCCCCTCTCGCTTTGAAATATCTGTTGCCCTGTGGAAGATGTTCCGCCAGGTGCCCCATAGGCTGCCACCGCGTAGTAGCACGTCCACAGCAGCAGAAGCAGAATAAATCCTGGCCGACCGTGATCTAAGTCGTTACAAGCCTGACCTATAGGCATAGCGTGCTCCTAAATTGCGGTTCCGAGTAGTCGAAAGTATGACTTTCTCTTAACCAAACATGTTAAGTTTTTTCTCTGTCGTTGTCAATACACCAGAGTCGCCAAAGCACTTATCTTCGCATTCCACAGCCTGTTTGCTCAGCGGGGCAACCTGATCCCGGAGAGCCTGGCACTTCGCCGGCAGGTCTTTGTTTGGCGGCGAGCCGCTCAAACGGCCGCGGATACAGGACAGAGACAGGCTCTTTCGGGCTTGGCTACCTCCGATCCGCCTGCAGCGGAAAGCCCCTTGAACTCACAGTCTGGAAAGGCTACGCCGCCGCGGTCAGCCACCACGAACGCAGACCGCCCGCATGACACGCAGAAACTCCCTTTTAATTAAAGTCACAGCGAGTGTCTATTCCCAGAATTGGTTTCATGCAGGATATGTTCTGATGTCTCTCGTCACGCGTGCATATCATATCCGCCACGGCGCGCGCATCGCGCGGAAGCACAGACGGTTCGCCATCTCATCTTTGATGAACTCTTCATTGGCCGGGTCCCATTTCAGGGATCGCTGCAGCTGGTGTGCGACGATCGTTAGATGTCCCAGCGATGCCGACCGATGACCAATCTCCTCGTCGCAGTTCGGCCGCCGCCGCGTGCGAATGCAGTCGAACCAGTTCGCGTGATGGTTGTTTTCCCCAATGTTCACCTGACGAGTCCTTAACTTCATTTCCTCGAAGATCTCCTCAGTCCTATGGACTCCTGACGGAGGACCGCCCTCAACGACCCCTCCGGTTGACATCGACGTAACCCAGCCGCGTTCTCCGACGAACACCCCTCCGAAGTTTCCCGCTAATCGGGCCGTCGCAGGAACCGCTTTATAGACATCCTTCACCATCCCCCAGTGATCAACCAGGTGAAGCAGCGTCCCGTCGGCGTACTTGCAGGTTAGCGTCGGATAGGCTCCGCTGCTGGGATGGATGAGCTCTACCGGCCCACTGTTTTCGGCCCCCAACGCGTACTGAATCACATCCGCACTGTGAGAATGGTGCCAAGTCACCGAGGCCGCACCGAAATCCTCGCAGAAGGCCCAAGGCACAACGCCGGGTGAAGGATTTTTGTGGTAGGCGGGGTTGTAGGGGTGCCACAGGGCCGGGCCGACCCAGAGGTCCCAGTCCAGTCCGTCAGGTACTGGTTCGGCTGGCAGGGTTATATCAAGCGGTACGTATGACTTGCCGGAATTCTCGACGTCCATCAAATGGCGATAAGGCTTGAAACGGGGTGCTCCGAAGAAACCACCCAGGCTGGTCCACAGGGTGAAGACTTGCTTGACCTTTCCGAGTCCGCCGGCGCGGACAAAGCTGCACACCTGACGGATGGTAGGAATAGAGCGGTACTGGGTTCCGGTCTGAAAGACTCTGCCGTACCTGCGCACTGTCTCGGCAAGCCGGCGCCCCTGGCGGACTGTTATTGAGATCGGCTTCTCGCAATAGATGTCCTTGCCCGCCTTGGCCGCGTCAATTGCCTGCAACGCGTGCCAATGGTCCGGCGTGACAATCACTACGGCGTCAATGTCTACTCGAGCCAGAAGTTCGCGATAGTCGTTATACGCCGCGCAGCCACGATATGTCCCGCTGGAGCGTTCGGCAGCGTAGGTTTCCTCCACACGATGCTTGCCTTCCTCGCACCGCAGACGATCCACATCACAGACAGCCAGCACTTGAACGTCTCGGTCGCCAACCAGCCGGTGCAGGTGGCCGCTTCCCATCAGCCCTTTGCCGATCAAACCCACCCCGATCCGGTTGCTCGGCGCCGCATTTCCGTCCGTCCCACGCGCCGATGAGGGAATGATCCACGGCGCGGCTACCATCCCTGAAAACGCAGCCGTACGGCTCAAAAACTCACGCCGCGTGAAAAACAAATGATCTTGTCCGCTCTCCAAAATGACCGATCAGGGCTCCAGTTTGTGTCCCGCCTGGGCAGGTTCTCGAGTTGATTGTCTGGCAATGTTCAACAATACACCGACCGCCGCCGACGACAGCAGCATACTTGTTCCGCCAGCACTCACGAACGGCAGCGGTATGCCTTTTGTAGGCAGTACAACTGTCACCACCCCAATATTAAGCGCCGCTTGCATAGCGATTGTTAGGACAATTCCGCCCGCTAAAAGCTGACCGAACCGATCCCGGCAGCGTATAATAACCAGAATTCCTAACCATACGAACGCAATAAACAACCCAATGACCGCTGCTGTTCCGACGAAGCCCAATTCTTCCCCGATTACGGCGAAAATGAAGTCAGTCGTGTCTTCCGGCAAGTGTCCATACTTACAGATTCCTCGGCCGAGTCCTTTACCCCACAGACCCCCGGAGCCAAGAGCGATTAGAGACTGGTTTGCCTGATATGCAACTGAATCGCTCCACTTCTCAGGGCTCAGGAAAGCGGCGATTCGCTGCATCCGGCTGGGCGAGCGCGCCAGCACGACAAGAAAGCTAATCGCCCCGAACGGTAAAAGTGTCAGAATATGCCACCATTTAGCACCGGCCATCACCAACATCAGCAGGCCCAGGAGTGCTATAAATGCCGCTGTGCCAAAATCTTCCACGACTATCAAACCAACTATTATCCCGATTACACCGCAGATCGGCACAAACCCTTTCCAGTATGATTTAATGTCAAAACGCAGCCTTTCGCAAATCGCAGCCAAGAAAAGCACCAACGCCCATTTGGCCAGTTCAGAGGGCTGAAAACTCACCAAAAACGGCCCGGCGGGGATCCGCAGCCATCGCCACTGAACCTGCGATAATCCACGCATGAGACGGTATACATAATCAGACAGGCTATCGGGAAGAACAAGATCTGTCGCAGGCCAGGGAAATGGTAGAATCTCTGTAAGTTAATCTCCTGACCGAGGTTAGCACTCGCTGAGAAAACAAAAACGGTGCCGACAGCCATCAGAAGAACAACAACCATTGCAATACAGTCGGCAAGCAGACTGTTCTTCATAGCAGTAACCATTGAATGCTGCTGTACTTATAGAAAAACGCACTTTTCTCGACAGGTTGCGATTAGGCCTGCCTAAATGTATTTTCGGCTGTCGTGAACCCAGAGCAGTAAAAATTATTTCACAACGAAGATGGCATTAACAGCGACGCAAGCAAGGACAAGACTTCACATCGACCTCGGAAGACATCTCGACGAGATTCGTGTAAGCCTGTCCTGCGAAGGCAATTAGAAGTCTTTGCCGGCCACACACAGAATCGCCTCTTTGCCCTTTTATAACCGAAGAAACTAATGAAAGTCTGTAGGTCTCGAATGGGAGGCAAGTGTTTGTTAGATAAGCAGTTAGGATTCTGAAACTAAGACGATCTAAGGTCTCTCACAGATTCCGCTGCCAGGCCCTAACTCATGACTTCTGACTCTTGACCGATGGTTTCCGACCGGCCAGGGGCGAGGAGCGGCTCTTTGCCTGATCGTCCATCCCCCATCCTTGAAGGCCGCACCCGCTGAAGCCTACCTCGCCAACTTGATGCAGAATGGCCCAATTTGCGGTTCCCAACACGGGTGCGGGCTCTGACGTTTTCGGGCGCAGTAGGCCGCCAACGGATGGAATTAGCGGCAGATTTTTGTTGACAGCAAGGAGCAAAAACGTAAAATCTATATTAGTTCCGTTCCTAAGCAGAACACTTGAAGGAGGATCTATGCCGTTTCATGAGTCGGTTTCTGCGAGATTTTGCGGCCAAATAGCGGCGGGCACAATATGCGCCGAGATAGCTTACCCACTTTCTTGGAAGGAAAAAGAATGAAAACTGCAAGAATATTGGCAATTCTGGTCTTGGCTCCGGGCGTGATGGTCGTGGCGACTAAGCCGGCCATCGCAGCCCCGATGGGCTCGGCCTTCACCTACCAGGGCAGGCTAATTGACGCCAATAGCCCGGCAGACGGTCTCTATGACCTTCAGTTCAAGCTCTTCGATGACCCCAACGTCATCATGGGCAATCAATTGGGAAACGCAATTGATATAGACGACCTGGATGTCGTAGACGGCTACTTTACCGTAGCACTGGATTTCGGGACCGGCATATTTGACGGCAACGCCGTTTGGCTCCAAGTCGGTATCCGTGCGGGTGAGCTCGCTGACCCGAACGAATATACAATTCTGTGGCCACGACAACAGGTCAGGCCGACGCCATACGCGCTCTATGCCGGCATGGCCGGCGGTATTAACATGCCTC